>OFDN01002077.1_pt1 | contig 11656 bp, 10 predicted proteins | sample 1520971 | NCBI WGS metagenome assembly OFDN01 (sample SAMEA94257418, study PRJEB24077) | hot springs metagenome | biome: Aquatic biome; feature: Geographical feature; material: Water | place: India | collected 2012-06-12 | depth 5 m | reverse complement strand
TATTAAGCCAGCAAAACAAACAAGCCGCTCAGGAGTTTGCAAACAGCCTAAAAACAACGATTGAAGAATTGAGAGCAGACGGTTTTATAACTGAAAGGGCTATTTGTGCCGAACTCAATGCCCGACAGATACCAACGGCACGAGAGGGCGGAAAATGGCACAAAACAAGCGTTCACAGGCTTTTAAAGAAAATAAGTATTTAAGCCCCTGCCCTACTCAAAGCCCGCACCCCATCAATAAGCGGTAGCGGCTCACCCCGAAAAGGGGCAAGCCACAAACCGCCAAGCCCTGCGGGTTATTGATAAGGTGCTTTTGGGTGTGCTAAGTTCACAGAGCCGACCCGCACAACGGCACATTGCCCGCCCCTATCGGGTCAGGTCAAAGAGCCGTTTTTAGACCGCTTGCTGGTGAAAAGAAAAGTCTTGACAAATATTAAATTTAATACTAATTTTGATACTGATTTTAAAACTAATTTTAATATTAAAGGATAAACCATGATAATTACAGTTGGCGGTATAAAAGGCGGTAGCGGTAAAACAACGGTAGCAACTAATTTAGCTGTTTACCTATCAAATCAAGGTGGTGATGTTTTGTTGGTAGATGCTGACGAACAAGAAACAGCAACCGATTTCACCGCATGGCGTGAAGAAACCAAAGAGGGTGATATTGGCTATACAGCAGTTAAATTAACAGGCGACCAAGTCAGAACCCAAGTAGCAAAGCTCAAAGATAAATATCAATATATCGTTATTGACACAGGGGGTAGAGATACTACGAGCCAGCGAGCCGCTTTGTTTTCGTCTGATGTTTATTTACTGCCATTTAACCCCCGCAGTTTTGATGTGTGGACAATTGGAAAAGTTGAAAAGCTCATTCAAGAAATACGCTCAGTAAAGCCGACAGAATTAAAGGTTTTTTCTTTTATAAACCGTGCTGATGCGAGAGGCGTTGATAATGAAGATGCAGGGGAATTATTAGCAAGTTCAGAAGCTATAACTTTTTTAGATTTATCGTTAGGAAACCGAAAGGCATTTTCTGCCGCAGCTTCAAAAGGTCTTGCAGTAACTGAACTTAACCCATCGGACGAAAAGGCAACCAATGAAGTTAAAGCACTTTTCGATTATGTTTTAGCAATCGCAAACAATAATTAGTATTAAATTTAATACTAATTATAATACTAAATTTATAACAAAAAGAGTTTATTATGGCAGCAGTATCAGGAGCACCGAAAAGAAAAGAGCAAGCCCAACCTATGCCCCAAAATAGTGTATCTGAAAAAGATATACTTGATATTATAAATAAAGGCGGCACACCTACTTTGAAGCCAAAGACAGAAAAGAGTAAATCTAAAAATGCAGAAAAAGGCGTTAAAGGTATTACTTTGCTTTTAACCTTTGATGAAATGAGTTCAATAGATAACCTTAGAAACCTCAGACCCAAAGCAAGAGGGAAGAAAAAAGCTATTTCTTTGCATGATTGGATTGTTGAAGCTGTGCAAGAAAAAATTGAAAGAGAGAGTAAATAAGAATTAGTTTAGTATTAAATATAATATTAAAATTAATACTAAAAATAGGTTTCAAACATGAAGAAAAAAGACAGAACAGAATTAACACCAATTGAAAAGCGTGTTATTAGTACCGTGATGGATATTAGGGCAGACTTACAGCCCGATGATATTTATTACCAGCACTCTGTTTTGTGCCAAACCGTCTTGCCATACCGTGACCCGGGAGACGATGTAAAGACATGGAAGCGAGTTAATGGAAATGCCTTTTTAGGTATTCAAGCAACAGAAGCTTTTAACCCTGTTACAAAAGATTTTGAACCAGTCGGCTTGCCGTTTGGTCCTAAAGCTCGTTTAATCATGATGCACCTAAATTCAGAAGCTATCAGAAAGCAAAGCCCTAAAATAGATGTGGGCGACAGTATGACAGCTTTTATAAAACGTATTGGATTAGGCACAGATGGCAGAACAATAAACGCAGTTAAAGAGCAACTGAAACGGCTTGCAAATGCTCAAATTACCATTGGCTTTAGCGGCGAAGAAAGAGCCTATCAGCACAAAGGAAATATAATTAGTGGCATTGATTTATGGTTTCCCAAAACGGAAGAACAGCGAGTTTTTTGGTCAAGTTTTGTACGTTTGAGCGATGAATATTTTAACAGCCTTATTGACCATGCAGTGCCATTAGATGAAAGGGTTATAGGTGCAATAAAGCATAGTTCAATGGCTTTAGATATTTACGCATGGCTAACGCAAAGAACATTCCGAATACAATCGGGCGAAGTTGTTTTTATAACTTGGAACTCACTTTGGGAACAATTCGGGCAAGGTTATAGTGAAATTAGAATGTTTCGTAGAGCATTTAGAGATGCTTTAAACTTAGTGAAAACCTGCCACAACTTTAATGTTCGAGAAGTTGAAGGGAAAGCCCCAACAACTGCCGCAGGGCTTGAATTAGAGTATTCTCAACAACCTATTATATCAATTGGATATAGCCCTCAAAGATTGGCACAAGCTAAAAAAATAGCGGCTGATATTAACCCAAATGATGATAAAGCCACTAAAAAGCTAAAAGCAAGAGTAAGAAATCAACTTAAACGGAGTGAAGAAAAGGCAAATAAAAAAAGCACGTGAAGTTTGTCACGCCTTTATTTTAATATTAAATTTAATACTATTTTTTATATTAAAAAAAGCATTGATTTTAATATAAAAAGCACGTGAAGTTTGTCACGAATGTACTTTTTAATGGCTATGTGAATAGGTTTGTTGATGAAAAAGTTATCTACGTGAAGTTTATCACGTTTTGTACGTGAAGTTTATCACGTTTTAGCACGTGAAGTTTATCACACAAACCTATATATTATATTCCTTTATAATAACCTTTATTATTAAAAGAATGCTTGTTGAAAAATATAAAATCTACTAAAAGATATTGGAAGCGTTTGAAAAGAAAAAGAACTTAGAGGGGGCGAGAACTAAGTTTTTAGTTGGTTTTTCATCTTTTTATTTTCACCCGCAAGCAAAACTAAAAATTTTAGCCCTCTGATGCCCTATTTTTTTCTTTTGGTATGATTACTAACAAAATGCTATCAATCGCACTCAGCGGGCAGGAATTTGGCAAAATGAAGGTGTTTGTGATACTATTTGAACCTCAATTTTTGAAAAGAGTTACTTTGATATGAACATAGCCCAAGCCAAAGAATTAAACCTAAACGACTTTTTAGCCTATTTAGGACACCACCCAATCAAAACAGAGGGGGGCGAAAATTGGTATTTATCGCCCTTTCGTGATGAAAAAAGCCCCAGCTTTAAAGTTTCAGCCAATGGCAAAGTTTGGTCAGATTTTGGGGAAAGTCCACTAAGCAGCCGAGCCACAGCCAACAACACCGCCCCAAAATTTGCAGGGGGAACAATCATAGATTTAGCTTTGCACTATTGGCGACTGCCAGCCGATGATATTAAAACCGCTTTGGGGCATATCCGAGAAACCGCAGGAAAGCCGACTTATACCAGCCGACCAAAGACCCCAGCAGCCGAAAAGACCGAGCCGAGCGGCTTAATTTTACATGATGTTTACGAGTTTAGCCAATGGATAGGCAAGGGCAGAAGCCGTAATTTTAGCCCACAGGCTCAATATTTGGCGGGCAGGGGGCTAAACCCTGCTATCTGTGCTGAATACGTCCACACGGTCAAATTTTCGGGCAATAAGACCCCTAAAAAAGCATGGTATGCTTTGGGGTTTAGAAACGATGCAGGGGGCTACGAATTAAGGGCAAAATTTGGCGATACCAATTTTAAGGGCGTAGCGGGGGGCAAAGATATAACCCACATCAAACGACCCAATGACAGCCACAGGCTACATATTTTTGAAGGCTTCCCCGATTTTTTAACCGCTTTGCACTTGTTACCCGATACCATCAAAGCCAAAGACGAGCATTTTTTAATTTTGAATAGTGCTGCCTTAATCGAGCGAGCAAAGGCAGTTATCGAGCGGGAGCAATACAGCACGTTAATTCTGTGGTTACAGAACGACCCCGCAGGGCGAGAGGTTGAGCAGTTTTTTTTAAAACTGCCTGATGAATTATCACAGGTTAAAAACGTTGGCACAATGTCGCATTTATGTGAAAATGAGAAAGATTTAAACGCATGGTATCAGACCCAAGGCAATAAACCAAAGATTAACAATGATATGTTAAACTCAATTTCATGGCACCAAATCGGCACCGCCAGCTATGATAACTTTAACCGCCCCAAACCCATGTAAGAGGTGCAGCAATGCCCGACATTACCAACCAAGTAAAAATAACATACGACCCAAATCAATATACATGGTTAGATGTTTGGGCTTGCAGCGTGGAAGAAAAAGAACATCAAGATTTTTATTACGGAATAAGAACCGAACGCCCAAGAGATAAACAGTTAATCATAGATGATTATTTGTTTTATGCAAATCTAACACCCGAAGAAAAGCAGACCCATGACAGAATAAAGCACGAAGCTAAATTAAAGGAAATGCGAGAGCGAGGGGAAGCCGCCCGCCAAGAGATAGAACACAGACTCCAGCTAACAGACGAGCAACGTAGGTTAGAAGATAAAGCACGGCACGAAGATATAATGAAAGAGGCGAGAAAGAAAGCCGAATTTAACCAAGCAGAGAGAGAACGAAGAAGCCAGCTAACCCCCGAAGAACGCCAAGCTGATGATAAAAAACGATTTGAGACGAAAATAAATGAAATGCGAGAGCGAGAAAAACAGCAAGAAGAAGCCGCTCAAATTGAGAAAGAACGGCAAAGAATGTTACTTGACGACATGAAAACAAACGCAGAAGAAACATTATTTGTCATGCAACTTTCACAAGAACAGCGAAAAGTTTATTATCAGCTAAAAAGGGAACAGTAATAAAAAACTACTTTCTAAAAGGGTTAGGGCTTGCATTTTCGCCCCACTCTAAAGACCAATAAGGGATTTTTTCAAACCTTGCAAAGTTACCTAATCCACGAGCTTCAATGACGGCATCTTGGCACATTATTAAATCAAACTTTGACATTAATTTTTGTTTTTCTGTTTCAACCTTATCTTCTTTCATTTTTAGGCTATTAATTAAAGGCAAACGATTTTCTAAATAATCAATCGTGAAATTATCAGCACCCAAAGGCAACCACATTTTCACAGCAGCAGACCCAACAAAAGTTTCCCAGCTATCCCAGTATAATTTTTTAAGTTGGCTTAAATCCTGCACAATCGCCCAAACAGTTACATTATAGCCTCGCATATAAGCAAAAGCCATTTCAAACTCCCGCAAACGTCCAATTTGTGGAAACTCATCAAGCAGCAATAAAACCCGCCTATTGGGATTATAAAATCTTTGTAAAGACCGAAAAACACAGCCAAAAAACACCCGCAACCAACTGCTAAAAATTTGTAATTCAGCAGGATTAACGCAGACGAATAAAGCCGTTTTTTCGTGTGCTAACTTGGTTAAATCAAAATCAGATTTTGCGAGGTGTTCAATTATTTGTGAGTGTTTAAATGTATCCGTGCCACGCTTTACAGTTGAAAAAATACTTTCAATTTCTCCGTTATTTCCGTCTTTTGAAGCCATTATTTGCATGGCAATACCGCCAGCCGTTGCCGATATAATACCGTTAAATGCTTTACAATCTTTCATCTTTGCTAAATAGCCTAACCTATCAGCCCCACCCAACCGCACAGCTTCAAACAGATTTTTAAAATTAGCTTGGTCAGTTGCGACCAAATAGAGCAGATAAAGGCTAATATATTGCCTTGCAGATTCGTTCCAATGGTCATTTTTAGCGTTGTCAGGAATTAAGCACTCCGCTATTAAATCGCAAAATTTGGGGGCTTCAATATCATTTTTTGAAGTCAATGAAAACGGATTGAAGCGAGTTTTACCAAAGCTTGATATTTCGGGAATGTCAAAGGGATTAATTGATAAAACATTGTAACCGTTTTTTCTTAAATATTCCCCACAAATAGCAAGATTTTCGCCCTTTGGGTCAAGCACAACAACGGACGAACCCGAAGCCACAAGAGCAGGCGAGAGCAAGGCGGGAATAATAAAATTAACACCTTTACCAGCCCCCGACCCGCCTACGGTCAATAAATGTCCGTCATTGTCAAAGTGCCAGCCCCCACCAATATAAAACCCGCTCTCTTTTGAAAATGCTTTTTCTAACTGCTGAAAAGTTGCAAAATCTCCACTTGTCTGAATTTTATTATCTGTAATAGGTTTATCGGTCAGTCTGCTTAAATGATTAACTGACCAATATATTTTTTGATTAGTCTTTTCTCTATCGAAATAATCTAAAATATCTACTCTTTTTCCTTTGGCTTTATCTTTTTCAAAATCAAGTTTTCTTTGCCACCAAGCACGCTTTTTAGGAATGAGTTTAGCATCATAATAAAAACTGGTAAAGTTTGCGGGTGTGAGGGCGTAATGCTTTCTATAAAGCTCAAAAAATAAATCGTTTGGAATATGACTAATTTGTCTTCTTATTTCATAAAAATCATCAAGTGATATATGGTTGTATTTATTGAAAAGCTCACTATCAGTTACCTCTAAAAATTTTAGTAGCAAAACAAAATCATCGTGGCTACTTGAATACAACCATTTTTTTAATAGTTTCAAAAATCTAACGTTTTCTTCAAAGGTCATTTTTCTTTTCAATGTTAATATTGCAATATAGTTATTGAAATCCAAATTCTTTTATGTAGTATTGCCGCAGTTATCACGGTAGTGATATGCAAGCCATTGTTTGTATATACAAAACCCTATCGGATTTTCTATATACAAACAGCTTGCAAGGGAGATTTAGGGGCTTCCCCCTATTCTCCCTTGACCCTCTTAAACCCGCTTTTCACGCTAAACGTAAACCGACATGGCACGACCTACCAAAACCGAAAAACAAGCCTTTGACATGGTTTTGCCTATTCGTTTAACGAAAGAGCAACACCAAGCACTAAAATTTAAAGCCGACCAAGAGGGACTAAATGTTAGTGATTTTGTGCGGGGCAAGTTGTTAAACGCCAAGCCCCGCCAGCCCAAAGCCCAGCCGCACGAAGTGGCAGCAATTAAGGCTTTAGGCACTTTGGGGAACATACGAGCCGACATAAACCAAATCTTGAAAGATAGGTTTAGTCACGTCTTTGTTCACCCGCAGCGTATGGAAAAAAGCCTTACTGACATCGAAGAAATTGCCAACCACATACATAACATTTTAGCCAATGGTCATTAAGGGCAAATGCAGGGGCAATGGTTTACAGCTTGCAGAATATCTACTAAGCGACAAAAACGACAGAGCCGAACTATTGGAAATTACAGGCACAACCGCCCCCAATAATTTAAAACGTTCATTGGTTGAAATGGCTTTAACCGCCTTAATGACCAAGAGCGAAGCGGGGCTATATCATGCCCAAATTAACCCCGACCCCAAAGAACCAGGAATGACAAAAGAAGCCTGGAAAAAAGCCGTTGATATATTAGCCAAAGAATTAGGTTTAGAGGGGCAAAGGCGGGCAATCGTTTTGCATGAGAAGAACGGCAGGACACACGCCCACGTTGTTTTTGAACGCTACCAAGAGGGCAAGGGCAAAGACCAGCAGGGGATTTTGTGGAGTGATGATAAAAACTATAAGAAGCACGAAAAAGCCAGCCGAGCGATAGAAAAAGAGTTAGGGCATGATAGAACGCCCGAAAAGGCAGACCGTCAAAAACAAGCCCAAAATGAACGTAAAACGGACGTAAAAAAGACGTTAACCGAACTTTGGAAAAAGCACAGCGACCCCGAAAAATTTATAGCTGAAGCTGCAAAATTAGGTTTTACAGTTGCACAGGGCGAAGACCGCAGACCCTACAAAGTTATCACACCTGAAGGCGAAAATTTAGATTTAGTCCGCCAGCTTGACAAGGTAAAAACAAAAGAGGTTGCCGAGCGATTGAACCCCATTAGGGAAACGCTAAAAACCGAAAAAGAAGCCCTTGCAGAAGCCAAGAAGAGAGAACAGGAAAAACCACAGCCCAAAAAAGAACCAGCCCCGCCATTGTCTTTAAAATGGGATTTAGGCACAGTTCAGAAAACAGAACCACCAAAGCCACGGAAGCCAGCTAATGACAATATGCAAGAGAAAACAGAAAACTTGCATAAATTGGGGAAATTTAAGACCAACGAAGCGACCAAGCCACAGGAGCAGCAAAAGCAACCAGCCGAGCCAGTAAAACCCCAACAGGCTGAAAAAAGTGACTTACAAAAGAAAATTGATGAAATGCGAGCCAACGAAGCCGAGATTTTAAAGGAAGTTGAACGCAGAAAGCAGCTAACAGAGGAACAACGCAAAGCCGAAGATAAAAAGCGTTTTGAGGAATATCTAAAACAAATGCAGCAAGACCAGCAAGAAATGGTCAGAAAATTAGGAATGTAACATAAATTGACTATTATATGAAAAAAATAGCCGTATTTTGCAGCTTAATTTTATTCAGTTGCAGCCATAGTATGACAGACCCAAATATTGAAGTTTGGGGCGATGATAGCACAGGTTATAGCGTGCGGGTTGTCAAAGACAGTAAAGAGTTTTACAAGTGGTCAGACATCGCAGCCGACACCGTAGCCATGAAGCAAGACGCTAAAACATGGCTTAAAACTGAAATTTCACAACCTTAACTATTAGAAAAAAACAATGGCAAATGAAAGAAAAACAGAAAATATTGTAAGAAAATATCTAACAGAAAATGGATATTTTAATAATGCTAATATTATAGTTGAAGAACAAAAAAGTGATTTTCCGTTAATAGATAAATTGCTAACTAATGCTTCAAAAAAAGGTTCTGGCAAAGGCTATCCTGAATTTATTATTCGCTCAAAAGAGTATTCGGATTTTTTGATTGTAATAGAATGTAAAGCAGACCCCAAGAAGCATGAAAGCCCAACACTTGATAAATACAGCGATTATGCCGTCGATGGGGTATTATTATATACTGCTTTTTTAGCAAAAGAATTTGATGTGCTTTCTATAGCTGTGAGTGGAGAAACAGAATTAGAACTTAAAGTGTCCCAGTTTTTACAGCTTAAAGGAACACAAAAAGCACATAAGTTTTTAGGAAATGATATACTTTCATTAGAGGATTATTATTCTGCATACTTGCAGAGTGATATGAAGTTTAATCAAGACTATTTAAAATTACTGCAATACACAAAAGACCTTAACGACTTACTACACAGTAAGAAGATAAAAGAAGCACAGAGAAGTTTATTGATAAGTGGAATACTTATAGCATTACAAAATGTTGCTTTTAAGAGTAGCTTTTCGGCCCACAAAAAACCCGAACAATTAGCAAAAAACCTACTTTCAACAATTGTCGATGAATTTACAAACGCAAACATACCAGCAGATAAAGTAACGAATTTAAAACAAGCATATTCTTTTATACTTACTAATACGACCATAACAACGGATAAGGATTTTTTTGTTGAACTTATTAAAAGTATTGAAGCCAATGTAAATAATTTTATGCGAACACATAAATATTTTGATACACTTGGGCAGTTCTATATTGAGTTTTTAAGATATGCTAACAGCGACAAAGGTTTAGGTATTGTTTTAACCCCACCACATATAACGGAATTATTTTCTGAAATTGCTAACGTTGATAAAGACTCTGTCATACTTGATAATTGTATGGGAACAGGCGGGTTTTTAATTAGCGGCATGAAAGCAATGATTCAGGACGCTAAAGGAAATACCAGTAAGATAGCCAATATTAAAAAAAATCAATTAATTGGGATAGAGTACCAAGATGATATTTATGCTCTTGGTATTTCAAATATGATTATTCACGGAGATGGAAAAACTAATGTATATCTTGGAGATTGTTTTGAAGTATCAAGCCAAATACAGCAGAAATTCAAACCTAATGTTGGTTTTTTAAATCCACCATATAAAAGTAAAAAATCAGATGTTGAAGAATTAGATTTTGTAATTAATAACTTAAATGCTCTTGAAAAAGGCGGAAAATGTTTAGCTATAATTCCTTTGAGTTGTGCAATCGCTACCAAGGGAGACGTTTTAGAGAGAAAGAAAAAAATTCTTGAAAATCACACTTTGGAAGCAATAATGTCTATGCCAGAAGACTTATTCCATAATTCAAAAGTAGGTGTAGTTACTTGTATATTTGTTATCACAGCACATATTCCCCACCCAAAAGGGAAAAAAACATGGTTAGGATATTGGAGAGAAGACGGTTTTATTAAAACTAAAGGTAAAGGAAGAGTAGATTTAAACAATACTTGGGGAGTAATAAAAGAAGATTGGTTAAACACATATATTAATAGAGAAACTAAGAACGGTCTAAGTCTAACAAAAGAGTTGTTGGCAGAAGATGAATGGTGTGCAGAAAATTATTTAATAGCAGATTATAACAATATAGATTTTGATTTATTTAAGAAGAATACACAAAAATATTTAGCTTATAGGTTGCTAAATGATTTATTAGATTTAAAATTTGTGAACGGTGAAAAAGCTAAAAATGGACAAGGATTAGTGCCGTTAAGTTCACTGTTTCATGTCCGTAACGGTCTTGCTTCTTCTCAAGTAGAAGTAAAAGAAGAACCCGAATCAGATACAGATATTAGATATATTAGACCCTCACAAAGCTATTCTGGAAGTATAGCTGGTTACGTTGATACTCTGCAAGTGGACGAAAAATATATTTATCCCGATAATACTATTTATGTATCTACTGATGGGCAGGGTAGCCATTCTTTTTCTTATGTATCATCATTTGATTTTATACCTAATAGCAATGTCTCAGTATTAATACCTAAAAGTGAAATGACGTTACAAGAAAAAATTTATTATGCAACTTGTGTAACAGCAAATAGATTTAAGTTTTCTTACGGACGTAAACCTAAAGGGGATAGACTAAAAGAAATAATGATTCCAGCTTGCCCACCAGATTTTGTTTATCAAGATATTTTTGAGGAAATTTTTGATAGTTGGAAAAAAGTGGTAAAATAAAAATAAAGCCCCTACCCCTTGGGGCTTTATTTTTATTGCTTTTGGTCACATATGAAGGTCTGTACTTTTGTGACCCTATGAGTTATATTAAACCAAATTATCTTTTGTTTTCGCCAGTATGAAAAAAAATGCAGTCGCATATTATAGGGTAAGCACCGATAAGCAAGGCAGGAGTGGCTTAGGCTTAGAAGCCCAAGCCGAAGCCGTGCAAAACTATGTTTTAGCCAATGGCTATAATTTAAGCGGGTCTTATACCGAAATCGAGAGCGGACGAAAAAACAACCGCCCCCAGCTTTTAAATGCTTTGGAAGAGTGCAAGCGGTTAAAAGCGATTTTGATAATTGCGAAGCTCGACCGCTTGGGTCGTAATGTGGCATTTATTGCTAACCTCATGGAAAGCAAGGTGCAGTTTGTGGCAGTAGATAACCCACACGCCACAGATTTAGTTTTGCACATAACGGCAGCTTTTGCCCAATTCGAGCGGGAGCAGATAAGCAAGCGAGTTAAAGAATCCCTTGCAGCAGCCAAAAGGCGGGGCGTAGTGTTGGGTAGAACAGGCAAAGAGGTATTAAGCCAGCAAAACAAACAAGCCGCTCAGGAGTTTGCAAACAGCCTAAAAAC
>OFDN01002076.1_pt1 | contig 11674 bp, 8 predicted proteins | sample 1520971 | NCBI WGS metagenome assembly OFDN01 (sample SAMEA94257418, study PRJEB24077) | hot springs metagenome | biome: Aquatic biome; feature: Geographical feature; material: Water | place: India | collected 2012-06-12 | depth 5 m | reverse complement strand
GCGCCGGCGGGTGCAGGCGATCGCCTGGGCAAAGGCGGGGGGCGACACCGCCGTCACCAGCACGCCATGGGCGCCGCCGCCGGTCGCATTCTGCACTTCCGCCACGACATTGTCGGCCCGCGCATCCAGCGCCAGGTCGGCGCCCAGCGACCGGGCCAGCTCCAGCTTGCTCTCGCCAATGTCCAGCGCCACGACATGCAGGCCCATCGCCTTGGCATATTGCACGGCGACATGACCCAGCCCGCCGACGCCGGAAATGGTCACCCATTCACCCGGCTTCGCCTCGGTTTCCTTCAGCCCCTTGTAGACGGTGACGCCCGCGCACAGGATCGGCGCCATCGTCACGAAGTCGACACTGTCGGGCAGGCGGCCGGCAAAGGGCGCGCTGGCGATCGCATATTCGGCATAGGTGCCGTTGACGCTGTAGCCGGTATTATGCTGCCGCTCGCACAGCGTTTCCCAGCCGGTCTCGCAATATTCGCAGGCGCGGCAGGCATCATGCAGCCAGGGGATGCCGACGGCGTCGCCTTCCTTCAGGTCGGTGACACCTGCGCCCAGTGCCACCACATGGCCCACGCCCTCATGGCCGGGGATCAGCGGCAGGGTCGGCTTCACTGGCCAGTCGCCATCGATTGCGTGCAGATCGGTATGGCACACGCCACTGGCGGCGATCTTCACCAGCACCTCGCCGGGCCCCGGCTCGGGTATCGCTATCTCCTCGATCGTCAGCGGCGCCTTGAACGTCCTGGCAATCGCGGCTCGCATGGTCGTCGGCATGATTTCCTCCTTCTTCTGCGGCTGTTGGACTGTGGATAATGGCGGTCAGATATCCTCGAACCAGGCGAGCCGATGGGCGGCCAGCTTTTCGAGTTCCAATACGGCGAACATTGCCGCGCCCAGACCGATGATCATCAGCCCGTCGGTCAGCGACAGCGGCCGGCTGTCGAAAATATCGTGCATGAACGGCGCATAGGTGAAAAGCAGCTGGGCGATCACCACCACCACGATCGCCGCCAGCACGATCGGCGTGCCCATCACGCCGCGCAGCGTCAGCGATCGCATGTGCAGGAAGCGGACATTGAACAGATAGAATATCTCGCCCACGATCAGCATGTTGACCACCATGGTCCGGGCAGTGTCGATGTCGTGGCCGACATGCTGGGCATAGAAGAATATCCCCAGCGCCATCGCCCCCATCAGCACCGATACCAGCATGATGCGCCACAGCAGGAAGGGGGAAAGCAGCGGTGCGCCGGCGGCACGCGGCCGCCGTTCCATCGTTCCCGGCTCGGTCGGCTCGAACGCCAACACCAAGCCCAGCGTCACCGTCAGCACCAGGTTGATCCACAATATCTGCGTCGCCGTCATCGGCAGGGCAAAGCCGGCGATGATCGCGATCACCACCGCCAGCGTCTCGCCGCCATTGGTCGGCAGCGTCCAGCTGATGACCTTGCGGATATTGTCATAGACGGTGCGCCCTTCGCGCACGGCCGCCACGATCGACGCGAAATTATCGTCCAGCAGCACCATCTCGGCCGCCTCCTTGGCGGCCTCCGTGCCCTTGATCCCCATCGCCGTGCCGACATCGGCCTGTTTCAGCGAGGGCGCGTCGTTGACGCCGTCGCCGGTCATGGCGACGACCAGCCCGTGCGACTGGAGCGCGCGGACGATGCGCAGCTTGTGCTCGGGGGAGGAGCGGGCGAACACATCGACATCGCGCACCCGCGCCGCCAGCGCATGCTCGTGCCCGTCCGCCCCCTGGAACTCGCCCTCGTACGCCACCGTCGCGGTGACCGCGGCGGCCAGCGTCGCCGACAGGCCGGCGCCCATGACCAGCGCGTTGCGGTTGCCATATTCCGGCCGGGCGGTGTTGGCCCGCCCGCCGGGCAGGCGTACGGTGACGGTGCGGTCGTCGTCGGCGAACTCGTGCTCCCACGCCACGCTGACCGACGGCTCGACCGCCCAGCCGGCGAGCGCCAGACGGGCGGACCCCGCCAGCCCGATGCTGCCGACGGTGGAGCGGAGCGTCTGCGTCTCGGTGGTCAGCGACAGCGGGCCGGCGCCGGTTTCCGTGTAGCCCTCGGCGCGCGCGCGGACATGGCGCAGGCCGAGCCGCGGGCCGAGAGACAGCGGCCCCAGCGTCGCCGTGTAGCCGCCCTCCATCGACATGGCGACCGTACGCCCGTCGGTGTCCGCCGACGCGTACGGGAAGGGGGAGAAGCCGGTGCGGCGGTCGATGTCGTCGTAGCGGTCGAAGGACAGGCTGCCGGCCGCCGCCACATGGAAGCCCAGCGACGAGGCCACCGCGTGCGCGCCGACGATGACGCTGCGCAGATCCACCGAACCCGCGTCGCCGTCCAGCTCCGCATGGCCGCGGGCGTAGCCCAGCGACAGGCCGGCGCGGGCGATGTCGCTGACCGCCAGTTCCACCCCCACGCCCGTCACCTGCGTGTTGCTGCGGAAACCCGCCTGCCCCTCGTCGGCGCTGTCGCGCGCCCAGGACGCGTCGCCGATCAGGAAGACGCCCAGCCCCCCCTCGCCCGACTCGCCGCCGGCGTTGGCGAGCACCGCGCGATGCCAGCTCTCCGCCGCCCGCACGGCGAGGTGCGGCTGCACCGCCACCTCCTCCGCCGCGTCGTTGAGCACCAGCAGCGAGCCGGCCGCGAACTGCGCCAGCAGCGCGTGCGCCGCCGCGGTCGGGTGCTGCTCGTCCCAGAACAGGCTGGCGTTCGCGGCCTCCGGCGTCGGGCAGGCGCCGGTCGGGGCGTTGTTCAGGATGCAGGGGGTGGCGGTGTTGATGAAGCCGTAGGCCGCCGGGTTGGCCGCCACCGCGCGGTAGAAGCCGTTGACGTCCACCACCACGATCTGCACGCCCAGCCGCTGTTCCAGATCCGCCATGGCCGCGGCGAGCTGGGCGTTGTGCGCCTCGGTGGCCGCGGTCAGGGACGCGGCGCGCGGCGAGCCGGCGGCCTCCGGGATGGTGCCGAGGTCCGGCAGGTTGGGGACCAGGAAGTTGCGCCCGCCGAGCGCCGCCAGCGACTCCACCGACCGCGTCAGGTTGGACACGGTGCTGGCGACCAGCGGCGTCGGGTCGGCGCCGGCCGTCACCCCGTTGCGGTAGTCGTTGCCCCCACCCCACACCGTGTAGAGCGCCGAGGAGCGGCCGGAGGGTGCCGTGACCGCGAACTCCGTCACCTGCCCCAGCACCCCCGGCACGCCGATTCGCGAGACCAGCCCCGTCTCCGCCCCGCCGAAGGCGTAGTTCATGCCGGCGCCGGCGTCGGTGCCGACCAGCCCCGGCAGGCTCTCCGCCCACACCGGCCCGTTGGAGAATCGCCCGGCGTAATAGGGCGGGCTGGGCGGCAGGAGGCCCAGCGTCAGCGCGTACACCCGCCCGGTGTCGGACAGACTGTCGCCGAACGTGTAGATGCGGTCGTACTCGGTCGCGGCGGCCGGCGCCGCCCCCAGCAGCAGCGCCACCGCCGCCGCACCCCTCAGCCCCCGCATGGTGTCCCCCGCGTGCATATCCCTTGTGCGGAAGGTGCCGGTGCGCCGCGGGCCGCGATAGTCCCCGAAAGGTCAACCCCTCGTCATAGCGTGCCCGGTCATGGCCGGGGCGGTGCCGCGAGCCCCTTCAGCACCATCTCCGTGTAGATCCGGATCACCGCGTCGGCGTCGAGCCGGCCGCGCGGGTCGAACCAGGTGCACACCCCCGTCAGCATGGCGAGGATGCCGTAGGCGGCGACGCGGGCGTCGGCCACCGCGAACAGGCCGGCGCGGACGCCGTCCTCGATCACCGCCGTCACCCGGTCCTCGTAGAGCCGGCGCTTGGCCAGAACCACGTCGCGATTCTCCGGCGTCAGGCTGCGCAGCTCGGAATGGCCGATGAAGACCTCCAGCCGGTGGTCGATGTGGTAGAGCAGGTGGAAGCGCACGAAATCCGCCATCCGGGCGCGCGGGTCGGCGCCGGCGGCCAGCGCCTCCTCCAAATGCGCCAGCACCTGGTCCATGTGCTCGTCGATCAGGTCGAACAGCAGCGTCTGCTTGTTGTCGATGTGGTTGTACAGCGCACCGGCGGTCAGCCCGACCTCCCGCGCCAGCTCGCGCAGGCTCATCGCCTCGTAGCCATGGGCATGGATCAGCGCCAGCCCCGCCTCCCGGATGGCGGCCATCGTGCTCGGCCCATGCGACCCGACCTTCCGCACCCTGCGCGTCCCTTCGTGCTGCAATCGAGACTCGACCTTACACCAATCCACCCTCTTGCGTCCCGCTCGAAATAAACGTATGTTCATTTTTATCGGAATGTCCAGGGGAGGACAGGCGCCATGACGGTGTGGAAGAGCGCGCTCAGCCCGCGCTCGGCGGAGTTCCAGGCGAACGCGGAGGCGATGGCGGGTCTGGTGGCGGACCTGCGCGCCAAGGTGGCGGCGGTGAAGCAGGGTGGCGGGGCGAAGGCGCGGGACAAGCACCTCGCCCGCGGGAAGCTGCTGCCGCGCGAACGGGTGCGCCAACTGCTCGACGTCGGCTCGCCCTTCCTGGAGCTGTCGCAGCTCGCCGCCCACGGCGTCTATGGGGAGGACATCCCGGCGGCCGGCATCATCACCGGCATCGGCAGCATCGCCGGCCAGGAATGCATGGTCGTCGCCAACGACGCCACCGTGAAGGGCGGCACCTACTTCCCCCTGACCGTCAAAAAGCACCTGCGGGCGCAGGAGATCGCGCATCAGAACAATTTGCCCTGCGTCTATCTGGTGGATTCGGGCGGCGCCAACCTCCCCAACCAGGACGAGGTCTTCCCCGACCGCGACCATTTCGGCCGCATCTTCTTCAACCAGGCCAACATGTCGGCCGCCAACATCCCGCAGATCGCGGTGGTGATGGGAAGCTGCACGGCGGGCGGCGCCTATGTGCCCGCCATGTCGGACGAGGCGATCATCGTGCGCAACCAGGGCACCATCTTCCTGGGCGGCCCGCCGCTGGTGAAGGCCGCCACCGGCGAGGTGGTGTCGGCGGAGGATCTGGGCGGGGCGGACGTACATTCCCGCACGTCGGGCGTCACCGACCACTACGCGCTGAACGACGCGCACGCCCTGGCCATGGCCCGCCGGGTGGTGTCGAACCTCAACCGCAACAAGCGCATCGGCCTCGACCTGCGCGTGCCGCAGGAGCCGCTCTACGACGCCAAGGAGCTCTACGGCGTCATCCCCGACGACCCGCGCCGCCCCTTCGACGTGCGCGAGGTGATCGCGCGGGTGGTCGACGGCTCCGCGCTCGACGAGTTCAAGCCGCTCTACGGCACCACGCTGGTCTGCGGCTTCGCCCACATTTTCGGCTATCCGGTCGGCATCATCGCGAACAACGGCATCCTGTTCAGCGAGTCCGCGCTGAAGGGCGCGCACTTCATCGAGCTGTGCTGCCAGCGCGGAATCCCGCTGGTCTTCCTGCAGAACATCACCGGCTTCATGGTCGGCCGCAAATACGAGGCCGGCGGCATCGCCAAGGACGGCGCGAAGCTGGTGACCGCGGTCGCCTGCGCGAAGGTGCCGAAGTTCACCGTGATCATCGGCGGCAGCTACGGGGCCGGCAACTACGGCATGTGCGGGCGCGCCTACAGCCCGCGCTTCCTGTGGATGTGGCCGAACGCCCGCATCTCCGTCATGGGCGGCGAGCAAGCCGCCAACGTGCTGGGGCAGGTGCGCCGCGACGCGCTGGAGGGTCAGGGCAAGAGCTGGCCGGCCGAGGAGGAGGAGGCGTTCAAGGCCCCCATCCGCCGCCAGTACGAGGAGCAGGGGCATCCTTACTACGCCTCCGCCCGGCTGTGGGACGACGGCATCATCGACCCGGCCGACACCCGCATGGCGCTGGGGCTCGGCCTCTCCGCCTCCCTGAACGCGCCCATCGAGCCGACGCCCTTCGGCGTCTTCCGGATGTGAGGCCGGCCATGTTCGACACCATCCTCATCGCCAACCGCGGCGAGATCGCCTGCCGCGTGATCAAGACCGCCCGCCGTCTCGGCATCCGCACGGTGGCCGTCCATTCCGAGGCGGACGCGGGCAGCCGCCATGTGGAGATGGCGGACGAGGCCGTGTGCATCGGCCCCGCCCCGGTCAGCGAGAGCTACCTGCGCGGCGACGTCATCCTGGAGGCCGCTCGCCGCACGGGCGCCCAGGCCATCCACCCCGGCTACGGCTTCCTGTCGGAGAACGCCGGCTTCGCCGCGGCGTGCGCGGAGGCCGGTGTGGTCTTCATCGGCCCGCCGATCGAGGCGATCCGCGTCATGGGCTCCAAGGCCGAGTCCAAGCGGCTGATGGCCGGGGCCGACGTGCCGCTGGTCCCCGGCTACCACGGCGCCGCCCAGGACATGGACGTGCTGACCGCGGAGGCCGGACGCATCGGCTTCCCCGTGCTGGTCAAGGCGTCGGCCGGCGGCGGCGGCAAGGGCATGCGGGTGGTGCGCGCGGCCGGCGAGTTCGCCGACGCGGTGGCCGGCGCCAAGCGCGAGGCCAAGGCCGCCTTCGGCGACGACAGCGTGCTGTTGGAGAAGTATCTGGGCCGGCCCCGCCATGTGGAGATCCAGGTCTTCTGCGACACCCACGGCAACGGCGTCTATCTGTTCGAGCGCGACTGCTCCGTCCAGCGCCGCCACCAGAAGGTGATCGAGGAGGCGCCCGCCCCCGCCCTGCCCGACGATCTCCGCACGCGGATGGGCGAGGCGGCCGTGGCGGCGGCCAAGGCCGTCAACTACGTCGGCGCCGGCACGGTGGAATTCCTCTACGAGGATGGCGGCTTCTACTTCATCGAGATGAACACCCGGCTGCAGGTCGAGCACCCCGTGACCGAGATGATCACCGGGCTGGATCTGGTGGAGTGGCAGATCCGGGTGGCCGCCGGCGCCCCCCTGCCGCTCCGCCAGGAGCAGTTGACCCGCCGAGGCCACGCCTTCGAGGCGCGGCTCTACGCCGAGGATCCGCAGCGCGACTTCCTGCCCGCCATCGGCAAGCTGGTGCGCCTGCGTCCGCCGGCCGAGAGCGCCCATGTGCGCGTCGACACCGGCGTGCGCGAGGGCGACGAGGTCACCATGTTCTACGACCCCATGATCGCCAAGCTGATCGTGTGGGACGAGGACCGCGACGCAGCCCTCCGCCGCCTGCGGGTGGCGCTGGGCCAGTACGAGGTGGTGGGCGTCACCACCAACGTCGGCTTCCTGGGCGCCATCGCCGGGCATCCCGCCTTCAAGGCGGTGGAGATCGACACCGGCTTCATCGAGCGCCACCGCGCCGACCTGCTGCCGCCACCCGCCCCGGTGCCCGACCGCGGCCTTGCGCTGGCGGCGATCGCCGTGCTGCTGCGCCGGGACGCGAAGACCCGTAAGGCGCGCCGCGCCGCGTCCGACCCCTATTCGCCCTGGATGACCGCCAACGGCTGGCGCCTCAACGACGACAACCACCACGACCTGCGCTTCCTGGACGGCGAGGCGGCGCGTCCCGTCACGCTCCACTTCCGCCCCGACGGCTACGAGGTGGAGGTGGAGGGCCGCCCCGCCATCCGCGCCACCGGAGTCGCTTTCGACGGCGAGAGCCTGACGGCGTCCATCGACGGTCTGCGCACGCGCACCGCCGTGGTGTTCCAGGGGCTCGACCTGACCATCCTCGGCGACGGCGCCGTCTGGCGCCTGCGCCTGGACGACCCGACCGCGCGCGCGGCGGCGGAGGACGGCGGCGGCGGGCGCCTCACCGCCCCGATGCCGGGCACGGTGGTGCGCGTGCTGGTCGAGACCGGGCAGACGGTGGAGGCCGGCACGCCCCTGATGCTGCTGGAGGCCATGAAGATGGAGCACGTCATCAAGGCCCCCGCCGCCGGCACCGTCACCACCCTGCACTTCGCCGCCGGCGACCAGGTGTCGGAGGGAGCGGAGCTGCTGGTGATCGAGGCGGCGGGGTGACGGGGTTGTGCGCGCTCGGCCGGTCCTTGAACTCGGGCCGCGACATGGTAATGTGAGGGGCAGGGGGTGACGCGCTCTGTCCGATCCCTGACGGTGGAGCCGGTTTCCCGGCCCCACCCTTGTGGTCTTACCGATCCTGATTCTTGTCGTTGAAGCCGGCTGTCACCTCGATCTTCAACGTGAACCAGAAGCGGCGGAGCCACGTCAGGACGTTTTTCAAGCGCGTCACCCCCTTTCCTGTCGGTCAGGGCATTGCCCGTCCGACGCGAAGAAGAATGGGCGAATTCGCTTCGCCGATCAAAGCATGGCGGCGCGGGTTCACCTTCTCCGATGACGGCTGATCAACAGATTATCCACGCCGTGTCGGCGCGTGGCCTCGTCAAGCGATTCGGCGGGGTGGCGGCGGTCGATGGGATCGACCTGGAGATTCCCCGCGGCACGATCTTCGCGATCCTGGGGCCGAACGGCGCCGGGAAGACGACGCTGATGCGCATGCTGGCGACGCTGACCGCACCGGACGGCGGCACCGCCACCGTGATGGGGCACGACCTCGTGGCGGCGCCGCAGGACGTGCGCGGCGCCATCTCCATGACCGGGCAGTTCGCCTCGCTGGACGAGGATCTGACGGGGCGGGAGAACCTGATCCTGCTGGCGCGCCTGTGGGGCTTCCGCGGGCGCGCGGCGAAGGCGCGGGCCGACGAGCTGCTGGCGGATTTCGATCTGTCCGACGCCGCGACCCGACAAGTAAAATCCTATTCCGGCGGCATGCGGCGGCGGCTGGACATCGCCGCCTCGCTGGTCGTCACCCCCGGCCTGCTGTTCCTGGACGAGCCAACCACCGGCCTCGACCCCAAGGCGCGCCAAGGGGTGTGGCGCATGATCCGCGATCTGGCCGGCTCCGGCGTGACGGTGCTGCTGACCACGCAGTATCTGGAGGAGGCCGACCAGCTCGCCGACCGCATCGCCGTCATCGACCATGGCCGCAAGATCGCGGAGGGCACCAGTCGCGAGCTGAAGGCCGCCACCGGCAGCGGCTACCTGCACGTCACCCCCGCCGATCCTGCCCGTCTGGACGAGGCCGCGCGAGTCCTGGAAGCGCGGCTGGGCCACGCCTGCCAGCGCAGCCCGGAAGGGGCGACCCTGTCCGTCGTCGCCGGCGATGCGGCGCAGGCCAGCGCGGCGGTGGCGGCGCTCATCGCCGCGGGCATCGAGCCGGCCGACTTCTCCCTGGGCAGCCCCAGCCTGGATGAGGTGTTCTTCGCGCTCACCGGCGGCACCGGAACCGACACGCCATGACCACCAGCACACCCCCGTTCCGCCGGGTCCCGCGCCCGCCGGCCCCCTCCGCCCTGTCGAACGCGCTCGTCTTCGGCTGGCGGGCGGTGCTGAAGTTCCGTCATGTGCCGGAGCAGCTGTTCGATCTGGTGATGACGCCGATCATGTTCACGCTGCTGTTCACCTTCGTGTTCGGCGGCGCGCTGGCGGGATCTCCGGCCGACTATCTTCAGTTCTTCCTGCCCGGCATCCTGGTGCAGACGGTGTGTTTCAACGTCGTCTATTCCGGCATGGGTCTGTGCACCGACCTTGGCCAGGGGCTGTTCGACCGTTTCCGGTCGCTGCCCATCTGGTCACTGTCGCCGTTTGCCGGGCTGATGGTGGGCGATGTGCTGCGCCACGTGATCGCCGGCGGGATCATCCTCACCGTCGGGCTGATCCTCGGCTACCGGCCGGAGGCGGGCATCATCGGCGTGCTCGGCGCCTTCCTGATGCTGATCGCCATGGGCTTCGGCATGGGCTGGATCTTCATCGTGCTGGGTCTGATCATCCGCACCCCGACCACCGTGATGACCGCCGGCTTCACCGTCCTGTTCCCGCTGGTCTTCGCCTCCAACATCATGGTGGAGCCGGCCACCATGCCGGACTGGCTGCGCGCCTTTGTGGAGGTCAACCCGGTGTCGCTGACGACCACGGCGGTGCGCGGGCTGATGAGCGGTCGGGCGGCGGCGGGCGACGTGGCCCTGGCCCTCGTCGCCCCCCTGGCTTTGACGCTCGCCCTGGCCCCGGTCACCCTGCGGCTGTACCGGCGGCGCTGACCGCCGGCGCCCCAGTCCGGGTGCCGAGGTGCCGGATCAGCGCCAGCACCTCGGCCGGCGGCCTCCGCTCCACCCGGCGGTATTCGCGCCCGTCCGGTGTGCGCCTGACCATGCCGAGGTCGACCATCCAGCGGCGCAGCAAGGCGTAGTCGCCGAACAGATGCCCGGCGGTCAGGTGGCGGTTGACGGTCGGCTCATCCATCACCGTGCCGCCCGGCAGCCGCGCCCACAGCACCCACAGGCAGGCCTGCCTGTGGCTGGCCTTGGACGGCCAGCGCAGCAGCCGGCCGGCCGGGTCGAAGTAGCGGGTGAGGCGGCGGACCTTGACGAAATCCACCGGCTGCTGTGGAGCCGGCGGCTCGGCCGGGGCGTCCAGCACCCCCCGGGCCACCGCCTGCGCGCGGAAATGCTGGAAGTTGCGGTAGCCGGCGGCCCGCGCCAGCATGTTCAGCAATTCGACATGGCCCGGCGGCGTGTGGCCGCCCTGGGCGATCTGGTCCTTGAGGGACCGGGCGACCGCGGAGATATCACCCGCGGCGAACGGAAAGGCTGGTCTCGACATGCTCATCCCCGGACAGTGCCGATCCGCGAGGGGATTGTCGGTGGTCGCCACTTCCGACCCGGCACGGGACAAGGTGTCGGTTCAGGAACGATGCTGCGGCAGGTTTAGCTTCCCTCGCGGGATGGCGACGCCTCGGTGAACTGCCGACCGGGGCGGAAACTACACCCGGACACGGGCCCGGCGCAAGGACCGTCCCGTCACTTCCCGTCCAGCAGAGGCTCGTAGCGCGCGTCGGTGAGCGTCTTCAGGAAGGCGACCAGGGCCTTGATGCGGCGGCTGTCGAGCGCCGGGCCGAACTCCAACTCTGTCAGCGACAGCGTCTTGGCGATTTCCGGCTGGCCCCAGGGCTTGCCGGTCTCCGGGTTGATCTGCGACACGTCCGAACGGCTGTTGTATTTGTTGTAGAAACGGATGACCGTCTCCAAATCTTTGAACACGCCGTTGTGCATGTAGGGTCCGGTGACGGCGACGTTGCGCAGGGTCGGCGTCTTGAACTTGCCGTCCTGGCCTGCCGCCGTGACCGCCGGGTTCTCCCGCAGGCCGCGGTCGATGTGGCGCTTGCCCTTGCCGTTGATGGCCCTGAGTTCGGTGTTGGCCGGGACGCCGATGTTGTGGAACTCGTAGTTGGTGAAGGTCTCGTCCGCCGCCGCCGGCATCCGGCGGAGTTGGTGGCACTGGTTGCAGTTGGTGAACTGGGTGGAGAAGAACAGCGTCTGCCCCAGCTCCTCCTCCGGCGTCATCCGGTACTCGCCACGCAGCGCGCGGTCGTATTTGGAATCGAAGGGGGCGAACCGGTCGGTGCTCTCGAAGCGCGCGATGGCGTCGGTCATGGCGTCGTAGGCGCGCTCCGTGTCGTCCAGCGTGCCGGCCCCGTAGAGCGCGTCGAAAGCCCGGACATAGGCCGGGTTCTCGCGCAGCCGGTCGCGCACCGCGGCCTTGGAGGGCATGCCCATCTCGACCGGATTGAGCGGCGGGCCGCCCGCCTGCTCCTTCAGCGTCGCCGCGCGCCCGTCGTGGAACTGCCCGCCCACCGCCTTGCTGTCCCTGCCCAGCGCGAAGGGCGGGCTGAAGCGGGCG
>OFDN01002075.1_pt1 | contig 11677 bp, 10 predicted proteins | sample 1520971 | NCBI WGS metagenome assembly OFDN01 (sample SAMEA94257418, study PRJEB24077) | hot springs metagenome | biome: Aquatic biome; feature: Geographical feature; material: Water | place: India | collected 2012-06-12 | depth 5 m | reverse complement strand
GGAGTTTTCGACGTGATCCCGCGGGCCGATGGCGAGGTGTTGCGCATCTCGTGGGAAGGGCCGGGAAAGGGTGCCAACGAGGCGGTGTTGGGCGCGACGTATGAATTTCGAACGGTTGTTTCGCCCGCTCCGACACCTGCGAGGCGCGACGGGGTCAGTCGCTTACAGGTCGTCGCACGCGCGACTCCATCACCACGGGCACGCCCTCGGAGGGGGCGAGGGTGATGGCCCGGCGCACGGTGCGCAGGGGCTTCGTGTTCGCGAGGCGAAACTCACACCGGCTGTAGAGCGCCGCGAGCACGATCTTCATCTCGTAGAGGGCGAACGACATCCCGATGCACTTGCGAATGCCGCCGCCGAAGGGGAGCCACTCCGACGGGCTGTAGCGCTTCTCGACGAAGCGCCAGGGGTCGAAGCGCTCGGGGTCCTTCCACACGTCCTCGCGGCGGTGGGTGAGGTACACCGAGCAGGCCACGGCGACGCCCGCGGGCAGGTCCATGTCGCCGATGCGCGCGGGGCGCTGCAGCACGCGGCCCACCAGCGGCACGATGGGCTGCAGCCGCAGCGACTCGCGCACCACGGCGTCGAGGAACTCGAGCTTCATGATCCGCTCGGGGGTGAGCGGCCCCTCCTTCATCGCCGCGGTGATCTCGTCGCGCAGGGCGGTCTCGGCCTTGGGGTTCGTGAGCAGCCAGCGCATGGCCCACGAGAGCCCCGTGGCGGTGGTCTCGTGGCCGGCGACGAGCAGGGTCACGAGCTGGTCGCGCAGGTCCTGCTCCGAGAGGGCGTTGCCGTCTTCGTCGCGCGCCGCGAGGAGCATCGAGAGCACGTCGTTGGCGCCGTCGCCCAGGGCCGCCCGCCGCCGCTCGATGAGCGCGCGAAACTCGACCTCGCCCGCCTCCATCTTGCGCAGGAACCTCCCCCACGGCGACCACGGCCCCCAGTCGCGCTGCATCGCAGGGATGAGCAGCCCCGGCCACGTGCCCATCTCGATGAGCTCCGTGAGCGTGCGGTGCATCTTCGCCCGCAGCGCCCCCTCCCCGAGGCCAAAGACCGTACGCAGGATGATCTCCAGCGTGATCGCCTGCATCGGACCATGGATCGAGAACGGCGTGCCCAGCGGCATCGCGTCGATGGCCTGCTGGGTGATCTCCATCATCTGCTGCCCGTAGGCCTGCATGCGCTCGCCGTGAAACGGCGGCAGCACCAGCTTGCGCACCCAGCGGTGCTCGGGCCCGTCGAGCAGCAGCAGCGAGCGCGCGCCGAGAAAGGGGCGCAGCGACTCGGCGAGCTTGCCCGCGTGCATGTCGTCGCCGTTCGAGGCGAAGACCTCCTTGATGTGCTCCGGGTTCGAGAGCACCACCATCGTGGGCAGCAGCGCGATGCGCAGGGTGAAGGTCTCGCCGTACTGCCGACGGAGCTCGTCCATCAGCGGGTACGGGTTCTTCAGCCAGCGGTACAGGAGATGGACGGGGAGGGACCCGGGCCCCGGCGGCAGCGCGCTCATGCGCGGCACCATACCGCCATCCCGAAGATCAGTCGTCGAGGCTCTTGAGCAGCCCGGTCACCGCGTCGAGAAAGCCCTCGGCGGCCCCCGAGGTGATCACCGCGCCCGCCACCTGCACCCCGGTGCCCGCGAGCTCCATGTAGCGCTTGTGGCGCACCGCGGCCTCGCGCTGGGCCTTGCGCTCCGCGGCGCCCGCGAAGGCCTCGCGGCAGTGCCGGCACGACGCCGCGTCGAGGGGCGACGCGCGGCCGCAGAACAGGCAGCTCTGCGACAGCGGCACGCGGCACCGCGCGCAGACCATGGCCCCCGCCACGTTCACCACGTCGCACGCCACGCACCGCGGACCGGGCGACGCCCCGGGGTACGCGTGGCGGCAGTAGTCGCACGCCGCCAGCCCAGGAAAGTTCGGGGCGCCGCAGTTGTTGCAGCGGCGCTCGTTCGCACCATGCACCGTGGCCATCGTGCGCGGGATGCTAGCACTCCTCGCGGCGGGTGAAGGCCGCGTCGCACGCCCCGAGCAGCGCGCACAGGGCCTCGCCGTCCTGCGCCTCGCGCAGCGCGGTCACGCGGGCGCCCCGCCCCTGCGCGTACGCGTCGATCCACGCGCGCACCTGGGCCAGCGAGGCGCCCATGACCCCCGCGATGGCGTCGGCGGGCATCCCCTCGCGGTGCATCCCCAGGGCGAGGTGCAGCCGGCCCTTGCGCGCCCCCCGCGGGTCCACCACGAAGCGGTACGGCCGCGGGAGAAAGAACACCCGCTCGGCGCTCACCGCCCGCCGCAGCGAGAGCCCCACGCGCGGCCCCGCGTACACCGCATCCCCCCGCGGTGAGTCCCGCAGCACCAACGTCAGCGCGTCGTGCGCGCCCTCGTCGCACGCCCGCGCGAGCGACGACACCGTGCCGTGCCCCGTCGCGCGGAGCATCGCGTCGACCAGCAGCGACGGACCGTCCACCCGCTCCCCGCGGTCGGTCACGGCCGCGCGCAGGAGCATGCCCGCGCACACCCCGTCGCCGCCGAAGGTGAGGTCCACGCCCTTGAAGGTCCCGCCCCGGTGCGTCCCCCCGGTGCGATGGAAGTACCAGCGCCCCAGGGAGTTCTGCGCCACGTCGGCGTGGGTGAAGGGGTCGGGGTGCCCCGGCGCGGAGACGTATCCCTCCACCTCGGTGACCCGCCAGCGCGCGTCGCCCACGCAGAGGTCCGCGCGCCGCAGCACGATCTCCGCCACCGCGGCGATGCACGCGGCCCACCGCGCGAAGTCACCCTCGGGCCCCGGCACCACCGCGCGCAGCGCCGCGAGCACCGGATCACTCCACCGCGATGACGTCGCCGATGACCCGGTCGCCCTGCAGCGCGCGTTGCACCCAGAGGGCCCGGGCGTCCCACACCGCGCCGGCCTCGCCGTCGCCCACGCGCACCGCGCTCCCGCTCGCCTCCATGCGCGCGTTGAGCAGGGCGTCACCGCGGCGCACGAGGTCACCGCGGCCCGTGAGGGCGAAGGCGCTGAACGCGTTGGACGACTGCGCGAACACCCCGAGGGCGAAGGGCACGGGCAGGGGACCCCCGGGCTTCCACCGCGCGATCCCCTTGCGGGGCAGGGGGAGGAGGTCCCCGAGAGTGATCCCCGGCGCCCCCTCCAGCGCGACCCCTTCGGGCGCCACGAGCCACGAGGCCGCGCAGAAGACCCCGAGCTTGTCGCAGGTCACCAGCGCGTCGGCGCCGAGCGTGGGCAACGGATCCGGCGACGCGCCCCCCCACCGCGGAACGCTCCGCGGAAAGGTGAACACCTCGAAGCCTTCGTCACAACACGGGATGAGCTCCCGCACCGGCGCGGGCCCGGGCACGAGGTCATCCTCGGTGAAGAGCCCATCGGCCGCGGGACCCACCGCCGACAGCACCGCCCGCATCACCCCGGTGCGCTCGAGCCCCGGGAGCCCCTGCCGCGACACGGCCTCCATGAGCTCCAGCCGGGGCTTCAGGGCCTTCCAGCCCTCTTCTTCCTTCACCGCAGCCGCAGCCGCCCGGGCGAGCTGCGTGAGGGGCATCGAACCAAACCGCGCGTGCGCCGCGAACAACCCCGGAAAGAAGCCCGGAACCGCCGCCCCCCAATGCGCGGGAGGGTTCTCGGGGGTCTTTCGCCGGGCCTCACCCAGCCCCGGCGCGCGGGGGCGTCCATCGATCCAGTGGCGCCCCATGCCGGTGCCCACGACCAACAGCCCGCAGCCGCCGAGCAGCGCCGACGACGAAGCCCGCACGGCCCCCGCGAGCGCGCCCGCGACGGCCATGTCCACGGCGTTGGCGCCGTCTTCGACCACCGACTGCGCGGCCCGCGCGGCGGCCGGGTCCCTCGCGACGACGACGTTGCGCATCAGCCCTCGTCCTCGTCCTCGTCGTCTCCGTCGCCCTCTTCGTCTTCTTCTTCGAGGGCGTCTTCCTCGTCGATGTCGTCCTCGCCGAGCTCGCCCACGAGCTTGCGAAAGCCCAGGGCCTCGCGCCACGACTCGGCGCTCTCGAAGACCACGTACGCGTCCTCCGCGCCGTCGAGGGCCTCGGCGATGGCCTCGAGCTTCGACATGGAGTACCGGGTGTCTTCGCCGATGCCCCGCAGGCGCGCGTAGACCACATCCTCTTCGGTCATCTCGTCGCGCAGGGGGTCACACGCCACGAGCACGCCGAACTCGTCCGCGAAGCGCACGGCGTCGTCGCGCTGCCAGAGGCCCGCGGGGGCCCACACCACGGTGTCGGCGATCTTCGCCGCGCGCTCCAGCACCGGGGCGAAGCGCTTGAGCGAGACGCTCCCGGGCGAGATCGCCATGGGGGTCTTGAACACCACCGTGCTCGCCCCGAGGGCGTCGCAGAGGTTCGCGAAGCGGTCGAGCTCCGAGCGCACCGCCGCGGGGTCACGCAGGGGCCAGTCGCGCTCCCCCCAGAGGGTGGCGGGGGCCACGAGGCCGTGCTCGAAGCCCTCGGGCGCGCCCTTGCGGTTGGCCACGAAGGTCTTGGGGGCGGGCAGCGGCGCGCGGAGCTCGTACTCCACGTAGTTGAGCTTCTGAAGATAACGGTCCCGCGGGCGGGGATAGCCCGCGCAACCGATGTGCCATGTGGTCATCTAGGGTACCTTGAGGTCCGTCGCGCGACGGGTGAGGTAATCAATCACGTCGATCTTTGAAATGAGCCCGACGAGCGAGAGCCCGTCGGTGACCAGGGCGACCTTCGCGTCGGCGAGCACGCCCTGCAGAAGCTCCACCCGGGTGTCGGGAGACACGGTGGCGTAGTCGTTGTCGAGAATGCCGTCGATGGTGCCCTCGAGGTGGGCCTCGCCCGACACGAGGTTGCGCAGCACGTCCACCTCCGAGACCAGGCCCCGGATCTGCGTGCCGTCCACCACGGGGATCTGCGAGATGCCGTGGGACTTCATCTTCCCGATGACCGACCGCAGGGTCTCGTCGCTGCGCGCGGTGACGAGCTCGCGGCTCTTGCCCTGGAGCACCTCGGCCACCGTGCCCAGCCGCACATCGCTGCCGAGAAAGCCGTTCTCGCGCATCCAGTCGTCGTGAAAGACCGTGGACAGGTAGCGCCCGCCCGCGTCGGGCAGCAGCACCACCACGCGCTCCTCGCGGCCGCGGGCCATGGCCCACTTGATCGCCCCGGCCACCGCGGCCCCCGAGGACCCGCCGCAGAAGATCCCCTCCTGCCGGGCGAGCTCGCGGGTCATGGTGAAGCACTCGCGGTCATCGACCCGCACGCAGTCGTCCATGCACTGCAGGTTCGCCGCCGCGGGAAAGAAGTCTCCGCCGGGCCCTTCGACCTTGTAGCTGAAGGGGCGGGTCACGAGCCCGCGCTTGACGAAGTCGAAGTACACCGAGCCCACGGGGTCGACCCCCACGAGGGTGAGCGCGGGCTTCTTCTCCTTGAGGTATCTCCCGGTGCCCGCGAGGGCGCCGCCGGTGCCCACGCCCGCGACGAGCACGTCGAGCTCGCCCTGGGTCTGCGCCCACAGCTCGGGACCGGTGCTGGCGTAGTGCCCCTCGGGGTTCGCGGGGTTGTGAAACTGATCGACGAAGACCGCGTTGGGGGTCTCCTCCGCGAGGCGCCGCGCGGTGGCGAGAAAGCCCCGGGGGTCGTTGGGGTCCACCGCGGGGCACACCACCACCTTGGCGCCCCACGCGCGCAGGGTGGCGATCTTCTCCTGCGAGGTCTTCTCGGGCACGACGAACACCGTGCGATAGCCCCGCACGGCGGCGACCATGGCGAGGGACGCACCCGTGCTCCCGCTGGTGGCCTCGACGAGGGTCCCCCCCGACTTGAGCCGCCCGTCGCGCTCCAGGGCGTCGACCATGCTCCGCGCCGCGCGGTCCTTGAGCGAACCGCCGGGGTTGAGGAACTCGCACTTCACGTAGATCTCCGCGCGGAGATCGGGCGGCACCACGCGACGGAGCCGCACCAGGGGGGTGTCACCCACCGCGTCGAGGATGTTGCTGCGCGCGCCGTGCATCATCGGGGTCGCGCTGTATCCCAGCAGACGCTTTGCTTCAAGCACACCCCGCCTGGACCCGTTCACGGCTCCCATGTGTCGTGCGATCCTGGCGCGTATGCGCAAGGCAAAGATCCTGGCCACCGTGGGCCCCGCGAGCCGTACGCCCGAAGCCCTCGACGCGTTGCTCGCCGCGGGCGTCGACGCGTTTCGGGTGAACTTCTCCCACGGCCGCCCCGAGGAGCACCGCGCGGTGGTGGAGAACATCCGCGCCGCCTCCCGCCGCGCCGGGCGCCCGGTGTCGATCCTCGGTGACCTCTCGGGCCCCAAGATCCGGTGCGGCACCTTCGCCAACGGGCCGGTGGAGCTCGCCGAGGGGCAGCCCTTCACCCTCACCACCCGCGAGGTGCCGGGCGACCAGCACGCCGTGTGGTGCACCTATCCCCTCTGGAAGGACCTTCGAGAAGGAGACATCGTTCTTCTCGACGATGGGCTCCTTCGATTCCGTGTCACCTCGGTGGTCGACCAGGACGTGAACTGCGTGGTGGAGGTGGGCGGCCCCCTCTCCGACCGCAAGGGGATCAACGTCCCTGGCGCGACCCTGAGCACCCCGGCCCTCACGGAGAAAGACGGCCGTGACGCCGCGCTCGCGAAGGAGCTCGGGGTCGACTGGCTGGCCCTCTCCTTCGTGCGCCGCGCGCAGGATCTGGTCGAGGCCCGCGCCCTCGTGGGCCCGGGGATCCCGCTGGTGGCGAAGATCGAGAAGCCCGAGGCCATCGCGAACCTCGAAGAGATCATCGCCATCGCCGACGGGATCATGGTGGCCCGCGGCGACCTCGGGGTGGAGCTCGGGAGCGAGAAGGTCCCGCTGGCGCAGAAGCGCGCCATCAAGCTCACCAACGCGGCCAACAAGCTGGTGATCACCGCGACGCAGATGCTCGACTCCATGATCCGTTCGCCGCGCCCGACCCGGGCCGAGGCCGCGGACGTGGCCAACGCGATCCTCGACGGCACCGACGTGGTGATGCTCTCGGGCGAGACCGCCTCGGGGAAGTACCCCGTGGAGGCCGTGCGCACGATGAGCTCGATCATCCTCGAGATCGAGGGCAGCGAGCTCTACCGCGCGCTGGAGCGCCAGCCCCACGGCGAGACCTGGGACTTCACCCACGCCTGCGCCGCCGCGGCCTCGCAGACCACCCGCACCACCACCATCTCGGGCGTCGTGGTCTTCACCCGCGAGGGCCACACGGCCGACATCGTCGCGGAGTACCGCCCGCGCTCGGAGATCGTCGCGGTGACCCCCACCGATCGCTCGGCGCAGCGCCTCGCCCTGCAGTGGGGTCTCCGCCCGGTGGTGCACCCGCTGCCCACGAACCCCACCGAGGCCATCGAGATCGCCCGCGCCATCGCCCGCGAGCGCTGGGGCGCCCAGGCCGGAGACACCATCGGCATCGTCTCGGGCAGCCAGCGCGACGTGGGGACCAAGTACTTCATCCTCGACACCCTGCGGTAGTTCGTTCGTGCCCCAACGATCGGTCCCACCCTCGCCGCAGGAGATCCAACGGTCTCACGATACGCTGGAAGGACCGGTCTCTCCGCTGTTGGTCTTCGCCGCGGTGACCCTCGCCGCGCGGCTGCTCGCGCCGGGATCGTTCGAGTCCCTACGATCCTTCGTGACGGTGTCGCTCCGGGCGATGCAGCAGGAGGCAGGCCCCCACGGCACGCTCCCCCTGGGCGCGCTCCGCCCGGTGGGATTCGGGCTGGTGGCCCTCTTCGCGGTGGCGGTCCTCGCGAGCCTCGCCCAGACCCGCGGGGCGGTGCACCGCGGAGACACCCCCCGACGGAGCGCCCCGGAGGGCACCGGGGGCTTTGGCGTGCTGGTGATCCTGGGCACGGCGTTGGTCCTCGCAGCCCAGATCGCCGGGGTCCCCCCCGAGGTGCTCCCGGCCCCCGAGGACCCCCTGCGATTGCAGGTCCGCGCGGCCTTCGACGCCCTCCTGGGCGCGCTCCTGCTGACGGGCCTCGTTGATTTCGGGATCCGCTACACCCGCTGGCGCGCGGCGCTGCACCTCACCCCCGACGAAGCCCGCCGACGGGAGCGCGACGACGTGGGTGACCCGCAGATGCGTGCGCTGCGACGCGAGGCCCACCGCGCCCTCCTGCACGACGACCTGACCCCCAGCACCGACTGGCACCTGATCTCCGACGGGCGCTCCCTCGTGGTCATCGCCTGGCGCGACGGCTTCGACGCCCCGAGGGTCGTCCTTCACGCCGACGGCCCCACCCACCACGAGATCATGGTCCGCGCCGAGAACCTCGCGCTGCCGATGCACCACCGCCCCGACCTCGTGCGCGCGCTACGCCCCGTGCGCCCGGGATCCCGCGTGCCCGAGTCCCTCTGGCCCGACGTCGCCGCGTTGCTGGTGAGCGCCGAGCATTCCCACCGAAACTCGTAGTCCCCGCCCGCGGTCTGCGATCATGGCACCTTCGGTCTCTCCCCACCGCAGGTATTTCCCCCATGCGCAGACCTCCCGCCGCTCTCCCCCGGTTGCACGTGCAACGCGCCCTCGCGCTCGGCGCGCTTCTCACGGGGTGCCCCGCGCCACCCGCGCCGCCGCCACCGCCGCCGCCCATCGATGCCCCGGTCACGAACATCCCCCGGGTGACCGATGTCCCGGTGGCCGTCGCCCCCGACCGCCCCGTGGTCGACGTTGCACGTGCAACGACGCGACGGCCCGGGCTGTGGCACGAGGGATACCCCTCGACCCCGTTGCTCCCCGCGCGGGTGACCGAGCTGCGCGCCATCGCCCGCGACGCGGTGTCCGAGCAGAGCGAGGCTGCGGCCTTCGTGCTCGGGCGACGCGCCCCGCGGGGCCTGCTGGAAACCATCCTGGGAGAGCTGCCCGAACGCAATCTCACGGCCTACGCGCGCGGGCTCCTCGGTCGCCCTCCCACCGATGCCCCGATGGCCCTCGGGCGCTTCGCCCCATTGCTCGAGCGCGCCGAGCCCTCGCCCGTCATCGCGGCCCTGGTGCAACGGCACCGACTCCCGCTGGGCACCCTGCACGGACTCCCCCTGCGTTGGCTCGCCTCGTCGGAGCTCGGTGAGCAGGTCATCGGCGCGCGCCTCGCCGCCGCCCCCGACGCCGACTCGCTCTCCCCCGCCCTCATCGCAGGATTGCACCCCGTCGCCCTCTCCACCCTCTCCCGCTCCCTCAAGGACCGCACGCCCGATGTGCGGCACGGGTTCGAAGCCCAGGCCTTCGCGCTGCTCGGTGAACGGGTCGCGCTGCACCCCCGCGCCTGGGCCAACAGCCTGCGGACCCTGCTGGAGACCGCCGATCTCGAGGACGCCGCGGTGCGCCTCGCGTTTCAGGACCTGCTGCCGCGGCTCGAAGGGGTGCGACTCGATCCCCCCGCGGTGAACGCGGCGTTTCGGTGTGCGTGGTCCCTCACGGCAGATCGCTGGCTCACCGGAGAGCGGGTGATGCGCTGCGCCGAGGGGACCGAACGGTGGCGCTCCCTCGCCGCCCGCGCCGAACGCATCGCGCTGGAGACCCCACCACGGGATCCCGTCGCGCGGCTGCAGGCGATCCAGCGCGAGGCCGGGGGAGAGACCCGGGTGCTCCAGGTGCTGGCCAGGGTCGCGACCCACGCCGAGGGCGCGGCGGATCCCGCGATGCTCCAGGGCCTCGCCCGTTCCACCGACCCCGGAGTGCTCTCGGAACTCCTCGAAGGGCTCGTCGCCCTCGTGGACCGCGGCGCCCGGACCCCGCCCGCTCGAAAGCAGATCCTCGATCGGCTGTTCACCCCGGCGGGGAGACAACGCCTGCTCCGGGCACCCTTCGAGCTCCCCGAAGAAGCGGCGATCGAAGCCCGCACCCATGCGCTCTCCCTGCTGCGTCGCGTGGGAGAACCCCTGCCCGTCCCGGCCGGGATCTCGCGGGCGATTCAGTCGGAGCTGCACCCCGAGCAGGTGCTCACCCCCGACGAGGGAGAGGGACCCACGATCCCCCTCGCGCGGCTGCGGGTTCGGACCAGCGCCGGGAGCTTCGTGGTCCTCGTGCAGGGGGAGCGAGGGATCGGCGCCGCCCAGGTGGTGATCGACGCCGCCCGTCGCGGGCGGTACCGCGGGACGGCGTGGCATCGGGTGGTGCCGTGGTTCGTCGCGCAGGGAGGAGACCCCCGCGGGGACGGCTACGGCGGGGCCGACCACATCGAGCGCACCGTGGTGAACGGCGAGAGCTTCGTCCGCGGCGCCGTGGGGATCCCCCTCGGCGGCATCGATTCGGGCGGGATGCAGTGGTTCGTGATGCTCGCCGACGCCCCCCACCTCGACGCGCGTTACCCCGTGCTCGGACAGGTGGTGGAGGGGATGAACACCGTCGACCGACTGATGATCGGCGACGTGTTCGAAGAGGTCACCGTCTCAGAACCGTAGGTCGGCGCGGGGATCCCGCTCGTCCACCCGCTCCAACTGCTGGATGATCTCTTCGACCTCGGGGAGGTCCTGCGGCAGGGCGATCTCGACGTGCACGATGAGATCGCTGGCCTCCCCCCCGCGGCCGTGGGTGATCCCCTTGCCCCGCAGGCGGAGCTTGGCCCCGCTGGAGGTCTTCGGCGGCACCCGCACCGTGAGCTCCCCGCTCGGGGTGGGGACCTTCACCTTCGCGCCCCGCCACGCCTCGGGGAGCGTCACGGGGACCCGCACGTGGAGGTTCTCGTCTTCGATCCAGTACGACGCGTGGGGGCGAACGTGGACCGTGAGCATGAGGTCGCCCGGGTGTCCGCCCGGCGGAGACTGCCCCTTGCCCGGGATTCGCAGCCGCGCGCCGTCGTGAACCCCCGGCGGGACGCGCACCTTGAGGGAGTTCCCGTTCACCGTGATGGGGAGCTCGATGCCGCGCACCGCGTCGGGCAGGTCGATGGTGATCTCTCCCTCCAGGTCTGCGCCGCGAACGGGCGCCCGGGCCCCGCGACGACGTGCCCCCGCGGCCCCGCCGCCCGAGAACAACTGCTCGAAGAGGTCGGACACATCGACGTTGCCGCCGCCGAACATGTCCTCGGCCCCGCGGGCCCCGCCGCCCGTGTAGCGCTGGTACTGCCGGTACTGCTCGGCGTTGAAGCCCTCGCGCAGGCCCATCTCGCCGAACTCGTCGTAGAGCGCGCGCTTCTTGGGGTCGCTCAACACGTCGTTGGCCTGGTTGATGGCCTTGAAGCGCTCCTCGGCGGACTTGTTCCCAGGGTTGCGGTCGGGGTGAAACTTCATCGCCAGCGCGCGATACGCCTTCTTGATCGTGTCGGCGTCTGCGCCGCGCGGGACTTCCAACACCGAATAGAGGTCTTTCTCTGCCATGGGAGGGACGGCAGCCTAAGCACGGACCGTTCACCCGGCAATCACGGCCGTTCACCCCATCGGCGTTTGCCCAGCGCCAGGGTTGTAGTAATCGCATCCCCAGCACCGATGCCCATGACCGAGATCGAACTGCAGAACATCCCGCGCCACGTCGCCATCACCATGGACGGCAACGGGCGCTGGGCCGAGCTCCGCGGCAAGGCCCGCATGGCGGGTCACCGCGCGGGCTCCCACGCCGTGCGTCGCATCGTGAGGGCCGCCCGGAGGCTGGGCCTGCGCGAGCTCACCCTCTACGCGTTCTCTGAACAGAACTGGGGCAGGCCCCGCGATGAGGTCGACGCC
>OFDN01002073.1_pt1 | contig 11682 bp, 14 predicted proteins | sample 1520971 | NCBI WGS metagenome assembly OFDN01 (sample SAMEA94257418, study PRJEB24077) | hot springs metagenome | biome: Aquatic biome; feature: Geographical feature; material: Water | place: India | collected 2012-06-12 | depth 5 m | reverse complement strand
ACGAAAAGGGCGGCTCTTGCGAGCCGCCCTGTCCAGAATGATCGTGGATCGCGCGATCAGCGCTTCGAGAACTGGAATCTAACAATATACAGCGATATCAATAGATTAATGCTGAATTACAATTTTGTGAATAAAATGTCAATTTCAGCGAACGCTCGCGACCCTCTGGCAAAGCAAGCTTTTTATCGAACCGGCACAAAGACGTCAGATTGGGAGCCTCGGTCTCCGTTGATATAAAACAATGTTACAATGCGCCAACTCTACGAACCTTAGAATGACGATCTGCAAGAAACCTGTTCCACATCCCGTCAAAATAAAACCATCCCTAAGTAGGAGGCACAAAACCACCCGGCAAGGGCCTGTTCATCTGCATATCTATAGTAATCTGCTCGTCTAGCTTCTGCGCCTGAGCCAAAATATTATCAAAATCCATGGTCAGACGATTAATCAAAGCTTGAATATTATTCAATTCGACAGCCTGCGAGCTATCCGCGAGACTTTTTGCCCCGGCCAAACCGACCGCAACTTGATGGCCGATAGCCTTTCCCCGAGACACCTCCGCCCGAACATTGTTGTTCTGTCTTAAATCATGTTTACTAAGACCGTTTGAAGCCGCTGTAACTGACTGGCCCATTGCTGCAGCCAGTTGGTTCAAAGCAGATATGGCATTCCGCGCGCTCTCTATCCGCGAGTTCAGCGCACCCGTGATCCCCAACTCTATCCCCTGGAAATTAGCCAACGCTAGTTCATGTGCTCTCAAATCTTGTGCGGGTCTCCATTTTTCGGGAAGATAGCCTATGTACCAAGGCTCGATTGGACGAGCCGGCTTGACAGTACCGTCGAATAACTCCTTGGCTTTCGTGGAGTTGACGTCACGCACGTCGCTGGCGGCAATAAACGACTCAACGAATTTTCGTCTACTTTCCACACAATCCTGCGGACTCGCGCAAGAACCGCGAATAAACGCCCAATTCAACATCGTTGACTGAACCTTTTCGGCTTCCTGATTTATTATATCGGCGGTGCCGGTCGATGCCCCAATTGCCCGACAGTATTGTATGCGAATATTATACAATAATCCACCATAAATGTATGTTATATCTTCCGGTTTTAAATTAAATCTCAGTATGGACATGTATTCTTCTTTAGCCGCAGAAATTTGCGCCAGTGGATCGGTTCTTACGTTGTGATACCTGATAACATTATTAACAGCAGATTCAATTGATGCCTTCACTTCAGCAATTGGACCATCGACAAGAACACAGCGCGTCTCACGCAACAATTCTTTCAATGATGCTTCGGCGGTTTTCATGTATAATAGAATGCTCTTGTCGATCAACGGCATGCTTGCCGTTAGCGATTTCACCAACGCAACGCCCAATGCGTCCGGAAGCTGCAGTATCGCCCGGCGGGTTGCATCATCTGTTTTGATCTTAAGCTCAAGTGATTGCGAAATCTGTTGAGAGCCAATCAAAAACGCGGCGACTAAGGCTGTTGACTTCATAATCCGTCGCATGTGACCCTCAGAAAGCGAGTTATGAAGAGGCGGTGAATTCCTATGGTAGCGCCCGACGATCTGAAGGCAAATAGCAAATTGTCGCTCGACGTATCTTTCGCCGGAAGGGTAAGATTCGGATTCGAGGGACACGCTATGATCCAGATGCATCTTTCCAAGATATTAGCCGCGCCATCACTTTTACTAGCGTTAGGTCTCACCGGGACGGCGCTTGCTCAAAACAAGATTATTGAGTTCTCCGAAAAAATATCGCGCGGCGCAACAAGCCCTATATATATGTTTGTTTGTGACTCATTGTTCTGCCAAAGTAGCTTATGTTTTACTGTTCGAGATACGAACCTTAACGCAATCAAATCAGAATACCACGTCGAAACTTTAACTAATAAATATGATGAAAAACGCCGTGCGATTCACGGTGAACACTGTACAAAAAAGAGATGGATGACCTACTTGATGTATTATACTGTTTATGTGACAGCGACAGACGGCGATACTATTGTTGAATATAAGACTTTTGATGCCGACAAAAGCCGGTGAATGGCTATAAAAGGCCCTTCGCACTGGCGTTCCACATGTCCAGACCAGTTCATTGCGGCTGCGTCTCCGCTATAAACTGCCGAAATCGGCTGGTTGGCTTCGCCGCGATAAGAGCCATAACCGACCGCTCTAGCTCTGCCGCCGAAGCGGTCTTGCCCGCCCTCTTACGGCGCATCAGTTCGGTTGCCAGCGCATATCCGACCATTGCGTACCTCTCAGTGTCATTGGACATCAGCGGCCCCTCCTTGCTTCAGGAAATGGCCTTTAATTATCTGACGGATGACGAAGGCCTTAGAACGTGCGTTTCGCTTTGCCTCCTGTGCAATGCGATCCATCGTTTGCTCACCAATCGATACGGTGAGGCGTGACATGGAGACCTTACCTGACATCGATGTCATGCTTTTCGATAAGTTCGGCGATATCGTCCTGAATTGCGGTAGCGCGAAAACGGCGGGCGTCGTCCTGAAGAAAGTGTTGGATCAGCCTTTCTAGGTATGGATCGATACGGTCGCCGAGCGCGTCCTTGATCTGCACAATCATATTGATTTTTTTCTGTGATATAATAAAATACTGTTCTTTCATAAATCTGCTTCCTTTAAGGTGTTGTATATGATTATTTATTAAATAGTGAATCTTGACAATGCGTCGTTGATCAGTCCGGTTCTTATTTCTATAATGAGCGAGTAATTCGACTTGGAGTTCAGCCGCCCGTCAATGATCGACGGCCGACGTGATGGGTGATTTTTTTCGATTTTTTGATCGGAACTAAAATATCCGGCGTCGCCTCGGCGTTCCCGATGAACCCAAATAGGTCTTCGCGTCCGAAATAGTATCCTTTGGCGTGCAACACTGATTTAGCACAATAGCCAATGACATTCAGGGCGTCGGATTCGGTCGGTTTCACCTTTTCCAAAAGAAGCTCGTTACAAGCGAAATCACCGATCTCGACAGGATACGTCTGATTTTTAGAGTTAGTGCGCGTGATTGTCTTTAACCCGCCGAAGGCTCGTTCGAATTCATCGCGCCATTCAGGGTGTACAACAACCACTGCATGAATATGGATGCCAAGCATTATCTGAATATAGCCATGGCGACTACCTTTGCAGTCAATGAAGAAAACGCCACAATGTTGAGATGGCAGAAATTCATAAAATCCGCATATCTGACGCGAAAGTGTGAAAATTAAATTCTTATTTCTTTCTCTAAATGCTTCCATTACGATAAATGGGTCGAGGCTATTCCCGAAATATGAAATTAAGTAAACATGCTCATAGATGTTGTATGCTTCTTCATTCTCTAGAGATTGACACCATACGCTAAATCTCTCTCGCATATATTTCAAAGAAATTTCTGAAATCGTCCTTTTGGTAATTTTTTGCAACTTTAACTCTGACAGTATATTCAAAATAAATCCTTTATGAAAATTTGCAATATAAATCCATTGCCGAGCCTCCAATTTAGAAAACTCAGCCAAATTAAAATATCGTGGTCAATCTCAAAGAAGAATGTCGCCTATTTTAATCTTTAATTTCTATTATTTATCGAAACTGGTTCTAATTTTTCACCGAAGTGATGACTTTTATTATCACATTTTCGTTATAGAGCCAAACAGCTACTTTGATTCCCTGATGTACTTATAAAGGGTCTCGCGGCTTACACCCAACTCGCGGGCAAGCGCCGACTTGTTCTCGTTTCGGGTGACCCTCGCGATTAAATCGGCCTGCTGCTGCGACGTCAGCGATGCTTTGCGACCCCGATAAAGGCCCTTGGCTTTTGCCAGCGCAATGCCTTCTAACTGCCGCTCCCGGATTAAGGATCGCTCGAATTCAGCAAAAGCTCCCATCATTGACAGGAGCAATGTTGACATCGGGGAGTCCGACTTGCCGGTGAAGGTCATCGTCTCCTTGATGAACTCGACGTTAACGCCCTTGTTAGTGAGGGCGGCAACCAGCTTCCTCAAATCTAAGAGGTTGCGTGCCAGCCGGTCCATCGAATGAACGACAACGGTATCACCCTCTCTGACGAAAGCGAGCAGCTGGTCCAACTGAGGACGATTAGCATCTCGGCCTGAGGCAGCGTCCGAAAATACCCGGTCTAGCGCCACGCCTTGAAGCTGGCGGTCCGCGTTCTGATCCGACGTGCTTATGCGGATATATCCGACCCGTTGGCCAGCCATCTTGAAACCTCGAACTGTCAAGATACCATCATAGATGTATTGGACAAATTGTCAAGTTATTTCTAGATGAGCCCTAGATTGACAGCCATAAGCGAGATTCAGATTGTCAATTTAGGGCATACCCAATTCCACAACGCCGCCGAGGTTGTGCGTCGATTACGGCGGCCTTGCTTGCTATCCTTCCAGCCGCGCGCATGATGCCGTGTCTGAAGCGTCGAGCCCACTTCAAATGGAAATGCCGAACGAAGCTCTGCTAACCATTATGCGGCAGGCCTACACCTGCCGGCACGTATCCGTGTGTAAAGAGGCCGAGATCAGCCCTCGAAAAGGGCTGATACCGAGAGGCTTCGTCGGCGCGACCGGGAAACTCGCGGATGTAGAAGCAGTCTTTGTGCTCGCCGAACCCGGGCACCCGCTGGCCGGAGAGACTTATACAGAAAGCTCCTCTCCCGATCAGCTGATGAGGGAGGCAATCACACATACCTATAGGTGCTTCAAAACCTCTGGTGAGCCATTCCATCGAAACATGCGATGGGTGCTAAACGAAGCGTGGCCCGGGGCATTTGATGATCAGATGGAAAAAGTCTGGATCACAGAGGGGCGGCTCTGTTCGATCTATCAGGAGATAGGCGGCTTTAACGACAAACTGTGCGCACCGACCTACCTATCTCGCCAACTGAAGCTACTGCCCAACGCCATTGTTGTTCTTTTTGGGCGAAAAGCCCTCAAGCGCGCATCGCTCATACCCGAACTTGGCTCCCGCCCTGTTGTCGAAGCTTGGGCGCTCGCCCCTCCGGGGGCATTTCACAGGCCGGCAAAACCCTCTTGGGAGAAAGCGGTCGAACTCATCAAGTTTCGTCGCCGCTGTAAAAGCGCGTTCGATAGCCCGGGACACGTCAAGCCGCTTTAGCGGCTTTGCAACAATCGCTTATTTGTCCAAACGCTTTTTGCGCCGCTCCGCTGACTGCCATTTACGGGATGTTGAGCAACCTGTACCGATAATGCCCCGACTGACGAGGCAACCTATGGCAGTCCGAGCAATCTTATCGCCGCACCCTCCGGGGCCATCTGAGAAATTCGATGATTTTTGGGTCGGGGCGTTCGAAGCAGATGGCGACGACGGTGCCGGGCTGACTGTTGCGGGCATCGTAACCTTCTTAGCTGACGCCGAACCGGCGCGATGGTATCGCTTAAGCGAGCTGCGTGACCTGATCGACAAAAGCGACTGGCATACTGACGATGATCAGTGGACAATACTCCAAATTAAAATGAATACGATTTCAGGGGCGCAAAAAGTCTCCATTCGGGTTAAGATTAAACCCGCTGTGGAAGATTTATGTAATTCTATCTCGCAGTTTTTGCACAGTTTCGATGAAGATAATATATGGATTAGATTCGAATGATCAAAGGAATTTCTTTAGATCAATTTTCGAAATGTGACCACTACAAATCTTTGACGTCAGGATCTTATGTCATTGAGTACAATGACAATACGCATTTGGCCGCGGATGACTGGCGGCGGATTTTGCGAATCGAAATTCAAGACACGGCAGCGGTGCAGGCCGATGCCGACTTCGGCGAAACGCCCGAACTCGAAGCATCGTTCTCCATTAAGATCGATCTAGATGAGAAATTTTCAGATCTAAATTTTCAGCTGAAGAGCAAGGAAAAAATTAAACCCGAGGATAAGGCCGCTGCCGAAAAACAGGCGGGAATTAATATTTCTCGTCTCGGAGACGCTATATCCTTGTCAGTGCTTCGAATGGGCCTGATTCAGCCAAAAATTAACAGTGATACGGCACTTCAAATACTAGAATTAACGAAATCAAGGGGTCTGGTGCTAATACCGGACACGAATAGCTTATATAATGGAACACTTCACTGGTTACTGAATGTTCTTCGAGAAAGTTCCGTCTGGCTTTTGCCATTTGTTATGTCCCTTACTCAGATGCAGGCTCGGGAAGCTACTTTGAAGGGCTTAACGGGAGCGATGAAGGCTTCCAACATTTCTCAAGCGCTCCGATCACGCGCGCTGGTTAGCGCGGGTTTAGGATTGCTGGAAAGGAATCGCCATCGCTATCAAGTTATGGAGCTGGACCCGTCACTGCTGCGCTACATGCGCACAGGGGGAAAAGGCGGCTTCGATCAGGACGAGGGAGAGGTTTTAGAGGACCGCCTTCTGATAGAGGGCGTTCATTCAATCTTGCGCACCTCCCGAACTCGGGCCACTCAACTTGTGGTGACTTCAGACGTCCTCCTAGCGCGAGTGCTAGGCGCGGAGGGCATTCCTTATGTATGTCTGCCAACCCCCATGCTCGGATCTAGGACCGTAGCCAGCATTAGGTACGACTCTTGGGCGAGGACTTATGTCGGGACCTCATTGCGCGGGCTGCTTTGGGATTTGACGCATACATTCGCCTCAATCCGAATTCGGCCTACCACGAAGCCACAATCCACCTTCACCCTTGCGTGCTACTGGCCCGGCAAAATGCCGCGCGACTGGATTTCCGAGCACCTGCTGATGGAAACGGTCACTGACGCCAGCGCTGATGTGGACGTTGGAGCGGCAAATACCGCTCCTCTCGAAGCAGACGTGCCTGTTAACGCGGCTGCCACTGAGCCACCAGCGAAAGCACGCATCGAAAGGCGTGCAGCTAGGGCGGAAATTCGGGATGCAGCGCGCCCTTACAACAAGCCGCCCGCGAATTCATTCTCAGAGGCATCTCTTCCGCAGGCGTCTCTCCCTTGGGCGTTAAAGATCGCATCTGTGATTTATCAGTCGGGCCGAATCCCCTTCGCGGAGATCATGAATGCGATCCCGAAGGATTTATCTTCGTCAAAAGGCAATATACTGAGAGCGCTTGAAGTACTTCGTCGGGCAAATCTCATTCACTCGAATGAAAACTACATAATTTCTCGACCAGAATTGGATGCGGTTGACTCAAACTTAAGGTCGGGAGACCTCGATCAAATAAGTTTGCAATTTGAGAATTTCGAGCCGTATCGAATCGTAATGCAGATCTTAAGAGAGAAAGGGTTTTTATTAAAAGAAGAAATACAGAATGATATACAAGCGCGGATTGGTTCGTTTGTGGCGAGTGAAGCGAGCATAAGACTCATAAGATACCATATTCTGCTTGGTCAGTGCTGGAGTGATCAAGGAAAATGGCTAGACGGTTCAAAACGGCCTACTGCAGATCAGCTTGTCGCTCATTTTGATGTGGTGTTTAACCGGGTGTCTGATGACAATATCGCAAAAATGTCAGACTTCCTGCCCGAGCTTTGCCGCGAAGCGCGGATATCTCCTTGGGCGGCGCAACGGCTATCTGAACGGCACGCGAGGCGGCTATCGGAGAGCTACGCTTTTCAGTTTGCGGTAGGCGGCAAGCCGGTAGGTGGAGATAGCGTTCTATCTGGCTCGCTGGTGGCGCTGAATGAGGTTACAGTGCCGCTTGATCGGATTGAAATTGGAGGCAGGCCCGTCTTGACGCTTGGCAGGGTTAAACAATGAACTCGCTCGCAGAGCTTCTTGGCGATGCCCCTGATGTGCGCCATCAGGAGGACCCTTTTTTCGCGCGTTTCGGTTTTCAACGAAATCCGTTCCCTGCCGCTCGCACGATCATAGAGCAGGTCCTCTACAATCAGGTCGATGCTCGCGATAAGTTCGTAGGCTTAGTGCGCGACGTGATCAGCTCAGCGGATCCGCAGCGCCGTGCCATTGGTATCACGGGCGGAACAGGAGGCGGCAAAACGCACTTCCTGAGGCACTGCCAATACCTATTAAAGGGTTATCGCACGTCGCTACCCCGTCCCTTCGTTGTAGCAGAGGTCCTCGCCGGTTCTAGCTCCGCCGTCCAAGTGCTAAGGGACATCCTTCGGGAGGCTGACGAAACAGCGAAGCTAGGCGGAGAGTTTGACCTCCTCACGGCCATCATACGTGCTGTAGAACATGCAAGCGAGTTCGACGCCGTTCGGCAGCCCGAGTTGCGGGTCGTATTGCAGCTACTTTTCGCATCAACGCGAGATGGATTTGCGCCGCCAGATCGCGATGGCAAAATGGGATTTGAGCCACTGCGCGACCTCGCCAAAAAGTGGCTAAATGGCGCGCCTCTCTCTTCGACTGAAAAGCGCTACCTCGGCATTTTTTCGAGGCTCGGAAGCGCTGCTATGATGACGCGCTTCACCTCTGAGCTTTTTTCGATAGCCAGAAAAAAGAATATTATTGAAGGCGTTATGCTCTGCATAGACGAGGTTGAGACGTTATTCTCGGGGAGCGTTGGATCGGCGAAGATTCAGGGCTTCTTGCAAGATCTTCGGTACTTTTTTGACGAAGCCGTTCGAGGGGTTGACGGGTACTCTCTATTGATTCTATCCGCCTCAACTCCACTTGGAGCTGCGAATCTACGTAACTATAACTATCCTCTTTACCAGAGACTTGGGTTTGAAGAAGGCTCTAGAGCTGAACTTAAGTCGATCTCTAGTCAGAAGGAAGTGGAAGAGATCGCAAACCTATATATTGATTTTGAAATCAAAAGAGCCGATCTCGGAAAAACGAAGGTTGCCAGCATACTGACGAAAGCCGAACTCGATAGGGCTTACGTTAGCGCTGCTACCACTGATCGAGCCTCTCAATCCGCGCCAGTTCAGCGAGTGAATCAAGGTCAGTTACTGCAGGCGCTGCATGAAATAGTTGAGCAGAAGCGAGTTCAGGCGCAAAAGTGAACTTTCTACTAGTTCATACAAATTTCGAAGCCCGCATTACAGATACATTCCTTTTCTGCTTTGGCCGGGATGAAGTTTTCCTCCAAGGAGATGAGCGATATCCGGGTTATGTATATGCCGATAGTGCCGGAATATAATTGAGGGTGACGTTCCCATATTCGATGCGAGCGCCTCGATGTTCACGCCGCCGTAACGAATCCGAAACGTTGCATACGTGTGCCTTAGGCTGTAGATTGTACGGTCTTTCCCAAACCTATCTTTAAGAAGGCCTGATTTTAATAGAACTGATTTAAACGTTTTCCCGAAATTTTCAATCGGCGATCCGTTTTTGTCACAAAATATGAGATCGTCCGGCAGAGTGCGATCCGATGCTGATTTCATTCGTTCCATGATCGTAGTTACATTACGTAATGGTACGCACTCTCGCGCGCCGGTTTTGGTATCTGGACTCACATGGATGATGGTGTGAGTGTTTCCGTTTTCGTCTTGGTGGGGGACTATATCTTTCCACTTTAGCTGCCGAGCTTCGTTAGGTCTCAGACCGCTTGATCCCATAAAGATAATGTAGTTTCGCAACATCTCACGTTGCAGCCGGTGAAGTTGATGTGGACCTTTTGTGGCCGGCAAGCCATCGACCGGCGTGCCTTCTTTCACCCAACCGCGCATGAAGCGATAGAGAGCTTTCCACTCGTCCAGCTCAAACGCAGGACGTCGCTCGACCACTTTGCTACTTTTCATTTTTGGGGGCTTTAGATCTGGCAGCCGGTTAATCAGACCATTCCGATAGGCCCATCCGAGAATTTGGCTGAGGACAGTCTTTTCCATATCAAGACTTTTCTGAGCGGGTATCTTTGCGACGTTTCCTAGCTTGTGCTTGTACGCCCGCTTCTCGGTTGTTCTTGATCTGGCAGCTTTAGCGATCTTGGCTGCACCCTCGTCCGAGCCCCAAAAATTGATGCGCCAATCCCAATATTGCGCGATCAGCTTGTCATTAAGTTCTCCGACCGTCTTTTTGCCCAAGAACGGGAGAAGGTATCGCGTAGCTGTCCCGATTATGTATCTTTTTCGATGGACTGAGAGGGTAGCTTGGTTCGCGCGCAACCATCGCTCCCAAATGGTGCGAAAAGAATGCACGCCCGTCTCTTCGCCATGGCGAACCTTGTAACGTAGGTCGTCGTACAAATTCTCTGCGAACTCTCGGGCTCTATCCAACTGGCGTTGTTTCGTCGATTTGGTGACGTATCCCTCGATGCCGTCGACCGATAAGCGCACATGGTAAAGTCCGCTGGAATTTCGGGTGTAAAGGACGATGCGGCCATCGCGGAGTACATGTTTGTTCTCGTAAGCCATCCTCAGCCTCCGCTACTAACGGTTCACGTGAACGCGTTGTCGAAAGCTGAAACTGGAATCTACAGAGCGTCAAGCGGTTGCAGGGGCGTTGTCAAACAAAAAAGGGGTTGGCAAAATTGCCAACCCCTTGAATTGCAGGCTCTTTTCGAGACTGTAATTAGCGCTTCGAGAACTGGAAGCTGCGGCGGGCCTTGGCCTTGCCGAACTTCTTGCGCTCGACGACGCGCGAGTCGCGGGTCAGGAAGCCTTCCTTCTTGAGCGGGCCGCGAAGCTCGGGCTCATAGAAGGTCAGCGCCTTGGAGATGCCGTGGCGCACCGCGCCGGCCTGGCCGGAGAGGCCGCCGCCCTTGACCGTGACGACGACGTCGTACTGGGTCAGGCGGTCGACCAGCTGCAGCGGCTGCTGCAGCACCATGCGCAGCACGGGGCGGGCGAAATACACCGTCTGGTCACGGGTGTTGACCGTGATCTTGCCGGTGCCGGGCTTGATCCAGACGCGGGCGATGGCGTTCTTGCGCTTGCCGGTGGCGTAGGCGCGGCCCTGGGCGTCGATCTTCTTGACGTGGACGGGAGCATCCGGCTGCGCGGTCTTGGCGACCTGGCCGAGCTGCTCGAGAGACTGAAGAACCTCGGCCATGGTCAGACCCTCGCATTCTTGCGGTTGAGCGCGGCGACGTCGAGCGCCTCCGGCATTTGGGCTGCGTGCGGGTGCTCAGGACCCTTGTAGACGCGCAGATTGCCGAGGATCTGGCGGAAGAGCGGGCCGCGGGGCAGCATGCGCTCGACAGCCTTCTCGACCACACGCTCGGGGAACCGACCCTCGAGGATGAACTTGGCCGAGCGCTCCTTGATGCCGCCCGGATAGCCCGTGTGGTGGTAGTAGACCTTCTGGTCGTACTTGCGGCCGGTGAACTTCACCTTGTCCGCGTTGATGACGATGACGTGGTCGCCGCAATCGACGTGGGGCGTGTAGGCGGCCTTGTGCTTGCCGCGCAGGCGCATCGCCACGATCGAAGCGAGACGGCCCACGACGAGGCCCTCGGCGTCGATCACGACCCACTTCTTGTCGACGTCGGCGGGCTTCAGCGAAGTGGTCTTCATGGCCGATTCCCGTGCCGGTGACGTTGGAAACAAGGCGCCGCCGCGTCGGTGAGGACGCAGCGGCGTGCGGGAGGGTCACTACGGGGGATTCGCGGCAGCGTCAAGGCACGTGGGACACTCAATATCGAGAAAACCGCAATCTTCTGAAGGCGTTTGCCGATGCGGTATTTTGATACCGCATACATCGACGCATATGGCGCGACGTCGTTCCCACTCTCACGGCGCGATCGAACGAAAAAAGCCCGCCGCGGCGGAAGCCGGGCGGGCGAAGTTTTGGAGA
>OFDN01002071.1_pt1 | contig 11691 bp, 10 predicted proteins | sample 1520971 | NCBI WGS metagenome assembly OFDN01 (sample SAMEA94257418, study PRJEB24077) | hot springs metagenome | biome: Aquatic biome; feature: Geographical feature; material: Water | place: India | collected 2012-06-12 | depth 5 m | reverse complement strand
GTGCGCTGGCGCTGTCGTCTGCCGGTGGCGCCGGTGGAGCCGCCTCGGTGGGCCTGGCCGGCGGCTGCCGCGGGGCGTCGCCCGCGGCATCGGGCGCGATGATGGCATCGGCCGGATAGGCCAGTTCGCTGGCCCAGTAGCGGTCGAAGGTGGCCGAGAGCTGCTGCACCACCGGGCCGGCCACCAGCAGGTCCAGGTCCACGAAGTTCGCCTTGGCGCCCTGCAGGAAGTAGGCGTCGCCCAGGTTGCGGCCGCCGGTGACGGCCAGCGCGTTGTCGGCCACCAGCTGCTTGTTGTGCATGCGGCTGTTGATGCGCGCCATGTCGTGCAGCGAGGCCATCACCCGCGTGGGCAGCGAGAAGCGCCCGGCCGGCAGCGGGTTGTACAGCCGCACCTCGATGCGCGCATGCCGCGTCAGCCGCAGCAGCGCATCGTCGGTGCCGCTGGTGTTGAAGTCGTCGATCAGCAGCCGCACCCGCACGCCCCGGTCGGCCGCGGCCTGCACGCGCTGCAGCAGCAGGCGCGAGCTGGCCTCGTTCAGCACCGCGTAGTACTGCAGGTCCAGCGTGTGCTGGGCCGAGTCCACCAGCATGAGCAGGGCGGCGAGCGCTTCCTCGCCACCCACCAGCAGCCGGATGCCGGACAGCGCGGGACGTTCGTCGCCGCGCTCGGCCGCCACCTGGCGCGCCAGGGCGCTGGGCGTGCTGCTGGGCAGCGCCCGGCTCTCGGTGCGCGGCGGCATCGGCGGCAGCGCGGCGCAGGCCTGCAGGAAACACACGCCGCTCAAGGTGGCGGCGGACAGCAAACGTCGGTAGAGGGGGGCCATGCGGCGATGGTCGCCGGGCCTGCTGTTACGCCTTGTCGGACAACGCCTCAAGCGGGTGCACGCACCCGGCCTGCCACCCGCACCTGCGGGGGTGCGGGCAGCGCGGCATCAGGCAAAGCGGCCGGCGCGGAAGTCCTCCACCGCCTGGAAGATCTCGTCATTGCTGTTCATCACGAACGGGCCGTACTGCGCGATGGGCTCGTTCAGCGGCCGGCCGGCGATCAGCAGCGCCCGGGTGGGCTCGGCGCCGGCCTGCAGCACGATGCCGTCGCTGCCCGGCGTGTTGGCCAGGATGGCCATGCGCTGCAGCGGCACGCTGCATTCGCCCACCTGCAGGCCGCCGCGGTACACGTACAGGAAGGCGTTGTGCTCGGCCGGCAGCGGCTGCTCGAAGCGGGCGCCCGGCGCCAGGTGCAGGTCGAGGTACAGCGGCAGGCTGCCCTCGCGCTGCACCGCGCCCTGCACGCCATGGCTCTCGCCGGCGATGACACGGGCGCGCACGCCCTCGGCGGTGAACTCCGGGATCTCGGCGCTGGGGATGTCGCGGTACCAGGGCTCGCGCATCTTGTCCTTCGCCGGCAGGTTCAGCCACAGCTGGAAGCCTTCCATGCGGCCGTCCTGCTGCTCGGGCAGCTCGCTGTGCACCACGCCGCGGCCAGCGGTCATCCATTGCACGCCGCCATCGCCCAGAAGGCCTTCGTTGCCGGCGCTGTCGCGGTGGCGCATGCGGCCCGCGATCATGTAGGTGACGGTCTCGAAGCCGCGGTGCGGATGGTCCGGAAAGCCGGCGATGTAGTCGTCGGGATTGTCGGTGCCGAAGGCATCGAGCATCAGGTACGGGTCGAGCCGGCGCTGCAGCGGCTGCGTGAGCACGCGGGTGAGCTTGACGCCCGCGCCGTCGCTGGTGGCCATGCCGGCGACCAGCCTTTCCACCGTGCGCGGACGCGCCACGGCGGCGGTGTCTTGCAGAACGAGGGTTTCGGTGGTCACTTCATGGCTCCTTCGGTTGGCGGGTGTGGTGGATGTCAGGCGGTCAGTTCGGCGATCTGCTCGCGGGCGCTGGCCAGGGCGGCGGCTTCGGCCTCGGGGCCCATCGCGATGCCTTCGGCGTAGACGAACTGCACGTCCGTCATGCCCAGGAAGCCCAGCACGTTGCGCAGGTACGGCACCTGGGTGTCGTGCGGCTGGTCGCGGTACAGGCCGCCGCGCGTCAGCACCGCGATGACCTTCTTGTTCTTCAGCAGGCCCTCGGGGCCGTTGGCGGTGTACTGGAAGGTGACCTTGGCACGGGCGATGGCGTCGATCCAGTTCTTCAGCTGCGACGAGACGCCGAAGTTGTACATCGGCACGCCCAGCACCACCACGTCGGCGGCCTGCACTTCGGCGATCAGCGCATCGTCCAGCGCCACACGGGCGGCCTGCTCGGGGGTGCGCTGGTCCACCGGGGTGAACAGGGCGCCCAGCGTGGCTTCGTCCAGCGCGGGATGCGGCTGGGTGGTCAGGTCGCGCACCTTCAGCTGCGCGCCGGGCTGGGCCGCCACCAGGGCCTGGGCCAGCTCATGGGCCAGCTGGGTGGAGTGGCCGTTCTGGCGGGCGCTGGAATTGACTTGCAGGATGTTCATGATCGGGGCTCCTTGGGAGAAGGGGGAAGTCGGTGTGTCCGTGCAGTCAATGTATTGGCGCAAGCGCAGCACCACTAGACAGTCTTCTGGATAAGATCGTTCCATGAGCGCAACAATGATCCCCGCCGACTTCGTGTCGCCCAGCCTGCATGCCGACGACCTGCTGCTGTTTGCGCGGGTGATGGAAGGCGGCAGCTTCAGCCGCGCGGCCGATCGCCTGCGGCTGCCCAAGTCCACCGTCTCCCGGCGCATCGCCGCGCTGGAACGCCGGCTGGGCGAGCGGCTGCTGCAGCGCACGACGCGCAAGCTGGTGATCACCGAGTTCGGCCAGGGCGTGCTGGACCATGCCCGCGCCATCGCCGAGGAGGTGGACGGCACGCTGGCGCTGGCGCTGCACCGCCAGGCCATGCCCAGCGGCACGCTGCGGGTGTCGATGCCGGCGGACTTCGCCAACGTCGTCATCGCGGACATGCTGGGCCAGTTCATCCAGCGCCACCGGGAGATCACGCTGCAGCTGGACCTGTCGCCCCGGCGGGTGGACCTGATCGGCGAGAGCTTCGACCTGGCCATCCGCATGGGGCTGGCGCCCGACGACAGCCAGCTGGCCGCGCGGCAGCTGGCCGACTTCAGCACCGGCCTGTACGCCGCGCCGGCCTACCTGCATGCGCACGGCGAGCCGCAGACGCCCGAGGTGCTGCAGTCGCTGGATGCGCTGATGCTGCTGACCCGCTCCGGCGAGCCGCTGCCCTGGGAGCTGCGCCGCACCGCGCCCGACGGCACCGAGCAGCACTGGACGGGCGTGCCGCCGCGCCGCACCGTGGCCAACCTGCCCGACCTGCTGATGCGACTGGCGTGCGAAGGCGCCGGCATCGTCGCGGTGGGCGATTTCATGGCCGAGGACGCGCTGCGCCGCGGCGCGCTGGTGCGGGTGCTGCCCGACTGGCAGCTGCCACGCACCAGCGCCTGGGCGGTGTTCCCGGGCCGGCGCCTGATGCCTGCGAAGACCCGGGTCTTCATCGACGCCCTGGCCGCCCGGCTGCGCACGTGTGACGATGCCGGCAAGTTCGACCCACCCAAGGCGGCATGACACGGGCACGCACGTTGCCGCAGTGCCGCTCCAGTTCACACGCCACGCCCGGGGAGACGCTTTTGCCAGCCGAGAACGAACAGCAAGCCGCCATCCCGGCGGCCGGCGATCTCGCCCGCCGCTTTGCCGAGGTCCGGCGCCATTCGCTGGCCCTGGCCGAACCCCTCTCGCCCGAAGACCAGTGCGTGCAGTCCATGCCCGATGCCAGCCCGGTGAAGTGGCATCTGGCGCACACCACCTGGTTCTTCGAGACGCTGGTGCTCCAGGCCGGCCAGCCCGGCTACCGGCCCTTCGACGAGCGCTTCGGCTTTCTCTTCAACTCGTACTACGAATCGCTGGGCCCGCGCCATCCACGGCCACAGCGCGGGCTGCTCACGCGGCCGGCGCAGGCCGAGGTGCTGCGCTACCGCGCCGCGGTGGACGAAGCGGTGCTGGCCTTCCTGCCGCAGGCCGACGCGGCGCTGCGGCAGGCCGTGGAGCTGGGCCTGCACCATGAGCAGCAGCACCAGGAGCTGCTGCTGACCGACGTCAAGCACCTGCTGTCGCAGAACCCGCTGCAGCCCGCCTACCTGCCCGCACCCACCGCCGCCACCGCGCCCGCGGCGGCCGCGCCGCTGCGGTGGCTGCCGTTCGAAGGTGGCATCGCCAGCGTGGGCCACGATGCCCGCGAAGGCTTTTCCTTCGACAACGAGACGCCGCGCCACGAGGTGCTGCTGCACCCTTTCGAGCTGGCCAGCCGGCCGGTCAGCTGCGGCGAGTTCCTTGCCTTCGTGCGCGATGGCGGCTACCGCGATCCGCAGTGGTGGCTCTCCGAAGGCTGGGCCACGGTGCAGGCCGGGGGCTGGCAGGCACCCTGGGGCTGGAGTGCACTGGACGAGGCCGTTCCTAAGCTGTTCACGCTGTTCGGCACCCAGCCGCTGCAGCTGGACGAGCCGGTGTGCCACCTCAGCCTGTACGAGGCCGCGGCCTATGCCGCCTGGGCCGGCGCCCGCCTGCCGACCGAGTTCGAATGGGAAACCGCCATGCGCCGCAGCGGCGTGATGCTGCAGCGCGCGGAAGCCACGCTGCATCCGCACCCCCGTGCCGCGGCCGCGGCCGACGGCACCGACCGCCCGCACGGCCTGCACGAGGTGTGGGAATGGACGCGCTCGGCCTACGACCCCTACCCCGGCTTCCGGCCGCTGCCCGGTGCCGCCGCTGAATACAACGGCAAGTTCATGGTGGGCCAGGTGGTGCTGCGCGGCGCCAGCTGCGCCACGCCGCCCGGCCATGCCCGGCTGAGCTACCGCAACTTCTTTCCGCCGGCCGCGCGCTGGCAATTCAGCGGGTTGCGCCTGGCCCGCGACATCCGCTGAAGGAGACCGCAACGATGGCCTATTCCGAACTTCTGCCGCGCAGCGGCACCGCGCCCCGCCCCGATGCCGCCGCGCCCGCCACCGAGTTCGGCCGCGCGATGCGGCTGGCGCTGGCCGAGACGCCGCACCGCATATCGCCCAAGTTCTTCTACGACGCCGCGGGCTCCGCGCTGTTCGATCGCATCTGCGAGCTGCCCGAGTACTACCCCACCCGCACCGAGCTGGCGCTGCTGGACCGGCATGCACAGGAGATGGCCTCGCTGATCGGCCCCGAGGCGGACCTGATCGAGTTCGGCGCCGGCTCCGCCACCAAGGTGCGGCTGCTGCTGTCGGCGCTGCAGCAGCCGCGGCGCTTCGTGCCCATCGACATCTCGGCGGACCACCTGCAGGGTGCGGCCGCCGCGCTGCGCCGCGACCACCCGGGGCTGGACGTGCACCCGCTGGCCGCCGACTTCACCCGGCCCATCCAGCTGCCCGCCCTGCCCGACGGCAGCCGCGCCCGCCGCGTGGGCTTCTTTCCCGGCTCGTCGATCGGCAACTTCTCGCCCGACGAGGCGGTGACCTTCCTGCGGCAGGCGGCCGAGCTGCTGCGCGGCGGCGGCCTGCTGATCGGTGCCGACCTGGTGAAGGACCCGGCCCTGCTGCATGCCGCCTACAACGACGCGGCCGGCGTCACCGCCGCCTTCAACCTGAACCTGCTGGTGCGCGCCAACCGCGAGCTGGGCACCAACTTCGACACCACGCAGTTCGCGCACTACGCCTTCTTCGAGCCCCGGCTGCAGCGCATCGAAATGCACCTGCTGAGCCGCCGCACGCAGACGGTGCAGCTGGGCGGGGAAGCCTTCACCGTGCAGGAAGGCCAGACGCTGCACACCGAAAACTCGCAGAAGTTCACCGTGGAAGGCTTCCGCCGCCTGGCCCGGCAGGCCGGCTTCGCGCCCGGGCCGGTGTGGACCGATCCGAAGAACCACTTCAGCGTGCACTGGCTGGCCGCGCCGCAATAAGGGCTACAAGGCCAGCGTCAGCCGCTCGCCGCAGGCGCGGGAGCAGCAGGCCATCATGCGGGTGTTGGCCTCGCGCTCGGCGCGGGTGAGCACCACGTCGCGGTGGTCCACCGCGCCTTCCAGCACCCGCACCTCGCAGGAGCCGCACAGGCCTTCCTCGCAGTCGCTCTGCACGTCCACGTTGGCCGCGCGCAGGGCCTGCAGCAGGGTCTGGTCGGGCCGCACCGGAATCACCAGGCCGGAGTCCTTCAGCGCCACCTCGAAGCCGTGTTCCTTGGCGGGATCGAGCACACCCAGCGTGGAGCTGAAGTGCTCCACCCGCAGCGTGTCGTCCGGCCAGGCGGAAGAGGCGGCTTCCAGCGCATCCAGCAGCCGCTGCGGCCCGCAGGCATACACCTGCACGTCAGGCTCTGGCGTGGCCAGCAGGGCCTGCACGTCCAGTCGGCCGCCCTCGTCGCCGATGTACAGCTGCAGCCGCGGGCCGTGCAGCGCCTGCAGCTCGGCCACGTAGGCCATGCCGGCGCGGCTGCGGCCGCAGTAGTGCATTTGGTAGTCGATGCCCAGGGCCTGCGCGCGCCGCGCCATCGCGCTGATCGGGGTGATGCCGATGCCGCCGGCCACGAACACCACCCGCCGCGCGCTTTCATCCAGCCGGAAGTGGCTGCGCGGGCCGCGCACCTGCAGCCTGTCGCCCGGCTTGACCTGGCCGTGCACCCATGCCGAGCCGCCGCGGCTGGCCGGCTCGCGCAAGACCGCGATCTGCCAGCGCCCGGCATCGGCCGGATCGCCGCACAGCGAGTACTGGCGCGACAGGCCGGTGTCGCCGCAGCTCACGTCGATGTGCGCGCCGGCCGACCAGCGCGGCAGCGGCTTGCCATCGGCCGCGGCCAGCGTCAGCTGCACGACGCCCTGCGCCACCGGCGTGACCGCCTGCACCACCAGCGGCCGCGTGATGGCATGGGCCGAGGGCTCGCCGATGCGCACCGGCGCCTGCGCGGCCAGCACCTGCGGATCGCGCCGCTCGGGGTTGAGCGAGGGGTCCCATTCCACCCACAGGTGCTCCGGGCCGCGGAAGGAGGTGTTGGGTACGTAGCTGAACTGCTGCTCGGCCAGCCGCATGTGCGGCAGCCGGCGGGTGAATTCCTCCAGGAACACCTGCATCTCCATCCGCGCCAGGTTCTTGCCCATGCACTGGTGGGCACCGTAGCCGAAGGTGAGGTGGTCGCTGGCGTTGTCGCGCCGGATGTCGAACAGGTCGGCATCGCCGAAGTGCCGTGGATCGTGGTTCGCGGACGAGGTGACGATCAGCAGCTTGGCGCCGGCCGGCAGCGTCACGCCTTCCACCACGGCCTCCTGCGTGACCAACCTGCGCCAGGCCGCCACCGAGCCGTTGTGGCGCAGGCACTCTTCCACCGCATTCGGGATGAGCGATGGGTCTTCGCATAGCTCGCGCCAGGCGTCGGGGTGCTGCAGCAGCAGCTTCATCGCATTGGCGGTGGCGTTGGCCGTGGTCTCGTGGGCGGCGACGATGCCGGCCATCATCATCGAGTGCAGGTAGGAGTCGGTCACCACCTCGGGGTGCAGTTTCTGCTGGCGCAGGCCGTACTGCATCCAGCCGGGCGCATCGGGGTCCTGGCGCATCTTGTCGAGCACCTTCCCCGCGAACTGCCAGAAGTTGCCCACCGCATGGGCGACGGCGACCTGCTCCTGCGGCTTCGGCCGGCCCCAGGTATTGACCGTGTGCGCGATGGAGTACTGGCGCAGCGTGTCCATGTCTTCCTCGGGCACGCCCAGGAAGTGCAGCGCTACGGTCAGCGGCACCTCCCAAAGCATCTCGTCGACCAGGTCGGCGCGGCCGTGGTCGATGAAGCGGCTGACGTACTCCCGCGTCAGCTGCCGCACCATCGGCTCATGGTGCTTCAACGCCTCGGGCGTGAAGGGCTCCATCAGCACGCGGCGGCGCGGCATGTGGGCCGGCTCGTCCTCGTTGACCAGCGTGCGATTCATCGCATAGCCGTAGCTGGCCAGCACCGCATTGGCCTCGGGGCCGGTGGGCGTGATCTTCTCCAGCGCGATGGAGGGGCTGAAGGTCAGGTTGTCGCGAAAGATCGCCTTGATGGCGTCGTACCGCGTCACCACCCAGTAGCCCAGCTGCGGGCTGTAGAAGATCGGCTCCTGCTCGCGCGCCCAGCGCAGGTACTCGGGCGGGTCCTGCTGGTAGCCGTCGCCGAAGGGGTCGAAGGCGGCCGCGCCGGCGCTCACCGGGCAGCCGTTGGGGGCCAGGTCGTGGGCCACAGGGCAGGCACCGGGGGTGGACATCGGGCGGCTCCTTCCAGCGGTCAGTCGAGGGTGATCTTCAGGTCGCGGATCAGCTTGTGCCAGCGCGTGGTCTCGCTGGCCAGCAGGTCGGCGTACTGCGTGGCGCTGCTGCCCACCGGCTCCACGCCGAACTCCACCATGCGCTTGTTCACCGCCGGATCGTTGATGGCCGCCACCAGATGTCGGTTGAGCGCGGCGATGGTGTCGGGCGGCGTGCCGGCCGCCACCACCACGCCCACCAGGGCCGCGGCTTCCACGTTCTTCATGCCCAGCTCGGCGAACGTGGGCACCTCGGGCAGCTGGGGCAGCCGCGTGGCATTGGCCACGGCCAGTGCCTTCACCTTGCCGCTCTTGATGAAGGCCGAGCCGGCCGCCAGGTCCACCATCATCGCGGGCACCTGGCCGCCGGCCACCTCGGCCAGCGCAGGCGCGGCGCCACGGTAGGGCACGTGCACCATGAACAGGCCGGCCTCGCTCTTCAACAGCTCCATCGCCAGGTGGTGAGGGCTGCCGGCGCCGGCCGAGGCGTAGTTGATGCCACCGGGCTTGGCCTTGGCCTGCGCGATGAAGTCCTTGGCATTGGCCGCGGTCGAGGCCGGGCCGGTGACCAGGATCATCGGGAAGCGGCCCATCAGCGTGACCGGCGCCAGGTCCTTCACGTTGTAGGTCAGGCTCTTGTACAGCGCCGGGTTGAACACCAGCGTGCCGTTGTCGGCCGACAGCAGCGTGTAGCCGTCCGCCGTGCCGCGGGCGGTTTCCGCGGCGGCGATGGCGGTGTTGCCGCCCGGCTTGTTTTCCACAATCACCTGCTGGCCCGTCCTGGCCGACAGCGATTGCGCCACCGTGCGGGCCAGGAAGTCGGACCCGCCGCCGGCGGCATAGGGCACCAGCCAGCGCAGCGGCTTGGCGGGATAGGCAGCCGCCTGCGCCCAGGCGCCCGGCGCCGCCACCAGGGCAGCCAGACCGATGGTGATCACGGTGCGGCGCGTGCGGCCGCCCAACAGCAGATGGTTCAAGCGAATCTCCCCGGCGCAGCGGCCGTCGTCATGCATAGCGTAAGTTTGATACGCATTGCGTAATGGCTGCAGCGGGCATACCCTTGCCGCATGACCGCCCTGCCCCCTGTTGCCGCCACCCTGTCCGCCGCCGAAGTCCCCCGCTCGCGTGAGCGCCGCCAGCGGGTGCAGGCGGCCGAGACCGGCCTGTCGGTGCTCAAGGGCCTGGGCCGGCTGGGGGGCCGCGCCAGCCTCAGCGTGCTGGCCGCGCATGTGGGCGAAAGTCCGGCCAAGGTGCACCGCTACCTGGCCAGCCTGGTCGAGGAAGGGTTCGTCACCCAGGCGGCCGGCTCCCAGCAGTACGTGCTGGGCGCGGAAGCCATCGCGCTGGGGTTGGCCGCCATGCGGCAGGCCGAGCCGATCCGCGCCGCCGAGCCGTCGCTCGCGCGGCTGCGGGAGGCGCTGTCCCTCACCTGCTTCGTGGCGGTGATGGGCAACAAGGGGCCGACCATCGTGCGCTTCGAGGAGCCATGGCTGCCCATCTCCGTCAATGCGCGGGTCGGTTCGGTACTGCCGCTGCTGTGGTCGGCCACCGGGCGGGTGTTCCTGGCCTGGCAACGCGACGAGGCGCGCCTGCGCACCATGGCCGAGCAGGAACTGGCCGAAGCGCCCGCCGAGCTGCGCGGGCCGCTGGGCCAGGGCGATGCCATCGGCCGACTGGCGGACGCGGTGCTGGCCGCCGGCTGCGCCACGGTGAAGGACACCAACCTGCGTGGCATCAGCGCCGTCAGCGCCCCGGTGTTCGACCATGGCGGCCGGGTATGCGCGGCGTTGACGGTGCTGGGGCCTACCGGCGCCTTCGATGCGTCGGCGGACGGCGCGGCAGCGCGGGCGGTGCGGGAGGAAGCCCGGGCCGTCAGTGCACTGCTGGGCCACACCGCGCCGGCCGGCCCAGGCGCGGGTTGACGGCCGTCAGCGCATCAACGGAAAGCGCCGGTCGTCCACGTCGCAGGCCGGATCAGGACCGAAACTGGTGTCCTCCACCACGCCGGAGGGCGTGATGCCGACGTGGAACAGCTGGCAGAACGGCGTGTCGTAGCGGTAGCTCCACACCGTCTGGTTGTGATAGCGCACGCCCCACACCCGCGCCGGGCGGCCCAGCGTCTGGCGCACCTGGTCGGCCGTCATGCCCGCCTGCACGCTGGCGAACGTGGTTTCGGTGAGCACCTGGCTGCTCTGCAGCAGCCGGCCCTGCGCATCGAAGTCCAGCATGTAGGTGTGCTTGCCATACGGGCCACGGGCGAATTCCAGCCGCCGGCTGCCGTCGGCACGCGGGTATTCGCCGGTGGGCTGGCCCATCTGGCGCACTGCCGTGTCGATGGAGTCGCCGGGCTTCAGGCTCCCCGGGCTGTAGCCGGTGGCGCAGGCTGCCAGCAGGGCCGGCAGCACGGCGGGCAGCAGCCGTACCAGGCGCCGGAGCGGCATGCGGTGCTGGCGACGGGCGGCGGCGGGAGCCGGGCGGGCGTTCATCGGGGTCTCCTGGCGGGCGTTGCTGTGCGAGGCGGTGGTCCTTCATCGTGGCAACGCACGTTCCCGCGGCGCGGATTACCAGCGCAGGACGCAGCGGTCCCCGCTGGCCTGGCGCTCGATCATCACCGCGCACAGGCCCGGCACCGCGTGCAGCAGCTGGCGGCGCAGGTAGGCGCACAGGTTTTCCAGCGTGGCGGGGCCCAGGTCGGGCACCTCGTCCAGGAAGTGATGGTCCAGCAGCGCGCGCACGCGGGCGATCTCGGCGCGCAGCAGCGCCAGGTCCATCACCATGCCGGTGGCAGCGTCGGGCACGCCGGCCACCGTCACCTCGGCCTGGTAGGTGTGGCCGTGGATGCGCCGGCTGCCCTCGGTTTCCAGCGTGCGGCGCAGGGTGTGCGCGGCTTCGAAGAAGAAGCGCTGCGAGAGCTCGCAGCGCACGTCGGCGCTCGTCATCAGCGGATGTCCAGGATCTTGTGGGTCTGCAGCGAAAGCCGCCAGCGCGGATCAGACTGGCAATGCGCGATGGCCGCACGGGTGTTGGCCTGGCGGTCCGGGCCGTCCATCGGCTGCAGCAGCAGGTGCTGGAAGCCGGGTGCCTCGACGTCCGCGGGCATCAGCGTGGGCTGCGGAAACACCAGCTTGAGCTCATGTCCACTGCGCTGCACCCACGCCGCCCCAGCCTTGGGGCTGACGCAGATCCAGTCGATGCCTGCCGGCGCCGGCAGCGTGCCGTTGGTCTCCACGGCGATCTCGAACTGCTGCGCGTGCAGCGCGTCGATCAGCGCCGAGTCCAGCTGCAACAGCGGCTCGCCGCCGGTCAGCACCACGTAGCGGTGGCCCTGCCCGGCCGGCCATTGCGCGGCGATCAGGGCCGCCAGCTCGGCCGCCTGCGGGAACTTGCCGCCCAGCGTGCCGTCGGTGCCGACGAAGTCGGTATCGCAGAAGCGGCACAC
>OFDN01002069.1_pt1 | contig 11725 bp, 12 predicted proteins | sample 1520971 | NCBI WGS metagenome assembly OFDN01 (sample SAMEA94257418, study PRJEB24077) | hot springs metagenome | biome: Aquatic biome; feature: Geographical feature; material: Water | place: India | collected 2012-06-12 | depth 5 m | reverse complement strand
TCCGACCCCCACACCCCCAGTGTGATGCGCTACCAGGCTGCGCTACGTCCCGACCTTGGGCTTCAGCCGCGCCTGCGGCAAAAGCGAAGCGCGCCTATATGGCGATGCGGCGCGCTTGGCAAGCCCGTGATGCACAAGTTGGCAGCCATGATCGCCAATTGCCTTGCGCGGCCGATGATGATAGGCGCGCGCATCGCTGCGACCGGCTGTTTATCGGCCTGGCGCTCACCTTTTCCATTCTGACATTCGGAAATTACAGCCCATGGACTCGACACTCTTGCTCGCACTGGCCGCCGCCGCTCCTGGCGCTGCACCGGCCTGGACCCAGCTTTTGATGTTCGTGCCGTTGCTGGCGATCTTCTATTTCCTCATCATCCGCCCGCAGCAGCGCCAGATGAAGGCGCACAAGGCCAAGATCGAAGCGGTCAAGCGCGGCGACCAGGTGATTACCGGCGGCGGTCTGGTCGGCAAGGTGACCAAGGTGGACGAAGCCTATGTCGAGATCGACCTGGGCGGCGCCAAGGTCCGCGCGGTCAAGGCAACGCTGAGCGATGTCGTCCAGCCCGGTGGCGCGCCCGCCAACGATTGACCTGCCTTGCCGCTGATGATGCCGATGAATATATGGCGCGCACATCCGGCCCGCATCCGTTGGACAAGGCGCTGCGCCAAGTCCGCGCCTGCCCTGCTTAGGAACTGCCCAGAATGCTAGATTTTCCGCGCTGGAAAACGATCTCCATCAGCTTGATCCTCGCCTTTGGCGTGTTGATGGCGATCCCCAGCCTGCTGCCTGCGGGCGCGGCAAAATATTATCCCTCGTTCCTGCCGCAGGAAAAGATCAACCTGGGTCTCGACCTTCAGGGAGGAAGCCATATCCTGCTGGAAGGCGACCCCAAGGACGTTGCCGTGCAGCGCCTGCAGAATATGGAAGAGACCGTGCGCGCCGCGATGCGCAACGCCAAGCCGCGCATCGGAATCGGCGACATTTCGCGCGAGGGTGGCAAGCTCTCGTTCCTGGTGCGCGATGTCGGCCAGGTCGATGCCGCGCGCGAGGCGATCCTGCCGCTGACTTCCGGCGCGGGACTGACCGGCCAGCGCGACTGGGACATCGAGGTGCGCGATACCAGCCGCATCGTGCTGACCCCCACCGAGGCGGGCCTCACCCAGGCGCTCGACCAGGCGATGGAAACCGCCACGGAGGTCGTGCGCAAGCGCATCGACGAAATGGGTACGCGCGAGCCAACGATCATTCGCCAGGGCGACAACCGCATCGTCGTGCAGGTGCCCGGGCTCGATGATCCCCAGGCACTGAAGGACCTGCTCGGCCAGACCGCCGAACTCGAATTCAAGCTGGTCGACCAGAATGCCAGCCCCGAAGATATTGCCGCTGGCCGCGCGCCGGTGGGCAGCGAGATCGTGCCCTATCCGACCAACCCGGCGGGCGGCACTCCGATCGCGGTGCGCCGTCTTGGCGGCATTCGCGGCGACAAGCTGACCAACGCCCAGGCAAGCTTCGATCCGCAGACCAACGAGCCGGTGGTGTCGATCACCTTCGATCGTGACGGTGGCGCGCGCTTTGCCCGGCTGACCCAGGAGAATGTCAACAAGCCATTCGCGATCATTCTCGACGGCGAAGTTCTGTCCGCCCCCAATATCAACGAGCCCATCCTTGGCGGATCGGCGCAGATTTCGGGCAGCTTCACCACCGAAAGCGCCAACCAGCTCGCCATCGCGCTGCGATCGGGCGCGCTGCCAGTCGAGCTGAAAGTGGTCGAGGAACGTTCGGTCGGGCCTGATCTGGGGACGGAATCGATTCAGCTGGGCCTGATCGCGGGCGGCCTGGGCACGCTGGCGGTGCTGGTGTTCATGGTCCTGACCTATGGCCGGTTCGGCATCTATGCCGATATCGCGCTCGTGCTGAACATCCTGCTGATTTTGGGCGTGATGGCGCTGATGAACGCCACGCTGACACTGCCCGGCATCGCCGGCTTCGTGCTGACCATCGGCGCGGCGGTGGACGCCAACGTGCTGATCAACGAGCGCATCCGCGAGGAACGCAAGAACGGCAGGCGCATCATCCAGGCGATCGAGGTCGGCTATACCGAAGCTTCGCGCGCGATCTACGACGCCAACATCACCAATGTCATTGCAGCGGTGCTGCTGTTCCTGTTCGGCTCCGGCCCGGTGCGCGGCTTTGCCGTGGTGCTGATGATCGGCATCGTAACCTCGGTCTGGACCGCGGTTTATGTCACGCGCATGTTCGTGGCCCTGTGGCTCAAGCGCGAACGTCCGCGCGAACTCGTGATTTAAGGAAGGCTTGAACCCATGAAGCTCCTCAAGCTTGTCCCCGACAATACCAATTTCCGCTTCCTGCGCTGGCGCCACATCGCCATGGGCATCAGCATCTTCTCGATCATCGCCTCGATCGTGCTGGTCGGCGTGCGCGGGCTCAATCTGGGCGTCGATTTCGTCGGCGGTCAGATGATCCAGGTGACGTTCGACAAGGTGGCAGAGGCCCCGGTGGGCGAACTGCGCGAGGATATCGAGGCGCTGAACCTGGGCGAATCGACCATCCAGCGCTTTGGCCAGCCCAACCAGGTGTCGGTCCGCATGCGCCTTTCGGGTGACAACCCGGATGAGGTCAACGCGGTCACGAAGCGCGTGACGTCGATGATCACCAAGGAATATGCGGCGCAGGGTGCGCGGATCGACGGGGTCGACTCGGTCTCGGGCAAGGTGTCCGAAGAGCTGCTCACCACCGGCGTCTATTCGCTGGTCTTCGCGATGCTGGCGATCGCGGTGTACATCTGGTTCCGGTTCGAATGGCAGTTTGGCGTCGCGGCCTTGTTCGCGCTGTTCCACGACGTGGCGATCACCTTCGGCTTCTTTGCGCTGACCCAGCTCGAGTTCAACCTGAACATCATCGCCGCGCTGCTGACGATCATCGGCTATTCGCTCAACGACACCATCGTGGTTTTCGACCGCGTGCGCGAGAACCTGCGCAAATATCGCAAGATGGACATGATCTCGCTGCTCGACCTGTCGACCAACGAGACGCTGGCCCGCACGGTGATGACCTCGCTGACCATGCTCATCGCGCTGCTGGCGCTGCTGCTGATCGGCCCGGGCGTGATCTTCGGCTTTACCGCCGCGATGACGCTGGGCCTGTTCGTCGGCTGCTATTCGTCGATCTACATGGCCAACCCCATCCTGGTCTGGCTCGGCGTCGGCCCGCACAGCTTCGTCCCGCAGCAGAGCGAAGCGGACAAGGCCGAAGCCAAGCTCAAGGAAGGCATGGGCACCAGGCCCTGATGGGCTCTCCCGGGATCCACTGAACCATGGCCGAATTTACCCAGGATCCACGCGCCTCCGGCCCGGTCATCACCGGCTTCACCGCGCACGGGTTCAAACTGGACGGGGACAATCTGGGCCAGCGCCGGGTGGATTCGCACCTGGTGCTGACCCCGGTCTCGGCCATGCCCTGGGATGCTCCCGCGATCGAGGCACTCGATATCGCCGCCATGGAACAGGTGCTGGCGCTCGACCCGCCACCCGAGTTCATGCTGCTGGGCACCGGCTCGGGCATGACCCACCCTCCCCGCGCCTTCATCCGTGCGATGGAGGAACGTGGCATCGGTGTCGAAGTGATGGACAGCCGCGCCGCCGCCCGGGCCTGGGGCATATTGCGCTCCGAAGAGCGCTGGATCGCCGCCGCCATCATGGGGCTTTAGGTCCCCGCGCCGGAATCCGGGCGCTGGCGCGGCGCGCTCTCCCTGGACCACGGCCTTTGCCGGAGACAGGGTCAGGAGGGTGAAGCCCCGTCGCGCCGCCGCTCGTTCAGGCTGGTGATCATCTCCGCCAGCGCCCGGAACTGCTCGATCGTCCGTCCGAGCAAGTCGCGGTCGCGGTCCGGGTTGAGCGAGGCGCTCTCGAACAGGTTTTCGCTGTCCACCACCACCACGACATCACCCTTGTGGAACAGCGCCTTGAGGCTCTTGCCCTCAAACCGTTCCTCGAGCGCGACCAGGCGTTCGCAATAAGCGGGGTGCACGAGGTACCGGGCCTCGACCGGATCGCTGCCATAGACGTCGAACGTCTTTTCGAAGCGCGGATCGACCATCTTCACCCGGTCGAGCTTCATCCCGTTCTTGGTCTGGCTGTCCCCGAACCAGGTCAGCCGCATGCGCTGGCGCTCGACCACCGTGACTCCGTGGAAATCGCGCGCAAAGCGCAGGGTGAGGATCACGCCCTTGAAAACGGTGACGTCACGCCGGTCCTTGCCCGAGCCCTGCCGCTCGATCATCGTCGCCTCGTACAGGCGGAACCGCGTGCCGCCGAGTTCGCCATGCCAGCAATCCTCGCAGATCTTGCGGGTATAGCTGGGCAGCAGGTCATAGGCATAAGCGAGGTTGAACTCGTCACCGAACGAGGCTTCCGGGCTGTATTCGACCCCCAGGGAGCGCGCGAGCGCGCTGTTCATCTCGCGCTTGAGGCTGCTGACCATGTTCTGGCGGATGATGCCGCCCAGGGTGATGCCGATGGCGATGATGCCGAGCCCCGCATAGCCCATGGCCTGCCAGACAAAGCCCTCGCCCGCGAAGCCGAGCAGCAGCGGTGCACCCAGCACCAGCCCGCCGATCCAGCGCTTCCACGCCTTGCGCTTGGCCTCGGCGCGCGCCTGCGTCTGGCCCTGCAGCCACTGGCCCAGTTCGCCCGCCAGCAGCGTATCGACATCTGCTATTGTGATCACCGGCATTCCCCCGCCTCTAGCGCCGTGATAATGCTAGGCCGTTCACAGGGGGACTGTCTATGGAATGGATCATACTCGGCATCGTCGTCATCGTCCTGCTGGCGGTGATCGTGATCTATAACCGGCTGGTGGCGCTGCGCGCCAATTGCCGCCAGGGCTGGGCCGATATCGATGCGGGCCTGCGCCAGCGGCACGATCTGATCCCCAATCTGGTCAGCACCGTCCAGGGCTATGCCGCGCATGAAAAGAGCGCGCTGGAGGCGGTGATCTCGGCGCGCGGCAATGCACTCGCCGCGCGCGGGCCGGCCGAGGCCCAGGGCGCGGAGATGGCGCTGGGCGGCGCGCTCAGGAACCTGTTCGCGCTGGCAGAGGCCTATCCCGATCTCAAGGCCAATACCAACTTCCAGACGCTGCAGCACGAACTGGCCGATGTCGAGGACAAGCTCGCCGCGGCCCGCCGCGCCTATAATGCCGCGAGCGCCGACTATAATGCAGGTATCGAATCCTTCCCCGCGGTGCTGTTTGCCGGCGCATTGGGCTTCAAGTCGCAGGACTTCTGGGAACTGGGCTCGGACGAACGGGCGACGGTGGGCTCCGCACCGAAGGTCAGTTTCTAGCCCAAGGCAACGATCGCTCCCGCTGGCGCGTTGGACAACGACACGCGCGTTCAGACGGGGGAGCATATGGCACGAAGCAGCAGGCGCAAGGCGGTCGAGCCCGCGCTCGAAGATCTCACCGACGTCACCACCGCGCTGATCTATCGGGCGATCAGCCGGTCGGGGCGTCACGAACTCGCCCGCTCCTTTTCCGCCCTGTGGTGGTCGGGCGTCGGTGCGGGGCTGGCAATCAGCCTGTCGATCTTGTGCAAGGGCATCCTGACCGCGCTGCTCCCCGATACCGCCTGGGCCCCAGCCGTCACCAACCTGGGTTATTCGGTCGGCTTTCTGGTGGTGATCATGGGCCGGATGCAGCTGTTCACCGAGAACACGGTAACGCCCATCCTGCCGCTTCTGGCCTTTCCATCCATGTCCCGGCTCAACCGGACCGCGCGGCTATGGGGAATCGTGTTTGCCGCCAACATGACCGGATGCCTGATCGCGGCCATCCTGATGGTCCATGCGGGCATCATCCCGCCGCTGCAGATGTCCGGCGTGGTCAGCGTCTCGCGCCATTATGCCGAGGTCGCGCCGCTCGACCATCTGCTCTGGGGCATGCCCGCAGGGTTCATGATCGCCGCGCTGGTGTGGATGCTCCCGCGCATCGAAAGCGCGGGCGAAGTGCTCATGATCATGCTGGTGACCTATATGATCGGTCTGGGCGGCTTCTCGCATGTCGTGGCAGGGTCGACCGAATTGTTCATCGTCATGCTGATGGGCGAGATCAGCCCCCTGCGCGCCGTATTCGGCGGCGTCCTGCCTGCCCTGGTCGGAAATGTCATCGGCGGCACGGTAATCTTCGCGGCAATGGCATATGCGCAGGTCCGTGAAGAAATCTGACCGCAAACCTTCAGCCGAGCGCCTTGTAGATGCTGTAGATGCTGGTGATGGTCAGCACCGCGCCGACCATGAACAACAGGGCGCGCGGGCGCACATTCTTGGCCAGGATCGCACCGAACGGCGCGGCGATCACGCCGCCGATCAGAAGGCCGATGGTCGCCGTGGTGAACGCCTCAAACCCCAGGGTGAGGATGAAGGTGACCGAGATCGACACGGTGAGGAAGAATTCGGACGCGCTGACCGTGCCGATGGTCTTGCGTGGTTCGCCGCCCTGGATCAGCAGGTTGGAAGTCACCACCGGCCCCCATCCGCCGCCGCCTGCGGCGTCGAGAAAGCCGCCGGCTGCCCCCAGCGGCGCGACGATGCGGGGATCCTGGAACCTGGGCGTCGGGAAGTGCCATGCCCGGTACAACAGCACCAGACCGATGCCTGCCAGATAGGCCATGACCAGCGGCCGGGCGACACTCGCGTCGACATTGGCCAGCACATAGGCTCCCAATATGCCGCCGCCGACACCGGGAAGTACCAGCTTCGCAAAAAGCCCCCAGTCGATATTGCGGTGCCAGGCATGGCTCAGCCCCGATGCGCCGGTGGTGAACACCTCGGCCAGATGCACGCCTGCCGATGCCTGAGCGGGCGGCACGCCGAGCACCGAGACCAGCAGCGTGCTGGAGATGACGCCGAACGCCATGCCCAGCGCGCCATCGACCATCTGCGCGGCAAGGCCGACGAGAATATACGGCCACAGGTCGGCGGGATTCAATATTCCAAGGTCGGGCACATGCAGTCCCTTCAAATGGAGGAGCGCTTGGGGCTGAACGAAGCCTTCGCCGCATCGGACAGATCGGCGCGCATGCTCAGCCGAAAGGCCGACCAGTAGCGATGGAGAGGATCGAGATACCGAAACGCAGCCGTGGCGGGGCAACGCGACATTTCGAGATCGGGACCAGCGCGTGCGATGCGGTCTTCTCGACCTGGGCAGAAGGCATCGGCTTACTCCATCAGAAAATGCGCACGGACCCGCCAGATGAGGCAACCCCGGCACACGGAGCGCTATTCTCTACCAATCCGATTGCCAAGATAGTTTTTCTAACACCCCTGCGCGGCGAGATCGGACGCCCTGCATCATCGACGAGGTGCAAAGCGCATCCAGGACTGGGAGTCGTTTGCACCTGTGATGCCTTGCGGCATGAAAAACCCGGAATTACAAAGCTAATGCCCGCTATCGGGTTTTGTCCTGCCCTGCCCGTACCAACCGAGAGTGACGATGGAACGATTTCTGAGGGCTGGCCGAACATTCCGCAGCGATGGCAGGCTGGGCTATAGCCTTGCGCTGGCCACATTCGCGCTTGCCCTGTTGGCGCGAATGCATCTGCAAGGGACATTGCCGCCGGGTTTTCCCTATCTCACCTTCTTTCCGGCGGTGATCCTCACCACCTTTCTGGCGGGGCTATGGCCAGGCATCGTCTGCGCGGTGCTGTCAGGCCTTGCCGCGCTCTATTTCTTCATCCCCCCGTTCAACAGTTTCGCAATGGACGGGGCGAGCACGATCGCGATTGGCTTCTATGTGTTCATCGTCACGGTCGACATCGCGCTGATCCACTTCATGCACGCGGCAGCGGACCGTCTCGAGGCCAAAACGCGGGTGACGGAAGAGCTTTACGACCAGCAGCGCACGATGTTTCAGGAGCTGCAGCACCGTGTCGCCAACAACATGGCCTTCGTCTCGGCATTGCTGCAGTTGCAGAAACGCAAGGTGGCGACCGATCCCGCATCGGCAGGATCGGCGCTCGACGAGGCCCAGAGCCGTATCGAGATCATGTCGCGCATCCACCGCCGACTTTATGACCCCGCCTCGGTCGATCTCCCGGTCGCCGAATATTTCCAGGAAATCTGCGCCGACCTGTTGCAGGCGACCGGCGCGCGCAACATCGTGTGCCTGGTCGATATGCCCGCTGTGCGGCTCGATATCGCCCGGCTGACCACCCTGTCGTTGCTGGTCACCGAACTCGTCACCAACAGCCTCAAGCACGCCTTTGCCGAGGACGGCGGAACGATCACGCTCAAGCTCGAGCAGCTCGATCCCCAGCGCCTGACGCTGACGGTGAGCGACAATGGCCGCGGTGTGCCCGAAGGAATCGACATGGCAGCAAGCAAGGGACTGGGAACGCGTATCGTGCAATCGCTCGCCGCACAGCTCGGCGGGGAAGTTCGGGCGCTGACCAATTTCGGCAGAGGTGCCGCCTGGCAGGTGGTGTTCGCGGCCTGAGCCCCGAACAATGCCGGTCAGTCGGCCATTGCGCCGTCGAACGCATCCACCGGCTGGATCGGGTCGGCCAGCGTCATCTGGTCGAGGACTATCGCAGTTTCGTCGCGCACCTTGAGCATCAGCGCGCGCAACCGGCATTCGTCCTCGGCGAGGCAGTTCTTGCACTTCTCATACGCATAGCGGCTGGCGCATGGCACCAACGCGAGCGACCCGCTGGTGATACGAACGATATCGCCATAGCGGATATCGACAGGGGCCAGGCCCAGCGCATAACCGCCATCCTTGCCGCGCTGCGAATGCACCAGCCCGGCGCGCGCCATTTCCGACAGGATCACCGTGAGAAACTTGGGCGGGATGTTCTGCGCGGCCGCAATTTCGTCCAGATGCACCAGCCCCTGGCCGTAATGATCGGCAAGGTGCTGCAAGGCGCGTATCGTGTAGCGGACTTTCTGGCTGAGCATGGTCCCATGCGCGATACGCCGCTACGCCCAATTTTTCAACCCGAATGGTAGAGTGAGTGGAACGCGCCCACTCGCGGCTCAGTAAATTCCACCCTGCTGCTGCAGGAATTCGCTGTCGCTCCGGGCCCGGGTGCTCGCACCGCTGCGCTTCTGCACTGCCTTTACCGCTGCCGCCATTTCCTCCGGACGGATCGAGCGACGCGGCTCGGTTTCGGGCTTGAACGCCTCCCAGATCACCGCCGCCTTGGCCTCGTTGCCCGGCCAGGCACCATAGACGCGGCGGCCCGAGCGGCGGTCGATGCGCACCATGCGCGTGCCCGGCGGCGCGAGGAACTCGCTGACCGGCAGGCTGGGGAAGATTTCCTTGGCGAATTGCTTGAACACCGGCGCGGCGAGCCGGCCACCCTGCGCATAGCCGCCCATGCTGCGCGGCTGGTCAAAGCCGAGATACACGCCCGCCACGACATCGGGCGTGCCGCCGACGAACCACACATTGGTCGGACCGCTGGACGTGCCGGTCTTGCCGAACATCGGGCGCTTGAGGTCTGCCAGCGTCACCGCGGTACCGCGCGTGATCACGCCTTCGAGCATGTGCACGACCTGATAGCTGGTGATCGGATCGAGAATCTGCCGCCCGCGCTGGGCAAAGCGCGGCATCGGCTTGCCGTCCCATTTGGCCATGTTGCAGCGCTCGCAGGTGCGCGGATCGGAACGGAAAATCACCTTGCCGCGCCGGTCCTGCACATAATCGATCAGCGTCGGTTTCAACTCGCGGCCATGGTTGACCAGCATTGAATAGGCGTTGGTGATCTTCATGACGGTGGTGTCGCCCGCGCCCAGCGCGATCGAGAGATACGGCTTGTAGTCGCCAATGCCGACCGCCTTGATCGTCTTGACCACATTGGTCATGCCCGCATCGTTGGCAGCGCGCACGGTCATCAGGTTGCGCGACTGTTCCAGACCCCAGCGCATCGTCTGCGGTCCTGCACCTGCCGATCCGCCGAAATTGCGGAAGCATTTGTTGCCCAGGCTCGCCGACTGGTACACGCAGAAGGTGCCGTCGACGATCTGCGTCGCGGGTGTCATGCCGTTGTCGAGCGCGGTCGCATAGACAAAGGGCTTGATCGTGGAGCCCGGCTGGCGATCGGCCTGGGTGGCGCGGTTGAACGGGCTGATCTGCGAATCGAACCCGCCCTGCATCGCATAGACCCTGCCCGAGCGCGGATTCTGCACCACCATGCCGCCCGAAATCTCGGGCACGTTGCGCAGCGCATAGGTATCGCCCGACATCGGTGCGACCGCGATGATGTCACCGGGCTTCATCGAATCGAAAGCGGTGCCGCCAACGCGCTTGCGCGGCATGGTCGCGGTGGAGCGCGGCAGTACGCCCTTGTCGCCATTGGCAAAGCCGATTTCCGCCGCGCTCGCCGACTTGTCGATCACCACCGCAACGCGCCAGTTCTCGTAATCGATGTCGATATAGGTCGATGCCAGGCGCGAGGCCCATTGATCGTCCATCTCGATTGTGTTGAGCGGGCCGCTCCAGCCGCTGCCACGGTCATAGCGCAGCAGCGCATCGCGCAGCGCCTCGGTGGTCGCGCGCTGCATCGCGGGGTTAAGCGAGGTGCGCACCCACAGCCCGCCAGCATAGACGCTGTTCGGTCCGTCCTCGCGCTTCTCGCCGAATTTCTCGACCAGCTGGCGGCGGACTTCCTCGACGAAATAGCCGCCGACCTTCTCGAAATTGTCGCCGGTGCGCGGGATGGTGCCCAAGGGTTCGGACTGTGCTGCGAGCATCTGTTCGCGCGTGATCCAGCCATTGGACTGCATCGCGCCGAGTGCCCAGTTGCGGCGTTCCAGCGCGCGCTCCATATGCACTTCGGGCCGGTAGTTGGACGGCGCCTTGGGCAGGATCGCCAGATACGCCGCCTCGTGCAGCTTGAGGTCCGCCACGTCCTTGCCGAAATAGGCGCGCGCTGCCGCCTGCACGCCATAGGCGTTGCGACCGAGATAGATTTCGTTGAGATAGAGCTCGAGGATCTCCTGCTTGGTCAGCACGTCCTCGATGCGATAGGCGAGGATGGCCTCGCGGATCTTGCGGGTGATCGAATATTCATCGCCGAGCAGCAGGTTCTTGGCGACCTGCTGGGTGATGGTCGAACCGCCGCGCGCGCGCTGGCCCGAACCCAGCTTGGTGACGTAATCGAACACCGCCGACGCCAGGCCCGGATAATCTAGGCCGTTGTGCGAGAAGAAATTCTTGTCTTCGGCCGAGAGGAACGCGCGGATCAGCGGCAGCGGATAATCCTTGTACTGCAGCTGCACGCGGCGCTCGCGCGCATAGCTGTTGACGATCTCGCCATCGACGCCGCGCACCATGGTGGGAAGGTCGGGTTCGTAATCGACCAGCGTCTCGGCCGAAGGCAGATCGCGCGCGAAGATCACCCAGATCAGGAACACGCCCAGCAGCGCCAGCCCCAGCAGATACGCTGCCCAGCGCACCCAGCGCTGCTGCCACGCATTGCGCAGGGCCACCATCGCCCCGTCACCGCCGCGTTTCATGCTATAGGCGGCACCGCCGCTTTCACCCTCGCTCATGCCCGCGCGACTAGCACAGGAATCCTGAACAAGGCCAGAGCGGATTGGCGGCGAGATTCGCGTTCTCCGACGAAAGCCGGAGGCCAGAAGTCAGGTTGCGCCTGGTTCTCCTCTGGATTCCGGCTTTCGCCGGAAAACGGGATTTTACGAGGCG
>OFDN01002068.1_pt1 | contig 11726 bp, 8 predicted proteins | sample 1520971 | NCBI WGS metagenome assembly OFDN01 (sample SAMEA94257418, study PRJEB24077) | hot springs metagenome | biome: Aquatic biome; feature: Geographical feature; material: Water | place: India | collected 2012-06-12 | depth 5 m | reverse complement strand
GGTCCCTTTTGCGCGCCGATAGGGGGTCCCGATTGAACGCCGATTGACAGCGAAGATCGCCCGCCTGCCACCGGATCAGGCACAGCGGTTCAACTTCGAACAGGATATCGTCGCGAAGCCACATGGCCTCTTCGGCCACCTCGGCACGCTGGAGGATGCGGCGGCGTCTCACCATGTAGTCCGCTGCTGCTTCGTCAAGTTCGGCCTCGAGATCACGAATGATCGCCGACAGCGCATTGCGCGCATCCGGGCTGGCATCTGCCGATCGCCGCCGCTGCCGCAGTTCGGCAATCTGACGATCGAGGCGGCGGGAATGGGCGCGGTTGCGGGCTTCGAGAATCTCCAGCTGCCGCTGCATGCGCTCGTGCAGGGCTGCAAGTTCGGCGTTCGTCTCGCGCTGCCACCGCAGGTAAAATGCGCCTTCCTCCTCGCACAGCAGGTCATCGAGCAGCTCTGGCGGCTGATCCCAGCATTCTTCGAGGCCATGCCAGTGGCATTGTGTCAGATGGACAGCCCGCCAGGATGGTATGGCCTCGCCATGGTCGAAACAGGCAACCACGAGGCGGTCGGTGATCAGGTCATGCTCGCTCTGGATCGTGGCCTGCGCCATCAACAGCCATCCGGCTTCGCGCCGGAAAGCGGCAACATGTGTCCAGGAGTCTTCGTAGGTCGAGAGGTCGAGTTTGAGGCTTTTTGGAGCCTGCCCGAGCTCGGCAAACATGCGGCGCGGCCTCCTACTCCACGGCCCAACGAAGGGTGAAGAGCGGCTTGATCTCAGGCTTCAGGTTGAGCGCGGCTGCGAAGTCATCCAGCATATCTTCGACCTTCTGACGGGCTTCCTTGCGCTTCTGGAACTTGGTCAGCTTCAGTTCGTCGATGTCGTCCTCGAGCCGTTTGATCTTGCGCTTCAGGGCAAGCTTGTCCTCCATGCTCAGGCCTGCGGCGCGCGACTGCTTGCGGAGATCTTTTGCCTCTTCTTCCAAGTCCTTGATCTGCGCATCGATCTCGATTTCGACATCGGCAGCGTAGCGGTCAAGGCGATCACTTTCGGCGTCGATCCACGCTTCGTTCTCGCTCAGCACCCGGGACGAGAAATCGCCGAATTGCTGTTCCTCAATGGCATCCAGCGCGGGATGTGGCGGCTGAGTTGCCGGGCTTCCGGCATCATCTGCCGGCACGATAAACAACTGGTCCGCCACTTCGTTGGGAATGGTTCGGCCATCATCGGTGACGCAGGCGATCAGCAATTCTTCCCGGAGTGCATCGGGAGTCGGCATCGTGGCCTTGAAGACACGAAGCCATCCGGCTTGGCCGCACAAATCGCGGACGGCGCCGACCTGGCCCTCATACGGATAAAGGCTCGGCCGGAAGACGAGGGAGTGGATTGCTCCAGTGTGATCGCGCGCCTTCGCGGCTTCGATCATTTCGGCGCACAGCCCGTCATTGACGCGGAAGAACTGCCAATCCTGCTCGTCAGCCTGCGGCCATTTCGTGGTGTAGGTGCAGCCCCGGTAGCGGAACGTGTCATCATCGGGCCGGTCGAATTCAGCCCCATCAAGCTCTGCTTGCGCGGCAATCAACAAGCGCTGGACATATTCCGGCAGGATCCGGGCGAGCTCCTTGCCGCGATCCTGCAGCTTTGAAATAACGGTGGTGTCCATCTCGCCGAGAAGCCGGTTGCGGGCGTCTTCGAAGGCGGCGTCGATCTTGTCCTGGATCGTTGCCTTCAAGGCATCGAAGTCGAATTCAACCTGCTCGGGCGTTCGCCCACGTTGCACGATTTCGAGCACCTGCTTCTCGAAGTCGACCCCGCTCGACAGGGTTCCCAGAACCTCGTCGCTGGCGCCGAAAACGCCTTCGAACAGATGAAACTTCTCGCTCAACAGCTCGTGGATCCGCTGCTCGGTCTGGTTCTTGAGGTTGAGCATGTTGACCACGGTGACGTCGATTTTTTGGCCATATCGATGGCAACGGCCGATACGTTGCTCGACCCGTTGTGGGTTCCAAGGCAGGTCGAAGTTCACCAGCAGGGAGCAGAATTGAAGGTTGATTCCTTCCGCCCCGCTCTCCGTTGCAATCAGGATTGTCTTGTCGTCACCCTTGAACGCTTCGACGATGGCGGCCTTCATATCAGCCGATTTCGACCCCGACACTTTGTCAGTTCCGCGGTGCCTCTCAAGCCATCGGGCGTATGTCTCACGGCTTTGCTGGTCACTGTTTTGCCCGTTCATCAGGACGACCCGGCCGGCATATCCATGCTGTTCAAGCAGCTCGCGCAGATACAGTTGCGTGCGCACGCTTTCCGTGAAGATCACAGCTTTTCGGGCACCGCCCTTGCCCTCGATCTCGTCGAGGACCCGCGGTAACTGGTTCAGCAATTCCTCGCCTTTGGCGTTCTTTGCGATCGAATTGGCGAGCGACAGGTAGCCCTCAAGCTCGGCAATTTCGGCGTCGATCATCTCCTGCGTGATCTGAACAGCCGCGCCATTTTCGTCCAGTTCGCCGGCCTCTTCCTCCAACTCTGCGATCGTTTCGATGTCGTCCGTCATCGAAGTGGAGGCTGGTTTCCGTGACCGCAATCGGCTGATCAATGCCTCCAGATAGCGGGCGACAGCGAAGGTAGATGACCCCAGAACCTTTCGAACCTGGAGGATCACCAGGGCATTGGCGCGGTCGCCATATGACACGGTGTCAGTGCGCTGAAGGAACTTCGACAGGCGATCATATAACTCCTGCTCGGCGTCTCCAGGCTCGAAATGAAAGGTCTGCGCGTTGCGGCGCACGAAGCTGATATGGCCAGCTTCCTGCACTTGTCGGCGCAGAGATCTGTGGCAAATCGGTTGCAGCCGCTCTCGCAATCCATCCAGTGCGACGGCGGATTTTCCGCTCGCGATGTATTGCTCGCGGAAAGCATTTTCACCGCCGAAATGGCTTTCGTCGATCATCGAGACGATGCCGTAGAGTTCCATCAGCGAGTTCTGGAGCGGGGTCGCGGTGAGCAGAATCTTGAATCTGTCCTGCAGCGCCTTCTTCAAATCCTTGGCCCGGGCAGACCCATCTTTCTTGAACACGTTCCTGAGTCTGTGCGCTTCATCGAAGACCACCAAGTCCCATGCGATGGCATTCAGCTCGTCAGAGTGCCTCGCTGCGAACTCATAGGAGCTGATCACGATCCCTTGCATGGCTGCAAACGGCTGAAGCTTGCCCAGCTTCTTGAGCGCCCTGTAGGTGGCTGATTCCATGATTTCGGAGCGCAGCGAGAACTTCTCATACAGCTCCTGCTGCCATTGCTTGCGCAAAGAGGCAGGCACAATCAGGATGATACGCCGCTTATGTTCCGCCCATTTCTGCGACAAGACAAGGCCTGCCTCGATGGTCTTTCCAAGGCCTACCTCATCAGCAAGCAACACCCCTTTCGACAGTGGTGACTTCAGGGCGAACAGAGCTGCCTCCACCTGATGTGGGTTCATCTGAACGCGTGCCGACGTCAGGGATCGCGCGAAAGCGCCTTCATCAAGGCCTGCCAAGGTGATCTTGTGCGCCTGATAGTGGCCGTGAAATCTAGTGTAGCGGCTGCCGGTCATGTCATTGGAATCCTTGTGGCCGCTATCGTTCACAAGGCCATGCCGCTGGTCAAGTGACCCCACTGGCTTATCGGCGGCGGCATTCTATCGGTTCTTTCAGGCCCCAACAGCCGCTTTTCGCATTATCTATGGACGTTAAGAAAATACGATCACCGTCCATAGATGAGAGATCGGGCCATTTTTTATAGACACTGAAAAAATACGATCCATGTCCATAGATCAAAAATGGACGATTTTTATGGACAGTCAAAAAATACGATCGACGTCCATAGATGAAAAATCACCGCTCAGGCTCATTTTTTATGGACAGTGATAAAATACGATCAGTGTCCATAGATGCAAAAACAGCCATTTTGCCCGTTTTTTATGGACAGTGAAAAAATACGATCGACGTCCATAGATAACAGAGGCGCTATCCAATCCGAGATGGCGCGCCGGAGGTATTTTTCAACACCCCCCGTCCATAAAAAACGGGCCTGCGGCAGCGCGCCAAAGAGGTCAAAAAACGTCGGAAAACTGCCATTTTTTCAACGTCGCCGAATAACGCTCAATTCGAAATCGAGGCCCTTTGAGGGTATTTTTCCGCACCCCCCCGTCCATAGATAAAAAACCCTCAAATAGGCCCCAAAATTTATGGACAGGGGGGTGTGAAAAATATGCCGATTTCCGGCACTTTTCGAGTAAAATATATATATCTATCTGACACTTAATCTATGGACGGCATTTTGCGAAAAATGCCCGTTTTGATGGCCTTTTCGGCCGAAAACGTATCGGTGCACGGCGCCGCTGGCTTGGCACCGGCCGAAACCAAGCCGAGGTCAGCGATTTTTCAGGCCTATGCCTCTCACCCAAGGGAGAGGTAAATTTTGAGGCGCAATACCTCAAAAAGGGGCGCACCTATGGTTCACCCCTTTTTGTCGCGCCTTTCCGGCTGTGCCAGCCTCCAAGGGTAGTTCGCTACGCTCACACGTCGCCGGCCAGAAGGCCAGCTCCTTTCGGCAGCCTGCACGGGCAGGGCTGAATGCCAGATCGGGCAAATTTCACAAATCCGCCATGCTGCCGGATGCGGACGACACGGTCATCCTGGGGCGCTTCGCTTGGGGGCGTGCCCATGCGGGCAGGCTTTGATCGGGATCAGGCGGGACGGCGCACCGCCGCCTATTTGGAAATCTCGTAGCAGAAGGAACGGGGAAGAGACCTGCCGTGAAACCGGCAGGGTGAAAGGAAAAGGAAGCTGTGAGCATTGCAGCTCGGCCCTCGCCTCGCGCCGGTTTCGGTAACCGAAACTGGAGAACAAACATGATGAATACGAGCCATCTCGACCCGGCTAGCGAAGCATTCGCCGACCGGCTCGAACAGGATCCCGACTACCGGATCCTACGAAAATTGCCCCGACCATTTTCCGAAATGACCGGCGAGGGCGGCCCGCCTGAAGGCATGTGCGTGGCGCTGGTGGATACAGAAACCACCTCGCTTGATGCCGAAAACGGCAAGATTATCGAGATCGCGATCAAACTGCTCTGGCTCGATGAATCTGGCGAATTGCTAGGGCATTTCCCCATTTTTTCGTGGCTCGAAGATCCCGGCCATCCGCTTGATCCGGAAATCTCCCGCATCACCGGATTGCAGGATGACGATCTCGCCGGGAGAGCAATTGACGATGAAGCCGTTGTTCGATTGCTCGGCCGCGCTGATCTGATTGTGGCGCATAATTGCGCATTCGATTTGCGTTGGATCGAGAAACGCTGGCCGCAGCTTTCGGGAATGCCGTGGGCCTGTTCGTGCGCGGAAATTGATTGGCCGGCGCTCGGCTTCGAAGGACGCAGTCAGCAATTCCTGCTGCAGCAACATGGCTGGTTCTCGGAAGCACATCGTGCAGCCGGCGACGTGTGGACATTGTTCAATTTGTTGCAGCAGGTTCGTCCCTATCCGCACGAAGCGCGAAATCAATTTGGCGAACATCGCGATTCGGAAATGCGCACACATTTGCAGCGGCTGCTTGAAGCAAGTGCGCGGCCCGGTGTGAAAATTATGGCGGTGGGTGCACCGTTCAATTCGCGTCACCTGCTGCAGCAACGTGGCTACCGGTGGGATTCCGAACCGCAGCGGAAATTCTGGTGGCGCGAGGTGAAATCCGATGAGGTCGAAGCGGAATTAATCTGGTTTCGCCGCAACGCAATTCCGGCACCTCGCTGTCTGCCGATCACCGCACATCAGCGTCACCGCTGATCGAAATTCAAACTCACCAATCTGGCCCGCCATGCGCGGGCCTTTTCAATTTCAAGGACACACCCATGAACAATATGAACGAAAATCCTGAATCGGAAATGCGCGCAAATGCGATTCCGGAATCTGCTGAAATGCGAACCCGGACTGATGCGCAGAATTCCCACCGGCCGTGCGCGGACTTTGCGGAATCAGTGAATCAAATTGCGCGCATTCGCCGTGATGATGATGACGCAGAATTTTTCGACGAGGCGTTGGCAATTGCGCTCGAACGCGATGCGAGAATTTTCACCGCGCGTGGAAAAAGCAGCGAAGGTCAGCAACGCAAATCGCTGCACCTGATCGTGTGCGATTTCGAATACCTGTATGATCGCAGCGCCTATGCCGGTTACGCCGTCAGCGAAGGGAAAAGCGGTCGCACCGATCTGCGCTGGCCGTTTCACCGGATCGCGGCTGCGTCATGGATGGCGTTACGATTTGACCCGGATGGCGATGTGCCGGTGGTCGAGGAATTCGCCGTTATCGCCAACGATGAAGCGGACGAGCGCGAAACCGTCATGCGTTTTTTCGACGCATTGCAGCGATACCCCAATGCGGTGCTCACCACATGGGGCGGCGAATTCAAGGATCTGGCGGTGCTGCGGAAATGTGCAGGCGAGTTCGGCTTGCTGCTTCCCGACCAGTTGCGCGATCTCAACCCCTATGCCTATGCGCGGCTCGATCTGTGCCAGGCAGTGACCGGCAAGGCAAAGCCAGTGCATCTGCCCGAATACGCGATCGGCATGCATATTCCCTGCAAGCCGTCACCGAGCAAGGACATCGGCCCGCTGGTCGAACAGGGCAAGTGGCGAGAGGTGCGCGATCAGTGCCTCGCCGACGTGCTCACGGCCTGCGTCATCGCGTTTCGCCACCTGCATGCACACGGCGCGATCGCCTGTCATCCGCAACGCAGCCTTGAGGTGCTGGCGGAGGCAGCTGGAAGGAGGGTGCCCGCCAGCCCCTTCGTCCGCAACAGCTTTGCACCTTGGGCAAGGGGCCAGCTTGCCGCTTCGAATTTGCGTGGCGTCGTCCACCGGGCCGCATGAGCTGCACCGGCAGAGTGCGGCCCCCGATCCAACCCCCTGAGAAGGAGAACCCCATGACCTGATCACCATCCAGCACTCCCCGGGCGCTAAGCGCACCGTCCGGCGTCACATCGCAACGCGCAGTCCAGCGCTTCTCACACCAGGAAGCATATCCGCCGCAGGTCCAAGACGGACGCTGCGGCTTTTTTGTATCTGAAGGAAATCCATAGATGACCAAGTCAACCAAGCCTCCCCGCCGCCGTGCGGGGAGCAAAAGCCGCAGCCTGGTGCCGGTGGCAACGCGTCCCGCGGCCGTCGCCTTGCCCGAACGCCTGATCTTCGGCGATCACACGATCGACCCCGAACAGATTGCGCATATCCCTGAGCGTAGGCCGTATGGGGAAGGGCCATGGCGCGATGAGCCCGACAGGATTGCCTGGCGTGATCCCGCGACCGGCTATTCCTGTCTGATCCTGCGGCAAATCGATGGCACATTGTCAGGCTATGTCGCTGTCACCCCGTCGCACCCGCTGTGGTGCTATGAGCGGGACGCTATCCCGGCTGACCTTGGCATCTCGCCGCACCGGGGACTCGACTACTCGGCACTGTGCGACGATAGCGGGCGGCCGATGCTTCGGATCTGCCACGTGCATCACCATTCGCGGTCGCGGCTACACGTTCCCGCCACGCAAGACAGTGAGGCCAGCAGCGGTTCCGACGCCTGGTGGTTCGGGTTCGATACGGACAAGCCGGGGGACTTTCTGCCCCGCGATGACACCCGGAACGATCGGAACAGGGAAGCAGGGCCAAAGGTCTACCGCGATCTGGCCTATGTCGCCGGAGAAGTTGTCGACCTCGCCGCCAAGCTGAAGGCGCTCGAGGATCGTCCGAGCAGCGGTGATGGTGACACAGCTTCCGGAGCAGGTGTGCCGCTCATCCTCGATAGCAATCGAAAGGCGCTGCTGCCGCGCAAAGGGGGGCACCCATGAGGTATTTTATTCCCGATCCCACCGGTTACGCTGCATGTCGCTGCGAGCATCTTCCCTGGGGCTATTGGCTGCGCGAGGATTCCGCGATCAATGGCCTGATCGACGAAGATGGATCTGTATGGCCCAGCCTTCGCGACTACTTCTGGCAAGCCCGCCTCGGTATGCCACGCCTCGGCTCTTACACGGTCGATGACGGCTGCGAGCTGATGCTGAGCATTTTGCACGCCTTGATGAACCGAATGATCGGCTTCGAGGCCGCCGTTGGCGACCTGTTCGGCGGGGGCTGGCCGAGCCATCGCCACTACATGGCATGGCTGCAAGGCCAGGGCATGATCCAGAGCCGCGAGGTTACCGTTGAGGGAAGGGCGGCCGCGCGTATGCTTGCCGCAACACGGTCGGTCAGAGCCCCTGATCTTGCTCCGCTCGACTTTACGACGCTGGCAAGCCTGAACGGGCTCGATCGCGGCGGGAGCCGAAAACAGCGCGAACAGGTCATGGCTGCGAAGGAAGCGCTGGGCAGGGCGCTGCGGTATCGGTTCGTGCGCGAACCGATCGCGGGCAAGGCCGGGATCAAGCTGATCGGCTACGAAATGGGCGGCAACATCCCGCTCACCCGGGTGCTGTGGACGTTGTCGTTCCCCGATGATTATGCCCGCGACCGGCTGTTTGGCTGGCTCGCCCACCATCTCGACCGCTGGCAGGCCTGGGGTGAGATGGTGGCGGATGGCGGATCACGGGCACTCACCGAGCATCTGCTGCTGCTCCGGTTCGCAGACGAGAGGATCGATCTCGGGTGACGGGCGGCAAGGGGGTGTTGCCCTTCCGGCAGCATCCTCTTCCTGCATCCCGAACACCGTCGCCATCATCATCGACGGCGACATCATCAATCATGCCGCACCAGCAGGCGGCGTCTCCACGGAGGCGCCGCCTCTCTGCGCTTGCGGCTCAAGGAAACCAGACAACATGAAACCCAAGCGCCATCCCGATACCCTGATATCCCTATCGATTATCCGCACTCGCCCCGAAACCGACCCGCGTTCGGCGATCAGCTCGCTTGCGCTGTTCACGGTCCACCGGCGTGCCCTCTTCGATGTCGCCTTCCAGCTCGAGCATCATTTCTTCGATCCAGACGATGACGCTGCTGACATCCTCGAGCGTGCCGCTCGCTCCATCCCCGCCGATTCCACCGTGCTGATCAGGCAGGCCCACCAGGCACCTGCGAATAGAACTGGCGCGCCCAGCGATGCTGTCTTCCTCGCTCGGGCGCTCGAAACCAATACGGTCATCGCCTTCGATGCCGACGAGCACGAGCTCGCCGAAGCCGGCATGCTGATAGGTCTCGATATGCCCGGGCGCGGGTCAACGCCGCTGCGCTGGCGTCGCCGGGCACCGCTCCATGCGCAGGCCATGTGGGTGATCTATGCCGCTTCGTTCTGCTCCGCGGAAGAGCAGCGGGCCTTGTTCTCGGCACATCTCGCATGGTGCGCGCTTCAGCGGGCAAAGCTAGGCGTGGGGGCAGGGTGAGTGGGTCGGCGGCGCGATAGGGATCGAAGCTGCCTTCACCCCCTTATGCTCCGGGATCGGGAAACTCGGACATGGCAGCCGAAAAAAATGCAGATTTTTTGAATCGGTCGCCCGCATTTACGAATTCTTAAGACTTCTGCGTCATTCACCCTGACAGTTGCGACCTGCGTGCTGGGAAAGATGCCCAAGCCGGTGGACTTTGTTAGAGTCGCTCAAACCCTATGGACCCGCACGGGACACGTGCGCGTTCAATCGGCGTTCGAGGTCACTATGAGCCATGCAGAACTTCGCATTTCCACATCCGTGGTCCCGCTCGCCGCTGCGAGAGACCCATGGAAGAAGGAAAGAACGAACATACCCCCACTGAAAAAAATCTGACCGCGCCATGTCCGAATTATCGGGGGAGCGGGCCTAAGGTTGCGAATGATGATGAGCCATACCTGACCAGCGACGAGGTTCGGGCGCGGCTTGAAACGATCAATCTGAAGCCCGGCAGCCGTTTGCGCCGACGGGCGCAGTATCATGCGCATCGCGCACAGATACATCCGGATGATCTTCTCCAGGCCGCCATGCTGGCGGCGATGACCAGCCGCAAATGCCGGGTCAACCTCGGGATTGAGCCCTTCATCATCGGGATCATGCGATCGAAGGCCAGCAAGGTCATCGAACGCCGCGAACGAAAGATCCAGCTTGGGATCGGACTTCATTCGCTCGACGAGTCTGAGTTCGAAATTCCGGCGCCTGACGTGGAAGCGGCCCAAGAGCAGCAACAGCGTGCGATGATCTGCGCCGGGCTGCTTGCCGCGATCAGTGAAGGCGATCCGGTGGTGGAAAAGGTGATCGACGGGCAGGGCCATGGATATCGCGGTAAGGAGCTGGCCGAGTGCGCCGGGATCGGTCAGGACGAACTCGCCACTGTCAGACGAAGGATCAAGCGGCGGGCGGCGGCCTTACGCAAGCAGTTGGCGGGGCTCGACTACGCAGCCTGATGGCTTGGTGGCCATATGAAGCAATATGGGGCGGCTCTTCTCGTGGGCCGCCCCGTTCTCTCTTGCCCGAGTGGGTGACTCCTACCGCACTATCGCCCGTCTATAACCCGCTGCTTGTGCCTGGGCCTCGGTGCAGAAATAGGCCTCCGCCCGGGTGTCATCGTAATAAGGCATGCCTGGCAGGTGATAGATCCACTCCCCTCGGCGTGAATGATTGCCCTTGATCAGGCACATTCCGTTCTTCTCGAACCTCCGCGGGGCGGTCGTTGCCGAGGCTGCAGCACGGGTGCGGCGCGGCTGTTGGATCGCCGCCTGCTGGCTCGCCCGAAAATCCTCCGGCGACTGGAAATCCCATTGCCAGATCCCCGCGCGCGATGCTCGGGCGCGTGCTTCTGTCGCTACATACTCAACGCTATATCGCCGAAATGCCGTCGCCCATCCGGAAGCAACAAGAGCATCGCCCACGTCAATGCCGGATGTCCTGCATCGCGCTACGGCGCGCCCATATGTATCGGTTTCGTGCGAGACGCATGTCAGCACGCCGCCACCGATCAGGCCTTCCAGCGCATCCTTCGCCATCGCACCGCAAGGAACCGCTGCGCCATTGTCGAAGCAGGTCTGGGTGAATTCTGGCGCATCCACGCCGAACAGGCGAACTTCCGTTCCACCTACGCGGAGAGAGTCCCCGTCAATCACCTCCGCCTTGCCTTCAATCACGTTCGCCGCCGCCAGCGTTGGTAGGCTGATGGCAGCAATGATCGCGACTGCGCGGGTGACGGCGACAATGAACATATGGCGTCCTCAGTAGGTCTTGCGTTCGACAATCACGCAATCAGCCTAAGATATTCTAAGCTTTATAGTGGGAAGGCAACCGGCGGTGGGGGCGCCCGACCCTGTTGACGCTACGGAGATCGTCTCCTGGGACATGCTGACAGCAGGCGATAGAATCAGCGCAGCCTGCTTTGCAGTCGATCGGCATCGGCAGCTGCCGACCCATAGCCAGTCATTCACGACCCGCAGGCTCAACGTTTCCGTTTGCCAAAAGCCGCCATGCGGACTTCGGGATCGCGGCTAAATCTGGCTGATAACTACAAGTGTGTTCAAAGGCGAATGGCGGCAAATGGTCATCTGCCGACTAAGATCAAAACTCGACGTGCACACCGAAGCCGGGACGCGGAGCAATGGTGGCTCTGCCAGAATGCGCCGCAACGATTGCCGCAACCATCGCCAGTCCTAGACCATGTCCGGGCGTTGATCGGCTGCGATCGACCCGTGCAAACCGGTTGAAGAGTTCGGGCGCCTCATTCTCGCTCACGCCCGGACCATCATCAGTGACGGCGAGGCTGATGC
>OFDN01002067.1_pt1 | contig 11726 bp, 11 predicted proteins | sample 1520971 | NCBI WGS metagenome assembly OFDN01 (sample SAMEA94257418, study PRJEB24077) | hot springs metagenome | biome: Aquatic biome; feature: Geographical feature; material: Water | place: India | collected 2012-06-12 | depth 5 m | reverse complement strand
GTTGATGGCTTTGTAAAATACGCTGGATGCGTGTCTGGTTTTTCACATCCGCCACCAGGTAAACCAGCTCGGTATCCGCCATCCGCTGGTCAAATTCCTGTTGCAGGGTATAAAGCGCGTATTCTGAAATATCAAGGCAAATCAGTTGTGCCGGATGAAAACTCAAAATCTGCCGACAAAGCTCAGAGCCAATTGACCCGGCAGCGCCGGAAACCAGTACGACTTTATTCGCTAGCATGCTACTTAACCCGTGGGTGTCTAATTGCACCACATCGCGCCCCAGCAAATCCTCAACATCAATCTTGCGGATTTGCGACAAGCTCACGCGGCCACTGATCAGGTCCGACATGGCCGGTAAGGTTAAAACTTCCATGCCATCAATTGCTCGAGCCGCTTCCATTGCAGCTCTACGTTTCTCGTGACGACTCCCTGGCATCGCAATCATGCAATGCTGACTCCCATAACGGGTCGCAATCTCAGAAATATCATGCAAACCTCCCTCGACCTTGGTATGCATGATTTCTCGGCCCACCAGCTTATCGCTAGGGTCTACCATCGCCACAACTCGCCACTCAGGGTTTTTGCTGAGCTCTTTAATCAGATTAAATGAAGCATCTTCTACACCAATGACAATTACAGGTTTTCCTTGAACAGCTAATGTATTGAACAAACGCCGCTCTTTCCAGGCTCTGTAAATAAACCGACTGCCGCCCATAGTTACAAGCAAAAGTATTGGGTTTAGGATCAACACGGAACGTGGAATAATGATTGATGGGTGGACCAATAAGGCGAACGTAGCACTAAGTAAAGCTGCAAATGCAACAGCACGCATAATTCGCTTTAGGTCAGGCAGGCTGGCAAATCTCCAAACTCCTTTATATAAGCCAAAGCTGTAAAAGCAAATACTATGGAAAACAAAAATAACGGGTAAGCTATGGATAATATAGCCTACGAACTCTGCTGGTATATGAAAGTTGAAGCGTAATGCAAACGCCATTATCCATGCAGCAATCACTACGATGACATCATGAGTTATCGCTAGAGCGGATAAGATTTTTGATGGAAGTTTTAGCATTCTGCCATTTTAAGAGTTAATGCGAGATGTTATCACGTCTCAATACCTTGATAGCGGTTAATGCAATTATCTTGAAATCCAACCATAACGATTGATTGACTAGGTAGTATTTATCCAAATCTACTTTTTTCGGAATTGGAATTTCATCCCTGCCATTAATTTGTGCCCAGCCAGTAATCCCAGGTTTAAGCCTATGAATGCCCGCTTCAGTACGTAAGTTAATCAGGTCATCTTGGTTAAAGAGGGCTGGGCGTGGGCCGACAAGTGACATATCTCCTTTTAGAACGCTCCACAATTGCGGTAATTCATCGAGGCTGGTTTTACGTATAAAACTGCCAATAGGCGTGAGAAAACGGTTAGGGTCGCTTTGTTGGTTCATTAAATGTGTTGCTATTTGCGGCGTATCAACCTGCATGGAGCGAAACTTGGGCATTAGAAATATTGTATTACCCTCACCAATACGACGAGACCAATACAGTGCATCTCCTTTGGATGTGAGTCTGACTGCTATAGTAGTTAATAGGATTGGAGCTAAAAGGAGGAGTAGCAGTAATAAGGAGCCAATAATGTCAAACATGCGTTTTATCATCAGAGTATATGCCATCAATGTTTTTTGAGACTAAAGGCGTACTTCTTTAAACCATGCCAAAAGTAATGTGAAAAATAATATACGGACTTCCAAAAAGAAATGCGCTCTCTTGTTCTAAATCCTAGCCATTTTTGATAAACAACCTTCAGTTTGTTCCGGGATGCAGAGTTTTGTCTCAAGCGGTAGATGGCAAGCGCAGATTGATGACCATACGCCTGCGGTGTCTTTTTTAGTAGTGAAAGCCAAAAGAAGTAGTCTTCATTAATCTTTCCTTCCATTCTTGTATCTGCAATCAGTTCACGGTGTATAAACGCAGTCAGGCATGAGATAACACATACTTTAAGCATGCTTTCATACGTGGCCATCGCTGGAACTCTAAACTCTTTTTTGATATTGGATAAACTGTTGATGGCAATTTGATAAGAGGCGTAAGAAAAACTGTAATTATTTTTGCTAGAAAAAGAATACATGTCCTCTAAAAATGTTGGATACCAGAAGTCATCACTATCCAAAAAGGCAATATAGTCACCAAGTGCGATATCCATGCCTTTATTTCTTGCCTCAGCAGCGCCGCCATTACGATCATTTCTGATCAGTTTAATTCGTGAGTCATCGCTAGCATAACTCTCCACAATCATGCATGACTCATCCGAAGAATTATTGTCAACAATAATCATTTCCCAATCAGTTAATGTCTGTGATAACACTGATTGAATGGTCTCATCAATATACAAAGCCGAGTTATACATTGGCGTAATGATAGAAACTTTCATATTTATTTGTGATACTTTCCACCAAAGCGCTCATAAATGGGTGACATTATCTTCTCCGCCAGATTGGCACCGAGGACAGCATGCAATAGCCTGTAGTATAGCGGCCACTTTTCCTGATAGTTTGAGTAAGTTGATTTGGCTTCATAAAATGCAACCTTAGCAAATGATGTCAGGCCATGCCTCAGAGCCAGTCTGCCAACCCACCAATATCTCATCGCAATATATGGCCGCATATCTCCTGAAGCTGCACTTTTTAGAGCCTCGCCAGTAAAGCGAACTTTGTCGATTTCATGCGCTATTGAGCTCTCGGAATGCCTTTTTCTTTTGTTAGAAATTCTGCCGTCAGCCGTATGCACGCGATAAAAATAAACATTTGTATCCATGTGAACAAATTGATAACCTTTACCGGCCAACCTGACATGCAGGTTCCACTCTTGCCCATTTTTAAATCTGGTGTCAAAGCCGCCAATAGCTTCTAGCATGTATCTGCGATGCAAAGGGGTAGTGGTTAATAAATCAGAAAACAGTAACGTGGCTGTTTGATTTTGAGGTGCAATTCGTGTGTTAACTGGTTTGAGCTTGTTTTGACTTAGTATCGTAAAATTGCCATAGACAATCGTGTTGTTATCGTGTTTAAGCGCTTCCTCAACTTGTAATGCAATACAGTCTTTTTCCAGGTAATCATCGGCATCTAAAAACTTAACAAATTGCCCACGCGCAGCCTCTAATCCTCGGTTTCTTGCGACACAAGCGCCAGCATTTTTCTGATGGATGATTGTTAGCTGAGGTATGAGAGCTAGTTTTTCCAGGCCATTATCTGCAGAGCCATCGTCTACAATAATGATTTCAATGTTTGAATAGCTTTGATTCAGAACACTATTTACGCACTCTTCAATAAATTGCGCTGCGTTAAAGTACGGGATGATGATGCTGACAAGGTGGGTAAGCATTTAGGGAGTATTGCCTGGTAATAAGGTCGCGAGTGCGTTTTGATAAAAAGTCATATAGTCCATGATTTTAAATCATTCTTTGTTGCATGAATGCTTATCTTCCTTTGATAAACTCCATGATGACTTTAAACCATGTTTTATTAAAATAAAAACTCATTATTAAATAGGAGGCTGAAGAGATTAATAACGCTCCTATGAGTCTGTAAATAGGCGTTGTGGCTAATGTTATCGCCAAATATCCAGTAATCACAGCCAGTATTGAGATTAGTAATGGTTTTATCAGGTGTACTGAATATTCGCAAAAAGCTATGCCTGACAATGGTTTGATCAGAAAGTACCAGTTAGGCCAGTATCCGACAACGCCTAAAAGCACCATGGACGTTGCCATACCTGTTGCACCATAGTGACTGCCAAACCAAATGGTAGGTGGGGTGATAAACAGCCATGTCAGGTTCCATTTAAAACTGAGGTCTGCTCTGCCTTTAGCCATCAGTAAGCTCCCCACTGGATTACCCGTAGATCTGAGTAATGCCCATGCTGCAAATATTTGCATTAATGGAATGGTCGAAGTCCAACTCTCTCCCAAATACAAAGCGACAACTTCTGGGGCAAAAAAGATCAGAAAGATGTATATCGGAAAATTGATCGATGCCGTCATGAGCATCGTCTGTAAATAGATGCGTTTTAACAAAGCTGGGTCATTTTGCGCTTGCGCCATTACAGGGAGGCCGACTTGCGTCACAATCGGGTTAACAATCATGGCGATATTCAAGTTAAGACTTTTGGCGATGCTATATTGGCCAATTGCCTGAGCTGACATCATTTTGCCCCCTAGCAAAACATCAATTTGTGAGTTGAATGAGTTGGCTAGATTGTTAGCCATCATGTAGCCGCCAAATTGCAAGAATTCACGAATCTCGCTCAGCTTTAGTCTTATTAGTGGTCTCCAGCCATCTGATAAATAGATCCATGACAACAAGCTACTTAATACTGAGGTGATTAATGCACCAATAAGTAAAGAATAAACGCCAAACCCAACAAATGCTGAGGCGATGGCAGATATAAAGCCTAAAAGCGCCGCTGATACATCCACTTTGGCCAGAGGCGAAAAATTGAGGCTTTTCTGTGCTTTTAAGCGTAGCTGTAGACCAATAGAGCTTGCTATCATTGCCAGCGCAGCCAATATAATTAAGTTATCCAGATTTGGCTGTTCATACCATGTTGCCAGCAGCCCGCTAAATAACACGAGCGCTATCGCCAACACCGATGTGGCACAAACATTGAGCCAATACAGGCTTGATTGTTGATGGTTAGAAATGTTCTGGTGGTGAATAATTGCATTGCTTATGCCGGCATCTGCGAAAATCTGCAAGAAAGCGATGATAGACGTCACGATAGCAGCAAGGCCAAAGTCCGCAGGCGTTAATATTCTGGCTAAAATGGCAATCTGAGCAAATTGCAAAAAAGCCCTCGTAAACAAAGAAAACGATGTCCACCGAATAGCAGAAAATGCTTGTTTTTTGAGGGTCATTTGGCCAATGGTTTTTTGGCTGTTACAAAGTAACCTAAGGTTTCGGCACTCCAATTTGAGTCTAATTTGTCCAGGTAGGGGGCAATCAATTGCCCTAAAGACCAAAAAGGCAGAAGTGCAACTGCAAGTATTGCTTTAACCAAGCGGGGGCCACGCAATAGTCGCAAGCTAAAGTAGTTAAACTTTAAAAACCACATGCTAAAAAAACCCGATTGCGGCTCAACCGCAACATCAGTAAAGCCCGCTTTTTCCAACATATATTCAAGGCCGTAGGGGGTGTATCTAAAGAAGTCGTATGGCACCTCATGTAACCACCACTGCCATGGCACTTGCATCACGATGTTTCCACCAGGCTTTAGAATCCTGTTTGCTTCGTTAAGCATTATTTGAGGTTCACGCAAGTGCTCCATGACTGACATAGAGATAACAGTATCGGCAACTTCTGAGTCGATAGGAAGTTCAAGATTGAGGTCGGCGCTAATATCCGCATGCGTGTTATGGTAGCTGCCAGTCCAGTCGACTCCTATGTAGCTGTTGGCATAACTAAGAAAAAACTCCTTATGAGGTGCTTCGCCACAGCCCAGGTCGTAAAGTTGCCCTTTATATTTGTCGGAATGCTTTTTTAGGAAGCGATCGCCAATGTCATAAACCAACCAGTTGTAAAGGTGGCGATTGGAGTGCTTGCCACTAATTTTTTTCATAAAAACTCAAAACACTTTTCACTACATGGTTCAATGAATCTTGGTCAAGATTAAACCACATAGGTAATCTTATCAGTCGCTCACTCTCTGTGGTTGTGAACTGATCTGCACCATTAAATCGGGAAAACTCTTTTCCTGCGGGCGCGTTGTGCAGCGGCACGTAGTGAAAAACAGCGTAAACTCCTTCAGTTTTCAGATGTGACAGCAATTCGGTGCGCTGCAACAGATTTTTAGTTTTAAGATAAAACATATGCCCGTTATGTTGGCAATGTTCAGGAATGATCGGAAGTTCGAGCTTTTCCTGTATTGCTAAATTGCTTAGTTGTTCGTAGTAACTATTCCAACTTGCCAGTCTGTTCTCAGTAATTTGATCTACTAGCTCTAATTGCGCCCAAAGGTAGGCCGCTTGTATCTCACTTGGTAAATAGCTGCTACCAATATCTACCCACGTATATTTATCTACCATGCCACGGAAGAATTGGCTGCGATTGGTGCCTTTTTCGCGAATAATCTCTGCACGTGCAACAAATTGTGCATCATTAATAATGAGTAACCCACCTTCGCCGCCGCTGGTAAAGTTTTTAGTTTCATGAAAGCTGAACGCTGCCAAATGACCAATAGAGCCCAGTTGTTTACCTTTGTAGGTCGACATCATGCCTTGGGCAGCATCTTCAACAACATAAAGGTGGTGTCGATTAGCGATGTCCATGATCACATCCATGTCGCAGCCAACACCTGCATAATGCACTGGTACAATTGCTTTGGTTTTCGAGGTGATTGCAGCTTCAATCAGTCGCTCGTCTATGTTTAGCGTATCTGGCCTAATATCAACGAAGACGATTTTAGCACCACGCATAACGAATGCATTTGCCGTGCTGACAAACGTATAGCTCGGCATGATAACTTCGTCACCGGGTTGAATATCTATTAGTATTGCAGCAATTTCGAGAGCCTGTGTGCACGAAGGGGTTAGTAATGCTTTGTTGCAATTCAGTTTTTCTTCAAACCACTGCTGACAGAGTAATCCGTATTTGCCATCGCCAGAAATTTTTTCACTGCGCATAGCATTCAATACGTGCTGTTCTTCATTGCCTGTGTATGGTGGTCGATTAAATGGGATCATGCTTTGGGATTCTTTTCTTTTACTAAATCAATAGGTATTTTTGCTCTGACTATATGGCCACTATGACGTTACAGCACAAAATAATCAGAAAAACTGTTATTCACTAGTTTTTCCCAGATCTAGTGCTTTTGATAATTCGCTTAACTGTTCGATATGGGTGCTTGATAGCAAGCTTTGCTCGGTTAGATATGCCTTATCGCAAACTATCTTTTTTGTATCCCATTTTAACGTGTCAAGACAAAAGAACCATATATCCTCTTGCATTTCGATCAGTTTTAACTGAGTCAGCATTTCTTCATTCAATCTGTCGGCTGGTATAACGGTCACTCCACCATCATCACATATTGCAATTCCACCTTCATAGGTAGCGCGCATTTGCTTTTCCAGGTCTTCGGGATATGGTTTGGCTGGATCATTAAAGCAGCCCAGTGGAGAAACGCCTTCTGCCCAAACGGAATAATTTTGACGCTTTAAGGTTGCTGCGTCTCGTACTAACCCTTGTACGACAAGAGCCGCCGCGCCCTTGTACAATAAGATGTATTTAGATACCAGATCTCCGATAATGGCCCTGTCCTCACATGCATGTGCGAAGATGATAACCACTTCGCCCTTTTTTACTTCTCGTATTTGCTCATGCACTGCATAGTTCGAGTTGTGCGCAGTAAATATAGCTCTGACGGGCCCAACTCTGTACTGATTCGGGTTTAGCGCAGTTACTTTTGGAAGTACACCTGACTTTCCCAATGCGTCAGCAACTTCTGTCGTTGAAACGCGATTTTCGGTACAAAAATCAATGATTTTACTTTTATAACTCACTTTTTTTTCCCAATAAATTTCTGATAGGTAAATTTACTTATTCATTCGCTTTTTAAATCGGTTAAAGAGGGTGTCTTCCGTCGAGAAAGAGTCATCTTTGAAAATAAATAAGGCAAATTCGAATGGCATGTAATCATTACGTATCACAATATTTCTGGAGTATTTATATGCGATAGACAATATTTTCTCTGGAGAGCTATGGAATGTATGTTCCAACTGATAGTCAACTTTATCCGAAAGAAAATCAAAAGCTAGCCCATCGTTAGATAATGATAATGCTTTGATAATCGCAGCTTCAATTAACTCGTAATTATTTACATTGTTGAGGCGGTGATTAAAAATCCCGGAGGCAATCACAAAATCGAATGTATTTTCAAACGATATATCTAAAAAATCTCCTGTTCTGAAGTCAATTCTCTCAACCCACATACTGTTTACGTGCTTCGTTAACTAAATCCGGTACAAGATCCACTCCAAGGTAAGAGTAATTGTTTGCATATTTTTCATTAAGCGTTTTATTTAAATCACCAAATCCACAGCCAATATCAAGTATAGATTTTTCTGAAAAGTCATACTGTGATGTCAGTATCTCAAAGCGCACATCCTGCTTACCTTTGTCCCAACCTAAGGACTTAGGGGAATAGCCAAACTTTTGGTATCTTGAAGAGTATCGTTCGATAGTTTCTTGCTTATCGGATAAAGGCATAGAGATACTCATAGGTCAGCTCCGACATAAGCCTGTAAGTTTTGGAATCCAATATTTTTTTTCTTCACAATATCCAATCCTTCAGTTAATTGATTAAACCGTTGCCTCAACTTAGAAAGATCGAATTCAGGGCTGTCTGAGCCAATGCATATTCGACGATCAAACTTTTCGAAGAGATACCGAATATCCAGATCAATAGAGCTACCTTCATATTTGCACAATGTAAATGAAAGGTCTAACAGCACGCTATCAAATTGCCTTGCAATTTCAGCGACTTCTAGCAGTCTTACTGCGCCACCGTGAAGAAGAACTATCTTTTCTTCAGGAACCTCACACAAGAGTTCAAGCAGCTGTTCTGGACTGTTCGCACACATTTTCTTATCTCTACTCCAGAAGTATGTGCAAAGTAGAACTACTAGCCCAAGTTGATTCGCTTCTTTAATGATACTGATCAGAAATTTGTTCGAGTATGTAATGCTTGATATTCTTGGGTGGATTTTGATACCCCAATACCCCAGTTTTTTTAAACTCGCTAAATACGCTATGACCGTTGTGCCTGTATTCAAAACATCAAAATTCAAAAAAGCGATTGGGAAAAGATTTTCTGAGTGATCGCGTACAAATGACGCATACGTTTTTTCATGATAGCCACCTATTTTACTTCCCATACCAACGGCGAGAGCCCATTGTATATTGTGGACCTTCATACTCGCAGTGAGCTGCTCGATAGAGTTTTGCTGATCGAACCGTGAGTTGATCCACGCACTGTTAGGCATCGGGTGGGTTAGGCTGTCAAAAATCGCTATTTCATTCATAAGTAATCTGCACTGTCTGATGTATTTTCTGTAGCAAGCTTTTTAAAGACTCGGTATTTTCTGCGTATGCAATAATATAGCCATGCCTGGAGCGATCATCTGACACCTCTTCAATAATGTCGCCTTCTACAATATTTAATCCGATGCTAATAACGCCAGAGAGTGCGCTTGCTTGCTCAATCCCGTGAATTGTTTTGACTTTTCCTGGGCTGAATTCAAAAAAATCTAAAACGGAAGTTATTTTGCGAGCCTCTGGGTGAATTTCCTTAATTCTTTCGCCTAAAGCCATTCGAATTAACAGTTCATTACTATCGATGCCACTCATTAAAGGTACAATGTCAGAAGATATTTTTGTACCTCCTCCACGAGCTGCAATTTCAACTAGGTGAAACTTACCTGCATGATATTTATACTCTGCATGAGTTAATCCAAAAGGTAAGCCCATTAGTTTTACCATCTGATTATGTTGATCGTGAAGAGCATCGAAATCAATATCTGGGTGTTCTTGGCTAAACCATAATTGATTCGCAATCATTTCATTGTGAGCATAATGAGTTTTGGTCGATGTTGCCAAGCTGTAATGTTCCCCAGCATTCAACTGTACACCATCAATAGTCAGTTCAACCCCACCAATAAATTCTTCAATAAGTACTGTCTCATCTTTGCTGTGATGCATAGCTGATGTGTAAGCATGCTCTAATTCATGCATATTAGTAACTTTTAAAACTCCTCTACTTGATTGATTAGCAGGTGGTTTTACAACTAATGGAAAATTGCACTCGTTTAAAAATGCAATTGCATCTTTAAACTCATTACACAATTTGAAACGTGGTGACGGAAAGTCATGTTTCACACAAAAACTTCTCATCAAAGATTTGTTTGTAAATAGATTTGCGACTGCTGTACCGATGCCTTTTAATTGCATGTGTTCTGCAACATATGCAACAGTAGGGACAGCAATATCACTTTGATCTGTGATTACCGCATCTACATTCCATTTTTTTGCATAGGCTAGGTTTTGTTCTTTATCTAAAACGTCTGCAACTAATCCAACATCAGCATCGTTGAAACCCAAAGATTGAGGGTATAAGTTAGTGTTTATAACAAATAAACCTAATTGTTTTGCTTTGCGAATCACTGGAATCTGCCACTCTCCACCAGCAATAATCATGATGCGTTTCATTTAAAGTCCAAATGTTTCTAACTGTAGGTTCCCATCTAAAGATTTAGATGAAAATACTTTCAAGTTGTTTGATTAAATTAGGTTTTGAAAAATAGGCTGATATTTTTGTTTTGTTATGATTAGCATCATCTGGATCTAGTTTGGTAATTTGAAGATTATCTATATCAAAAATTTTTAGCCCCATTTTACTAAGGGATTTCCAAGACGAAACATCGGATTTCATAAACACTTTTTTGCCAAATCCAAGAAGGGTAATAATATTCCCTACAGCTTGCTGTCTATTATTGTTAAATATCGCAATGTCAATATCTGATAAAAACTTCTGGTATTCATTGAGTGACATAAATTGTTCAAGAGGAATAATTTTTTCACCGAATATACTACGGCCAAACGTGATAACTTGCTGCGCATATTCCATGTCGCCATAAGACAATGGAAGAAATATTTTGATGTTCTCGTCTTTGTATGGCGCTAATTTTTTAAGCACGCTTATATGTTGATTTGTTGGTGTTGCCGAGTTTCCAACTTGAATGTTAATTGAGTTCTTAGTGCCTTGGTATAACTCAGTTTTGTTAAAGATGTTGCTGGGGTATGTAAAGCATGCGTGGTGGACCCCAGTAGCGCCATACCATTTTTGAGCCAACTCATACTCTTCGTCGAAATAGGTAACAAAGTGTCCGATTCTCTTAATTACAAAACGCCTTATATTTTCATAAGCATTTGTTTTTAAGGATAGGTTTCTAAATTCGTAATAATATAAATCGCCTCCCCACATAATCCAGTAGCACTTTTTTAGCAACCAAGGTTGCAAAAAAAGAAGCAATACAACAATCGGATTAAACAGGCTGTGTAAGATGATTTTTTTTGATGTATTCATTTTCAAAATCAGCTCAAATATTTGATAAGCGTGATTGATATGAATGACATTTTTATCTAACTTGGTAGGAAAGGTTTGCAGATTTCCAAACAGTAAAAAAACATGTTTTGTGAATGAAAAGTTTTCTTTAACTAGGTCGATGAAAGGCGGGATAAATTTATCCAGCCTGCAAATATGTAGTGTTTTATCGCTTTGTATTGCAATAGGTTCAAGGCGCATATATTTCTTATAGATTTGCAATATTTGCGAGATGTTAAAAATCAAATGCTAATAGAGATTAACAAAAAACAGAAGGCTGTTCGGCAATAATTATTGCGTTTTTTGACTTAGCATAGCCTTAATATTCGCCATCTTGCTCTTCCCATAATCTTTACTCAGCACTTGGTCTGGGCCGTTAAACGGATTTCCGAAGTGCTTGACGTCATCTTTAGGCAGTTCAGCAATAAATCGGCTGGGTTCGCAGGCTTGCATTTCACCGGCGCGTTTGCGTTTTTTGCACCAGGTGATGTTAAGTGATTTCTGGGCGCGTGTGATGCCTACATACATGAGGCGACGCTCTTCTTCAATTTGGTCGGCGTCTATGGAGT
>OFDN01002066.1_pt1 | contig 11728 bp, 7 predicted proteins | sample 1520971 | NCBI WGS metagenome assembly OFDN01 (sample SAMEA94257418, study PRJEB24077) | hot springs metagenome | biome: Aquatic biome; feature: Geographical feature; material: Water | place: India | collected 2012-06-12 | depth 5 m | reverse complement strand
TGCAGTTCCTGCTGCTGCGCCCGCTGGCAGCCGCGCAGGTGGCGCCCGAAGTGGTCTGGCTCTCGCTGCTCAATGCCGCGGCCTGCACGGCCGTACCCGTGCTGCTGGTGATGATGGCCATCGAGCGCATCGGTGCCGGTGCGGCGGCGCAGGCCGGCATGGTGGGACCCATGTCCACCATCCTGCTGGGCGTGTGGCTGCTGGGAGAGCCCTTCACGCTCTGGATCGTCGCGGGCACGCTGCTGGTCCTCACGGGGATCTTCGTCTTCGGGCGCGCCGCGCGTGCGGCCGCGGACTGAAAGTCCTGCGCAGGCAAGGGCCGGACGGTCTTCGTATCATTCCGGTCGTACGGATTTCGACACAAAGGAAACATCATGGATCTCGGGATTGCAGGCAAGTGGGCGCTGGTGGGTGGCGCGAGCAAGGGGCTGGGCTACGGCTGTGCGCAGGCGCTGGCACGCGAAGGTGTCAACGTGGTGATGGTGGCGCGTGGCGCTGAGGCCCTGCAGGCCGCAGCCGCGAAGCTGCGCGGTGAGAACAGGGGGGCGGAAGTCGTTGCCGTGCCCGTGGACATCACGACGCCAGCCGGCCGAGAGGCCATCTTCGCCCAGCGCAAGGATTTCGACATCGTCGTCACCAATGCCGGCGGCCCGCCGCCCGGCGACTTCCGCGACTGGGACCGCGAGGCCTGGATCAAGGCGGTGGACGCGAACATGCTCACGCCCATCGAGCTGATCAAGGCCACGGTGGACGGCATGGCCGCGCGGGGTTACGGGCGCATCGTCAACATCACCTCCAGCGCGGTGAAGGCCCCGATCGACATCCTGGGTCTGTCCAACGGTGCGCGCAGCGGGCTGACGGGCTTCGTGGCCGGTGTGGCCCGTAACCCCAAGATTGCCGCCAGGGGCGTGACCATCAACAACCTGCTGCCCGGCGCCTTCGACACCGATCGCCTCAAGGCCACCATGGAAGGCGCGGCCAAGAAGACGGGCAAGAGCATCGACGACATCGCCGACGCGCGCCGTCTGACCATCCCGGCCCAGCGCTTCGGCACGGCCGAGGAGTTCGGCGCCATCTGTGCCTTCCTCTGCAGCCAGTACGGCGGCTATATCAACGGCCAGAACGTGCTGGCCGATGGCGGCGCCTACCCAGGGACCTACTGAACCGTCCCGTCCCCGGCCAGAGGCAGCCACAGGATGGCGGTGGTGCCCTGGCCGAACTCGCTGGCGATCCTCACCTCGCCACGGTGCAGTTCGATGATCTCCTTGACGATGCTCATGCCCAATCCCGTGCCCGGGATATTGCCACTGTCGTCGGCGCGATAAAAGCGCTCGAAGACGCGCGCGAGCTGTTCGGGCTTCATGCCGATGCCCTCGTCGCGTACCTCGATGCCCACGCGGCGATCCCCTCGTGTGCTGTCCACGTGCAGGCTGATGAACACGTCCCCGCCTTTCGGCGAGTACTTGTAGGCATTGGAGACGATGTTGACCACCGCCTGCTGGATCTTCTGGCGATCCACATCGACGTACAGAGCCTGCGACGGAAGGTCCAGTCTGGGCGCATCGCGCCCGGCCGGTGGCTTGTAGCCGGAAATCGCCTCGGTCAGGATCTCCTGCAGGGCCTGGCGCTCGATGACGAAGTCCTTGCCGCGGCGCGCTTCGATGCGGGCCAGATCCAGCAGTTCATTGATGATGGACGACATCAGCTGTGACTGTCGCGAGATGGTTTCCAGCAGCTGTTGCTGCTTGGCGGGCTCGAACTCGCGGTGACGCAGCAGCTCGGTGTAGCCGTAGATGCTGGCCATGGGGGTGCGCAGCTCGTGCGCGGCTGTGCTGAGGAACTCGCTCTTCATGCGATCGACCTCGGTTTCGTGGGTGACGTCGCGGAAATAGAGGATGTAGGACACGCTGGACGCGTCTTCCGGCAGGCGCAGGTCGACCTCGATCACGCGGCTGGCCGGCGCCGCCAGCTCGAACAGCTGCCGGCGGTCCTCGGCGCCCCCCTCGCCTGCCTGTTGTTCGCGCATGGCCCGCAGGTTGAGAACGCCGGGGAAGCTGGCCTGGGGCAGGCATTTGCTGCGCAGCAGGGTCGTGAAGGCTGGTTCGTCCAGGCCTTCGATGGCCATGCCGTCCAGCCCGGTCATGCGCAGGAAGGCCCCGTTGGCATGGTTGACCCGGCCATGGGGGTCAAAGGATACGAAGCCGTCGGGGCTCAGCGTGAAGATGGCGTTGAGCTGTTCGGAGCGCTCGTTGAGTTCGCGCGTGCGCTGCTCGACCAAGCGCTCCAGCGATCTACGGTACTGTTCCAGCTCGGCTTCGTTGGCCTTGCGTTCTGAGATGTCGCGCACCAGGCAGAAGACGAAAACGCGGTCGGCCCATTCGGCCCGGCTCAGCGAGATCTCCACCGGCAGGCTGCGACGGTCTTTGCAACGCGCCACGCCTTCGTAGCTGCGGCCCGCCTCACTCCCCTGGGTCAGCTGTCGCAGCAGCTCGTCGAGGCGAGCGTCAGGCTGCCAGTCCTCGATGCGCAGGAAATGGGCCTCCAGCGGGGTGTAGCCCAGCATGGAGGCAAAACGGGGGTTGGCCTCGAACACGCTGCCGTCCTGGTCCAGGATGACGATGCCGTCCTGTACCTTCTCGAACAGTGTGCGACGCCGCGAGGCCTCGTCAGCGATTTTCTGCTGGGCCAGCTGCTGCTCGGCCGTGTGTCTGGCAATCGTGTCCAGCAGGCGGTCAAAGTGTCGTGCCAGCGCGCCCAGCTCGTCATCGCGCAGCGGAGGACCCACCCGGGCATCCCGATCACCTGCGGCCACGGCGTTGATCGTGTGTCCGATGCTCCGTACCCGCTGGGTCAACTCGCGCCCTGTGCGCAGGAAAAGCAGCGAGATGCCCAGCATCGTCAACGCCAGCAGCCCCGCGATGGTGCCCAGCAGGACGAGGGCCGTGTTGCGGTAGGGGTCGATCGGAAAGCGCACCCCGATCATGCCCACGCGTCGGCCGTCGCCGTCGCGCAGCGGTTCAAAGCCGCTGATGTAGTTGTCGCCCTCGATGTCGAGTGGCCCGATCCAGGTCTGCCCCTGGCCTATCACCGTCCGTGTGACTTGCTCGGGAGCCACGCTACCGAGTGCGCGCTGGCCCCGACGTCGTTCCCGGCTCACGGCCACCTGCAGGCCGTCGATGTAGAGGGAGGTCACGCCCTCCGCGTCACCCGGCAGTGTGCCCAGCGGGTAGATGACCTCCCGCATGTGCTCGATGACAGCCTCGTTGCGATTGAGCAGTACGCCGCCGACGAGGATGGCGTCCGGGCTGTTGACGGTGAGCGGGAAGTGTGCCGCCGACTGGATCAGCAGGCCCGGTGTGCCGGAACCGTGTCCGCTCGGGTTGGGGGAGACGCTGGCTTCCGTTTCATAGCGGGGAGAAAAGGCCCCGAGCCGCTCTGGCGCAATCAGGGTCAGCGCCGCGCTGCCCACCCCGGTGCGTGCCTGCCGGATGACGTAGGAGTCGGGCAGCGCTGCGCCAAAGGGTACGCCTGTACTGGCACCGATGACCTGGCCGTCGGGGCTGGCCACGATGAGGAAATCCAGGCCGGCGCCACGGGCCATCACACCCAACGCGTCATTGAGTTCCTTGCTCGCTTTACGTGGGTTGACCAGGCTCATGAGCCGTTCGGAGGCTGCAAGCTGCCGGGTGCTGGCACCGGCTTCGTTGAGCAATTGCTCGAGGTAGTTCACCGAGCCGGCCAGGTTGCTGCGCAGGTTCGCCTCGATCATGCTCTGGGTGCGTGCGCCCCCCACCACCAGCAGGACGGCGATCACGATAGGGAAGGCCAGGAGCAGCGGCATGAGGCCCAGTGCCAGCAGCCGGAAGCCGAGCGAACGTTCCCATGACTGACGCCACCGCCTCAGCGGAGTGAGCGCAGCCCACAGGGCGGACCAAGGCCTGGACACCATTTGGATCAATGACGGATGAGTCCGGGACATGCGAGTAGCCGATGGATTTGCTCGATTCTATCAAAAATGATAAATTCGACAAAAAATATCAATGATTTTTCAACTTCACTGAGAGAAGGAAACACTATGACCAAACGCATCTGGCTCGCGCTGGCGTTCGCAGTGACTTTGCTCGCTGGCTGTGGCCCCAAGACACCGATTCCGATCGGGTTTATTGGTGGGCTGACTGGCTCGAATGCGGACAACGGTCAGTCTGGCCTGAACGCGGTGATTCTGGCTGTGGAGCAGTTCAACCGCGCCGGCGGTGTCGATGGCCGCATGGTCGAGCTGATTTCGCGCGACGATGCCCAGAGCGCGGAGGTGGCTGCACGCTCGGCGCATGCACTGGTCGAGGCCAAGGTGGAGGCCGTGATCGGCCCCTTCACCAGCAGCATGGCCGCCGTGATCGTGCCCATCACAGGGCAAGCGGGCATTTTTCAGGTCAGCCCCACCATCACCTCGATGGACTTCTATGGCAAGGACGACAACCTGTTCCGCATCAACCGCACGACGCGCGAAAACGCGCAGGATTACGCGCGCACACTCGCACAACGCGGCCAGCGACGTGTGGCCGTCGCCTATGACACGCGCAACCGCAACTTCACGGAATCTTGGCTGGGTGAGTTCCGCGCCGCGATGCAGGCGCAGGGGCACGAACTGGCGGTCGAGGTGCCCTACGAGTCCGGCCCGCAGACTGACTTCTCACGCGTTGTCGCGCGCCTGGTGGCGGCCAAGCCCGACGGCATGCTCTTCATCTCCGGCGCGCTGGACGTGGCCCGCCTGTCCCAGCAGGCTCGCAAGCTTGCCCCCAAGCTGCCCATCGCCGCCTCCGAGTGGGCCGCCACTGAGCAGCTGATCGAGCTCGGCGGCGAGGTGGTGGAGGGCCTGATGATTGTGCAGGCCTACAACCGCGACGACACGTCCGAGCAGTTCCGCAGCTTTGCCGAGGCCTACCACAAGCGCTTTCAGCGCGCACCTGGCTACAGCTCGGTTGCCGCATACGACGCAGCCACCGTGGTGTTGGAGTCGCTCAAGATCCGTCGCGAGGGCGAGAGCGTGAAAGCGGCCGCGCTGCGCCATGGCCCCTTCCGTGGCCTGCAGCAGGATATGGTGTTCGACGCCAATGGCGACACCCAGCGCCGCGTCTATTTCACCGAGATCCGGGGTGGACGCTACCACCACATCAGGTGAGCGGCAGGCCTTGTCTCAGCGTCGGACCGATGAAACGACGATGCCGGCGACGATGAGCACGAAGGCCGCGGCGTGGTAGAGCTGGGGCAGCTCGCCCAGCAGCGCAGCTGACATCAGGGCCGCGAGCAGGGGCGTGAGGTTGCCGAAGAAGCTGGCTACCGTGGGGCCGGCGCGTTGCACGCCGATGCCCCAGGCGCGGTAGGCGAGCACGGCCGGGCCGACGGCGACGAAGACCAGGGCCGCGATCAGCGGCCAGCCCCAGACCGTGGGCTGGTCGGTCACCAGCCACTCACCGCCCGCGAACAGGGCCGACCAGGCCAGGCCGTAGACGATCTGGGCCATGAGGAAGGCGGCCCAGTCGCCGCGGATGGCGGCAGACTCACCGCCCGGGCGCGCGAGCATCCAGCTGTAGAAGGCCCAGCAGACGGCGGCGATCAGGATGTACACGTCGCCTGCGACCAGCTGCACCTGCAGCAGCGCCTCCAGCTGCCCGCGGCTGAGCACCAGCAGCACCCCGGCGATGGACAGCACGGCCCCCAGCATCTGGCGCCGCGAGACCGGTGCCTCGAAGAAGAGGCGGCCGATGAGCTGCATCCAGATCGGCATGCTCGCGGCCACCAGTGTGACGTTGATGGGTGAGGAGGTCTTGAGCGCGAGGTACTGCAGCGCGTTGTAGGCGCCCACGCTGAGCAGGCCCAGCCATGCGAAACGCCGCCAGTGGGTCCAGAGCCCGCTGTCGCGGCGCAGCACCCAGGCCGCCAGCGGCAGCAGGATCAGACCGGCCAGGGCCCAGCGCAGCAGGTTGAGCATCATGGGGGGCACGAGCTCGGCCACCATGCGGCCAACGACGGCATTGCCGGCCCACATGAGCGGCGGGATGGTCAGGAGCAGGGCGGTGGAGGGGGACAGTCGCGTGTGCATGCACGGACTGTAGCAAGCCAGGGTGAGCGCGCCGCGCCCTGCAGCCAGAGGGAGGCTCCCGTAGAATCGCCGCCACCTTGAGGAGACATACACCATGACCCAGAATCGTTTTCGAGCCGTGCGCATCAACCAGCATGGCGGTCCCGAGCAGATGCAGATCGTCGAGGTGACGGTAGGCGAGCCCGGCCCGGGTGAGGTGCGCATCCGCCACCAGGCCTGCGGCCTGAACTTCATCGATGTCTACCAGCGCGAAGGCGTGTACCAGCTGCCCATGCCGGCCCAGCTGGGCATGGAAGGCGCGGGCGTGATCGAGGCCGTGGGTGCAGGCGTGACGCACCTCAAGCCGGGCGACCGAGCGGCCTACGCCAGCCAGCCGCCCGGCGCCTACTGCGACGTGCGCGTGATGCCGGCCAAGTGCGTCTGCAAGCTGCCGGACAACATCTCCTTCGAGACCGGCGCGGCCATGATGCTCAAGGGCCTGACCGCCCAGTATCTGCTCAACAAGACGCGGCCGGTCGAGGGCCTGCAGCCCGGTGACCATGTGCTGTTCCACGCGGCCGCCGGCGGCGTGGGCCTGATCGCCTGCCAGTGGGCCAAGGCCCTGGGTCTGCAGCTCATCGGCACCGCCGGCTCGGACGCCAAGTGCGAGCTGGCCAAGGCCAACGGGGCGGCCCACGTCATCAACTACAACACGGAAGACTTCGTGGCGCGCGTCAAGGACATCACCGGTGGCAAGGGCGTCAAGGTGGTCTACGACTCGGTGGGCAAGGACACCTGGGACAAGTCACTTGATTGCCTGCGTCCTTTCGGCCTCATGGCCAGCTTTGGCAATTCCTCCGGCGTGGTGCCGCCCTTCGCGCCCGGCGCTCTGGCGGCCAAGGGATCGATCTACGTCACGCGCCAGACCCTGTTCACCCACATCGCCACGCGCGAGAGCACGCAGGCCATGGCCGATGACCTGTTCGCCATGGTCGGCAGCGGCAAGGTGAACATCCACATCGCCCAACGCTATCCGCTGGAGCAGGTGCAGCAGGCGCACCGCGACCTCGAGGCCCGCAAGACCACGGGCAGCACCATCCTCACGCTCTGAGCCCCGCGGCTCCGGCGATCACAGTTCGTCGTCCTCGTGGCGGTGGCTGCGCGAGATCGCCCGGACCAGCCAGAAGGCGCCGATGCCGGCGCCGAGGAAGCCCAGCAGGCCGAAGGCCGGCAGCCCCAGCAGCGTGGGGCCGCCGCCCACCGTCATCACGATGGAGGAGCCGATGATGAGTGCCGCGATGATCAGCGCCAGCGATAGCCGGTTAGCCGCGCGGTCGAGCTGGTCGCCGACGCGGCGCAGCGAGCGGCTCTCGATGTCCAGGCCCATGCGCCCCTGGCGTGCGCGGCGCAGCAGCTGCGCGATGTCCTGCGGCAGCTGCTCGGCCAGTTCCAGCACACGCCGCCAGGAACCCCAGGCCCGCCGCGTCAGTGCGCGCGGCCGGTAGCGTGCGCGCATCACCTGCTGCAGCAGGGGCAGGGCCTCGGTGGTCATGTGGAAGGTCGGGTCCAGGCCGCGGCCCAGGCCTTCGAGCGTGATGAAGGTCTTGATCAGCAGGGCCAGGTCTGGTGGCAGGGCCAGCCGGTTTTCGCGCAGGATGGCGGTCACGTCGACCAGCATCTGCCCCAGGCTGAGTTCGGCCAGCGGTGTGCCGTGGTACTGGTCGATGAAGGCCTCGACCTCGGCTTCGAGCCGCTCCTGTGCCACCTCCTGGCCGTTGCGCGTCCACTCCAGCAGCACATCCACCACCCCCTGCGGCTCGCGCTGCACCAGGCCCAGCAGCAGCTTGAGCAGCTGCTGGCGGCGGCGCTGGGTCAGGTGCCCGACCATGCCGAAGTCGATGAAGGCAATGCCGTGATCCGGCAGGTAGAAGACATTGCCCGGGTGCGGGTCGGCGTGGAAGTAGCCGTCCTCGACGATCATCTTGAGCACCGCCTGCGCGCCGCGCTGCGCCAGCAGCCGCCGGTCCAGCCCCGCCGCGGCGAGCTGGTCCAGTGACTGACCGGGGATGCCCACGACCAGATCCTGCACATTGACGCGCTCGTGGGTCCAGGCCCAGTGGATGCGCGGGATGCAGACCCAGTGAAAGGCCGCCATATTGCGTGCCAGACGTTCGGCGCTGCGACATTCACTGGCCAGATCCAGTTCGCGGTGCAGCGAGCGGCCGAACTCGCGCAGCAGCTGGCGGGGACGGTAGGGCGCCAGCGCAGGCAGCTCGGCTTCGGCCAGGGCGGCCAGGCGGTCGAGCAGGCGCAGGTCGGCGTCGATCACCTCGCGGATGCCAGGCCGGCGGATCTTGACCACAACCTCGGTGTCGTCGTGCAGCCGGGCGCGGTGTACCTGGGCGATGGAGGCCGCGGCCAGCGGCTCGGGATCGAACCAGGCGAAGACTTCTTCGGGCTCGCCCCCCAGGTCCTCGCGCAGCTGCGGCCGCAGGCTCTCGAAAGGAACGGCGGGCACCTGGCTGTGCAGCTTCTCGAACTCGGCGATCCATTCGGGGCCGAACATGTCGGCACGGCCGGCCAGGATCTGGCCGAGCTTGACGAAGGTGGGGCCCAGCTCTTCCAGCGCCTTGCGCAGCTGCACGGGCGGCGGCAGCTGGGCCAGGTCGGCTGCGTGCTCCCAGTGCAGGCGGTGGCCGGCCTTCTCCAGCGCGCCGGCCAGGCCCCAGCGGCGCACCAGCTCACCCAGGCCGTGGCGTACCAGCACGCCTGCGATTTCCTGCAGGCGGCCCAGATTGCTGCGTCGGACACCGTGTTGCGTGGGGGCGCTCATGGCGCCAGTATCGCCGACCGTGGCCTCAGTGGCGAGAGCGGCGCACCCGCAGGATCTCGTCGAGCAGCAGCAGGATCACGCCCAGGGTGATGGCGCTGTCGGCCAGGTTGAAGGCCGGGAAATGCCAGCTGCCGATGTGGAAATCCACCATGTCGACCACGTAGCCGTGCACCAGGCGGTCGACCACATTGCCGACGGCGCCGCCCATGATGCAGGCCAGGGCCGCGCAGAAGAGCGTCTGCCCTGCATGGGCACGCATCAGGTAGATCATAAAGCCCGTGGCCACCACGCCGATGCCCACGAAGAACCAGCGCTGCCAGCCGCCGGCGCCCGCCAGGAAGGAGAAGGCCGCGCCGCTGTTGTGCACGCGCACGAGGTTGAGCCACTCGGTCAGGTAGGTGCTCTCGCCCAGCTGGTAGTGGAGCAGGATGGCGACCTTGCTGAGCTGGTCCAGCACCAGGATCAGCAAGGCGATGCCCAGCCACTTCCCCAGGCCGGCGGTCTGTGCCCGGCCCATCAGGCGACCTGGCGCGCTTCACCCGCGCCGTAGAGATTGCTGGTGCAGCGGCCGCAGAGCGTGGGATGCGCGGCATCGTGGCCCACATCGTCGCGGTAGTGCCAGCAGCGTTCGCATTTCTGGGCTGTGCTGGGTTCAACCTTCACGGTGAGTGCGGCGCCCGGCAGCAGCGTCACGGCGGAGGTGATGAAGACGAACTTCAGGTCCTCGCCCAGGCTGGCCAGCAGGGCATGGTCGGCCGGCTCGGCGGCCAGCGTGATGTTGGCCTGCAGGGAGGCGCCGACCTTGCCCTCGGCGCGCAGCGCCTCGATGTCCTTGTTGACGGCGTCGCGGATCTCGCGGATGCGGTTCCACTTGGCCAGCAGAGCGGCTTCGGGCTTGGCGAGGTCCGAGTAGGTTTCCATGAAGATGGATTCGGAGGTGCCAAACACCTTCCACGCCTCCTCGGCCGTGAAGCTCAGGAAGGGCGCCATCCAGCGCAGCATGGCGTGCGTGATCTGGTGCAGCGCGGTCTGGGCGCTGCGGCGTGCCAGCGACTTGGGCGCCGTGGTGTAGAGCCGGTCCTTGAGGACGTCGAGATAAAACGCGCCCAGGTCTTCCGAGCAGTAGACCTGCAGCTTGGCGACCACGGGGTGGAATTCGTAGACCTCGTAGTGCGCCAGGATCTCGGCCTGCAGTTCAGCCGCGCGGCTCAGGGCATAGCGGTCGATCTCCAGCAGCTGGTCCGCAGGCACGGCGTCCTTCGCCGGATCGAAGTCGCTGACGTTGGCCAGCAGGAAGCGCAGTGTGTTGCGGATGCGGCGGTAGGCGTCGACCACGCGGGCGAGGATCTTGTCGTCGATGCCCAGGTCGCCCGAGTAGTCGGTGGCCGCGCACCAGAGGCGGATGATCTCGGCCCCCATCTTCTCGCTGACCTGCTGCGGGGCCACGACGTTGCCCACGCTCTTGCTCATCTTGCGGCCCTGGCCGTCCACGGTGAAGCCGTGCGTCAGCAGGCCGCGGTAGGGCGCGCGGCCGTACATGGCGCAGGCGGTGAGCAGGGAAGAGTGGAACCAGCCACGGTGCTGGTCATGACCTTCCAGATACAGGTCAGCCTCGGGGCCGCCGTCCTCGTGGCCGCTGTGCGGGTGCGAGGTCTTGAGCACCGTGGTGTGGGTGGTGCCGGAGTCGAACCAGACCTCGAGGATGTCGCTGCTCTTGCTCCACTGGGCGGGGCTGCTGGTGTCGCCGATGCGTTGCAGGATGTCTGCGCAGCTGAGCTTGCTCCAGGCCTCGATGCCGCCCTGCTCGACGACTTCCGCTGCCAGGTCGATGATCTCGGGTGTACGCGGATGCGGCTCGCCGCTGTCCACGTCGAGCAGGAATGGCAGGGGCACGCCCCAGCTGCGCTGGCGCGAGATGCACCAGTCGGGCCGGTTGGCGATCATGTCGCGCAGGCGGGCCTTGCCGTTCTCCGGGTAGAAGCTGGTCTCCTCGATGGCGGCCAGGGCCAGCTGGCGCAGGGTCTGCGGGGCCTTGTCTTTGGTGAAGATGCCCTCGCCCTCGTCCATGCGCACGAACCACTGGGCCGCGGCACGGTAGATCACCGGCGTCTTGTGGCGCCAGCAGTGCGGGTAGCTGTGGGTAATGTCCTGGGTGGCGAAGAGGCGCCCGGCGTTCTTCAGGGCCTCCAGCACCACGGGCACGGCCTTCCAGATGTTGAGGCCGCCGAAGAGCGGGAAATCGGCCGCATAGCTGCCATTGCCCTGCACCGGGTTGAGGATGTCCTCGTAGGCCATGCCGTGCGAGACGCAGCTGTTGAAGTCGTCCACACCGTAGGCCGGCGCCGAGTGCACGATACCCGTGCCGTCCTCGGCGGTGGCGTAGTCGGCGAGATACACCGGGCTCAGGCGGCGGTAGCCGGCATCGACGTCGTAGAGCGGGTGCTTGAAGTGGATCAGGCCCAGCTTCTCACCCTTCACCGTGGCCAGCACCTGGCCCGTGAGCTGGTAACGCGCCATGCACTTCTCGACCAGCACGGCGGCCAGCACGAGCAGGCCGCGCTCGGTCTGCACCAGCGCGTAGTCGAGTTCGGGGTTGAGGTTGAGCGCCTGATTGGCCGGGATGGTCCAGGCGGTGGTGGTCCAGATGACGGCGTAGGCCGGTTGATCGAGCTTGGACAGGCCGAAGGCGGCGGCCAGCTTTTCCGGCTCGGCACACTCGAAGCCCACGTCCAGCGTGCTGCTCTTCTTATCCTGGTACTCGATCTCGAACTCGGCCAGCGAAGAGCCGCAGTCGAAGCACCAGTAGACAGGCTTGA
>OFDN01002065.1_pt1 | contig 11728 bp, 18 predicted proteins | sample 1520971 | NCBI WGS metagenome assembly OFDN01 (sample SAMEA94257418, study PRJEB24077) | hot springs metagenome | biome: Aquatic biome; feature: Geographical feature; material: Water | place: India | collected 2012-06-12 | depth 5 m | reverse complement strand
CCGCTGCTCCGGGCAGGACCTGCAGCCGGTTGTCGGTTGTCGGTTGTCGGTTCTCAATATCGGCCCGAGAAAGGCAAGAACGGCTGTTCTTTCCAGCTTCGGTCAACACGGCGGTAGGTCAGCCGCCGGCAGCGAAATGCGTTCCAGGTCCAAATCAGCGGCTCAAAGCCGTGCCACCAATCGGCGTCAATGTCGCCGCAACGCCCTTCAAAGCAAAGCTTATGGCGCGCGTCATAGAGTCGAAACTCCATCGGCAAACTGTCGCCCTCGTTCGTGCCGGCATAGGCGATGCTTCCTTCGGCATCTTCACCGACCCCGGCAAGGGAAGTGCCCATATGATCGGATGTGATAATCCAGCGCATGATATAATTCCTTGTGAGGGTGGCGCCCGCCGCAGGGACGGGCGCGAATGATGGGAAAGGGTGGCGACCTATGCGGCCGCCCGGCGATGCTGCCGCGCGGCAAGCCGCTTGCTGGCGGTGTGATAGTGGCCGTTGTCCAGTTCTATGCCGGTCCAGTCGCGCCCGAGTTGCTGGGCTGCCGCAAGGGTCGAACCGCTACCGCTGAATGGGTCCAGGACAAGGTCGCCCGGCTGCGTGAAAGCCTCGATCAATGGCGCCAGTGCTTCAACCGGCTTCTGCGTGGGGTGCAGGCGGTTCCCGCTGTAAGGAAAATCGAGCACATCGGGGATAGGCCGTGTCGGACGGACGGGATTGCCCTTTGCCAACAAATAGGCTTGCTCATGTTCATAGCGAAGGAAGCGGGCCGATGACGCATAACGCTTGCGGAAAACAAGATGGCCGACGATGCGGAAGCCTGCCGCCTTCCATGCATCCATGAACAAATCGACTTTGTTCCAGCCATAGAAGGAAACCGCAAAGCCGCCATCCTTCAAGACGCGGTGCATTTCCCGAAACGCCGGACGCAGCCACCGGCCGTTATCGTCATTGGCGACCTTGCGCCCCTGGCGGTCCCGGTAGCGGGTCACATAGGGCGGATCGGTCAGGATGAAATCCACCGTGCCGCTATCGAAAGCCTGCATCACTTCAATGCAATCACCGTTGAAGATCACATCGCGGGGAGCCTGTGCCTTGCTGGTCATATCTCAAATCCTTTGGTTCTGAAGTTCAGCGAAGCGGAATGCCGCGCCTGAACTTCTGCCCGGCGGCGAGCCAAGGGTAGCAACGGGGCAAGGGCGGCCGGGGCGGAGGGGAATCACCCGCCTGCACAAGCGAAGCGCGGAAGGTGGGGATACCGCCCCGGACGGTTCCACTTACCTTGACCGGCGCGAGGACTACGTCCTTAGCAACGATCGCGCCGCCTTGGCGGCGCGAAAAGCAAATGACAGCCGGGATTACCGGCGCGGCCTTCAGGCCGATCCCTGCTCGATCCCCCCAGACCGCTATCCTGCGAGGCACAAAAAAACCCGATGGCGTGGGGCGCCATCGGGTGCTGTCCGCCTTACAGGTCGCGGTAGGCTGCAACCTCATCGCTGAGGTAGGGGATGTATCCGTGGGCGCGTGCCAGTTCGCGCGCTTCCCACTTCCGTTCCCATTCCGGCTTGGCCTGCTCGGCGGCCATCTTCCGGTCGGCCCTGGCCTTGTTGATCCTGCGAATCTTTGCCCAATCCTTTTTCATGTCTGCCTCCTGTGTGCTGGCGTTGCTGATGCATCAGGCAGGCTTTGGCGGGCGACGCGGGCAAGCTGAAAAACGGAGGGTCCGCTTGCGGAAACCGTAGGCGCTGGCGCCGGTTTTCTGCTTGGTGGCTATGCCACTTCCCGCATGAGGCGCCCGGCAAAGCCAGATGCGCTAATCAGCAACCAGCCCGGGAGGGAGATGAACGGATTTTCGGGCAAAGCGGGATCGGCAAGGCTAGGGCCATAGTGGAAAACACGCCGGGCAAGGTAGGAATGGGGGCAGAAGTGGGACGCTTCCCCTGCACTTTGCGCGCATGGATGCCTCCGTCGACCAGGATGCGGAGTCCTGGGCTTACCGTTATCTGGCTGGGCGGGCGCCTGTAGCGAGTATGGCATCGTCCGGTGGCAGGCCGATGCAATGGCTGGTGCGGTTTCGCACGGCGCAGATCCTTTATGGAAAACTGGAAGCGCCCCGCCATTGCTGGCGGGACGCTTCCGCGGTCAGTCGACCTTCAGCTCGAACTTGCCCGTTGTCTCGGTCGAGACAAGCCGGAGATGAACGTCCGGCGCCAGGACCGGATTGAGTTTGAGCGAAGCGTAGGGCTTCTGGTCCTTGGTGGCCTTGAGCCAGCCCACACCGAATTCCACGCGTTCATCGTCGGCGGCAACGATGCGATAGTCGGGCGACTTGTCGCTTGCCTTGTCGCCGATCCGAAGGATTTCCACCTTCTCGCTGAGACCGAAAAAGCGGATTTCGCCGTGAAAGCCGCGATCGGTCGCTTTGAAGTTTCCGCAGATCATGTCGTCAGTCCTTTCTTGACTCGGGACCGCGCCCTTCGCGGCCTCGTGGCGTGTCGAAGATCGGGGACGTTCGGCTGCGCACCGCTTGCGGCCTATGGACGGCCAAAGGGCCGCTTTTTTGCTTCGCGCTGCAAAGCCGAAGGCGGCGGAAAAAAGCTGCCCGGCGCCGTTGCGCCGCCAGGTGGACACGATCAGATCAAGCCACGAGGGAGGCCGCGAGGGTCGGTCGGGCAGGCAGGACGGGAGACAATGCTGCACCCGGTATTTCAGCGGACCCAGCAGCGATGGCTGGGTTATGGCTTTCGCGTCGGCGTGGCAGGATTCACGGGCGAGCGAACAGCGCGGTGAATAGGCGCTCGGCTTCGGCCATGCCGTCGTCGGTCAGATGCACCGACTTTGCCTTGCGCGCAGGATCGGAGATCAGCCCGCGTTCGTGCAGTCGATCCATCGCGCTCCAGTCGAAGCCTTTCCAGGCCGTGCCGGTGGTGCTGAGGTTGAGCCATAGCAGGGCAAGCACCGCCTCGTCGATTCTGTCGGTGTCGGTGTCGGTGTCCGTCCGCGAGTCCATGCGCGGGAGGATAGCAAACCGGGCTGCACACGGCATCCACGATCCCGCCGTGAGCACTTATCTTTGCTACGCTACACTTCGCTATTTCCGCCTTGCGCCGCCGTGCGCCGAATCCCGCCGCCGTTGCTACGGGTCCGGCATGTATGCGCCCGAGGGCGATTTTGCTGGATTCCCGAGAGATGCGCGGCAGCTTGAGCAATATGGGACTCTCTCGCAAACGTCGCCGCCGCGCACCCCGCGGCTGGTCGGAAGGGCTGGAAGACCTGCACGATTACATGCAGCCGCAGCCGACGCGCGCGTCGGCGCGCAAGAATGCCGCCAGCGCGCCGATCGTCGTTACCGACGACTGGCCCGAGCAGGTTCCCATCGGCGATGCCGAGTTGCGCGTCATCGAAGGCGCTTTTCGTGAGGAGCTGGACGCCCTGTTCGGGCCGCTCCCCTAAAACGGCCAATGGAAAGGGGTTGAAATGTTCGTCAAAGTGACGTACATTGTAGCGGAAATGGATAAGTCAGGAGTCGGTCCCATGCCGCGCAAACAAGCCGTAGCGGAGTCCGCCAGAGCCAATCGCGTCGAGCGGCTCGGCTTCCGTATTGACGAAGAAACGAAGGATTTGATCGAGCGGGCAGCTCACCTCACGCGGCGCAAGGTCAGCGACTTTTGCGTGACAGCGCTAGCCGACACGGCGCGGCGAACGATCGCCGAGCATGAAACGCTCGTGCTGTCGGATCGCGACCGCGCGGCGTTCTTCGATGCGCTCATCAATCCGCCCGAGCCCAGCGAGCGGCTGATCCGCGCTCTCCAGGAGCACCGGCGCCGGGTTGCGTCCTGATCATGACGGCGCATGCGGATTTGCAGGTCGAGCCGCTGGGGCCGCATCACGACCGCGAGGGATTTTCCTGCGGCATCGACAGTCTCGATCGATATTTGCGGAGGCAGGCGGGCCAGGACATGCGCCGCCGCTCGGCTGGTGTGTTCGTTCTCGCCGAGCGTGCAAATCCCGGCGTGGTTCTCGGCTATTACACGCTTAGTCAGGCCAACATCGCGCAGGGCGACATTCCGGCAGCGGCGCGAAAGCATGTCCCGCGTTACCCGCTCGTCGCCGCGACGCTGATCGGCCAGCTCGCGGTGTCGCAAGCGAGGCAGGGCGAACGCCTTGGGGCGATCCTGATCGCCGATGCCGTCGAGCGCGTCTGGGCGACGGCCGCGACAGCTGGCTCGTCGATACTCGTCGTGGACGCCATCAATGATCGCGCGGCAGCCTTCTACGAAGGCAATGGCTTCGTGCGCCTGCCAGATTCCCAACGCCTCGTGCTGCCGATGCACACTATTCAAAGATTGGTCGAACGATGACGAACGCTGCTCTCGCCCCCTCGGAAACCGGAGCCGTGCAACCGGCGCTGCGGGCCGCGCTCTACCTGCGCGTCTCGTCGCCGCGTTCGGCCGAGAGCGATCTGTCGATCCCGGACCAGCGCCGCCAGACGTCGAGCTATTGCCACTCGAACGGCTGGGAAGTCGCGGCCGAGTTTGTCGAGCCGGGGGTTTCGGGCACAGACGATCGCCGTCCCGCCTTCCAGGAAATGATCGACGCGGCGCTGGAAAGGCCGTCGCCCTTCGACGTGATCGTGGTCCATAGCTTCTCGCGCTTTTTCCGCGATCAATTCCAGTTCGAGTTCTACCTCCGCAAGCTGGCGAAGAACGGCGTGCAGCTCGTCTCCATCACGCAGATTCTCGGCGATGATCCGATGAGCGAGATGATGCGGAAAATCATGACGCTGTTCGACGAATATCAGTCGAAGGAGAACGGCAAGCATACGCTGCGCGCGATGAACGAAAACGCCCGGCAGGGTTTCTGGAATGGCGCCCGTCCTCCGATCGGCTATCGCGCGGTCGCGGCCGAGCAGCGCGGCGCGAAGATCAAGAAAAAGCTGGAGATCGATCCGCTCCACGCCGAAACGGTGCGCCGCATTTTCCGGCTGGCGCTGGAAGGCGCGGATGGGCGCGGGCCGATCGGGGTCATGGCGATCGCGTGCTGGCTCAATGAGAATAATATCCGCACGCGCTATGGCGGTCGGTGGGGCAAGGGCATGGTCCATCAGGTGCTGACGCGGACCACCTATATCGGCGAGCACCGCTTCAACACCTATGACGTGAAGAAGGGGCGCGCGAAGCCGGAGACCGAGCACGCCATCATGGAGGTGCCGCCGATCATAACGGTGGCGGAGTTCGAGGCCGTGCAGCGATCCTTGAAAGCGCGCAGCCCGAAGATGATGCCGCCGCGGGCGGTGGGCGGATCGACGCTCTTGACGGGCATCTGCTTCTGCGCCTGTTGCGGTGGCGCGATGACGCTGCGCACCGGCACCAGCCGGAGTGGGCAGGAGTATCGCTACTACACCTGCGCGACCAAGGCGACGAAAGGGAAGACGGGATGCCCCGGCGTCTCGCTTCCGATGGATCGGCTGAACGAGGCGGTGATCGAGCACCTGGAGAAGCGGCTGCTCGATCCCGCGCGCCTTGAAGTGCTGATGGACCAGCTTATTGCCCGACGCGACGAATGGGTGACCGAGCGCCGCCAGCACGTCGCCGAGATGGAACGGCGCGCGACTGAGGTCGAGACCAAGCTTTCCCGGCTCTATGAAGCGATCGAGAATGGATTGGTCGATATGGGCGATCCGTCGCTCAAGGCGCGGATTGCCGAGCTGACCACCATCCGCGACCAGGCCAGAGGCGATGCCGAGCGCGCGGTCGCACACATTGAGCGGATCAGCCCGGAGATCACGGTCGAGAGCCTTCACGCCTTCGCGCTGGTCGCCAAACGCAAGCTCCGCCACGACGATGGCTCCTATGCGCGAAACCATATTCGGGCGGTGGCCCAGCGGGTCGAGGTCCACAGCAAGACGGATGTGCGAATCTGCGGCACGCGCACCGAGTTGCTGCGCACCCTCACCGCCGTCTCTGGCGTAGAGGCGGCGGTGCTAGGGACTCGGGCTTTTGGACCGAAATGGTGCGCCATCTGGGACTCGAACCTGACCAGTACGATCTGCGCAGCAACTTTGCGGGGCCTGCGATCTCGGGCGAGATCACGCTCCACGGTGACGAAATCTATGTCCAGGTCTCGATCCCCTGCATCCGTCCGGGCCGCGAGGTCATGTTCCGCCGCTGCAAGGGGCGCCAGGACTACCTCGGCGATCGCAACCACTTCTGCGACATCGCCGTCCTTGCCGCACCGCCCAGCTTCCGCGCGCTCGTCGTTCGCGAGACCGGCCTTTCGATAAATCCGCGCCAGCAGGCGCTCGTCTAGGAGACCCCATATGGGTTGGCTGTTCATGTCACGCGGCGGCATGGCCCCGTTCGCCACGCCGAAGGCTTATCTCGACAACCAGTGCACCTATCCGCCCGACCCCGACAAGGGCCGGGCAACGGGGCTGCGTGTCCTCAAATCCACCGTGCGTTCGGGGGCCTACTACGCCGCCTGCCAGAGCTACGATGTCGAAGGCCCGCGCGAGACCTTCGCGATCATCTGCCTTGTCAAATGGAACCCGGGTGCGCGCAGCGGCGAAGAGTTTGGATATAAGGATCTCACCGAAACGATGGGGCCGTACAATTACGACTGCCCGGCCTCGATCCTCGATCTGCTGGGGCCACCCGGCAATGAATACGCCGCGCAGTGGCGCGAGCACTGTCGCCAGCGCCTTGCCCTGACCACGCGTCGCAAGCCGGCGCCGGGCGACATGCTGGTGCTGGCCGAGCCGCTGACCTTCACCGACGGGCAGAGCGAGCGCAGCTTCCGCGTGGTCCAGTCAGGCCGCAAAACCATCCTGCGCCGAGTAAGCGACGGGGTAGGGGTGAAGATCAGCAAGCTGATGAGCCGGGCCTGGACGATCGTGCCGCCGCCTGCAGCTCCGTCAACCTCGTGACCCGGCACCCAAGCGAGTAGCGCCATGACCGACCCCGCCCCGCCTCAGCGCTCGTCAAAACGGGCGCGCCTGTGCAGCATCGAGAACGCCAACCGGATCGCCACCCGGGTCGCCGAACACGTCCAGGGCGACACCGCCGTGGTCAAGACCGGCAATCCGCTGCAGCCCTTCCGCGTGGTCCTGGCGAGCAAGGCGGCGCCGGGGCGAACCGTCTCGCGGGTCGTCACCTGCAACGACGACGGGCCCGATGATCAGTAAGGCCCGGGACCGCGCTCGACGAACCACGATTGCCCGAGCTCGAAATCGGCGCTGGCCGATACAACCGGTCCGTCGGGCGCTTCGCTTACATAGGGCGAAACGAGGTCCTTGCGCCGCACCCGCAGTCGGCTGAGCCACGCCGCGGTGCGGCCGCGCGCCTTGAGGATCGTGAGCAGCCAATCCATCGCCTCGGCCATCTCGACCACGCCGCGCCCGGCAAGGCAATAATAGATCGCCCGCTGGAAATCGTCGCACTGGGTGCTGAGGATACCGGCGAGCTTCGCCCGTCCGCCGGGGGCATTCTCATGCACCAGTGACACTGCCTCGTGCAGTTCCCGGACCGACAGGTAGGCGTCGTCCACGCCGACCCCGATGCACAGCGCCGCGATCGCCCGGCGCACCGGCGGCAGGTTCTCGTCGCACGACGCATCGCGCAGGCCGATGTCGAGATCGAAATGGTCGAGGTGGCTGGTAGCGGGCATGGCGAGATCCTTTCCAAAAGAACGTAGCGTGAACGCTCAAGCCCCGTCAACCAGACGGCGGAGGGGAGGGGGCACTCGGCGGGGGATCAATCTTGAAAGGAAGAGCCGATGACCCAGCTTGCTCAAGCTACGCCTGCCGCCGTTGACCACACTGCCGAGATCGCCCGGCTCAACGACGCGGCCCGCGCGGGATCGCTGGCTACCTCGCGGACGGTGTTCACGCGGGCGCTGGCCAACATCTTGGCTGGCGACGCTGCGGACCCCGGCGCCCGTCAGGCCAGTCTGATGCTGGGACAGGCAGCGCTGCGCAGGCTGATCAACGAGACCCCGATCGAGCCGGGGAACGACCCTTACGGTGAGCGCGATTTTGGCGCGGTCGAGTTCCAGGGCCACAAGATCTTCTGGAAGGTCGACGTCTACGCCAACGACGGGACGTTTTCCTGGGGGTCGGAGACGCCGTGGGACGCGCAGCAAAGCTTCCGCGTGGTCACGATCATGCTGGCGAGCGACTGGTGAGCCGATGAGCCGGTATTCGTTGAAACCGCTGCCGGAGTACTCGGACATTTTCGAGGTAGCCGTTGGCTGGGATCCCGGGCTTGATACCTATTTCGTGCAGGTGTTCGGAACTCCTGACGCATCTTCCGAGCCCGAAGTTCGGCTTTGGCGGGGCACGAGTGTTCGGGAGATTGTGGCGGTTCAGGAGTTGCTGGCAATTGCAGGGAATTATGCGGAAGTCCCTGGCGCGCTTTCCGCGCGGCTTACACTGGATCGCAACTACTGCCCGCACGATCCAATGCGGCCAATCACACGGATTTTTGCCGAGCTGATGGGTCATCGAGCACACCGCGATTAGCCGCCATTTCGAATGTCATTGGCCGATATTCTGCAACTTGTTATCCAATGATGGTTCACAGCCACATTGGCCGCTGCTTCCAATCTGCTGGAAACCCCATCGAAGCCAAATCATTTTCGGGATGCGAATTAATGTGGGCCGCGAAATCCTCGCGCCAATTGGAATCAGGTGCCACCGTCCTGACCACATGGGCGATAAGGCAGACGCCGTTATAAAGCTTTGCTGGTGCTTGCGTTGCTCCCTGATCCAGCGTGTCTCGGAGATCGACCGGCTTCTGGGCGAGTCTAGGTGGAATGAGGAAGCCACGATTCCACAGCCGACCATGATGGGCGCAAATGTTCCTGAGGTCGGTAACGTGACGGACTAGCGGTACAAGGATTGTTTCCGGAAGGCCGAGCGGTCGTGCAATTAAATTCCGCAACGCGCGGTCGGCGAGGTTGGAATACCAGCGTGAAAGCTGCCCGAACGACATCATCTCCGCCACCATCCAGACGGGAGGAATGGCCGGTACGTCATAGGATTCCCGATAATGCTTCACATACGTCTCGCGGGAAAAGCCCGTCTCGCTCGCCAGTTTCGATAGGTTTGAATGGAACTCCCGTCGGTCGTCGTACAAGCTAGCATCGAGGTAGCTATGACCATCTCCAAGTTGACCGAGGTGATAAGCCCAGGTCCCTCTCAATGCGACTTCAACATGCTCAGTGCCGCGCATAACTAGGCGTCGCAAAACTCGGTCGAAATCATATAAGGCTGTAACCCGATCAAAGGTGGTCCCAGCACGGAATCTCGGGCCGACATGGTTTTTGGGATGCTCAAAATAAAGCCAATATGCGCTTAGACGATAATAGCTGACATGGCGCAGCCAATACTCGGCGCGCTCCTCATCGGCGATATGCATGCCGCTGGCACGAAGATGTTCGATCTGCTGCTGCCAAGTGAGCGCAGGCTTTGTAAAGGTGCGGGTCATTCTGGCCTGTTTGTGCAACGCATCGGCCAAAAATAAAAGACCCGCCCAGTGTGCATATCCTTGCGGACAGAGGCCGGGCGGGTGCGATCGACACCGACATATGCGTCGATTCCCAACAAATCAATAACCGAAGCTTCGGCTTGTCGCTTTTTTGCCCGGTCCGACCGATCTGGCCAGATCGTCAATTCATCGCTTAGCGATCGGTAAGGTGTAGCACAAAATCCGAGCTTGCGCTCGGCCTCGTTTCAGACTCTAAGGTGACGGTCCGCCGCAAGTCGGTAACCTACGCCGCGTCAACGAGTAGGGTAAGAACGACAGTGCGAGCAAACATGCTCCCACTGCCCAAGCCGGAAACGCCAATAGTCGGTAACCGACACTGACTTCGGCCAGTTGCATGCGATCCGCATATCAACCTCCTTGGATCCGGGAAAAAGCCCGAGCTCCGGGTCGCCCCATTGCGCCCAAGTTCGCGGGCCGAGGAGCGATGAAGGAAGAAGACGGCGGACCGTCGCTGCCAATATATTGTAGTTACCTGAGTTTCGCCACCCGAATGTATCTACGGCATTCAGGAGAAGCGACAAAAGCTTGCGCCTGAAGGGTTGAATCCCTTAAACGTAGCGACCACCCACACTGGTTCAATGTCTGCAGGCACCGGCAGGCGAAAGACGATTGGCTGAGCTTAGGTCTTCCAGTGCCCGCGGCGAAGCTCGATTAGAGCGGTTTTCGACCGCTTTGAGTCGGCATGGGATTCCCGTCGGCTGAGATTTCTGATTCAGAATCCATGCTGGTGAAGGAGGCCGGCATGGATGGGTCACGGTCTTTCGATGGATTTGCGGGTCCGGCTTCTGGCTGCGGTTGACGGTGGGCTGAGTTGCCGAGCGGCGGCAGCGCGGTTTGGCGTCGCCCCTTCGACGGCGATCCGGTGGCATGCGCAGCGGCGTGCCACCGGTGACTTTGCTCCCAGGCCTCAAGGTGGCGACATGCGCTCGCGCCGGGTGGAGGAGCGATCTGCCGACATTCTGGCACTTTGGGAGGCGCGCAAGGACATCTCGCTGGAGGAGTTGCGCATCGCCTTGGCTGAGGTTGGCCTGACCGTCTCGGTTGCCGGGCTGCATCGCTTCTTCGTGCGCCGGGGCATGACGCGCAAAAAAAGACTGGCCATGCTGTCGAGCAGGACCGTCCCGACGTCCTGAAGCAGCGTCACCACTGGTTCGACGGCCAGATCGATCTGGAACCCGAGCGCCTGGTCTTTATCGACGAGACGTGGACCGCCACCAACATGACCCGCAGCCATGGCCGTTGCGCCAAGGGTGAGCGGCTGCGGATGGGCTACCCACATGGTCATCGCAAGACCACCACGCTGGTTGCAGGCCTGCGGATGACCGGCATGGTCGCGCCGATGGTGCTGGACGGGCCGATCAACGGTGACTGGTTCGAAGCCTACGTGGCGCAGGTTCTCGTGCCCGAACTGCGGCCCGGTGACGTCGTCATCATGGACAACCTGTCGAGCCACAAGCGCCCCGCAGTCCGCGACCGGATCGAGGCGGCAGGAGCAACACTGCGCTTCCTCCCGCCCTACAGCCCCGACTTCAACCCGATCGAGAAGGCCTTCTCCCGGCTCAAGGCCATGCTCCGAAAAGCAGGCGAACGAACCGTCAGCGGCCTGTGGGACCTCATCGGCAAGCTCGTCGACATCTTCCGGCCCGCCGAATGCGCCAACTACTTCAGTTCATGCGGATATGATCCAGACTGATCGAAAATCGCTCTACGCTTCGTTCGGCGTTGCACGATCGTCTGCGCAAGAATACGGCGGTTGATCTTACGTTTCCAGTTCAGCTGGGCCTGCGAGAGAATGCGCGTTCGAGCAGTCTGCAAGAGGAAGTGATACTCCTTCTCGTTGTACAGGTAGCCCATGCGATAGGCGTGTTCGATCAAATCGATATTGGCATTTGCGGAGTCATCCTGGGCGATGCGTTTCAAGCCGTCAAAGAGATTCCCCGTGTCGATCTGGATGAAGCGGTTGATGCAGACATTGCCGACGTAGGTGGTGTTCCCATTGTAGCGGTTTCGAATGTAACAATGTTCCTTGATGTCCTGACCACAGGGGCAATTGTCCCACTCGTCGCTGATCTCAACGGCGACGAGCTCCCATTCTTGACGCGCGGCCTCGAAGATCTTTGCGACGGATAAAGGTAACCGATGCTCTCAGGCCACAGCGATCCAGGGCATGAGTTCGCCGACGCTGTT
>OFDN01002058.1_pt1 | contig 11758 bp, 20 predicted proteins | sample 1520971 | NCBI WGS metagenome assembly OFDN01 (sample SAMEA94257418, study PRJEB24077) | hot springs metagenome | biome: Aquatic biome; feature: Geographical feature; material: Water | place: India | collected 2012-06-12 | depth 5 m | reverse complement strand
GTGCTGCTGCGCCCGCCCTTCGCCGCCGCCTTCGCGGAGGCGGCGGTGCTGGTCCGCCGGAACCACACCCACGACGGGCCGGGCGGCGGCCTGACCGCGGACCAGGCGGTGGAGCTGGGCGGCTGGCTGGCCGGCTGCGCCGCCCACATGGGCGGGGCCGCCGCGACACCGGACGCCCAGCGGACCGCCCATCCCAACGCCGGGGGAGACGCCGCATGAGCCAGCGCCTGATCCCCCAGGTGGGCCTGACGGTGGAGATCGCGGTGGCGGGCGGCGGCGTCGTCACCCGCCGCGTCGCCACGGTGCGCGACCACGGCGACGGCCGCTACACCTGCGTGATCCAGCCGCGGGACGGCGGCGCCGTCGAGGCCGTGACCATCGCCCCGGCCGACCGCCATTGGGTGTGCGTCGAGCCGCCGGTGGACGTGCTGGCCGCCGTTCATCTGGCCGAGCGCGTGCGGCGCGGCGACGTGCTGCACGGCTCGGCCACCGGCCCGCTGCTGACGCTCGCGAACGCCGTCCTGCACATGGCCGGTCCGGCCCGCCCGGCCCGGCCCCGCGGCCCCGCGGCCATCGTCCAGGACGGCGGAGGTGCCGGATCATGACCGGACCCCACGGCTGGCTGTCCGGCTCCCCCGCCGTCCGCCCCTGGACGGGCGCCGCCATCAGCGCCGCCATCAACACCACCCTGCACGCCGCCTTCGGCCTGCCGCCCGCTTCCCACCCCGTTCCACCGGAGAGGCCCACCATGGACACCGTCGCCACCGCCACCCCGCCGTTCGTCATTCCCGACAGCCTGCCCGACGGTGTGCCCACCGCCGCCCGCCATCTGCACGCCGTCCTGATCGCCACCACCGCCACCGGCGCCCTGGCCCACATGGACGAGACCGGCCGCGCCGCCTTCGGCGAGGCGTGCGCGTGGCTGGCCGCCCTGCCGTCCGCCGGCTCGCCGACCGTCGAGGCGAACGGCAAGCTCTTCTGGCCGGACGAGGACGGCAGCCTGATCGCCGCCCCGCTGGTCAAGCCGGCCAAGGCGCTGGAGGACGGCTTCGTGCGCACCGTCGTCACCGGCGCGCTCAACACCCGCGCCACCCTGGCGAAGCAGAAGGCCCTGACCTTCAGCGAGGCGCAGTCGCTGATCGGCATCCTGGGCGTGGAGCACGGGGTGGAGATGGGCGGCAAGGCCGGCAACGTCAGCTTCACCACCTTCGACCGCCGCTACAAGGTGCAGATCAGCGCCCAGGACCGGCTGGCGGTCGGCCCGTCGATCGAGGTGGCGAAGCGGGCGCTTCAGGACTGGCTGGCCGAGGCCGAGGCCGGCGAGGAGGTCCGCGCCCTGATCAACGCGGCCTTCGGGCTCGACGATCAGGGCCGGGTGCGCGCGACCGAGCTGGTGCGGCTGCGCCGGCTCCACATCACCCACCCCAAGTGGCGCGCCGCCATGGCCGCGATCGACGACGCGCTGGAGGTGGCGGGCAAGGCCATCTACCTGCGCGTCTACGAGCGCCGGGACGACGGCCGCTACGACCTGATCCCCCTCGACCTTGCGAACGCGTGAGGTGGGCCATGCCCGAACCGCTGAAAACCGACCTCGCGGTGTGGAGCGCCGCCGCCGTGCTGCGCCGCGGGCCGGTCTGCGCGCGGCACCTCGGCCAGCCCGTGCACGCCTGGCTGGTGACGGCCGATGGACGCCGCCTGCGCTTCCACCGGGTCGCCGGCGACGCCGCCGGCCGCGTCGCCGTCAGCCAGCTCGCCGCCGGGGAGGCCGTCGTCTTCCCCGGCCTGATCTACCGCGCCGCGCCCGCGGCCGAGACGCTGGAGCCCGCCCATGACTGATCCCACCCTGACCGCCGCCGCCGTCCTGGCCGCCCGCTGGCGTCCCATGGACGAGGTGCCGGGCGCCGTCCTGGCCGAACTCGGCGACCGCATCGGCCTGCCTGCCGTCCTGGCCGTGGACGGTCAGCGCTTCCTCGACCTGTCCGACGAGGACGTGAGCGCGATCGCCGAACACCTCTGCGACACCCACAACGCCACCCTGTGGAAGAGCACGGACAAGCTGGCCGGCGTGCTTTCCGAAGTCGAAGCCGATCTGGCCGCCCACGCGATGCACGTCATGTCCGCGGTCACGCTCGTCAACGCCGTCGAGAACGAAGCCTGCGAACTGTCGGTGGATGACACCCTCGCCTTCCGGAAACGCGATCCCGCCGCCATGCGGGCGGCGCGCAAGGGGCCGATCCGGGCGCGGGCGATCCAGGTGGCCGCCCTCGCCGTGGCGCTCGCCGTGGCGATCGACCGCGAAGCCGCGCAGCAGGAGGAGGCCCCCGCCCATGGCTGACACCCTGACCGACGCGCTGCGCGTCGAGCGCGACCTGCGCGCCTTCATCGCCTGCCGGCTCGGCCACAGCGGCCCGCGCGCCCATGAACGCGTCGCCCGCACGGCCGACCTGTGGCGCATCGGCAGTGGCGTGGCGGACATCGAGGCGCTGGAGGTGCACATCGCCGAGGCGTGGGGTGCCGAGCTGATCATCGGCGTCAACGACACGCCGGCCACCGTCGCCGACGCGATCGCCGCCGCCATCGCCCGGAAGGAGGCCGCCGCCCTGAAGGAGAGTGCCCATGTGTGACGTCTGCCGCGCCCGCGCGACCGCGCTGGCGGAGGAGCTGCACGCCGCCCTGACCGGCGGCGGCGACCGGCCGGCCATCGCCTTCGCCGCGGCCCTGATGGCGATCACGCGGCTGGCCGACGCCACCGGCACCGGCGCCCACCTCGCCACCCTCCTGCGCGACATCCTCGCCGGCGCCCAGGCCGCCACGACCACCAGGCTCCCGCGCGACCTCGCCACCCTGAAGACGGAGGGCCGGGCATGAGGATGAACCGGATCGCCATCATCGGCATGCTGGCGCGCGAGGCACGGGGCCGCCGGGACATCCATCCGGAGACCATCCTGGCGCTGCGCCACGCGGCCGAGGTCGAGAAGCGGCACGGCACCGGTCTGGCGCTGTCCGCCCAGCTCGACGTGTGGGTCTCCACGATCAGCACGATGCACGCCAACACCGGCGACGCCAAGGTGCTTGAGGACGGTCTGGCCGTCCTGGACAACACCCGGAAGACGCTGCTGCGCCTGCGGTCCGGGGTTGCGCCGACCGGCACGATCCGGGCGACCGCCACCCCCACCGCCGACGACGTGCTGATGGACGTCGCCGCCGCCCCGGCGGAGGGCCGCGCATGACGCCCGTCCACCTGTCCCTGTCGGTCACCGTCTACGACGGCGCCACCCCCGTCCTGCTGGTCGCCGGCATCCCCGGCCACCCGGAGGAGGTGGCCTTCCTTGTCGACGGCCCCGCCGTCCGCTTGCTCAGGCCGGTGCGTGGCATCCCGGCGCGCCTGCCCGACCGCCCCATCACCCCCGGCCTGCCGTCGCTGGCCGCCATCCTGCGCGGCGCCGCCGCGCCAACCGAGGAGGAGCAAAGCCATGCCTGACACCCTGGCCGTCCCCGCGGCCCTCCCGGACGCCTTCGCCGGCCTCGGCCCCCGCCCGACGCTGGCCTGGATCGACGTGGAACTGCTGACGGTGGACCCCCGCTACCAGCGCTCCACCGACAGCCGCGCCAGCCGCGACAACATCCAGCGCCTCGTGGAGCGCTTCTCCTGGCGCAAGTTCCAGGTGCTCACCGTGGTCGCCGCCGGCGACCTCTACGCCATCATCGACGGCCAGCACCGCTGGGAGGCGGCGAAGCTGCACCCCGCCGTCCCGTCCGTGCCCTGCATGATCCTGCCCGAAGCGGGTCTGGCCGAGGACGCCCGGACCTTCACCGCCATCAACCTCGACCGCGTGGCCGTCAACCCGTTCCACCTGCACAAGGCCCGCCTCGCCGCCGGCGATCCCGACGCCCTGCATCTGCAGGAGGTGTGCGACCGCGCCCGCATCGTCATCCCGCGCACCAACCTGACGCCGAAGGACCTGCCGCCGCGCGCCACGCTGGCGCTCGGCACCATCCGGGACTGTCTGGCGAATTTCGGCGACGGCCCGACCGTGGCCGCGCTGTCCGTCCTGGCCGACGCCTTCCCGTCCGAGCCCGGCGCGGTGCGCGCCAGCCTGATCAAGGCCATGGTGCAGCTCTTCGTCGTCGTGAAGGCCGCCGGGGTGAAGGGTGCCGGGGCCACGGGGACGGGCGGCGGGGCGGTGGAGATCGACCGGGCGCGGCTGGCGAAGGTGCTGGCGGCGCGCGGCGCCGCCGAGCTGGAGAAGGCCGGCCGCGCCTACAAGGACAATTTCGGCGGCACCGCGGCGACGGCGATCCGCGCCGCCGTGGCGCGGGCCTACAACGAGCGGCTGCCGGCCGAACGGCGCCTGCCGGAAACCGCGTGATCCCATGGCCGCCCCGCTGCCCGCCGCCGCCACCCACCTCGACCTGATCGCCCGCCTGACCGTGGCGGCCGACCGCCTGAAGGGCCGGACGCCGGTGGGCCAGCGCGGCCGGCGCGAGCTGCGCGCGCTGCTGGTCGAGGCGCGGCTGGAGCTGCTGGCGTCGCCCGCGCCGCACACCGATCCCCGCACCAGCCTGGCCGCCGCGGTGGAGCGCGCCGCCTCCGCCGGCGTCGCCTACCCCGAACTGGTCGGCCTGTTCAACGACACCCTCGACCGCCTGCCGCGGAGGTGACCATGGCGAACGCACCAACCAAAGCGCCGGGCGCCGCGGCAGGAGCGGCGGTCATGACCACGCCGCTTGGCCTTCCCCCCGGCGATGCACCAACGACGGAGTGCACCGATGAATGAGACCGTGATCGGCCGCCCGGAGTGGACGGCCGGCGACTTCCTGATCGACCAGCGGTTCGGACCGCCGGCCGCTGTCCATGGCGAGGTCAAGGGCGCCTTCGGCGTCCGGCTCGAATGCACCCGCGAGCAGCAGGATGACGGATCGGAGATCTGGACCCTGACCCACCTGCCCACCGGCGGCGCGATCGGGGTGATGTTCAGCTCGGCCGAGAACGCGAAAGCCTGCGCCGAGGAGATGATCGGGCTCGGCGACTGGGGGATCATCACCACCCTTCTCGACAGGGACGACGCCGCGGCCTGGCCGGCGTGGGTGCTGGCCGGGCAGGCGACCATCCAACGCTGGCGCGATCACGAAAACCGGCTGGCCGGGGAGGGCTCATGACCATGCTTCCCCGCCCCGACCGCGCCCTGCATCTCGCCCCGCAGGGCCGCATGGGCATCCGCCGCACCTGCCTGAAATGCGGCCGCGACGACACCGCCTGGCAGCCCGGCGACGGCTCCACCCACCGGCCGCAGGAGTGGCGGCTGGCCGTCAACCGCTGCACCCCGGAGACATCATGAGCACGCGCACCACCGCCCGGCCAACCGGCCGCGTCAAACCATCCGGCGCGAAGCCCGCCAACCCCCTCGGCCCCCTGATCGCCAAGGTCCAGACGCTGCGCCGGCAGGTGCCGACGCTGGCCGACGACGCGGTCTGGCGCCCCTTCCTGGCGAAGGCTGCCGGCGGCATCACGTCCACCCGCGCCATGTCCGAAACCCAGCTCCACGCCGTGGTGCGCGCGCTCTACGCGGCCGGCGCGCCGAAGCGCCCCGGCCGCTCCGGCGGCCGGCGCCAGCCCTACGCCGACAGCCCGCAGCTCGCCAAGGCGCGCGCGCTCTGGATCGCGCTGGCCGACGCCGGGCGGGTGCGCGACCGCTCCGACACCGCGCTCGCCGCCTTCATCGGCCGCCAGACCCGCCAGGACATCGGCCGGCTCACGCCCGAGCGGTGGGCCAAGGTGATCGAGGCGTTGAAGGTCTGGGCCGACCGCACCGGCGCCGTTCCCGCCGCCGCCGCTCCCATCGCCACCGGCGCCCCCATCGTCACGGCCGTGGAGTAGGAGAGCGCCGATGGCCCGCCGCCCCGACCCCCGCATCCGCCGCCGGCACCTGCCGGGCCTGCTGGGCCAGATCGAGGCCCTGGTGGGCTACGAGGCCGCCGAACGCTTCGCCGTGGTGTTCGGCGGGCAGGAGGTCTACATCCCCGTCCTCTGCCCGGCCGACCACCCCATCGCCAAGGCGATCGGCCACCGCCGGGCGCGGGAGGTCTGCGCGGCGCTGGGCCGGCAGGGGCCGCTGGCGAACGGCAGCTTTGCCGTGCCGGTGGCCGACGTCGAGCTGAAATGGAACATCGCCCGCGCGCTGCGGCTGGCCGGCAAGTCCCGCAACGAGATCGTGCGGACGCTGCGCGCCCGCTACGGGCTGGTCAGCACGACCACCGCCGTCTCCCAGCTCACCAGCGACCTGCCCAGGCCGGCGCCCGAGACCGCCGCCGCCGACCACCGGCTGCGCCCGCCTCCGCCGCCGGACCCGACGCTCTGGGAATACGAGGCGACGCTGGCCGCCCGCCGCCGGCGGGCCGCCAAGGGGTAATCCCGTCTGCCAGCCGCCACCGGCTTAGGTTACCCCCGCCGCGCGCGCGACAGTGGTGCGTCCATCACCCTCGGGATGCGCCCATGTCCGGATACGCCGGCCCCGGCCTTTCGCCGCGCCACCTGGAACTCTTCGTCATCCGCCCGGTGCTGGCGCATCTGGCCGGCCCCGACGCCCCCGGCATCGACCGCGACGCCGCCGCCCTGCTGCTGCTCGGCACCGCCGCCCACGAGAGCGGCCTGCGGGCACTCGACCAGATCACGTCGGCCGCCGACCGCAGCCTCGGCCCCGCCTTCGGCCTGTTCCAGATCGAGCCGCGCACCCACGACGACGTCTGGGACAATTACTTGAAACACCGTCCGGCGCTGGCGGGCCGTGTGGCGGCGCTCGCCGCCCCGCACCCGTCGCGGCACGTCCAGCTCGCCACCAACCTCGCCTACGCCACCGCCATCGCCCGGCTGGTCTACTACCGCAGCCCGGTCGGCCTCGCCGCCCCCGGCGACATCGCCGGACACGCGGCGGTGTGGAAGCGCGTCTACAACACCGCCGCCGGCAAGGGGCGGCCCGATCAATTCGTCGAGGCGTGGACCCGCCTCGTCCACCCCCACCGTTGAGGTCACCCATGGGCGTTGCCGCCGCCGTCTCGCTCGTCTTCCTGTGCGCCATCTTCACCGGCGCCGTCTATCTGCTGAAGCGCCCGTCGTCCGACGCGGCCGACCGCATCCTCGGGCTGGTCGCGGCGCTCATGTCCGCCACCGGCATCATCGTGCTGGCGCTCAGCGCCCTGGCGTCGCTGGCCGTCGCCGCCGAGGCGGCCGGGGCCGCCGGGGCGGCCGGGGCGACCCCCGTGGCGCCGGGGCTGCCGTCCCTGTCGGAGATCGCGGCGCTCGCCCTGTCCGGCGCGCTCGGGCTGCTGGCGCTGCTGGTCCGCACGCTCGTCAAGGCCGCGGTGGCGCATCTGGAGACGCGCACCGGTCTGGCGCTCGACGCCCACACCCGCGACTATCTGGACCAGGCCCTGGACCGCGCCGTCGATTTCGGCCTCGCCAGGGCGGCCGACACGCTGGGGGTGGCGGCCCCCGCCGCCGAGCTGCGCGCCCACGCCCTGCATCTGGCCGCCGGCTACGCCCAGGAGCGCGTGCCCGACGCGCTCGCCCGCTTCCATGTCGGCGCGGGCGCCCTGGCCGACATGCTGGAAGCCCGGCTCGCGACCGCCCCGGCCCTGATCGACCGGACCATCTGAGGGGGCAGCCGTCATGCTCGACCAGATCAAGGAATGGGGGACGCTGGCCGGGGCCGGCTGGGGCGTCATGGCCCCGGCCGCCCTGTGGTGGCTGTCGCGCACCTTCCCCACCCGCCGGGAACTGGCCGAGCTGGTGCAGCGGCTGGTGAAGGCCGAGGAGCGGCTGGCCGCCGGCGAAGTCCGCTTCCAGGCGATGGACGCCGCGGTGCGCGAGGTCCGCCACGCCGCCGCCGAGGCCAACGACGCGGCGGACAAGGCGACCGAGGCCGCCGACCGCGTCACCGAGCTGCGGGTGGACATGGCGGATCTGCGCGGCGAGCTGCGCGTCGTCCGCGAGCTGCTGAAACGCGTGGAAGACGACAGCCGCCGCATGGTGGACGGCCACCTGACGATGAAAGCCTGACGGGGGAAGCCATGAGCATGCGCGACAAGGTCAAGGCCGTCTTCGACGCCGACCGCCGGCTCACCACCCTGCGGCTGCTGGACGAGAGCGGCGGGGCCGGCAACACGGCGACGCTGGAGAAGTCTGTCCGGCTGTTCTTCGCGCAGGTGGACCGCGCCACCGCCAACGCCGACGCCCGCTGGCTGGCCGCCGCCGGGCTGGTGGAGACCACTGAGCTGCGCCCCGACCTGCTGTCGGTGCGCCTGACCGACCGCGGCGAGCGGGTGGCGCGCGGGCTGGAGCGGGTGGACGGCGTGTCCCGCCCGTCGCGGGACTGACCCCATGGCGGGCCGCCCCAGCAAGGTCGACAAGCTGCCGGAGCCCCTGCGCGAGGGCATCGCCCAGCTCTGGCACTCCGGCCGCTACGGCCTGGACGAGATCCTGCGCCACCTGACCGACCTGTCCGAAGGCCGCCGCAGCCTGCTGCCGCCGGAGCTGGACGTGGCGGTGTCCGTCACCGCCGACGATCTGCCCAGCCGGTCCCGGCTGCACGCCCATTTGCAAGGGCTGGACCGGGTGGCGGAGAAGGTCGGCCGGTCCCGCGCCGTCGCCGAGGCCCTTGTGAAGCGCTACGGCGACGAGCCGGAAAGCCGCACCGCCCGCCTCAACATCGAGCTGGCGCATTCCGCGGTGCTGGACCTGTTCCTGGCCGACGGCGCCGGTGCGGGCGGCGACGGGGAGGATGGCGCCGCCACCCCCGTCACGCTCGACCCCGAGGGCGTGATGTTCGTCTCCCGCGCCATCAAGGATCTGGCGTCCGCGCGCAAGGCGGACGCGGAGTTGGCGCTGAAGCTGCGGCAGGAGTTCGCGCGCAAGGTGGACACCAGGCTGAAGGCCATCGCCGCCGACGCGGTGCCCGCGACCGCCAGCCCGGCCGAGGTCAAGGCCGCACTCCTCAAGCGCATCCGGGAAGAGGTCTACGGCATCGTGGAGCGGTCATGACCACCGGCCACCTGCCACCCGGCCCGGCGGTCCCGCTGCACCCCTATCAGCGCCGCTGGTTCCAGGACCGGTCGCGCTTCAAGACGGGCATGTTCGCCCGCCAGACCGGCAAGACCTTCACCACCACGCTGGAGATCGTGGATGACGCGTTCCAGGCGTGGGCGGGCGGCACCCGGACCCGCTGGGTGATCCTGTCGCGCGGCGAGCGGCAGGCGCGCGAGGCGATGGAGACCGGCATCAAGCTGCACGCCAAGGCGTACAAGCTGGCGATGGACTTCGCCATCGAGGACGAGCGGGAGTTCGCCGTCGTCCCCGACCCCGAGCGGCCGGAGATCGCCCACAAGGCGCTCGAACTCACCTTCTCCGGCGGCAGCCGTATCACCGCACTCCCGGCCAACCCCGACACCGCCCGCGGCTTCAGCGCCAACGTCTTCCTGGACGAGTTCGCCTTCCACAAGGACAGCCGCGAGATCTGGAAGGCGCTGTTCCCCGTCATCTCCGCCGGCTGGAAGCTGCGCGTCACGTCCACGCCCAACGGCAGGGGCAACAAGTTCTACGACCTGATGACCGCCCGCGACGACACCTGGTCGCGCCACACGGTGGACATCCACACCGCGGTGGCCGAAGGGCTGGACCGCGACATCGCGGCCCTGCGGGCCGGCATCGCCGACGAGGACGCCTGGGCGCAGGAATTCGAACTCCAGTGGGCGGACGAGGCGGCGGCGTGGCTCACCTACGAGCTGATCACGGCCTGCGAGGACGAGGCCGCCGGCGACCCCGCCCGCTACACCGGCGGCCCGGTCTTCATCGGCAACGACATCGCGCGGCGCAACAACCTGTGGGTAGCCTGGGTCCTCGAACAGGTCGGCGACGTGCTGTGGACGCGCGAGGTGGTGACCCGCCGCAACATCCCCTTTGCGGAACAGGACCGCATCCTGGACGGGCTGTTCCAGCGCTACCGCGTCCAGCGGACGGCCATGGACCAGGGCGGCATGGGCGAGAAGCCGGTCGAGGACGCGCGCACCCGGTACGGGGAGCTGCGCGTGGACGGTGTGCTGTTGCAGGGCGCCACCCGCCTCAACGTCGCCACCATCGGCAAACAGGCGTTCGAGGACCGCAAGATCCGCATCCCCATGGGCGACGCGGCGCTCCGCGCCGACCTGCACAAGGTCCGCAAGGTCACCGGCGACACCGGCGGCATCCGGCTGGTGGCCGACGACGACGCCGAGGGCCATGCGGACCGCTTCTGGGCCTGCCTGCTGGCGGTCGCCACCGCCGGCGGCCCAGGCGAAGCCTACGGCTACACCCCCGCCACGCCGGCGCACGCCACCGGCGCAGGCGGCTTCCTGCGCCCCGACCACGACGACGACACCGCCCGCGGCCTGGGCGGCCTCATCGGCCGCGCCGGCCGCGCGCTGCGAAAGGTCTGGTGACCAGCATGCCACCCCCATCGCAAACAAAGTCCACCATCCTCGGCCCCGACGGCCGCCCCATGCAGCGCCGGGATCTGGCCACCGAACAGGCCGGCCCCACCGTCACCGGCGTGCGTTCCGTGCTGTCCGGCCACCCGGCGGCCGGGCTGACGCCGGAACGGCTGGCGCGGCTCCTGCGCGCGGCCGAGGACGGCGACACCACGGCATACCTCGAACTGGCCGAGGACATGGAGGAGCGCGATCCGCATTACCGGGCCGTGCTCGCCACCCGCAAGTTGCAGATCAGCCAGCTCGACATCACGGTGGAAGCCCACTCCGACGCGGCCGAGGATCAGGCGGCTGCCGAGCTGGTGCGCGACTGGCTGGACACGGACAGCCTGCCCGACACGCTCTACGACCTTCTGGACGGGCTGGGCAAGGGCTACGCCGTGGCCGAGATCATGTGGGCGCTCGACGGCGCCCGCTGGCTGCCGGAGCGGTTCGAGCCGCGCGACCCGCGCTGGTTCCAGGTCGACCGCGCCGACGGGCGCACCCTGCGGCTGGTGGACGGCAGCGCCGACGGGGCGGAGCTGACGCCCCACAAGTTCCTGGTGCATGTGCCCCGCACCAAGAGCGGCCTGCCGATCCGCGGCGGGCTGGCGCGGGCGGCGGCCTGGGCCTTCCTGTTCAAGAACTTCGCGCTCAAGGATTGGGTGGTCTTCGCCGAGGTCTACGGCCACCCGCTGCGCATCGGCAAATACGGCCCGAACGCCAGCGAGGCCGACAAGGAGGTGCTGCTCGACGCCGTCCGCAACCTCGGCACCGACGCCGCCGCCATCGTGCCGCAGTCCATGGTGATCGAGCTGGTGAGCGCCAGCGTCACCGGCATCGACCTCTGGGAAAAGCTCTGCAACTACCTGGACCGGCAGGTGTCCAAGGCGGTGCTGGGCCAGACCGCCACCACCGACGCCATCAGCGGCGGCCATGCGGTCGGGCAGGAGCACCGCCAGGTGCAGGAGGACATCGAGCGCGCCGACGCCCGCCAGCTGGCATCCACCCTCAACCGCCAGCTCGTGGCCCCGCTGGTGGCCTTCAACCTCGGGCCCCGCCCGGCCGGCGCCTACCCCCGCATCCGCATCGGCCGGCCGGCCGAGGAGGATGTGACCGCGCTGGTGGACCGCGTGGTCAAGCTGGTGCCGCTGGGCCTGCGGGTCGAAGCGAGCGTGATGGCCGACAAGCTGGGCCTGCCCGACCCGCCGGCGGGCGCCGTGCTGCTGGCGGCGCCCGGCGCCGCCGCGCCGGTGGCGGG
>OFDN01002056.1_pt1 | contig 11781 bp, 14 predicted proteins | sample 1520971 | NCBI WGS metagenome assembly OFDN01 (sample SAMEA94257418, study PRJEB24077) | hot springs metagenome | biome: Aquatic biome; feature: Geographical feature; material: Water | place: India | collected 2012-06-12 | depth 5 m | reverse complement strand
ACACCCGCGGCCTGCTGGCCGCCCGCCCGCGCATCGAGGCGGAACCCGCCGACCTGCCGGTGCTGCGGCGCGACCCGGGCTGGCTGGAGGACGGGGCGTGATCGACGTCCACGATCTCACCGTGCGCTTCGGGCGCGGGCGGAGCGCCGTCACCGCGGTGGATGGCGTGTCCTTCCGTGTGGCGGAGGGGGAGTCCTTCGCGCTGGTCGGCGAGTCCGGGTCCGGCAAGTCCACGGTGCTGCGCGCCATCTCCGGGCTGAACCCGGACTGGAGCGGCCGCGTGCTGGTGGCCGGGGAGGAGCAGGGGCGACGGCGCGCGGCGGCCTTCCACAAGACGGTGCAGATGGTGTTCCAGGACCCTTACGGCTCCCTGCACCCGCGCCACACGGTGGACCGTATCCTGGCCGAGCCGGTCGCCATCCACCGGCTGGGAGACGCCGAGCGGCGCATCGAACGCGCGCTGGAGGAGGTCGGGCTGGGCGCCGGTTTCCGCTTCCGCTACCCGCACCAGCTCAGCGGCGGGCAGAGGCAGCGGGTCGCCATCGCCCGCGCCCTGATCCTGGAGCCGCGGGTGCTGCTGCTGGACGAGCCGACCTCGGCACTCGACCTGTCGGTGCAGGCGGAGATCCTCAACCTGCTGCGCCGGCTGCGGGCGGAGCGCGGACTGGCGCTGCTTCTGGTCACCCACAACCTCGCCATCGTCTCGCTGATGTGCGAGCGGCTGGCGGTGATGCAGGCCGGGCGTATCGTCGAGACGATGGCCGTCGCCGACCTCCGCCGCGGCGAGGCCGCCGAGCCCTACACGCGGCACCTCATCGAGGCCAGCCGCGGCTACCGCCGGGCGCCGTCAGCCTGACGGCTTCGGGCCCCACAGCTCCTCCAGCCGCTTGTCGCGCCCGCACGCGTAGCGGTAGTAGGTGTAGCGCACGGGATTGTTCTGATAGTAGTTCTGGTGGTAGTCCTCGGCCGGGTAGAAGGTCGCGGCCGGGTCGATGGTGACGGCGATCGGCTTGGCGAAGCGGCCGTCCAGCGCCTTCTTCGACTCCTCGGCCAGCCGGCGCTGCTCCTCGTCATGGACGAAGATGGCGGGGCGGTACTGGCTGCCGCGGTCGCAGAACTGGCCGCCGCCGTCCACCAGATCGACGTTGTGCCAGTAGGTGTCGAGCAGCGTCTGGAAGGACACCCGCTTGGGGTCGTAGCGGATCTCCACCGCCTCGGTGTGGCCGGTGCCGCCGGCCGACACCTGCTTGTAGCTGGGGTTCACCACCGAACCGCCGGTGTAGCCGGAGATGGTGGAGACCACGCCGTCCAGCTTGTCGAAGGGCGGCTCCATGCACCAGAAGCAGCCGCCGGCGAAGGTCGCCACGGCCAGACCGTCGGCCGCCGGCTTGGTGTCCTGGGCCAAAGCCGGGGCGGCCGTCGCCATCATCGCGGCCAGGGCCGCCGCAAGGGTTGCCGTTCGCAGCATGCGCATCTCCCACTGTCGGTGGATGTCACGATAGTCGCCCCGAGCGTCCTACGGTGTCACGGGCGCGTGAGGGGCGGGTCACGTTGCGGTGAGCGGCGGTCGGCGCTACCCTCGCCCGGCGATCGAGGAGGAAACCACCATGGACTGTTTCGCGGCGCCGGGCCCCGCCCCGCAGACGCTCGACGAGGCGCTGGCGCGGGTGATGCGCGACTATGGCGCGGTGACCGGGACGGAGACGGTGCCGCTGTCCCGTGCGCTCGGCCGGGTGCTGGCCGAGGCCGTGGAGGCGCCGGGCGACGTGCCGCCCTGCGCGGTGTCGGCGATGGACGGCTTTGGGCTCAACACCAGCGGGCCGTCCGGGGGCGGCGCGGACGCCGCTGCCGGGTCGCGCTTCACGGTGATCGGCCGGGTTCCGGCGGGGTCGGTGTTCGACGGCACGGTCGGGCCGGGGCAGGCGGTGCGCATCTTCACCGGGGCGGCGGTGCCGACGGGCGTGGACACCGTGGCGATGCAGGAGGATTGCAGCTCGGGCGACGGGGCGGTGACGTTGCGCGAGGCTGTCCGCGGCGGTGCCAACATCCGCCCGGCGGGGGAGGACATGGGCGCCGGCACGCGGGTGCTGGCGCCGGGCCGCCGCCTGCGCCCGCAGGAGGTGGGGATGGCCGCCTCCTGCGGGCGGGCGGAGTTGCTGGTGCGCCGCCCTCTGCGCGTCGTGCTGTTTTCCACCGGCGACGAGCTGCGCGAGCCGGGCGGGCCGAAGCCGGCCGGCACCATCTACGACGCCAACCGGCACACGGTTGGCGCGCAGCTCGCGGCACTCGGGGTTGAGCTGCGCGACCTCGGCATCCTGCCCGACCGGCTGGACGCGGTGCGCGACGCGTTGGCCGGTGCCGCCGCGGAGGCCGACCTGATCGTCACCTCCGGCGGGGCGTCGGTGGGGGAGGAGGACCATGTGAAGGCGGCCGTCACCGCGCTGGGCTCCATCGACCTGTGGAAGCTGGCGTTGAGGCCCGGCAAGCCGCTGGCCTTGGGCCGCATCGGCGACGCTGTGGTGCTGGGGCTGCCGGGCAATCCGGTGTCGGCCATGGTGACCTTCATGCTGGTCGGCCGGCCGCTGGCGCTGCGCCTGTCCGGCGCCGACCGCGTCTTCACCCCGCGCGCGCTGGCGGTGTCCGGCTTCCGCTTCCGCAAGAAGCCGGGGCGGCGGGAGTTCCTGCGTGTGACGCTGGAGACGGGGGAGGACGGGCGACCGCTCGCCCGCAAATTCCCCAACGACAGCTCCGGCGTGCTGACGTCGATGGTCGAATCCGACGGGCTGGTCGATGTGCCGGCCGAGGCGACGGCGATCGAGCCGGGCGACATGGTGACCGTCATCCCCTTCACGGGGTTGTTCGGGTAATGCCACCCTCTCCCGCCGGAGGCGGGAGAGGGTTTCTGCAGCCAGCGTTACTTCTTCACATGCCCGCTGATCTCGGCGTGCAGGGGCTTGGTCTGCTCGAAGACCTTCATCTGCTCCGGGGTGGCTTCGGCCTGGTGCAGGGTCTTCCACTCCGAATAGGGCATGCCGTAGACGGCTTCCTTGGCCTGGTCGTCGGTCATGGACAGGCCGCGCTCCAGCGCCGCGGCGCGGTACCATTTGGACAGGCAGTTCCGGCAGAAACCGGCGAGGTTCATCAGGTCGATGTTCTGCACGTCGGTGCGCTTCTGCAGATGCGCGACGAGTCCGCGGAAGGCGGCGGCCTCCAGCTCCGTGCGCGTGCGGTCGTCCATGATGAATCCTCGTTCGATGGGAGTGGTCGTTCTGGAAGGTGAGGGCGAGGGCCGCCCTGCTCAAGGGGCGCGCAGCGTCACCATACGGCCGAAGGGGTGGAACTGGCGCGAGGAGCCGCCGCCGAGGATGACCCCGGCCACTCCGTCGCGGTCGGTGGCGACGAAGCCGCACAGCGCGTCGATGCCGTAGGCGAAGAGCCGTGGCGTCAGCGGCGCGCCGGGGCCGACCAGCGCCAGCCGGCCATGCGGTGCGGCGGCGATCAGGCGCGGCAGCGTACGGTTCATCAGCGCGGACGCGGTGACGATCACCCCGCCGGCGGCGGGGACCAGCCAGTCGGCGGCGGTGTCCGGATACTCGCCGGGCTTCGGGTCCATCTCGATCACCCGCGCGTCGGGGCGGCGCTCGCGGATCTGCGGAAAGCCGCCGACCACCACCAGCGGCCCGTCGGCCGCGTCGAACAGGTCGAGCCCGTTGACCGCCGGCCCCTCAACGCCCGCGTGGTTGTAATGGGCGTTCAGCGCCGCCACCCCGACCGCCACCTCCAGCGCGTCCCAGCCGGCGGCGGCCGGGGCGGCGAGGTCGCGCAAGGATCGGCCGGCCCAGAATTCCGGCGGCGGCAGCGCCCGCCCGCGGGTCTGCGGCGGGCGGGAGGCGAGGCCCATGGCGCTGTCGGTCTCCACGAACACCCAATGCTCGCCGATGCCGACGCGGCGCACCGCCGCGTCTGCGATCCCCTGCACCAGGTCGGCGTAGAGCCGATGCGGCCCCCACCAGCGCCACAGCGCGGCCATGGACGGCGCCAGCAGGTCAGTGTGGCCCCCGGTGGCGGTCAGCCAGTCGTCGGTGTAGCGGCTGCCGACGCTGGTCAGCACCGGCACCCCCTCCGCCATGGCGGCCAGCAGCTCCTGCACCAGCCCGCCGCCGCCGGCCTCCAGCCCGCCGAACTTGTTGACCACCAGCAGTTCGACCCGCTCCGCCACGCCACGGCGCACCGCCTCGCTCGCCTCGGCGACGCCGGTGGGATCGACGCGGCAGGATTGCGAGCCGGGGCCGAGCTTCTGGGTGATGTCGTAGACCCGGCCGCCGCCGAGATCGACCAGGGTCATCAGCTCCGCGCACCCCTCCCGCGGGGCCTCGTTGCGCTGGATGACGCCGCCGACGCGGAAGCCGCGCGCCTTCAGGTCGAGCGCGAAGGATTCCAGCAGAGCGTCGGTGGCGGCGGAGCCGGGGCCATGCACCAGCGCGCCGGGGCGCAGCGGCGGTGGGACCGCGGGGTGCCGGCCGGTCATGAATGTCTGTCCATGGACGGCACCTCAGCCGCCGCGGCGGATGCGGTAGACGAACACGTCCTCGCGCTTTTCATAGGCCAGCAGCTCGTTGCTGGTGATGTTGCAGAAATGGCGGAAATCGATCACCGACGCGGGGTCGGTCACATAGACCACCAGCTCCTCCCCCACGGCCATGAGGTCGAGCGTCTTGCGGGTCCGCAGGATCGGCAGCGGACAGTGGAGACCCTTGACGTCCAGTTCACGCGCCGACACGCCCATCCGCTCCTTCGCACCGCAGCAATGGCAGGAAACGACTGTAGCGCGGGACGGGAGCGGGATGAAGGGGATCCTGCGCTTCCGGGGCAGGCGGGACCTTCCCGGTTGCGGGCTTGTTGTAGGGCCAGGACGAACAAAGCGACGGATCGTCAGTCATGGCCGACAGGCTTCGGGACAAGGTGGTCGTGATCACCGGCGCGTCGAGTGGGATCGGACGCGCCACGGCGCTCGCCTTTGCGGCGGAGGGTGCCGCCGTCGTGCTGGCGGCGCGGCGGCAGCCGGCGCTGCACACGGTGGCGGAGGACTGCATCGACACCGGCGGGCGGGCCATGGTCGTTCCCTGCGACGTCACCGACGCCGACCAGGTGCAGCGCCTCGCGCAACGGGCGGTGGAGGTGTTCGGCGGCATCGACGTGTGGGTGAACAACGCCGGCGTCATCGCCTTCGGCCGTTTCGAGGAGACGCCGCCCGACGTGTTCGGCCGGGTGGTGCAGACCGACCTGTTCGGGGTGGTCAACGGCTGCCGGGCCGTGCTGCCCCACTTCCTCGACCGCGGGGAGGGGGTGATCGTCAACGTCGCCTCCATCGTCTCGCAGACCGGGCAGCGCTACGCCACCGCCTACGCCGCCGCCAAGCACGCGGTGCGCGGCTTCACCGAATCCTTGCGCCAGGAGCTGGTGGACGAGCCGGACATCCATGTCTGCACCGTGATGCCCGGCGCCATCGACACGCCGCTGTGGCAGCACGCCGCCAACTACACCGGCCGCGCCATCAAGCCGCCGGCCTCCCTCTCCGCACCGGAGGATGTGGCGCGCTGCATCCTGTCGCTGGCGCTCGACCCGAAGCGGGAGGTGCATGTGGGCGGCATCGGCCGGCTGGCGGCCATCCAGCAGGCCATCGCCCCCGGCCTGACCGAGAAGGCGAGTGCGCGCATGTTCGAGCGCGGCATGTTCGACAACAAGCCCGCCCCGGACAGCTCCGGCTCCACGCTGCGGCCGATGGCCGAGCACAACGGGGCGTCCGGCGGTTGGCTGGAGCGGGAACCGGACGACCGCGGACCGGCCCGGCCGGTGCGACGCTTCTCCTGGACCAACCTCGCGCTGTTCCTGCTGCCCATCGGGCTGATGAGCCGGCTTCCCGCCGGCGCTCCCTGGCGCTGACAGGGGGCGACGGGATGGGCCTCTTCAGCCGCGGCAAGCCGGTGCCCGTCATCGGCCTGCGCAAGGACTCCGACACGCCGATGGGCGCCATCTGGAGCTTCATCTGCACCGACGCCGACTGCGAGCACCGGCTGGCGGGCGGTGAACTGGTGGACGCGGAGCGGCTGCTGGGGGCGGGCGACATCATCAACGTCCGACCACCGGGGGGCGGTGCCCGTCGCTTCGCGCTGCGGGTAACGGGGCGGGAGGATGATGTGGTGCGTTGCGCGCGGGTGGACCGGTAGGGGCGTTGTCGCGCCGGACCCACCCAACCCTCCCACGCTGGGAGGGGGAGGGCTTTTTGGTTCTCCCTCCCCTGCCTAGCGGGAGAGGGGCGGGGTGGGAGCCCTGCGCTCTACGCTCCGCCGATGCCCTCCGTGAAGCGTTCACCCGTCTTGGGGTCGATGTTCTCGCCGGTGCCGGGCGTGCCGGGTTCGGCTTCGTCGCGGGGACTCTTCGGCTGGGTGGTGGGCGGCTTGCCCGAAGCCTTTTCCTCGCGCTTGTCGGTGTCGGCCATGACGGTTGCTCCCTGGATGGTGACGGGTTGTCATGGTCAACAGGGGTGGAAGGAGGTTGTCGCGCCGACTCCCCCTCCCGACTTCCACCACTGCGCGGGGGGGAGGAGAAAGAACCCTCCCCCGCGCAGTGGTGGAGGGTCGGGTGGGCGGCCCGGTGCGGACACGCCTCACGCCACCGCCTTCTCCGCGAACAGGCGGTCGATCGCGGCCTCATCGAAGCCGTGGTCCGCCAGGATCGCGCGGCTGTGCTGGCCGAGCGTCGGGGCGCCGGTCTCCACCGCACCCGGGGTGCGGGAGAATTTGACCGGCAGGCCGATGGCCCTGGTCGGGCCGACGCGGGCCTGCTCGACCTCCACCACCATGCCGCGGGCGAGCGTGTGGGGGTGGGCGTGCATCTCGCCGATGGACAGCACCGCTCCGGCGGGGACACCAGCGCGCTCCAGGAGCTCCAGCCAATCGGCGGTCGGGCGGGCGCGGAAGAGGTCGGAGAGGATCGACTCCAAGGCGTCCAGATGGGCCATGCGCGAGGCGTTGTCGGCGAAGCGCAGGTCGTCCTTCAGGTGCGCGGCACCGATGGCGTCGAGCAGACGCAGCCAGTTGTTCTGGTTGGCGGCGCCGATGTTGATCCAGCCATCCGCCGTTGGGAAGGCCTGGTAGGGGGCGTTCAGCGGGTGGGCCGAGCCCATCGGGCCGGGGTCGGTGCCGGTGGCGAAGCGGATCGCCGACTGCCAGTAGGTGTGGACGATCCCCGCCTCGAACAGGGAGGTGTCGACGCCCTGACCCTCACCGGTTCGGTTGCGCTCGACCAGCGCAGCCAGCACGCCCATGGCGGCGAGAAGGCCGGCGGTGATGTCGGTGACCGGGGCACCCACCTTCACCGGCGGGCGGCCGGGGCCTTCCCCGGTGATGCTCATCAGGCCGCTCATGCCCTGGGCGATCAAGTCGAACCCGCCCTGGTCGGCGAGCGGGCCGCTGCGCCCGAAGCCGCTGATGGCGCAGTAGACGAGCCGCGGGTTCAGCGCCTTAAGCGCCGCCTCGCCGAAGCCCAGCTTCTCCATCGTTCCCATGCGGTAGTTCTCGACCACCACGTCGGCGGACGCCAGCAGGCGGCGCAGCACCTCCTTGCCGCCCTCGGTCTTGAGGTCGAGCGCGATGCCGCGCTTGTTGCGGTTCATCATCATGTAGGCGGCGGATTCGCCGTCCACCGTGGGCGGCACCATGCGGCGGCTGTCGTCCCCGCCGGGCAGCTTCTCCACCTTGATGACGTCGGCGCCCATGTCGGCCAGCATCATGCCGCAGACCGGGCCGGCCATGATGTGGGCCAGCTCGATCACCGTCACGCCGGCCAGCGGTCCCTTGCGCTCCGTCATGATCATCGCCCCTCGAACCGCGGCTTCTCCTTCGCCAGGAAGGCGCGGTAGCCGATGCGGAAATCCTCCGTGCCGAAGCAGGCGTAGCCCTCCTCCAGCTCGGCGGCGGTCAGCGGCGTGCCCTGCTCCAGCCGGTCGAGGAACGTCTTGTGCCAGCGGGCGACCAGCGGTGCCCCGTCGGCGATGCGGGTGGCGGTGGCCATCGCCTCCTCCTCCACCGAAGCATCGGGGACGACGCGGGTGACGAGGCCCTTCTCCTTCGCCTCCGCCGCCCCGAAGATGCGCCCCTCCAGCAGGATCTCCAGAGCCGTCGCTCGGCCGGCAAGCCGCAACAGCGCGTCGATCTCCGGATAGGCCATGACGAGGCCGAGACGGTTGATCGGCGCGCCGAAGCGGCTGGACTCGCCGCAGATCCGCAGGTCGCAGCTTCCGGCGATCTCCAGCCCGCCGCCGACGCAGATCCCTTCGATCAGCGCGACCGTGGGGTGGCGGCAGTCGCGCATGGCGGCCAGCGTCTCGTGCATCACGGTGCCGTAGGCGCGCGCCTGCTCGATGTTGGAGCGTTCCGTCTCGAACTCCGCGATGTCGTTGCCGGGGCTGAAGGCCTTGCCCCCGGCCCCGCGCAGGACGATGCAGCGCACCGTGTCGTCCTCATGCAGGCTGCGGAACGCCTCGCCCAGAGCGCGCCACAGCGGCTTGGTCATGGCGTTCAGCTTGTGCGGCCGGTTGAGGACGAGGGTGACGATCCCCCCGTCCCGGTGCGTCAGCAGCTCGTCGGTCATGGCAAGCCTCAATAGAACAGGTTCACCAGCGCCAGCGACACGGCCGGCACGTAGGTGCAGATCATCAGCACGACCAGCAGGGCGCCGATGAAGGGCAGGTTGACCTTCGTCGTCTCCCAGATGTCGGACTTGGCGATGGAGCAGGCGGCGATGAGCACGCTGGCCACCGGCGGCGTCTGCTGCCCGATGGCGAGGTTGAGCGTGACCACCAGACCGAAATGCACGGGGTCGATGCCGACCTCGGTGACCAGCGGCATGACGATCGGCACCACCAGGATGATGGCGGCGGCCGAATGCAGGAACATGCCGAGGATCAGGAAGGCGACGTTCAGCAGCGCCAGCACCGCGTAGGGGTTGGTCGTCACGCTGGCGATGGAGCCGGCCAGCTTCTGCGGAAGCTGCGCCTCCGTCAGGAAGGTGCCGATCAGCGCCGACGCTGCGACCAGCAGCATCACCACCGCGGTCTGCAAGCCACCGTCCAGCGCCGCCTTGCTCAGATCCTTCCAGGTCAGCTCGCGGTAGATGACCACGCTGATGAACAGCGCCGCCACGACCGCCAGACCCGCCCCCTCCGTCGCGGTGACGAAGCCGCCGAAGATGCCGCCGAGGATGATGACCGGCAGCAGGAAGGCCCAGGCCGCCTCGCGCGCCGCTTCCCAGACGCGGGAGATGCGGAAACGCTCCTCGATCGGGAAGTCGTAGCGCACCGCCTGGATGTAGGCGGCGACCGCCAGCCCGACCGCGCCGATGATGCCGGGGATGATGCCGGCCACGAACATCTTGACCACCGAGGTCTGCGCCATGACGGCGTAGAGGATCATCGGGATCGAGGGCGGGATGATGATGGCGAGGCTGGAGGCGGACGAGCAGATCGCCGCCGCGAACTCCTTGGAGTAGCCCTTGCGCTGCATCGCCGGGATCAGGATCGTGCCGAGTGCGGCCACGCCGGCGACGGCGGATCCGGAGATCTCCGCGAAGAACATGGACGCGCCGATCACCACCATCGACAGGCCGCCGCGCACGAAGCCCAGCAAGGCGGAGGCGAAAGCCACCAGCCGGCGCGAGATGCTCGACGCGTTCATGATGGCGCCGGCCAGGATGAACAGCGGGATCGCCAGCAGCGGGAAGTTGGTGGCGCCCTCGAACATCACCAGCGCCACGTTGGGCAGCATGTCCGTGCCCTGGGTGGTGACGATCGCGGCCATGGCGACGAGGCCCAGCGCCACGGCGATGGGCACGTTGAGCAGGACGAGGGCCATCAGGCCGCTCAGCATGAAGCCGATGGTCATGCGCGGCGCCCTCCCTGAACGGCGGCGGTCGCGACCTGGGCCGCGGCGGCCGGGGCCGGATCGTGGGACACGCTGCGGCTGTCGCTCAGCGCGTCCTCAAGCTCATGGTCCTTGAAGCCGGAGCCGCGCGCTTCAGCCAGCAGCTTGGGCAGGCGCAGCGCCTCGCACAGCATGAACAGCACCGCGCCGACCGGGATCACGGACTGGGTGAGCTGGAGAGGGATGTTGGGCAGGCTGGTCAGCGTCATGCCCTCCAGGATCACCAGCACCTCCCACCCCATCCAGGCGAGCACGCCGAAGAACAGGAAGACGCAAGCCTCCGAGAAGATCGCGGCGGCGACGCGCAGGCCGGGGGGGAGCGCGTTGACCAGGCCGGGAAAGCCGATGTGGGCACCCTTCAACGCGGCGAGTGCCGCGCCGTAATAGGTGAGCCAGGCCAGCCCAACCGACGCCACCTCGTCGTACCAGGTGAGCGAATGGCCGGAGTAGCGGAAGACGAAGCCGGCGACGATCAGCAGTGTGAGCGCCCCGACCAGGAGAATCAGGAATGCCTCGAGCAGGCGCTCGAGCCCCGAGCGCAGCAGGTCCAACACGGGCGGGCTCCTTGTTACGGTCGGCCGTAAACGGGAAACCCCTCCCCGCTGGACGGGGAGGGGTGTGACGTCACGACTTCTTGGCGAGCGCCAGCGCGCGATCGACCAGGGGCTTGCCGTCGGGCACCTCGGTGGCGAAGGCCTTATAGATGCCGTCGCTGGCCTTCACGAAGGCGGCCTTGTCCACCTCGTTCACCTGCATGCCGGCGGCCTTGAGCTTGGCCAGCAGGTCGTCGTCCATCTCGGCGGCCAGCTTGTAGACGGTGGGCTGCACGGCGACCGCGGCCTCGGTCAGCGCCTTGCGCACATCCTCCGGCAGGCGGCTCCAGCTCCGCCCCGCGGTCAGGTAGGCGGGGGTGTAGACGTGGCCGGTCAGCGACAGGAACTTCTGCACCTCCTGGAAGCGGGCCGGGTAGATCTGGGCGAAGGGGTTCTCCTGGCCGTCCATGACGCCGGTCTGGAGCGCCACGAACACCTCCGACAGCGCCATCGGGCTGGGGTTGGCGCCGTAGGTTTCGAACATCTTCACGCGCCACACGCCCTGCGGCACCCGCAGCTTGATGCCCTGGAGATCCTCGGGCTTGGCGATCGGGCGCTTGCTGTTGGTGATGTGGCGGAAGCCGTTCTCCCACACGCCCAGGATCTTCAGGCCCTTCTTCTCGGCCTCCGGGTACAGGGTGGGGGTGACGATCTCGTCGCGGATGCGGGCCATGTGCTCGCGGTCCTGGACGAGGTAGGGCATCTCGAACATGCCGAAGACCGGCACCTCGGTCGACATGACGGTCGAGGGGAGCGACAGGTCGATGGTGCCGAGCTTCAGCTTCTTCATCATCTCGGAGTCGCCGCCGAGCTGGCTGGAGCCGTAGACGACGACCCTGGCCTTGCCGCCCAGCTTCTCGTTGGCGATGCGCGCGAATTCCTGCGAGGACCGGTCGAACAGCGAGCCCGGCTCGCCGACATGGCCCAGCTTGATCTCGGTCTGCGCCGCCGCGGTGCCGGTGGCGAGCCCGCCGGCGACCAGCGCCGCCGCGAATGTCCTGCCCAGATAGCTCATCGTTCGTTCCCTCCCGTTTTTGTGCATGAACCCTCGCCCCTCCGGGGAGAGGGTGGCGCAAAGCGCCGGGTGAGGGGGCGTTACGGCCCGGCAGGGCCGGTCACGAATTCACTGGCCGTTGCGGAAACCGGCTGCCGGCTGTGAGGGGACAGGGGGTTTGACATAGGCGGGATGGGGCGGGATTTGGCGGGAT
>OFDN01002055.1_pt1 | contig 11786 bp, 15 predicted proteins | sample 1520971 | NCBI WGS metagenome assembly OFDN01 (sample SAMEA94257418, study PRJEB24077) | hot springs metagenome | biome: Aquatic biome; feature: Geographical feature; material: Water | place: India | collected 2012-06-12 | depth 5 m | reverse complement strand
GGCCATGGCGTGGCAGGCGCCGCTGACCGGCTTCGCCCCGCCCCCCGCCGCCCGCGCCGCCGACGGGCCGGTTTACGCGACCGGGGCGGAACCGCCGGCCGATCCCGACCCGCATCCTCTGGGCGCCGCGCGCGCGCAGCTCCACAACACCTACATCGTGGCGCAGACGGCGGAGGGCATCGTCATCGTCGACCAGCACGCCGCGCACGAGCGGCTGGTCTACGAGCGCATGAAGACCGCCCTGCTGGAGGGCGGCGTGCGCCGGCAGGCCCTGCTGATCCCCGAGGTGGTGGAGCTGGACGAACCGTCCGCCGCCCGCCTGACCGCCCGCGCCGTCGAGCTGGCCGAGCTGGGGCTGGTGGTGGAGCCCTTCGGCCAGGGCTGCGTGGTGGTGCGCGAGGTGCCCGCCCTGCTCGGCCAGTCCGACGTCAAGGGCCTCGTCCGCGACCTCGCCGAGGAGCTGGCCGAGCTGGGCGACGCCCTGTCGCTGAAGGAGCGGCTGGAGGCGGTCTGCGGCACCATGGCCTGCCACGGCTCCGTCCGCGCCGGCCGCCCCCTCAACACCGACGAGATGAACGCCCTGCTCCGCCAGATGGAGGCCACCCCCCACAGCGGCCAATGCAACCACGGCCGCCCGACCTGGGTGGAGCTGAAGCTGGGCGACATCGAGCGGCTGTTCGGAAGACGGTAGGGAGCGCTCAGAGATCGCCGGTGAGAATATCGATGGCGGTGCGGATGTCGTGGCGCCACTCCGACAGGTTCGCCACGACTACGCCCAAATCATGGATGGACACGCCGGCGATCTGCGGCGTCATCATCACGACGCGCTCGCCCTCGATCTCGAACACGGGCATCAGGCCCTTGATCGGCGTACCGGCCGCCGCCGCCCTGACCAGCGGGACCACCACACGCGAACTCCGAACCATCACGAGATCGCCCTGGACAACGAGCAGGAACGGCACGGGGTGGTCGACATGACGCTGTGCGTCGGGATTCCGGCAAACGTCGAGAAAGCGCATCAGAACAGCCGCTTGCCCGCGCTGAACATGCCGTGGCGTTCGACGAAGCGGTCGTAGTCGTCGAAGGCGGCGCGGTTGTCGGCGATCCAGCGTTCCTGCCGGGCGGTGCGGACCGACCGTTCCAGGGCCTGCTCGAAAATCTCCGACAGATCCATCCCCAGCGTTTCCGCCTCGGTGACGAGGTCCCCGCGCGCGGACACCGTTCTCGACTTGCGTTGTGCCGCGTCGCGCGCCATGGCTTACCCCTCACCGGTCCCGCAACGATGATGGGCCGAAGCGTCATGGCCGGTCAACGTCCGGTCAACGCCCCCCCCAGCACCTCCCCCAGCGCCTCGCGGACCACGACGATGCGGAGCGCCAGCGCCTCCAGCTCGTCGGGGCGGTCCATGTCGAGGAGCAGTTCGGCGATGGCCTCGGTGCGGCGGACGAGGGTGTCGACGTCGCGGGGCTCGGCGCGGCGCTGCATGATGGTGTCGATCAGCGCGTCGCCGGCATAGCCGGCCAGACGGGCGGAGCGGTCGACCAGCCGGTGCTGCAGCTCGGTCAGAGCCGGCGGCTTCTCCTCGTGGCCGAGATGGGCGCAGAAGCGGTGCAGCCACGCGATCTGGCGCACCAGCGCCTCGAAGAACAGGTCGTCCAGCTTGGGCGTCACCGCCGCCCGGCCGACCATGTCCAGCAGCGCGCTGGACAGCCGCCCGGCCGCCTGCACGTATTTGCCCATATCGACGCGGTCGGCCGGCTCCACGAAGGGGCTGGCCTCCTCCGGCGTTTCCTGGCGGGCGTCCAGGATGCGCAGCACCACCACGATCAGCGCGTCCACCGCCGCCAGCACCGACAGGCTGGCGTGCATCGCCTTCAGCCCGCGGTCGGCGACGAAGCCCTCCAGCGCCTCGGTGGCGCGGCGCAGCGCCAGCCGGGCGAGCCGGCGGGACTGGTAGCGCCCCTCCTCCAGCCCAGCGGTGGAGCCCAGCGCGTCGAGCACCAGGGTCAGCACCTCCACCCGCAGCAGGGCGTGCGCCAGATCGTGCAGGCTGGCCGGACCGATGGGGCGGGTGTCGCGGTAGTGCTGCTCGGTCAGGCGGCGGCTTTCGGCCTCGCAGGCGTCGGCGACGGTCGCCAGATGGCCGCGCCCGGCGCCCTTCAGCGCGCGGACGATGCGGCGCATGGCGTCCGCTACCTCCACCGCGCCGGGCATCGCCTCGCCGTCGGCGGCGTCGGCCGCGTCCGGACGGCGGCCGTCCACCAGCCGGCCCATCAGGTAGTCGCGGGCACCGGGCAGCACCACGTCCACCAGCACCGGCGCCACATAACGCATCATCGCGTCGCCGAAGCGGTTGGGCACCGCGCCGACCAGGGTGAGCAGCGGGTTGGCGTCGGCGCGCAGCAGAATGCGCGTCCGGTGGTGGATGAGGCGGTCGACCAACAGCTCCGCCTTGACGATCGTCATCGGCTCGCGCAGCAGGGAAACGACCCCCACCGCGTCGCGCGCCTCGCGCAGGCCGCGCAAGGGCCGGGTGGGAACCGCGCGCACCGGCGCCGGCCGGCAGGGCGCCACACGCTGCGCCGGGTGCTTCGCCTCCGGTTTCGCCGCAGCACCCGGCCAGAAGGTCGGCCAACCGAGAAAACGCGCGACCACCGCCCATTCCCCTTTCGTGGCACCCGCCAATCCTTAAGGGGAATATGAGGCCGCTCTTTGGCGCTTTCAAACGAAATCAAAGCAATACTTGCCGTAGGGGATAACGGCCGCGCGAAAGTCACAGCGGCATCTCCCCGATTTTATCCTGAATTTCATCCGCCCTATGACGTACGGTCGAGGCGTCCCGCCTCTGCGACGATCCGCCCGCGGCGGCGGCGCCCGGATCCGGCTATGCATGGCGTGTCCGTGTGGGGGAAACGCAGGGCATGGCGACGGGTGGCATGGAGGACGACCGGACCTCCGGTGTGCAGGCGCGTGCGGTCGATCGGGACCAGCCGCTGTCGATGCGCGCCCATCGGCACAACATGGTGGGCGTGCCGTCGCTGGAGCTGGATTCCGCCGCCTTCAACGACGACCCGCGCCCCTTGCGCATCCACGGCGTCCGCGCCCAGAACCCCGCCCTGTTCGAGGCGCTGGACGGCACCGCCGACCCCGACACCGCCGCCGACGTGTTCCAGCACTACATGGCCTTCACCTTCGGCCTGAACCCCGACTTCTCGGGGTCGGAAGGCGCGGACGGCAAGCGGCGCTTCCGGGCCAGCTACCTGCGCCTGCTGAAGGGCTGGATGTTCGACAGCAACAACGCCGAGGGTGCTGTGCTGAAGGGCTGGGTGGAAAGCCGCTTCGGTCTTCTGCCCACCTGGCACCGCGAGCCGATCCGCAAGTTCGCGTCCGACGCCTGGACCCGCTACGCCGAGCAGAAGCTGTCCACCCGTTTCCACAACAACGACATCCACGTCCAGCTCGACCTGCTCTACGAATTCACCCAATGGTGGATCGGGCGGGGATGGGGGCCGATGGCAGGGCTGAATGGTGCCCGGCACCTGCGGCTCTACCGCGGCGTCAACGCCTTCGACGAGCACCATGTGGTGTCGCGGCCGGACCGGCGGACGGCGGTCATGCACCTGAACAACCTCTGCTCCTTCTCCATCGACCGGCACATCGCCTGCCAGTTCGGCGATTATATCCTGGAAGCACAAGTCCCGCTTGTTAAAATAATCTTCTTCCGCGACATTCTGCCCAGGTACCCATTCAACGGCGAAGGGGAATACTTGGCGGTCGGCGGCGACTACCGCGTGACCGTCTCCCTGCTCTGAGAATGGCGTTCCATGATCGATCCCCAGATCCGCAGCCGCGCGCTCGGCGCCTACCTCGGCCTTGCCTGCGGCGACGCGTTGGGCGCCACGGTCGAGTTCCTGACCAAGGGCGAAATCGCCCACCAGTACGGCGTCCACAAGCACATCAAGGGCGGCGGCTGGCTGAAGCTGCCGGCGGGGCAGGTCACCGACGACACCGAGATGGCGATCCACCTCGGCCGCGCCATCCTGGCGGGGCCGGAGTGGGACGTGCGTCGGGCCGCCGACGAGTTCGCCATCTGGCTGAAGGGCGTGCCGGTCGATGTGGGCGACACCACGCGCCGCGGCATCCGCCGCTACATCATGCACGGCACGGTCTCGGAGCCGCCGGGCGAGCATCTGGCCGGCAACGGCGCCGCCATGCGGCTGCTGCCGGTGCCGCTCGCCACGCTGGGCGACGAGGCGGCCATGGAGCTCTGGAGCCTGGAGCAGGCCCACATCACCCACAACAACCACCTGTCCGACGCCGCGGTGCTGGCGCTGGGCCGCATGGTTCAGCGGCTGATCCTCGGCGGCGGCGTCAAGGATGTGCGGGAGGAGGCGAACGCGCTGGTGGCCAAGCACCGCGCCTTCAAGTTCGAACCCTACCGCAACCTGTCCACCGCCTTCATCGTCGATACCGTCCAGACCGTCTTCCACTATTATTTCCAGACCGACTCGGTCGAATCCTGCGTCGTGGAGACGGTGAACCAAGGCGGTGACGCCGACACCACGGGGGCCATCGCCGGCATGCTGGCCGGCGCCACCTACGGGGTGGAGAACATCCCGCCGCGCTGGCTGCGCAAGCTCGACCCGGCGGTGCAGGACGAGATCCGCGCCCAGACCGACGCCCTGCTCGCCCGTTCCCCCCACGCCACCGCCCCCTGACCGGGAGTCTCGCCCTATGGCCGACGTGATCTTCTTCGAGAAGCCGGGCTGCGCCGGCAACGCCCGCCAGAAGCGCCTGCTGGAGGAGGCTGGCCACACCGTGCACGCCCGCAGCCTGCTGGCCGAACCCTGGACGGCCGCCACGCTGCGCCCCTTCTTCGGCGACCGCCCGGTCGCCGACTGGTTCAACCGCGCGGCCCCCGCGGTGAAGTCGGGTGCCGTGGTGCCGGAGGATCTGGACGAGACCGCAGCGCTCGCCCTGATGCTGGACACCCCCCTGCTGATCCGCCGCCCGCTGATGCAGGTGGCCGACCGCCGCGACTGCGGCTTCGAGCCGGAGCGGGTGCATGGCTGGATCGGGCTGGCGTCGCTGCCGGAGGGCAAGACCGAAGGCTGCGCGCGGCCCGACATGCCCCCCTGCCCCACGCCCCCCGATCCCACACAAGGCTCCACGGGGGCGTGACGCGGGCACGCGGACGGCGTACCCTGTCGCCGCGAGAGCCGGGAGGCAACGGAGGACAGGGCGTGCGCGGCGGTGCGGCACAGAAAGACTTCGCGTCGGTGGACGCCTTCCTGGCGTGGGAGGAGCAGCAGCCGGAGCGCTACGAGTTCCTGGACGGTGCGGTCTGGCCGGTGAACGGCGAACCGTCCGCCATGGCCGGCGGCTCCATCACCCACAACGACCTCGTCTTCAACCTGCGCACCGCGCTGCTGGGACTGTTCCGGTCGCGCGGCTGCCGGGTGCAGAGCGAGAACGTCAAGCTGCGCACCGAGAGCTTTTCCGTCTACCCCGACGTCATGGTGCTGTGCGGGCCGGTGACCGGGCGCGAGTCCACGGTGACCGAGGCGCTCCTGGTCGCGGAAGTGCTGTCGGAGGGGACGGAGCGGCGCGACCGCTCGGTCAAGCAGCAGGCCTATCTGAACGCCCCCTTCCTGAAGCAGCTCCTTCTCGTTTCGCAGGACGCGCAGGTGGTGGAGGTCTACAGCCGGCAGGACGATGGCTGGGCTTACCGCATCGCCCGCGGGCCGGACGGGACGGTCGAGCTGCCGGCGGTGGACGCGAGCCTGTCCCTGGCCGATCTCTACCGCGACACCGACGTGCCCCCGCCGGGCGCCGTCCTGCCCTTCCGCCCGGCCTGAGGGAGACACCACCCATGTGCGAACTGTTGGGCATGAGCGCCAACGTGCCCACGGACATCTGCTTCAGCTTCGCCGGGCTGATGAAGCGCGGCGGCGGCACCGGGCCGCACCGCGACGGCTGGGGGATCGCCTTCTACGAGGGCAAGGGCTGCCGCACCTTCCACGACCCGCACCCGAGCTGCCAGTCGGAGATCGCGCAGCTCCTGCGCCGCTACCCGATCAAGAGCCGCACCGTCATCTCCCACATCCGCCGCGCCAACCGCGGGCAGGTGTCGCTGGAGAACACCCATCCCTTCACGCGCGAGCTGTGGGGCCGCGTCTGGACCTTCGCCCACAACGGCCAGCTCAAGGGCATCAAGAAACGCCCGGTCAGCTATTTCCAGCCGGTCGGCACGACCGACAGCGAGCACGCCTTCTGCTGGATGATGGAGCAGATCCGCATGCGCTACCCCGACCCGCCCCGGCGCGACGCGGCGCTGACCGCGCTGGTGCGCGATCTGGCGGAGGAGATGGGCGGGCTCGGCGTTTTCAACCTGCTTCTGTCGGACGGGCGCACCCTGTGGTGCCGCTGCTCCACCAACCTCGCCTGGCTGACCCGGCGGGCGCCCTTCGGCGCCGCCCAGCTCATCGACGAGGACATGACGGTGGACTTCGCGCAGGAGACCACCCCCGACGACGTCGTCACCGTCATCGCCACCCGCCCGCTGACCCGCAACGAGACCTGGAATGTCATGGAGGCGGGCAGCATGGTGGCGTTCCGCAACGGGGAGCGGGTGGGATAGCGGGGTACCGCGATTCCGGGTTGGATCACGACGCCGTTCTGCCGCAAATTCGGGGAATGACTCCGCCCATCCGTCCACAGACCGTCCGTGCCCGATGCTGACCATCCGCTACACGCAGCTCGACGACCTGAGCCGAACGGCGGACGCCGCGTTCGCGGAGGGTCTGCGGCTGCATCTGGCCGACCGGCATCCGGCCCTGCTTCCCCGCTTTCCCGAACCCCAGCAGCGGCGCATCGTGGAGACCATGATCGCCCGCGCCCGCCGCTGCGGCGCGACATGGGAGTCGAGCATCGCCCTGTTCTGCGACCTGATGGAGGCGGTGGCCCCGGATTTCCACCGCAGCCCGGCCATCGCGGCGGCCATCGGCCCGGCCGACCGCCGCACCGATGAACGGATCGAGGCGCTGCCCGATACGGTGGAGCCGGCCGCCTGGGATCATGCGGAGCGCAATCGCTGCGACCTCGACCTCTACGCGCATCCGGATCTTGACGGCGCGCCACCCGGCGACCGGATCGCCGCGGCGCTCGACATCCTGCTGTGGGACCACGCGGCCGCGCGCGACGCCCTCGCCTCCGGCGCAATGACCGCGGCGGAGCGCTTCGGCTTCGCGGCGCTGCCGGACGCGCCGCTGGCCCTGGCCGCGTGGCGGGCGCTCTATGGTGCGGGAACGCGCCTCGCCTGGATGGACGACATCGTCGATCCCGCCGTCCCCCCGGGGGTGCGGCTGGCCGCGCTGCGGCTGCGCATCATGATCGACCACGGGCGGCGGGTCTGACCATGCCGACGCTCTCCGACCTCGCCGCGTTCGGCAAAGGGCTCGGCAGCGGTGCGCGCGGTGCCGCGGTCGGCACCTGGGAGGGCATCAAGGGTCTGGCCAAGGGCGGCTACGCCCTGGCGACCGACGCCGGCGCGCGCGACGCCGCCTATGACGCGGCGAAACGGGCGGCCGCCGGTGCCGCGGCCTACGGGCGCGAGGCGATGGCCGATCCGGCCAAGGTCTACCGCGACGCGCGCGACACCGCCGGCGCCGCCTACACCGCCGTCGACCGGTTCCGCCGCACCGCGACGCCGGAGCAATGGGGCGAGGTGATGGGCGCCGGCGCCTTTGAGGTCGGCACCATGTTCGTTCCGGTTGGGGCCGCCGCGAAGCTGGGCAAGGCCGGCAAGCTCGCCGGTGCCGCCGACAAGGCGGCGGATGCGGGCCGCGCCGCCAAGACCTTTCCCAAGGCGGCGCCGTCGCCCATCCGGCCATGTCAGGCGATCGTCAAGTCGACCATCGACACACTGAAGCTCCGTCCCGACCTGGACGAACGCTGGTTCAAGCCCGACGGGTCGCTCGACTGGCCGGCCAACGGCGGGTTCGCCGGGCTGCCGAAGCCCAAGACCCTGGAACGCGGCGCGGTCATCGACCGCTACAGCGAATTCACCGGCCTGAACGACCGCGGCAGCTTCCTGTCACCCAGCGGCACACCCTACGAGCAGCGGGCGCTGCCCTACGATCCGGCGCGGATGTCCTACACCCGGTACGAGGTGGTGAAGGAGTTCGAGGTGGATGCCGGCCCCGCGGCCTCCGCCTTCGACCAGATCGGCGGCGGCACCCAGTACAAGACGCGCAAGCCCGTGAAGGATCTGGTGCGCGAGGGCTATCTGAGGGAGATCAAACCATGACGCTGAACGATCTGAAGCGCTGGCTCGACGCCAACACCGTGCCGGAGCGTTACTACGTGCTCGGCGGGCTGGGCGTCGGCGAGGCCGAGGGAGTCGGCCTCGTCGATGGCGTCTGGTCCACCTATTATTCTGAACACGGGCTCTACAGCGACGTCCAGCCCTATGAGAGCGAGGACGCCGCCTGCCGCGCCTTCGCCGGCATCATCATCGAACGGATGCAGGCGGCGCAGGGGGTGACGCTGTCCCCGCCGCCGTGACTGCGGGGCCCCCTCACCCCGCCAGCGCCGCGGTCAGCCGTTCCACCGCCTCGTCCAGCGGCAGCTCGATGCGGGTGATGCCGTGCTGGTCCAGGAAGCGCTGCTCGTTGCGGCTGGGCTCCTCAACGATCACCGCCCAATGGGCGTCAGCGGAGCGCTTGGCGATCTGGCGCGCGAAGGTGCGCTGGATCTCGTGGTCGAAGCGGCAGCCCAGGAACAGGAAGTTGCGGCCGGCGCGGCGGTCCTTCACCACCGGCGGGATCGGCGTCTGGATGTCGATCTCCGTCAGGATCTCCACATAGTCGCTGTCCGACACCAGGAAGTTGGCGGCCGGCGAGGCGCCGCCCGACGGCTTGTAAAGGACGGTCTGCCAGGCCTCCGCCGCGTCGGCCCCCACCGCGGACCCGTCAGGGGCGTAATGCCGCACCCATTCGCCGCTGCTCTGCGGGTGGGAGATGCCCTGGATCTGGCCCCAGGTGCGGCTGGTGTCGGTGGCCAGCAGCTTCTCCAGCAGGTCGTCGTACCACACATCCACCACCAGCGGCGGGGTGGGCAGGCTGGCGACGAAGCGGTGCACGGGGGTGGAGGGCACCTCGCGCCGGAAGATCTCGGTCATGATGCCGTCGAGCGTCTTGCGGTGGCGCCGCGTCTCGATGAACTGGGCGACCGCGGTCAGGTTGGACCGGATGCGGCCGGGGGCCGCCACCTTGGCGTTCAGCCGCTGCACCAGCTCCGCGGACGTGCGCGGGATCGGGCAGTCCGGCAGCGACGCGAAGGCGCCAGGGCCGATGTAGGGCACCACGCTGCGGGCCCGCAGCCCCTCGGCCACGGCGCGGATCAGGCTGTCGGTGTCGGGCTTGGCGACGGTCTCACTCATGGGGGGCACCCTCGGCTGTCGTTGCGAAAAACCGTGCCCCGCACTATCCTTGGAGGATCGCGGCCGGGTGTGGCATCACCCGGCCGCGGCCTCCTACGGCCGGGACACGGTCAGACGGATGTGAGTCCGCCAAAACCGCAGCTCGACGCGTAGAAGGAAGACGGCACTCTGCATGCCTTCCTCCTCTGGTTCGCCGGGCGGCCGATTCCGCCCGGCGTTCCGACCCTAGCGGGTCCACGCGCCGGTTGCATTTGCATTCCTAAAGATAGATCGCCGCACCCGCTCCGGTGTTTACCGTGGCGTCCTTCAGCGTGTCGACGATGAACTGGATCTCGTCTTCCATAACCTTGTGGTGCAGCGGCAGGGCGAGCACGCGGTCGGCCGTCTTCTGGCAGACCGGGCAATCGGCCCGGCTGGCGCCGCGCTCCTGGTAGAACTGCTGGCTGTAGAGCGGCTGGCCATAGTCGGACGCCTCCACCGCGTGCGTCTCCAGATCCTCGATGATCGCCTTGCGGCCGGACGCGGTGAAGCGGGTGCCCAGGTGCACGGCGTAGACCATGGGGTTCACCTCGGTGGCGCCGGGACCGCGGTAGGGCGGCTTGATGCCTTCGAAGGAGGCCATGGCCGCGTCGTACCAGGCGATCACCTGACGGCGCTTGGCCAGGATCTCCGGCAGCCGCTTGAGCTGCACGAGGCCGAGCGCGGCGTTCAGGTTGCCCATCGCGGCCTGCCACGGCACGGTGCGGGTGATGACGACGGTGTTGCGGTGCTCCGTCTCGCGCCGCCGCAGGTAGCGCAGGCGGTGGGCAAGCTCGCGGTCATCGGTCACCACCATGCCGCCGCCGCCGGCCAGCAGCACGCCGGGCTCGGAGAAATCGAAGACCGAGCAGGCGCCGAAGCCGCCGACCATCCGGCCGCGGTAGGTGGAGCCGATGGCCTCCGTCGAATCCTCGATCAGGATCAGCCCCTTCTCGCGGGCGAGCGCGCCCAGCTCGTCCCAATGGGCGGGGTGGCCGTTGACGTTGCCGGCGATGATGGCCTTGGTGGCGGGGGTCAGCCGCGCCGCCGCCTTCTCCGGGTTGATGGTGTGCTGCCAATAGTCGATGTCGCAGAAGACCGGGTTCGCCCCGGCCAGGGCCACCGCGTGCTGCACCTGGTGCCAGCCGAAGGGGGAGCAGACGACGTCGTCGCCCGGCCCAATGCCCTGCGCCGTCAGGGCCAGCAGCAGGCCCATGGTCCCCGACGACACCGCCACCGCGTGGGCCCGGCCAACATAGCTGGCGAAGGCGCTCTCGAACGGCTCCACCATGCGGCCGTCCGACAGCGGTCCGGCGGTGAGGACGCGGGAGAGCACCTCCACCTCCGCCGCCGAGATGTCGGGGTCGATCAACCCGATGTAGGAGCCTTCCTCCTCATCCCCCGCAAGGTCCAATCCGCTGTCCGGCCCGGTCATCTAGAGATCCTCGTCCCGTTCGGCGATCAGGATGCCGGCCGCGGCCTCCGGCTTCTGGGTGAGCACCCAGCAATGCTGCGAGCCATCCACGAGGAAGAGGCTGAAGCGCTCCTCCTCCCGGAAGGGGTCCTCGGCCATGACGGAGGTCTGGGTGCCCGCCACATAGAGACCGGGGTTGGCGGCCTTGACGGCGCGGACGACGGCGTCCAGCCGCTGCCCCTCGCCGAGCAGACGGCCCGCCTCACCAACGATGGCGTCGATCCGTTCCGGGGTCAGCGCCATGCCGCTCACTCCCCGCCCAGCTTCTTGGCCTCGACGGTGATCGGCAGGCGCGTGTCCTCCGGCAGATCCGGCAAGGACAAGGTCCAGCCGTTCGCCACCTTGATCCAGCCGCCCCACAACCCCGGCTTCTCCGCCTCGACGATCTTCTCCTCCAGATCCTTCTTGGCGACGTAGATCGTGTGGCCGTCGGGCACCTTGCGGATCATCACCTTCATGAAACGGGCACTCCTGCTTGGTTGTCGTTGTTGGCTCACGCCGCCAGACGGGCGAAGAGCGGGGGAAGCTCGGTGAGCACGGCGTCCACCTCGGAGTCGGTGGTCAGGCGCCCGAGCGAGAAACGCAGACTGGCCGCCGCCTCGTCGGGCGACAGCCCCATGGCGGTCAGCACATGGCTGGCCGCGTTGCCGCCCGACGCGCAGGCGGCGCCCATGGACACCTGGATGCCGGCGCGGTCGAGCCGCAGCAGCAGCGCCTCCGCCTCCACCGGCCGGCCGGCGGCGTCGGTGAAGCGGATGTTGGACGTGTTGGGCAGGCGCTCAGCACCACCGCCATTGACCCGTGCGCCGGGGCAGCGGGCGAGCACGCCCTGCTCCAGCCGGTCGCGCAGCC
>OFDN01002054.1_pt1 | contig 11790 bp, 8 predicted proteins | sample 1520971 | NCBI WGS metagenome assembly OFDN01 (sample SAMEA94257418, study PRJEB24077) | hot springs metagenome | biome: Aquatic biome; feature: Geographical feature; material: Water | place: India | collected 2012-06-12 | depth 5 m | reverse complement strand
GGGGTCGAGGTCGTCGCCTTCGACAAGACCGGCACCCTGACCGCGGGCCGGCCCGAACTGACCGATCTCGCCGTCGCCGACGGCTTCGCCGAGCATGAGGTGCTCGCCCTCGTCGCCGCGCTGGAGACGCGCTCGGAACACCCCATCGCCCGCGCCATCCTCAAGGCCGCCGAGGGGCGGGGGCTGACCGTGCCTGAGCCCGAGACCTTCTCGTCCCGTCCCGGCTACGGCGCCGAGGGCCGCGTCGCCGGCCGCGCCGTCCAGGTCGGCGCCGACCGCCTGATGCGCGACCTCGGTCTCGACCTGTCCGCCTTCGCCGATCAGGCCGGAGGGCTGGCCGAGCAGGGCAAGAGCCCCCTCTACGCCGCGATCGACGGCCGGCTCGCCGCCGTCATCGCGGTCGCGGACCCGATCAAGCCGACCACGCCCGCCGCCATCGCCGCGATCCACGCGTTGGGACTTAAGGTGGCGATGATCACCGGCGACAACCGCGGCGCCGCCGAGGCCGTGGCCCGGAGCCTCGGCATCGACGAGGTGCGCGCCGAGGTGCTGCCGGACGGCAAGGTCGAGGCGATCCGCGCCCTGCAGGCCGGCGACCGCCGCGTCGCCTTCATCGGCGATGGCGTCAACGACGCCCCCGCCCTGGCCGCGTCCGATGTCGGCCTCGCCGTCGGCGGCGGCACGGACGTCGCCATCGAGAGCGCCGACGTCGTGCTCACCGGCGGCGACCTGCGCGGCGCCGTCAACGCGATCGCCCTGTCGCGCGCCACCATGCGCAACATCCGCCAGAATCTCGTCTGGGCGTTCGGCTACAATGTCGTTCTGATCCCGGTCGCGGCCGGCCTGCTGTTCCCGTTGTTCGGCTGGCTATTGTCGCCCATGCTCGCTGCCGGCGCCATGGCCCTGTCCAGCGTTAGCGTCCTGACCAACGCCCTGCGCCTCCGCGGCTTCAGGACCCGTTTCGAAGGAGTTCGTCCATGAACATCGGCCAGGCCTCCCGCGCGACCGGCGTCTCGACCAAGATGATCCGCTACTATGAATCCGTCGGCCTGATCCGGCCCGCGGACCGGACGGACAGCAACTACCGTGACTTCGGCGAGCGGGACGTGCACGAGTTGCAGTTCATTCGCCGCGCCCGCGACCTCGGGTTCTCGGTGGCGGAGATCGGCCACCTGCTGTCGCTCTGGCGTGATCGCGATCGCCCCAGTCGCGAGGTCAAGGCGATCGCCCAGAAGCACGTCGCCGATCTCGACGCCCGCATCGCCGAGATGAAGGCGATGGCCGACGCCCTGCGCACCCTGGCGAAGTGCTGCGCCGGCGACGACCGGCCGGACTGTCCGATCCTCGTCGATCTCTCGACGCGAGAAAGTGGAGCGCTCAAGTCCAACGTACGTGTCGCCCGATAGCGGGCTCGCCATAAGGTCTGACCTCGCCCCCCCGCTACGCCAAACGTTTCGACGAAACGGTGGATGACCGAGGGGCGCTGGCGCGGGCGTTTCGCCTTGAAGCTGACATTCCCAACCGCCGCAATGAGTCACAAGCCGATGCTTGGCCAACCACGACCGGCAAGGTCCGCACCCGACTCCTAGCTGACGTTCAGAACGTACGCTCGGCGGCCTTGGCCAATGCTTCGCCGTGCGTTGTCAGAAGCTGACTCGAAGCGACGCTCCAGAACGACCGCTTCGCCGGCGTCTGACTCATGGGACCGCGGCGTAGCGGGCATTTATGGCGATCGCATCCTCGTCCTCGAGGTAGTCGGCGATCGCATAGCGGCGGCCGATGCCGTTGATCGACGTTCCGATGAATAGCCCCCGGACGCCGTCGGCGATCCAGAATCGGTCGTGGAAGTCGTCGGTGAGTTTGACGGTGGGGATGACCGCGGGGTTGATCGCCCGCAGGTCGGACAGGACATCCGCCATGAGGGCGGCGTTGTGCGTCCGGCCCGTGGCGATGTCGAGGCGCAGACCCGCCCGGACGGCGGGGTCCAGCAGCGACACCAAGTCCGTCCGGTAGTCGGCGTCGGGCCTGGGCGGGAACAGGTAGGGGTCGATCACCAGGAGGGAGGCGGTCGGCTGACACCGGTTGAGCTGGTACCGGAGCGTATCGAGCAGGACGTCGCGCGGCGTGTTGTCCGGTAGAACAGACTCGTTCAGCGGTCCCCAATTTAGCAGGCATCGGGGGCCATGATCGCGCAATAGATCCTTAGCCGCGAGCCGCGCCACGATCGACGTTCGCGACTGGCTGAGCTCGAAGCCCTTCGCCGCCAGCAGGTCCGCGACCGTGAACAGATCGTCGCCGCCCGGCTCGGGCTTGAGGAAGTAACAGGTGTCTGGAAGGCTCATGGAGAGACCATGCCGCGCTTGTGGCCAAGGTCAATCCGGTCAAAGGCTGATTGGCTCGACGTTCACGCCGAGCCCCGGTCAGCCGTTCGGCGGCAGAAAAAACATCGGAAGATCGCGCCGGAGTTTCGCGGCGAGCTCGTGATCCGGGAACCGCGCGAGGGCGGTTTCCCAGACCCCAATGGCGTCGCGGGTGTCTCCGCTGTTCCAGTGCACGCCGCCGAGATTGAAGGCGGCGAGGGCATAGTCCGGATCGAGCGCCAGCGCCTTGCCGTAGGCATCGGCCGCCGCCGCCGAATGCCCGAGGTCGGCGTAGGCGACGCCGAGTTGGAACCAGCTCATGGCGTCCGGCTGGAGGGTCTCCGCCTGCTCCTTGAGGAGGGGCAGGCTTTCTTGGTGCCGATCCAGGAAGTTGAGCGCGGTGCCCAGGCAGTAGCCGTAGTGACCGCCGTCCAGGTCGTAGGCGATCCGGAAGCAGCGCTCGGCCTCAGCCCAGTCCTCCTCGGCCTGAGCCCAGTGCCCCAAGCGGTCCCAGAGGAAGGCGGCGTCCTCCCGGTCCGTGACATGGGAGATCTGGCGGTCGAACTCGGCGCGGAACTCCGCATAGGATCGGCCGACGTCCTCGCCCTGGCTCCGGAGGTAGAAGGTCGCGAGGAGAAGCTCGCGCCGGGCGGCGGCGTGGTCGGCAAGGGCGCGGACGTAGCGGGTCCAGAAGCCGAGCGCATGCCGGGCGTTGGCCGTCGTCGTCCGGCCGAAGGTGGCGACCAGCCGTCCGCAATGCGGCCAGATCCAGGGCTCGACCTCCGTATCGGCGAGAAGGCTGTTGAGCTCGCGGAAGGCCGCCTCGCCCTCGCCCATGTTGAACAGGACGTTCGCCCGCCAGCCGATGACGCCGGCAGTCTTCGTGCGCGCGGCGTCGGCGAAGACGGCCCGGTCCAGATGCGCCAGCGCGTCAGCCCATTCGCCTTGATGGATATGGACCTGAGCCAGGGCGTAGTGGGCTTCGGGCAGGTGCGGGTCGAGGCGCAGGGCCTCGCGGTAATGGTCGACGGCCAGCGCCGTCTCGCCGAGCTGGTCCAGGCTGCCGCCGAGGTTCTTGTGGATTTGCGCCGCGAGCTGGGGGCAATCGGCCACATCCGCGTCGTTGAGTGCGGCCTCGAAGTTCGTCCGGGCGGCGTCTTCCTGCCCCAGCGCCGAAAAGCCGTTGCCGATCGTGTAGAGCAGACTGCCTCTCTGGTAGCGCCCGCGATTGAGTTCCGCCTGGAAATGGGCCACGCCCGCCTCGACGCGCGCGGTGTCGATGACGCGGCCCGACAGGCCGAGATTGATCTCGGACATATAGGCGAGGCCGAGTAGAGGACTGCCTGGGCCTAGGACCGCCTCGAACTGCTCGAAAGCGGCGCTGATCACGTCATCGGCGTTCCGCTCGTAAAGCTGTTCGAGGAGCGCCCGGGCCGATCCGGGGTCGTCCGGAACGTGCACATGGGGCGCCGTTCGGCGGAGCAGGCCGGGGATTTCGGCCGCAGTCGACCGACTCTGCTGCAGGCGGCTGTTCCGCGTCGTCCGCGAGGCGGATCCGACTAGGGCGGCGAGGCGGTCAAGCCGATCGGAGGTCAGCGCCTCCGTGAAGGTGACCGTGACCGTCTTCTGATGCGCCCACGACGTCCCGGTGTGCTCGTACTGACGCATGACTAGGTCGGCCGGACAGATGCGCAGGGAGTCCGTCGGCAGGTGATAGGCGACGTAGGCGCTGTGCGGCTGCATCAGCAGATAGTTCAGATTGGGCCGGCTGACCTCGACGCTGAGCGAGCCGTCCGCGTTCAGCTCGCGCTCGGTCCCTTTGAGCTGGACATGAACACGGGCGTTGGTCGCCTGATCTCCGTCGATGACCTCGATCTGGCAGTCGATGCCGTAATCCTTGCGATCGGCGCGCTGCAGCATGAAGCGCCCGTTCTCCGTCAGCCGGTTCTGGAAGGCAGTTTCTGCCTTCTCTTCGATGACATGCCGCGTGTCCCGCTTTGGCAGGTCGTCAAACGGGTTGGTCGCGTCAGCCATCGCTCTCGCCGTGAGTTCCACTTCGACAGTGGCGCTGTTTCGGCCCCGGGCTCAAGCCCGTCGTCAGGCGGAGTCCGTGGGGCCGGCCGATGTCTGATGATGGCGCGTTTCCTCTCCCACTGTCGCCGTTCCCTGACCGAGTCGCTAGACTTCGCCGGCGCCGATTCCCAGCGCTCAATCCACCGCCCCTCCGCATGCATACGCCCCTCCCCCGCACCTTGGTCTACCTGGACGTGAAGGGGGAAGAGCAGCGTCTGAGCGACGTCGCGCTGCTCCAGACGCCGGCGCCGATCGTGGTGCTCGGCGAGCCCGGGATGGGAAAGACAACGCTGTTGGAGATGTTGGGTCGGCAGGCCGGCCGACGCTACATCACGGCGCGCGCATTTCTACGACACCCGCACCCGAACACCCTCGCCGCCGGCGGAATCCTTGTTATCGACGCCTTGGACGAAGTCGCGTCGGCGGCCGAACAGGATCCGATCAATGCGGTGCTGGCGAAACTGGCGGCGGCGGGACATCCACCCTTCGTCCTGTCCTGCCGTGGGGCGGATTGGCAGGGGGCTCTCGGTCGCCAAGATATCATCGCCGAATATGATCGCGAGCCGCTCGTGCTCACTCTCGAGCCGATCAGCGCTGCCGAGGCGACAGACTTCGCCGAAGCCCGTTTGGACCGCGCGCGGGCCGAAGCGCTGATCATGGAACTCCAGGCGCGTTCGCTGCAGTTTCTCTACGGCAATCCCCTGACCTTGAGCCTGGTCTGTAAAGTCGTCCACGCCGAAGGTCGGTTGCCAGAGACTGGCTTCGACCTTTTCGACAAGTCCTGCGACCTGCTCCGTCGGGAGGACAACCGGGCTCACAACCGGTCGCGCCTCGCCAATCTGACGGCGAGCGCCTTCTTCGACAGTGCCGGCGCGGCCTGCGCGGCGCTGCTCATCACAGGTTCGGAAGCGCTGTCTCTGGAAGCACCCGGCGTGCTGACGCAGGGCGACCTTTACATCGCGGAAGTCGAGGCCCTTCCAGGCGGGCAGGACATCCGGTCCGCCCTCTCCAGCAAACTGTTCGTGCGAAAGCGCGACGGTGATCGGTTCGGCGTGCTGCACAAAGTCATCGCCGAGTTCCTTGGAGCCCGTTGGTTGGCGTCGCTTCCGCCCTCGGTGTCGAGAACGCGACTTTTCGCCCTGATCGCTCCCGACGGCGGACCGCCCGCCTCCCTGCGCGGCCTCCACGCCTGGCTGTCCGCCTTCGATGACGCCAACGCCCGCGAGGTGATCCAGAGGGATCCCTACGGTGTACTGCGCTACGCCGACCCGACGCGACTGTCCGTCGCGAGCGTCCGACTTCTTCTCGAAGCTCTGCGCCGACTCTCGGTCGAGGATCCCCGGTTCCGCTCAAGCGATTGGCGTCGGCAAGTTGCGCCGGGCTTGGCCCGTCCAGCCCTGATCGCCGATTTGGATCGTCTGATCTCCGATCCAAAGACCGAATTCCAGTTCCGCATGCTTCTGCTTGAGGCGCTGGAGGGCCAGGCCGTAGCCTCCGATCTCGCCGCCAGTCTCGAGAAGATCTTCCTTACGGACGGCCGGCGACCGTTCTACTTCGCCGAACGGCGGGCTGCCGCGGACGCCCTCGCCGCCGCCCCGGGCCTGATCCTGGACTGGCCTGAAGTGTTGCGCCCGTTGCAGACCCGTGAGGGAGAGGATCCCCGTCGCCTCGCGGTGGAACTGATCACCAAGATCGGTCCGGGTCGGTTTTCAGCCCGACAGATCGCCGAAGCGGGCCTGAGCTATCTCAATCTATTGCAGGGGCAGATACCGTCTACCGAGCGGTCCGGCACCGTGGGCGTCCTCTACCTGCTCGCCAAGAGCACGCCCGCCGTGCTCGCGGCCGAAGTTCTTGACGAGATCGTCGCAATCAACCCGATGCCCGGTCGAGGCCGGGACTGGGAAACGCGCTGGGGCCTGGCCGAGCTGATCGATGACCTGATCCTCTCGGCTCTCGAGGCCGGACCGCCGGACGCTGCCCGCCTCTTGGGATGGCTGCGTCTTACCCGGGAACGCGACGGCTATCGTCGAGGCCGGGAGAGGATCCAGGCCGTCTTTCAGCAGGATGCGGTCCTTCGGCGCGCCGTGCTTCATGAGGCGCTGATCGTGTCCAGGTCCCACGACACCCTATGGGAGCGCTACTGGCGTCTGGCGGACCTAAACAACGGCCTCAATCCCTCGGCCGAGGATCTTGTCTGGCTACTGGAGCATGGAGATCTCGATCCAACTAAGGGCGACGGACGAGACCAGCTGAGCGATCTCGTCCGCATCGGACGGACGGAGAAAGGGATCGCCAAACCCGTCTTGACGGCGGCTCTGCCCTACGCGGCGAGGGACGCGGAGTTCGCCGCGTTCCTCAAGGAGGCTCGTCAGGTCCGGGAGCCGGACTGGAAAAAGGACCAGCGTGCCCGGCGTCGCCGCGAAGCCGCCAAGGCCCAGAAGCGCTGGGCTGCCCAGCGCGCCAAATTCGATGGCTTGAGGGCCGAACTGGCGGCCGGCGAGGTCACGACGACCTACAATCCGGCGCAAGCCTTTCTTGGACGCTTCTGGGACGTCAACAACGCGGCGGCCCCCGCTGACCGGGTTCGCGAATGGCTCGGTCCCGACTTGGGTGCCGTGGCCCTGGAAGGCTTCGAGGCCACCTTGCAGCGGTCCGATCTGCCCGAACCCGACGCAGTCGCCCAGAGCTATGCCGAAGGCCGACGTTGGTACGTCCTCCTGCCCATGCTGGCCGGGCTGCTCGAACGGGTGCGTGGCGGCCGCACATTCGACGACCTCAGCGAAGAAGTCCTGATCTCGGCGCGCATGGCGCTTCTGCGGGAGCACATCGACGCTGACACCGGCGGGGAGGTGCTCGAACAGGCCCTCACAACTTGGTTCGCATCCCACCCCCGCGCGGTGGAGCGGTTTGTTCGACTGATGATCGAGCCGCAGTTGAGGCAGGGCGGCCCGCATGTGGCCGGCCTCTATCAGCTCGTCCGTAAGGAACGACCGCTGGCGCTCAAGACCCTTGTCCCCGAGTGGCTCGCCGAATTCCCCGACATGGATCGGGCCGCAGAGTATGAACTGGTGCGCCATATGCTGAGCGAGGGGGACTGGGACGCCTTGGCCCAAGCTTGCGAGCGCCGCCGCGCCCTTGGGTATCACGACGAGGCGCACGCGCTCAGTTGGCTTGGCGTCGGCTTCGTCATTGACTTCGACACTCACTACGACGCCCTGACCGCGGCCGCCTCTGACGCCGCCCTGCTCGGCCATATCCGCACCTGGCGCGGCGTTTCGCGTGAGGACTCCGCACCGAAGGCGCCGGCGTCGCTCGCCGCCTTGGCCTGGATCGTGGACACCTTTCGCTCGCGTTTCCCGGCGACTGATCGAACCAGCGGGCGATCTCGCGATGTGGAAAACACGGACGCTGTCGACAGCACGGAGTTCCTCATGGGCGTCATCCAGGAGATCGCCGCGGATCTGTGCGACGAGGCCCTCGCGGTTATGGATCGGCTGCGAGCTGCTCCGAATGACGGCTATAGCGAGACGATCCGGAGCGCTCGCACCCAGCAGATCGTGGCCAGACGGGAGCAGGATTTTACGCCACCGGTGCTCGAACAGCTGCGGGCGGTCGCCGCCGAGGGGCCGCCACTCACCGTCACCGACCTGCAGGCTATCGCCCTTGACGCCTTGACCAAGGTTCAGGCGCAGATCCGCGGAGACGACTTGGAATCCGTCTCCCTGTTTTACGAGAACGGTGCCCCCCGCGACGAGAACGGCTGCCGGGACCGGCTTGGCGTCCTTCTGCGGGGCGTGCTGCCGGCCGGGATCGATATCATCCCGGAGCGCCAAGCGCCGGGCCACACGCGTGCCGACCTGGTGTTCAGCCTCGGCGTCATGCATCTGCCAGTCGAAGCCAAGGGGCAATGGCACGCGGAACTCTGGTCCGCCGCCAGCGATCAGCTCGATCGACGCTATACCCGCGATTGGCGCGCGGAGAGCGCGGGCCTCTATCTCGTCTTCTGGTTCGGCCCCGATGTCTCCAAAGCCCGCCAGCTCCGGGGTCCGCCGCGCGGCCGCAGACGACCGCAAACGCCGGACGTCTTGCGTGAAGCGCTCGCCGCCGGCATTCCCGAACATCGGCGCGGTTCGCTCTCTGTTGTCGTGCTCGACGTGACCCGTCCGGCGGAGAGTCACGGCTAACCTATCACGGCTGATGGTGGCAGCCATCTGAGCGTGCCTGAAGTCTGCTTTCAGACTACTCCCCTATGACCGCTTCTGGCCCTTAGTCGACGTTGATCAACCGACCAACCCGTGGGCGGCCGCCAGACGAGTGACTGCATCCGCTACGAGATCGTGCTCGGCCCCGCCCTCCCCCTCCAGCAGCCTCTTGGCGACCAGGAGCTTGCCCACGGCCTCTTCGGGGCTCCCCGCAGGCGTTGCTACGATGCGGTCGAGCAGAGTGGATCGCTTCCGATCAATGCATGCGATCTGACGCTCCAATCGCTGCATCAGGTTTGTCGGACTGAAGGTAGCGGGCGCGACGGCCGGGGCGATCAGGTCGGCCTCGGCCCGGCTCCATTCCAAGGTCAAAGACCCCAGTCGGTCGTCGGCTTGTAGCCAAGCCTGAACGTCCACACCGACACTGTCAGGCTTGGCCGTAACGCGCGTGGCCAGCGGGAACGCAGTGACGGTTCCCACGATCAAGCGTCGTGTCACACTGGTTCGGGGCCTCTTATCAGCTGGCATAGACGGCTCGCTTCGCCACAGACAAGCACTGTGCTAGATTTTGATTACAAGGTGCGCGAAAGTGAGCACACCGAACCGACTAAGTCAACACGGTGTGCGCATTTTGGAGTACACTGTGCCGACAATCACTCCGTTACAGCTGAAACTTGCCCGGACCGCTGTTGGACTTGGCGTTCGCGAACTTGCGGAAAAAGCCTCGGTCGCGCCTTCGACGATCCAGCGATATGAATCCGGGCGCGGCGGTATGCAGTCGCGAACCTTGGACAAGGTTCAGCAGACGCTTGAGGACGGCGGCGTCGTCTTCATCCCCGCCGATGCCCAAGGCGGCCCAGGCGTCCGCCTGAAGGCCTAAGTCGCCCGTCCGATCACAATCGCTCGACCCGTCGTGAGTGGCTGAACTGCCCTGAAATGTCCTGATGAGCGGTGAAACAACACCGCTGTGATCGCCCTAAACGAGCTCCATTGACTGTCCCCGACAGAATCGCACGGTCGGGGACAGTTCTGTGGAGTTTCCCAATGCCTGGCCTGCAACTTGGACCGACCGAAGACACCCTGCTAACCCGCAAGGAGGCGTCGCGCGAACTGGCGACGATGGGCATCCGACGAGCCCCCTCCACCCTCGCCAAGATCTTCTGCACGCGATCGGACGGGCCGCCCTGCCTGCATCTGGGCCGAACGCCCTACTATCCGAAGAGCAGGCTTCACGAGTGGGCCCGCAGCCAGCTCACCGACCTGCGCTCGTCATCTAGCCAGCCGCGTCGCATGGGCGTGTGGTCTTCCGATGATGGCGACCGGCCCCGCGTCTAGAGCTCCAGACCCTGCCCTCGACCAAGCTGCTGGCCGAAGCGGAAGTCCACCGAGCCGCCTTGCACGACGCCGGTCATCGCCTGGCCCCGGCAGGCCTCAAGCGCCGCCCGCCACGGCGCGAGGGTGATGCCGTGGCGGCCCTCTACGACCGCATAGGGCGTGCCGGCGACATGGATCTTCTCCATGTAGACGCCGGAGAAGTTCTGGCCCGCCCTGGCGAGTACGACCGGCTTGCCGTTGGCTCCGAGCCGCTCGAACACGCTCTTCACCTCCATCCCCCGCAAGGCCGTCTCGTCGGCTTTGCCGAGTCTGAGCGGCTCGCCCGAGCCGACGCCCCAGGCTCTCAGCACGCCGGCTCGCTCCTGAAGCCGGACACGCATCTCTTCGGCCAAGGGCCCGCCCGGGGCGATGTCGACCTGACCCAGTATTCCCCTATCCAGCCAAGTGAAGGCCTGCGCCCGCGCCTGGGCCTCCAGCGGGCGCGGATCCCGCACCCGGACACGTAGCTCCGTTGCTCCAAGTTTCGCTCGATCAACGGCGGCCGCCGCCTCGGGATAGTCCGCCCCGATCGCAAACCGCCCCTCCCCCAGAGACCGGCAGGCGCCCTCGCGGCTCATGGCCTCCAAGCGCCGCAGATGACGGTCGATGAAGGCCGGACTGTCCTCAGGTCGTAACGCCCGGTGCGCCGCCGCCGAGTACACGCCGCTGCCCTCGCTCGCGACCTCCGCGATGGTCTGGTCGGACGCGCGGGCCGGGCGGGCCTGCGCATGAATCTGAACGATGGCCCCGGGCGGAATGCGATCCAGCACCAGCGCCGCATCGAGGCTGGGCAGTCGCACATGCCCCAACTGTCCCTCGAAGGTCTCCAGCACCAGAGCCTGGGGTCCTGAGCCATAGGGCCCGATCGGCTGCACCCCGACATAGGCGCCGGTTACAGTCTCTCCCGCCGCCGGCTCCAGCGGTTCCAGCCGGTCTACCTGACCGGACCACTGCGAGCTCCACAACGCCTTGGCCGCCGCACGCTCCCGGTCCTCCCGCTCGCCGTAAGCCTGCAGACGCTCCCGGAAGTCCGCGGGGACCGACCATCGCTCCGGTCCTTCCCGCGTCACCCACCCGCCCGTCTCCAGATGGACCAGACGGCGCAGCCCATCCGACTGCTGCTCGGGCGGTAGGCTCCCCAGCGCCAGTTGTCCTTCGCGGACCCCGGCCAGCAGCGTCCGGTCCAGCCTTGTGAACCGGTCCGCCGCGATTTCCCGCTCGATGTCGGAGGATTGTTCCTGCCGAGGTCCGAGGATCTCGGTGGCCAGTTCCCGGGCGCGACCCCTGAGACCGTGGCTGATATACTCCCGGGGCAGGACGAGATCGCGGCCGTCGTCGCGCTTGCCCCTGAGCAGGATGTGGAGGTGCGGCCGGCCGGTGTCGAAGTGCGCGCCCGCCACCCAGTCCAGCGGTGTCCCCATGTCGCTCTCGACCTGGGCCATGAAGCGTCGTGCATAGGTCTTCAGATCGGGAAGGTCGCGACCGTCTTCCGGGTTCACGATCAGCCGGAAATGATGCCGGTCCGTTTCGCACCGGCCGGCGAAGGTGCGGGCGTCGGCGTCATCGCTGCGGGCGTCGAAATACCGCCCCTTCTCTCCGTCCGCCCCCGCGCCCTCGCGAGCCACATAGCGGACGTGGGTCATCAGCGCCTTCTTCGCGCCCGGCGTCATGCGCACCACCCGCGCCTTGACCATCACCCGGCGTTGCCCGCTCGCGGCGGATCGCACCGGCCGGACGCTCCGGCCCGCCCCCTTGGCGGAGAAGTGCCGCGCCCGGGCGCG
>OFDN01002051.1_pt1 | contig 11831 bp, 16 predicted proteins | sample 1520971 | NCBI WGS metagenome assembly OFDN01 (sample SAMEA94257418, study PRJEB24077) | hot springs metagenome | biome: Aquatic biome; feature: Geographical feature; material: Water | place: India | collected 2012-06-12 | depth 5 m | reverse complement strand
GGCTGATGAAGAGCAGCACTTCGCCGGCCAGGCGGCTGCGGCCGCTGCGTGCGGGCGCCGCAGCGCCGGAGTCGTCGGAATGGAGCGTGTGGAGTCGGTAGGTCATGTAGGGGAGTCAGGCCCGCGAGGGGCTGCCGCCTCAGCGCGGCTTGGAGCGGCGTTCCTTGACGTGCATGGCGCCGCCTTCGAGTGGGGTCACGAAACCCTGCTCTTCGAAATCCTTCATCACGCGGCTGACCATCTCGCGCGAGGCGCCCACCATCTTCGCGATGTCCTGGCGCGAGAGCTTCTCGCGGATGATCATGTCGCCGGCCGGTGCAGCTTTGGCCGTATCGAGCAGCACATTGGCCACGCGACCGTAGACGCTCATGAGGGCCAGCGAGCCGATCTTGCGGTCCGCATGGCGCAGGCGCTGCACCAGGCCGCGCATGATGCCGTAGGCCATGGGGGCGCTCTCGGCCAGGCTGCGCAGGAACTCGGTGCGGCCCAGTTCGAGCACGTCGGTCTGGGTCTCGGCCTCGACCGAGGCCGAATGCACGTCGTTGTCGATCAGGCTCATCTCGCCGAAGTAGTCACCCGACTGCAGCGTGGCCAGGATGACCTCGCGACCGTTGCTGCTGTCGGTCATGAGCACGCGCGCACGGCCCGACAGGATGATGGACAGCGCATCGGATTTCTCGCCCTGCTGCACGATGCGCTCGCCGCGCTTGACGCGTCGCTTGACCACCGCGCCGGCCAGTGCGTGCAGCTGTTCGTCCGACAGCATCGAAAACAGTGGAACCCGGCGCAACAAATCCTGATTGGTCAACATTGACATAGATCGGCCACTCTGCGCGTGCGTTGATGAGTTCTTACAATGGCGTGGTCCCGGTGCTGCCGGATCCCCCCTGAGCCATGGGCCGCGGCACGGTACGCGGCGCCCCGATTATTGACCAAAAGCCCCATCCCCTCACCAAGGTTCACAGAATGTCGCAGAACAAACACGCCAAGGTCCTGATCCTCGGTTCCGGTCCGGCCGGCTACACGGCCGCCGTCTACGCGGCGCGCGCCAACCTCAATCCCGTGCTGGTCACCGGCATGGCCCAGGGCGGCCAGCTCATGACCACCACCGAGGTCGACAACTGGCCCGCCGACGTGGATGGCGTGCAGGGCCCCGACCTGATGCAACGCTTCCTGGCCCATGCCGAGCGCTTCAAGACCGAGATCGTCTACGACCACATCAACCAGGTCGACCTGAGCAAGCGACCGTTCACGCTCAAGGGCGACAGCGGCACCTACACCTGCGATGCGCTGATCATCGCCACCGGGGCCTCGGCCAAGTACCTGGGCCTGCCCTCGGAGCAGGCCTTCATGGGCCGCGGCGTCTCGGGCTGCGCGACCTGTGACGGCTTCTTCTACCGCGACCAGGTCTGCTGCGTGGTCGGCGGCGGCAACACGGCCGTGGAAGAGGCACTCTACCTCTCCAACATCGCGAGCAAGGTCTACCTGATCCACCGCCGCGACAAGTTCAAGGCAGAACCCATCCTGGTCGACAAGGTCATGGAAAAGGTCAAGGCCGGCAAGATCGTGCTCAAGACCTTCAAGGTGCTCGACGAGGTGCTGGGCGACGCCAGCGGCGTGACCGGCGTGCGCCTCAAGAGCACGGTCGACGGCAGCACCGAAGACCTGGAGCTCAAGGGCGCCTTCATCGCCATCGGCCACGCTCCCAATACCGAGATCTTCCAGGGCCAGCTCGCCATGGAGAACGGCTACATCGTGACCCAGGGCGGCCTCAAGGGCTTTGCCACCCAGACCTCGGTGCCCGGCGTCTTTGCCGCCGGCGACGTGCAGGACCATGTCTATCGCCAGGCCATCACCAGCGCCGGCACGGGCTGCATGGCAGCGCTGGACGCGCAACGCTTCCTGGAACAGGAATAGGACCGCCCCCGGGAATTTGGCTATAATTGCGGGCTTTGCTGGATCTCCCGGCATTCCATGGGTTACCGCCACCCTACTGGCGAGGTGAGGCGCTCACGTCAGTGACCGCCGTTTTAAGAAAGCGAAGTGTCCTCATGGCACGCGTATGTGACGTCACGGGCAAGGGCCCGATGGTCGGGAACAACGTTTCCCACGCCAACAACAAAACCAAGCGCCGGTTCCTGCCGAACCTGCAATACCGTCGTTTCTGGGTCGAGTCCGAGAACCGCTGGGTCCGTCTGCGCGTTTCCAGCGCCGCCCTGCGTCTGATCGACAAGAATGGCATCGACTCCGTGCTCGCCGACCTGCGCGCACGTGGCCAGGCATAAGGAGTAAGCACCATGGCTACCAAAGGCGGACGCGAAAAGATCAAGCTGGAGTCCACGGCCGGCACCGGTCACTTCTACACGACCAGCAAGAACAAGAAGACCATGCCCGAGAAGATGGCGATCATGAAGTTTGATCCCAAGGCTCGCAAGCATGTGGAATACAAGGAAACCAAGCTGAAGTGATTCAGCCCGGTACTTGAACAAAAGCCCGCCTCGTGCGGGCTTTTGCTTTTCCGGCCTCATAACCCCAAAACCCGTGCCGGATTGATTGTAATGATAATAATTCTCATTACAATCCGTTCCATGGCATCTCGCCATGCTGAACGGAGCCTTCCATGTCCTGCACCGACGACGACCTGAACCCGCCCTGCCTGGAAGCCCTGGTGGCCGGCACCTTCGCCCTGATGACCTGTTGGGCCGCCCCGGCCCAGGACGGCAGCCTGCCCACGGGGCGCCAGCGCACGCTCATGGCGCGCAAGATCGTCTCCAACCTCTTCTTCCTCAAGCACCACCCACACGCCAGCCCGGGGCTGCGCCAGATCATGGCCCGCGCACACGAGCGCTGGGTGCTGGTCTCCGAATCGGCGGGCGATGCCTCGGTCGTCACCCGCCCGACCGATCCCCTGGCCACCCGGACCGGCGGCAGCCTGCTGCACTGAGGGCCTCGACATGTGCCAGCAGCAACGCAGCGCCAGCGCCATTCCCTACGCCCAGGCCCCCGCCGAAGCCACGCCCCGGGCACCAGCACCCGTGCCCGCCGGTGGCTCGCGCCGACGCCGGCTCTGGGAGCTCGATGGCCATGCCTACTGCCCCGTCATCGGGGTCTGTCTGCCCCTGCCCCAGCTGCGCCGGCTGGCCGACAAGACGCTGGGCGGCATGCAGCAGCACAACGATTACGAGGTCCACTGCATCGCCGTGACTGAGTGCCGGCACCGCTCCCCCCTGTCCGAGGCCGTGCAGAAGGAGCTGGAAAGCCGTTATGCCCTGGTGCTGCGCGCTGCCCAGCAGCTCAAGTCCACTGAAGCCCTGGGCCGCTGGTGGGACGACTGCCGTGCCAGCGCCGACTGGGCCGGCGCCCTCTGGGCTGCACTGACGCACCCGCGCTGCGACACGGTGCTGGAACACCGCATCCTGGGCGAGGTGCACATGCTGCAGCACCAGGTGGGCATGGCCTGCCGCGCCGACCTGACACGCATGGATGCCCTGCATGAGGAGAACGCCATCCTGAGCCGCGAGCTGGCCAAGGCCCAGGGGCGCTGCCAGCAGCAGGCCCGGCAGTTCAGCGCCCGGCTGGAAGAACAGCAGGCCCTGGCCCTGCGTCTGCGGGCCGATCTGGTCCAGTCCCAGACCCGGCAGATGCAACTGCAGGAGCAAATGGATCAGCTCCAGACCTGCGCACCGGACCTGCCGGCGCGCCTGGCCCTGAGCCAGCAGAACCGCCAGTTGCTGGAAGACCTGCAGACCCTGCAACGCCAGCTGCAGCAGGCCCGCCAGGAAGCCCAGGCCCAGCGCGAACGCGCCGAAGCCCTGCAGCGGCGCCTGGACGAGATGCAAAGGCCCCAGGCCACGGAAGGCGCCAGCGAAGCGTCGCGGCTGGACCACCGGGCGGTGCTCTGCGTCGGTGGACGCACGGCCAGCGTACCGATCTATCGCCAGGTGATCGAACACCGCGGTGCACGCTTTCTGCACCACGACGGGGGGACCGAGGACAACAGCAGCCAGCTCGACGCCACGCTGGCCGCGGCCGACCTCGTGATCTGCCAGAGCGGCTGCATCAGCCACAACGCCTACTGGCGCGTGAAAGACCATTGCAAGCGCACCGGCAAGCCCTGCGTCTTCGTCGAGACGCCCAGCCGCGCCGCACTGGAACGGGCGCTGGAGGACATCGTCTCGACCTCGGCGCCGACACCTGCCGCCTGAGGGCCAACAGCGCTCAGATCACCACGGGCTCGGGTTCGAGGAGGATGCCGAAGCGTTCGTACACGCTGGTCTGGATGGCCTTGGCCAGGGTCATGACCTCGCCGCCCGTGGCCCCGTTTTCTCCGCCGCCGCGGTTGACCAGCACCAGGGCCTGCTTCTCGTAGACCCCGGCCTGGCCGATGGACTTGCCCTTCCAGCCGCAGGCGTCGATCAGCCAGCCCGCGGCCAGCTTGACCGTGCCGTCGTCCAGCAGGTAATGCACGATCTTGGGTTCGCGCGCGATGATGTCGGCGCACTGCTCGGGCGTGACCGTGGGGTTCTTGAAGAAGCTGCCCGCGTTGCCGATCACGGCCGGATCGGGCAGCTTGGCGCGCCGGATCTCGCAGACCCAGTCGTAGATCTGCCGAGCCGTGGGCTGGGCCACGCCGGTCTCGGCCTGCTTGCGCTGCAGGTCCAGATAGCCCAGCTCGGGCTTCCAGGTCTTGGGCAGGTGCAGGCGCACGCGGGTGATCAGGGCCCGGCCCGCCAGGCCCAGGCCCTGCGGTCCCGCAGCGTGCTTGAATACCGAGTCGCGGTAGCCGAAGCCGCACTGCGCCGCCTCCAGCGTGAAGGCCCGGCCGGTCTGCAGGTCGATGGCGTCCAGCGACTCGAAGCGGTCCTGAAGCTCCACACCGTAAGCCCCGATGTTCTGCACGGGCGCTGCACCGACGGTGCCGGGGATCAGGGCCATGTTCTCCAGCCCGGGCCAACCTTGTTCCAGCGTCCAGCCCACGGCCTCGTGCCAGTTCTCGCCGGCGCCGAACTCGACGATCCAGGCCTTGTCGGTTTCCGCCACCAGCCGTCGCCCCATGATCTCGACCTTGAGCACCACGGCCTTGACGTCACCGGTCAGCACGATATTGCTGCCGCCGCCGAGCACGAATTTCGGCGCCGGCCCGAGCTCGGGGTCGGCCAGCAGTGCCTGTACGTCGGCCTCGCGCAACACACGCACCAGGGTCTGGGCCCGGGCCACGATGCGGAAGGTGTTGTACGGCTGGAGCGGGACGTTTTTCTCGACTAACATCGCCCTGATTCTCTCATTTGCATCCTCCCAGCTACGAACACCTATGCCCTCTTTCGACACCGTCTGCGAAGCCGACATGGTCAAGGTCAAAAACGGCGTGGACAACGCCGCCAAGGAAATCGCCACCCGTTTCGATTTCAAGGGCACCTCGGCCAGCATCGAGATCAAGGACCAGGAGATCACCGTGATCGGTGATGCCGACTTCCAGATCGAGCAGATCCTGGACGTGCTGCGCAACAAGCTGACCAAGCAGTCGGTCGACGTGCGTTTCCTCGACATCGGGGACCTGCAGAAGATCGGCGGCGACAAGGTCAAGAAACTCGTCAAGGTGCGCAACGGCATCGAGTCCGAGCTGGCCAAGAAGATCCAGCGCCTGGTCAAGGACAGCAAGCTCAAGGTGCAGGCCGCCATCCAGGAGGAGAAGGTGCGTGTCACCGGTGCCAAGCGCGACGACCTGCAGGCCGTGATGGCCCTGCTGCGCAAGGAAGTGGCCGACGTGCCGCTGACCTTCAACAACTTCCGCGACTGACGAGACGGCTTCATGTTGCGCCGCGCCCTGCCCCTCCTGCTCTGCGTCTGGGCCGCCCTGGGGACGGCGCAGGCCCAGACCGTGGTGCTCTCGGGCATCCTGGGCAGCAAGGCGCTGCTGGTCGTGGATGGCGCGCCGCCCAAGAGCGTGGCGACCGGTGAGACGCACCGCGGCGTGAAGCTGCTCTCGGCCCAGGGCAACCAGGCCGAGGTGGAGATCGGCGGCCGGCGCCAGACCCTGCGTCTGGGCGAAGGACCGGTCAGCGCCGAAGCTACCGCCCCCGAAGCCGGTGACCGGCGCCGCATCGTGCTGCATGCCGGCAGCAACGGTCATTTCCGCACCCAGGGGCAGATCAACGGGCGAACCGTGAACTTCATCGTCGACACCGGCGCCTCGGCGGTCTCGATGAGCGTCACCGACGCCGAAGCCATCGGCCTGCGCTACCAGTCGGGCCAGACGGTCCAGGTCAGCACGGCCAACGGCGTCACCGTGGGCTGGCGCGTCAAGCTTTCCACGGTGCGCCTGGGCAGCCTGGACGTCTACGACGTCGAGGCCCTGGTCACCCCGGCCCCCATGCCCTACGTCCTGCTGGGCAACAGCTACCTGACCCGCTTCCAGATGACGCGCACCAACGACCAGCTGGTGCTGGAACAGCGTTACTGAACCCTGTCGGGTATGCTTCACACCATAAGCTGAGCGCCCTGCCGTGAGTGTCCAAGACGAAAACGAATACGAAGACCTGCTGGGCCTGTGGTCGGATCTGGAGTCCGGCCTGGGCATCCTGCTGGGCAGCCCTCTGAGCGTGCAGGAGTTCGAGCAGCGCGTCTGGCAGTACGACCGCTGGATGCAGGCCCTGCTGCAGCGCGATGCCGACGTGGGCATCTACCTGCTGTTCCAGCTGGCCACCAACTCCTCGGTGGGCTACAGCGCCTCTCACAGCCTGGTCTGCGCCACCCTGTGCCACCTGCTTGCCGCCGAACTCAAGCTCGAGCCCAAGGAGCGCGACGCCCTGGTGCACGCCGCGCTGACCATGAACATCGCCATGACCGAGCTGCAGGACGAGCTGGCCCTGCAGACCGAGCGGCTCACACCGCCCCAGCTCGAGGTCGTGCGCCTGCACGCGCCCAAGGGTGGCCTCATGCTGGCGAACAACCTGGGCGTGAGCGATCCGCTGTGGATCGAGGTCGTGTCCTCGCACCACGACGAATACACCGAAAAGATCGAGCTGCGCCTGTTGCCACCGCACAAACGCCTGGTGCGCATCCTTCGGGTGGTGGACCGCTACGCGGCCATGATCTCGCCACGCAAGTCACGGGAAGGCCGCAGCACCACCGAATCCGTGCGCACCATCATGACAGGGGCCAATGCCTACAACGACGAGATAGGCCATGCCCTGGTGCGCGCCGTCGGCCTGTGCCCCCCGGGCACCTATGTCAGGCTGGAGGACAACACCCTGGCCATCGTGATGCGCCGCAGCCAGCGGCCCAACCTGCCCCATGTGGCTGTGGTCACGGGCCCGGACGGCCAGGTGCTGCCGCGGCCGCGTCTGCACCGCACGCTCAGCGGCCGGCCCGTGATTCAGGCGGCACTCGCCGCCTCGGTGGTGCGGCTGCGCCTGAACCACCACCTGATCCTGCAGCTCGGCGCCCACGCGGCCCAGACGCCCTGAGGGCGTCACCGCTCAGCTCTTCTTCTTGCCCAGCCTGGATTCGGTGCCGCGCGCCAGCCGGCCAATGTTTTCCGCGTGGCGGTAGATCAGCAGCAGCGACATCACACAGACCGCGAACAGCACCGGGCCTTCCATGTACCAGGCCAGACCGGCACCGAAGACGTAGTAGATCGGCGCAAACACCGCCGCCACCAGCGAGGCCAGTGAGGAATAGCGGAAGAAGACCGCGATCAGGATCCAGGTCGCGAGCGTCGCCAGCCCCAGCCCCCAGTGCAGGCCCAGCAGCACGCCGGCCGCCGTGGCCACGCCCTTGCCGCCCTCGAAGCGGAAGAACACGGGATACAGATGCCCGACAAAGGCCCCCAGCCCCACCAGGGCCACGGTACCGGTCTCCAGTCCGTAGGGTTGCCCGTACCAGCGCACCAGCACCACGGGCAGCCAGCCCTTGGCCGCATCCAGCAGCAGCGTGACCACGGCCGCCTGCTTCGAGCCCGAGCGCAGCACATTGGTGGCACCCGGGTTCTTGCTGCCATAGGTCCGCGGATCGTTCAGCCCCATGACGCGGCTGACGATGACGGCAAAGGACAGGGACCCCAGCAGATAGGCGGCGACCGTGGCCAGAATGGGGTAGAGAACGGACAGGGAATCCAAGTTGCGCTCCTCGGAGCCGGCGCATGGCACCGGCCTGTGATTGATACCGGCCGCTATTCTGCCAGCGGTGCCGGCCGCGAGGCGCTCTTGCGATCCGTCTTGTCGTTGTACATGTGGTGGTCAGCGGCATGCAGCAGCTGATCCAGGTCCTGGCCGGCATCCGGGTACAGGGCCACGCCGATGGACACGCCGACCTGCAGGGCAATGCCCTGGTAGTCGACCGGCTCCTGGATGGAGCTGCGCAGGCGCCGGGCGATCGTCTGCAGCATATCGGCCGAGATGTTCTCCAGCAGCACGATGAACTCGTCCCCGCCCCAGCGCGCCACCGTGTCGTTCTGACGTACGGCGGCCTGTGCCCGGGCCGCCACGGCCACGAGCATGGCGTCACCGGCCTTGTGACCGTAACGGTCATTGACGGACTTGAAGTCGTCCAGATCCAGGAACAGCAACGCACAGAGCTGGTCGGGCTGGCGCTGCTGGCGCGAGAAGGCCATGAGCGCCCGGTCCTCGAAGAGGCGGCGGTTGGGCAGGCGCGTGAGGTCGTCGTACATGGCACGCCGCGCCATCAGACCGCGGTTGCGTATGAGCAGGAACAGCATCACCGCCACCATCAGACCGGCCAGCGCCACGCCGGAGCGCAGACCGGCACGCAGCAGCAGAGTGTCGTCCGCATGCACCGGCCGCACCGCGATGGCCCAGCGACCACCCGGCACCTCCATCTGCTGAATCAGGGCATCGGGTTGCTCGAAGAGGGACAGCGCCCCCCAGACTGCTCCGCCCTCGAGCCCCAGGCCGTCACTGCCCCGGATGGCGTATTCGTAGTTCTCGTCCGCGGCTTCTGCCTGGACCGCGCGAAACAGCGAATCCGAGTCGATCACCGTGGACAACAGACCCCAGTAGCGCCCCCCGATCATGATGGGCTTGCGGTAGATCAGGCCGCGCCCGCCCTGCACCAGCTCGACCGGACCAGCCAGGGCCGCTTCGCCACTGCGGGCGATGCGCTGGATCACGAGCCACTGGGCCGGGACGTCCGGGTAATGAAGACCGATGACCCGCTCATTGCCTTCGACGGGATGCACGTACAGCAGGCGGTAGCCGACGGCGACCGCGAAGTTGCGCACGTGCTGGCTGTTGCGATGCAGCTCGGCCAGGATGGCCTGGACCTCGCGCGTCTCCATGCTGCTGTTGCGCACGGTGAGGTAGGCGACCAGGCCGCTGTTGAGGTTGAGCAGGGCGTTGAGCTCACGCTCCAGGCGCACCCGCAGGGTCGTGGCGTAGGACAGGGTCTCCAGCTGGCGTTTGCTCACGCGGTCCTGCAGCAGGGAGCGCAGCAGCACCTCACCAGCGAGCTGCAGCAACAGGAAGACGACCAGGGCGCTGCCCAGCGCCACGGCATGCCTGGACAGGAAGGTCCGACTCGGAAACCGCATGAGTGAAGACTCCGGTAGCCGGGCGATTGTCTCAGAGTCCGCCCCGCAGCGTGGGCGGACCTGGCGTCGCTGCTGGCCCTAATCGGCCAGCGCGCACTGGACCGTGCGCGCGCCCAGCAGCTGCACGCAGACCTGGGGATCCAGTCCGACCAGATAGCCACGTCGCCCGCCGTTGATCAGGATGCGCGGCAAGGCCAGGATGGTCTCCTCGATATAGACCGGCATCTCACGCCGCGTGCCAAAGGGCGAGGTCCCGCCTTTTGTTATACGCCGCGTCATCTTAGCCGATGGCATTTCCTTCTATAGAAATGTCTTCGACTAACACTCCCCTGTTAGCCGATGCCAATTTGACGCCCAGAGTTCGCAAATGTGCGTGCCAGAGTAGACCTTTTCCAGTTCCGGCCGGCGCGTGACGAAGCCACAAGCCTCCGACCATGTGTCGCGCATCGGCTGAGTTTCCAAGTCCCGGGAGTAGTTCCATCGTCACCTTGTCGCATGCCTCGATGCAAAAGTATTCAATCTTCCCAACCGGAACGTTCAACTCGTTCAGCTTCCTTGGAACATCGGAAAGTGCAGTTGCACCAGGGATGCGGTCAAGGTGACGGGGTGATCGATATGCGGTCCGCGGCGCTTGAGCAGCTCCACGGAAAGGGCGTTGTCTTCGGGTGCGACACGCAGGCCCAGGCGTAACGGCGCCGGCGACGACTCATGCCGCGCCTGCTCAGGGCGGAACGCAAACACCAGGGCCTGGGTCGAGGTACTGGCCAGCTGCAGGCGTCGCAGTTGTTCTGAGCGGGCCTGGGGCAACCAGGCCAGCAAGGCTCCCAGCTCCTGACAACGCAGGACCTGCTCGGCAGCCCAAAGGCGTTGCGCGGGCGTGGGCGCGTCGATGCGCAGGATCTGCTCGGCGCGCAGGCCTGCGGACACGAGGGCCGCGAGATTGGGCAGATGTGGCGCCCCGATCAGCACCAGCGAACCACGGTCGACGATCTGGCGCAAGGCAGGCAGCAGCGGGCGCCACTCGTGCAGTCTGGGCTGGGCCTGCAGGATCTCGGCCCACCCTTGTCAACGCGCGCATATCTTGGTACCTGCACCGATCTGCAGCAGATCATCGACTCGATCCCGGTCAAATGCGGCTACGCGGAACTCGTTCAAACCTTTACCAGGGTAACCATAACCCGAACGTCAAAGACTAGACCCGTATATTTTTCAACGATGCCAGGAAGTAATCGTCGCCACTTTGGTCACTTACCCCAATGATTCTGGTCACGATTTCGCGCTCAACGGTGATTGAGAGAATCTGTATTGCCTGGAAGAGATCATCTTCCTGAACTGAGAACTTGCGAGCAACTTCTGGAGACAGCAGAAGCTCAATGTACTTAAACACAAGACACATCGCCACGCTCAGACTTTCTGTCGATTCTGCACCGCCTTTCACCATCAACTCAACTCGGCGAAGATCCAATGCCAAGGACAACAAAATCGACTCGCTTAGCTTTGAAGGAAGTAGCTCAGATATGGGCTGAGACTGAGTCATGCGCCCCAGCGAGGCGAGGTCGGTAGAAGTTCTTGGCCTCAAGCTTTCCAGCATATGACCTCCAGCACTAAAAATGATACTTATAGTCTGTAGACGTAAAGTCGTCAATGCGGAGAAGCTTATGGGCAAATGGCCCGTAGAAGTAATCCTCCCGTTTCTGGTCGCAAGCGTCTGGCTGTTCAGATGCGTGTACGCCGCCGTCACTTGGGACTGTCCCAAGAAGAGCTTGCGGCAATCGCCGGAATCCACCGCACTTACGTCGGGGCAGTTGAGAGAGAAGAGCGCAATATTTCAATAGACAATGTCGAGAAGATTGCGATCGCGTTACAAATGGACATTGCCGAGATTTTGGCACCGCTACCCATTTCGTAACTGAAGAGCATTCGATTGCTGCATAAGTTGCTAGCCAAGAATGGATTCGCTGGTGACCAATGCCACTGGTAGCCTCAGAGTGATCTGGAACAGTTGGCTTCGGCAGACGGAATGACAGCGACGACCATTGACGAGCATCCAGCAGGCAGCCACTCATATTGCCGCTGTTCCATGGGGACCTGACACTTGATGTTCTCAGTGAAGGTAAACCCCACTTAATCGTCCGCTATGGCGCGGCATGAACCGGCGCTTTGGACCCGCTGCAACCTCTTTCCCCGTTGGACTAAGTGACATCTCTGCAGCGAATGCTGGCATTGGCTGAGTGGGCCCTAGCTGTTGAATCACAACCAAAACTGAGCCAGTTTCGGAGCTTTA
>OFDN01002050.1_pt1 | contig 11839 bp, 9 predicted proteins | sample 1520971 | NCBI WGS metagenome assembly OFDN01 (sample SAMEA94257418, study PRJEB24077) | hot springs metagenome | biome: Aquatic biome; feature: Geographical feature; material: Water | place: India | collected 2012-06-12 | depth 5 m | reverse complement strand
CTTATTTTGCAGCGTTGGCTTTTACAATTTGATCGAAAATACCACCATTTTCAAAGTGTTGCTTCTGAACTTTGCTCCATCCACCAAACTCTTGATCAATAGTCACCAACTTCAATGGTTTAAATTGCGACTTATATTGTGCCAACACCGTAGCATTACGTGGTCGGTAATAATTCTTCGCAGCAATGTTTTGACCCGCAGGCGAATAGAGATAGTTTAAATAGGCTTTGGCTAAGTGTTGATTGCCATCTTTTTGCACATTTTTCTCTACAATCGCCACAGGCGGTTCAGCCAAAATAGATAGAGAAGGCGTGATGATCTCAAATTTACCCGGTTGTTCACGCACGGCTAAATAGGCTTCATTTTCCCAAGCTAACAAAACATCACCAATGCCACGTTCTGCAAAAGTGGTGGTTGAGCCACGTGCGCCTGAATCCAATACTTTGGTTTGTTTATAAATTTGGCGAACAAACTCTTGCGCTTTAGCATCATTGCCCGCAGGTTGATGTTTTGCCCATGCCCACGCTGCCAAATAGTTCCAGCGTGCACCGCCAGATGTTTTTGGATTTGGAGTAATGATTTCCACACCAGGTTTGACCAAATCGCCCCAATCTCGAATACCTTTCGGGTTGCCTTTACGCACTAAAAATACAATTGTGGATGTATAAGGGGTCGAGTTGTGCGGAAATTTCTTTTGCCAGTCTTTAGGTAATAGACCGCGTTTGGCAATTTCATCAATATCGGCAGCCAGTGCCAAAGTCACGACATCGGCACCTAGACCATCAATCACCGCACGTGCCTGTTTGCCCGAACCGCCATGTGATTGTTTAAAGTTAATGTTTTGCCCGGTGGCTTTTTTCCAGTACGCACCGAAATCTTTGTTAAAGTTATCGTATAATTCACGGGTTGGATCGTAGGAAACATTCAGAAAGTCTTTTGCAGAAACGCTCAAGGTTGTTGCCGAAAGTACTGCCGCCAGTAGTCCAATTTTCAGTTTTGTAAAGTTCATGTTTGACCTCAGGTATTAAATCTGTTGTTGAATGAGGCAAGCATATCGGTAGTCTATTTGCTGAAAAAATAATTTAAAATGCGGTGAATATCAGTAAATGATAAATATAAATTTCTTCATTGTTTTCTATATTTAGAGATAAATAACGAGTACTTCTTCCATGCAGTGTTATAAAAATGCCAAGCCTACCGAGCAGATTCATGTGTTAGATCGCGCGTTTCATTATGGTGATGGATGCTTTAGCACTGCACGTATTCGCCAAAATCAAATTGAATTACTTGACCGCCATTTGGCGCGTTTGCAATATGCTAATCGCCAACTTTCTTTAAATGCCAATCTTGAGTTAATCACTGAAACGCTGACACTTTTAAAGCAGGCGCATGGTGAATTAAACGGTACTTTAAAGATTGTTTTAAGTCGTGGTGTGGGGCAGCGAGGTTACAGTTTGCCTGATCATCCTGCCGATGTTTGGGTGTTTTTCTATCCACAAGTACAAGCGGCTTTAGATACGGCATATCATTATGACATCATTCAAAGTGGCATCTTGGCACAAGCGATTGGACTAAGCATGCCGAATTTAGTTGGGCTGAAAAGTCTAAACCGACTTGAACAGGTATTGCTCAAACAAGAAGCCGATCAAAAAGGCTGGACAGAAGCTTTGGTTACTGATGTACAGGGCAGTGTGGTTGAAGGTGTGAGTAGTAATTGTTTCATTCGTATAAACAATACATGGATTACCCCGCAACTTGGTTATAATGGCGTGCACGGTGTCATGCGGGCAGAAATTTTATCGCGCATGCAACAACAGAATTTGCATTGTGAACAGCGTGATGTTCATGTTTCGGAAATTGTGCAGATTCAAAGTCTGTTTTTCTGTAATGCCTTAACGCCCATGAAAATTGTCAGCCATTTAGGGCAGCAGGTTTTAGATGTGCAGCCGTGTGTGGAACTATTTAAGCAACTTCAACTGAATCAGATTCATTCTTATGTCTAAGCGTCCATCAAAATCTAAAAAGAAAACCAAACCTATATGGTCTAAGCGTGCTATTCAGGGTGCGCTTATTTTTGTACTCGGACTGTTTTTGGTCATTGGCATGATCTTATGGTCAAGCTTATTTAAAGATTATCCTGTTGAAGGCAAAAAACAATTATTGGCGATTAATGATGGTGATACCTATTCACGCTTTATTGATCGTTTGGCAGAACAAGATCATGTGAATTTTCCAATTGTTTTAAAGCTCTATCAACGAGTGATGATTCACGACAGCATGAAAAAAGGCGTGTATGAAGTCCGTCAGGGCATGAGTGTGCGTCAGGTTATGGAAATGATCGCCAATGCTGAAAATGCACAAATGAACCGTATTTTGGTGATCGAAGGCACGACTTTTAAACAATTGATTGATGCGTTAAAGAAAGATGAGTTGGTCACCAAAGAAGTGTCGCATTTGCCGTATGATCAAATGCTAAAAGCTTTAAATATTCCTTTTACACATCCCGAAGGTTTATTTGCGCCGAATACTTATTTCTTTGCCAAAGGTGAAACTGACCGTAAAATATTAACCGATTTATATCAGCGTCAAATGAAATCATTGGATGATGCTTGGAATAATCGTGCAGCAGATTTGCCCTATAAAAATAAATATGAAGCTTTAATCATGGCATCTATTATTGAAAAAGAAACCAATGTTGATGCTGAATTAGAGCAGGTTTCGGGTGTGTTTGTACGTCGTTTAAAACTGGGGATGCGTTTACAGACTGACCCAACCGTGATTTATGGTATGGGTGACCGTTATCAGGGCAATATCACCCGTCAGGATTTACGCACTCCAACGCCATACAACACCTATACCATGAGTGGCTTAACGCCAACACCAATTGCTTTGCCAAGTCAAAAAGCCATTGAAGCGGCGATGCATCCAGATCAATCTGACAATATTTATTTTGTCGCGACAGGTAACGGTGGGCATAAATTTAGCACCAATTTGCAAGATCATAACCGTGCCGTACAGGAATATTTAAACGTACTACGCACGAAAAAATCAGGGGAATAAGCATGTTTATCAGTTTTGAAGGTACTGAAGGGGTAGGCAAAACTACACTTATTCGCCGTATTCATGATTATTTTACTGCACAAGGTCAGTCGGTGGTTTTAACCCGTGAACCGGGTGGAACCCCTATGGCAGAGCAAATTCGTGCTTTGTTGCTCGAGGTCAACCATGAAGAAAAAATGTGTTCAGACACTGAGTTATTGTTGATGTATGCAGCGCGTGCACAGCATTTAGATCGGGTGATTTTACCTGCGTTGGCTGCAGGAAAAACTGTACTATGTGACCGTTTTAGTGATGCGAGTTTTGCTTATCAGTGTGCAGGACGTGGTTTGAGTGAAAGCAAGTTGCAGACTTTAAATAATAACTTTGTGGCACGTATGCCTGACTTAACTTTCTGGCTGGATGCACCGATTGAACTGGGTATGACCCGTGCACGGGCACGTGGTGAACTTGATCGTTTTGAACAAGAGAAAGCAACTTTCTTTGAGAAAGTAAGAGGTGGCTATCAAACTTTGTGGGAGCGACACCCTGAGCGAGTGAAGCGCTTAGATGCAACACAAAGCCCCGATCAAGTATTTGCACAGGCGATGCACTATTTGCAAGCTAAGGCATAACAAACAAAGGTATAACAAGCCAATTGGTCATGGTTATGCATTTGATTGAATGGAAAAATCTTCTATAGTGGAAATGCTTTAGAAGATTTTTTTATTTAAATAATAGCGAATAGTAAATATGACCAAAGACGAAATTATTGAATTTTTAAAAGTTGAGTTTCCGCAAAGTTTGGAAAAATGTGAAATTGTGTCCATCACGCCACGTGGGGCATTGGTGAATTATCACATCGATGAACGTGATTTACGCCCAGGTGGTACGGTATCAGGGCCGACTATGATGACTGTTGCAGACTATGCACTTTATATCGCCATTTTAGGGGAGTTGGGTTTGGTGGCTTTGGCGGTGACCAGTAATTTAAACATCAACTTTTTACGCAAGCCCGCAGCAGGGCGTAATTTACGTGGTGAATGTCGCTTAATGAAAGTAGGGAAAAACCTCGTGGTCGGTGAGGTTTGGGTATATTCCGAAGGTGTAGATGATGCCGTGGCGCATGTCACAGGGACGTATTCGATTCCACAGATTGGCTGAGAATAAAGTCAGCTTTATCTTAATTTTAGTTACTTATATTTACCATGTGGTTACATATGTACACATACTACATGAAAATCAGGGTTTGATTGGTTAAAAAACAATCACAAATATTTCATTTTATGTTTTTCATATAGATCAAATCTGCTTTTGTCTAAGCTAGCAACCCGTAAGTAATAAAACAAGGGAGCTAAATGCTTAAATTTAAGAACAATATTGTTCATGGAGCAATCTTTGATATGGATGGAACAATGTTTGATACTGAACGATTACGGTTTCAAACATTGAAGCAGGCATCTCAGGAGCTCATTGGCGTTGAATTTTCAGACGTATACCTCATGCAATGTTTGGGTTTGAGTGCAAAGAGCGCTGAACAACTGGCTCAAGCAGAATATGGTGCAGACATTCCTTACCGTGAGATCCGTCAGCGTGCTGATGAACTAGAACTAGAAAGTGTGCGCAATTTTGGTGTGCCCATTAAAAAAGGTTTGTTGCAGGTATTAGAGCGGTTACGAAAGTCTGGCTTGAGAATGGCGGTTGCTACGTCTAGTCGTCGTGCCATTGCCGAAGAATATTTGATTAATGCCAATGTCTATAAGTTTTTTGATGTATTAGTTTGTGGCGATGAGGTGCAACAGGGCAAGCCACATCCTGAAATTTTTATAACAGCCGCACAAAAAATTAATCTAGAACCCAGCGAATGTTTCATGCTGGAAGATTCTGAAAATGGAATCAAATCTGCACATGCAGCGGGTGGCATAACCATACTATTTCGGGATATCAAAAAACCTAATGCTAATATGTTGTCACTCACGCAGCATTATTACGCAAGTATGCAAGCTTATTTAGATGACTTAAATCAAGTTATTCCTGTATTGGAAATGCCGAGTTTACAAGAGGCCTTCCCGCAAACTTTAAATCAGTTGAGTGTGGGGATTCATGGTTTTGGTGCAATAGGTGGGGGCTATTTGGCCCAAATTTTATCGCACTGGGATGGCTATACCCGTCCTAAACGTATTTATGCTTCTACACGGAATACCTTATATCGTTCTGCAGTAAACGCCTTTGGAACGTATTCAATTCGTTATGGACAATGTTCTTATGATGAACGAATTGAAAATATGCACATCATTGATGCGGAGAACTTGCAGCAGATGCAGCAAATGTATGTGGAGTCGAGCCTAATTGCATTATGTTTGCCTGAACATGCTTTACAGCAAGAGGCTAAAGTAATTGCGCAGGGCTTATATGCCCGTTTTATAGCGCAAGTTGAACTCCATCAGCCTTTAACTATTTTGGTAATTTTAAATAAAGTTGGGGCAAAACAGCTCTTGATGACGCATATTCATCAGGCGTTAGAGGCGTTGTTGGATCCCGATACGGCAGCCAAAATTATGGCGCAGCATTATTTTTGCGATACTGTCGTAAATAGAATGGTCTCTAAATTAAGCGATCAAAACTTATATCGCCAATTACGCATCAAGTATAATATTTTTAAGCAATTTCAGTTGGATGACGAAGCAGAGCCAATTGAAATTGAAGACAATACTCGATTGCAGCCTGAGCAAGAGCGTCAAGCCACCTTATATGTAGAAGATTTAAGACGCAATTTTCAGCCCAGTCACATTTTGCAAAGTATGGATTTAATTTTATTTCATGCTGAAAGTGACATGCCTATTTATGTGGAAAATGCCAGTCCATTATTGCAACACATGCGTCAAATGATTTTGGTAGATGATATTGCCGAAATCCAACTCATTAAAAATCGTTTATGGAATGGTGTACATGCCATGATGGCTTGGTTATCCAGTTTAATAGGGCATAACAGTATTGGTGTCGCAATGGCAGACCCATTGGTTGCAGATTTTACCCGCGCTGTTTCGGCACAAGTAGCGTTGGGATTAGCTGCACAGTTGCCGCATCGTCAGCAAAACTTAAAGCATCTGGCACAGAGCTTTCTGGACTCATGTGAACATGCCTATAAAGACCCGTGTCAGCGTGTGGCACGTGACCCTTTGCGTAAACTCTCAGCCAATGAACGGGTGATGGGTGCTTTGATTTATCATCTGCAGCATGATTTAGCTGCAAATTATGTGAAGAAAGGAGTGGTGTTGGGCTATCTGTATGCAATTAAAATGCAGCAGTTGGGGACTCAAGCAGCATTACAGCATTTGTCAAAACAATTGCAAAATGCGCCTATATACGAACAGACACGGCAGCAATTGCAGTACATAATTAGCCACCAATTACAGCAACTATTGGCTGGTCAAGTTCGCTTAGAAGCATTTATTCAAGATGGTACTCAAGTTGCAGCCGTAATCTAAAACTCAACTTGATGAATTCTTGGGGGGAGGTTTAGTAAGTTAACGTCATCATATTCAAAATGATAAAATATCGAATCGTGTTATGGAACACGATTCGGTGCTTTCTTGCATTAGAATTCAAATGCACTTTATTCATAGATACTTTTATGCAAATGCTGTTGTGTAACAAGCAATCAGATCACTCATTCACCAATGGAGTTTCCACTTGGAAATTTGGTGGAATGAGCACAGTTTTACGCAATTCAGGCGCAAGCTCTGGATAATCTAGCGTGAAGTGTAAACCACGTGATTCTTTGCGTTGCATGGCACAGCGCACAATCATTTCAGAAACCAGAACCAAATTACGCAGCTCAATCAAGTTTTTACTGACTTGATAGTCCTGATAATACTCGGTGATTTCACGTTTTAGCATTTCAATACGGTGTAAGGCACGCTCTAAACGCTTAGTGGTGCGTACAATGCCGACATAGTTCCACATGGTTGCACGTAGCTCATCCCAGTTTTGTAAAATCACCACATCTTCGTCAGGGTTCGTCACTTGCGAATCATCCCAAGCAGGAACTTCAGGCGAGCTATAATCTGCAGTGTAATGGGCTTCAATATGTTTGGCGGCAGCCATTCCATAGACAAAACATTCTAAAAGAGAGTTACTTGCCATACGGTTAGCGCCATGCAAACCTGTATAAGAAGTTTCACCAATCGCATATAAACCTGCAATATCGGTTTGACTATGTTCATCCACCATTACTCCGCCACAAGTGTAGTGGGCAGCAGGTACAACAGGAATCATATCGGTAGTGATATCAATGCCCAATTCCAGTAAACGTGCATACAGCGTTGGGAAGTGTTCTTTCACAAATTCTGCAGGTTTATGGGTGATGTCTAACCACACATGACGAATACCTAAGCGTTTGATTTCATAGTCAATCGCACGTGCTACAATGTCGCGTGGCGCCAATTCTGCACGCTCATCAAAACGCAGCATAAAACGCTCACCATCGGGTAAACGCAAATATGCACCTTCACCACGCATGGCTTCAGTAATTAAAAACGAACGTGCTTGAGGATGATACAAACAGGTCGGATGGAATTGGTTAAATTCCATATTTGCCACACGGCAACCCGCACGGTATGCCATCGCCATACCATCACCTGTGGCAATGTCTGGGTTAGATGTATACAGATAGGCTTTCATTGCACCACCGCAGGCAAGTGCGGTAAATGGTGCAAGGAAGCTATGCACTTTTTGTGTTTTTTCATCTAGTGCATATAAGCCTAAAGTGCGATTGCTTTCATTTAAACCTAATTTTTGCGAGGTAATTAAGTCAATCGCAATATAATTTTCAAAAATGGTGATGTTTTGCTGTTCTTGGGCACGTTGTACCAAAGTGGTCGAAATTGCGCGTCCCGTTGCATCGGCAGCGTGAATGATACGTCGCTGTGAGTGACCGCCTTCACGGGTTAAGTGCAACTGTTCTTGTTCATCTAAAGTAAATTGCACACCTTGTTTCAGCAGAAAATCTACCGAAGGTTTGCCGCCTTCTACGGTTTGCTTGACAGCATCCATTTCACATAAATGCGCACCTGCAATCATAGTGTCATCTATGTGTTGTTCAATTGAATCTGTTTCATCAAGAACTGCCGCGACACCGCCTTGCGCATAGAAAGTGCTGGCTTCAGTAAGGGTAGATTTCGCCAAAACGGCAATATTGAAATGCTGGGGTAATGAGAGCGCTAAACTCAAACCTGCACCACCACTTCCCACAATAATCACATCAAATTGATGTGTTGTGTTTAAATTAGGCATGTCCATCAGCTAATTTGAAAAAAGTTGGATAATGACACCCCTTTTTACAGAAAAAGGCAAGTGCGAAGTGGATTTGAATAATGAAAAAAAAGAATAAACTGGCAACTTTTATGGAATATCCCACTTTTATTGTGATTCGATTCCACGCTTTTCATTTATAGCACTTTGGCGCATCATTTTTGATGGGTCAAATATAAGATGCTATCTCAGCTATCCTCCACAGTGCCTGCCAAACCGTAATTGAAAAAGATTCAACATTTTATTACGCAAAAGCCTATTATTTTGTGCTAAATAAGGTGAGTTCAAAGTCATAATTATTATTGAGTGAATGCTATTTATGAAAAATCGCAACTTAAAAAAAGGTTTATATGCGGCTGTTTTTACTATGGCAACTGTGCAGGCTCAAGCAGCACCACCAGTAGACTTTTCTAATTTGGTTGAGCAGGTTAGTCCTGCGGTGGTGAGTGTCAATGTTGTCAAAAAAATGAGTCAGGAAGAACTCTTACAACAACAAGTTCCAGAAATTTTACGCCGTTTTTTTGGCAATCAAGTGATTATTCCCCAACAGCAAATTCCACAAGAAAAAACAGGTTACGGCAGTGCCTTTTTTATCAGTAAAGATGGATACCTTTTAACCAATCACCACGTTGTTGAAGATGCTTCTAAAGTTACCATTGTACTGAATGACCGCCGTGAACTTGATGCAACTGTCGTGGGTAGTGATGAACGTACCGATGTCGCGTTATTAAAAGTGCAGGGCAGCAGTTATCCAGAACTGCGTACAGGCAATGTCGATCAATTACGTGTAGGTGAGCCTGTACTTGCGATTGGTTCACCATTTGGCTTTGACTATTCTGCATCGGCAGGAATCGTGAGTGCCAAAATGCGTAATATGATGGGTGAAACTTCAGTGCCATTTATTCAGACCGATGTGGCGCTTAACCCAGGTAACTCAGGCGGGCCACTATTTAACCAGCGCGGTGAAGTGGTCGGCGTGAACTCCCGTATTTTTAGTGGTACGGGTGGTTATATGGGCTTGTCATTCTCCATTCCTATTGATGTTGCCATGGATGTTGCCGATCAGTTAAAGCGTAACGGTAAAGTGACTCGTTCTTATTTAGGGGTGAGTTTGCAAGATATTGACCGCAATTTGGCAGAATCTTATAAACTCAGCAAGCCTGAAGGTTCATTAATTACTCAAGTTGCACCAAACTCACCTGCGGCACGTGCAGGTTTGCGCGCGGGCGATGTAATTCTTAAATACAACGGCACACCTATTTCCAGAACGTCTGAATTGTTGAACTATTTAAACCGTTCAGTGCCAAATCAAAGTATTCAGCTTGAAGTATTACGCGATGATAAACGCCGTAATATTACCGCTACGGTGAGCACAGCACCTGATGACACGCCTGCCAAAAACAACCCTGACACAGCAGCCAAAGGCCCTGTTTTAGGGGTGTCGATTCGTGATTTAAGCGTTGCAGAACAACGCCAATTAGATATTAAAGGCGGTGTGCTGATTCAGGAAGTGCGTCGTGGTGGTTCGGCAGCTCAGGCACGTATTATGCCAGGTGATGTGATTGTGCAACTGAATAACACCACCATCCAAAATGCCAACCAATTTGTTGAAACAGTATCTACCTTGAAACAAGGTACAATTGCGCGTGTGGTGATTATCCGTCAAGGGCAACGTGCGATTATTGGCATGCGTATTCAATAAGTTGATGTGGCATAAAATCGTAAATCTATCTAAAATTTAGAATCTTGCTAAACTTTAAATAGCCACTTATTTTAAGGAAGTCGCTCTTGAATTAGGGCGACTTTTTTATGTAACTCGGTATTTTTGTTAGACTAGACCGACATCGCCGTTTTAGTTAAAAGGATGACATGAGCAGCATATTTGATTTAAAAATCACCGTACAGCCAGAACATATTGATATTTTAGGGCATGTCAATAATGTGGTGTATGTGCAGTGGATGCAGGATGTAGCATCGGCACATATCAAAACATTAGGCTTAGGTGTGCAGGAATACTTAAAACTAAAACATGCGATGGTGGCGGTGGAACATCATGTGCAATATCGTAAAGTGGCACTCGAAGGTGAGGAGCTGATTTTGCGTACATGGTTAAGTGATTTGAATGCGTTGTATTCATTCCGCCAATATGCGTTTTATCGCCCTCAAGATAAAAGTCTGCTGTTTATGGGCAATACACAATGGGCTTGTGTGGAAATTGCTACAGGTCGTCCAAAACGCATGTCACCGACATTTACGCAAGCCTATCAACCCCTTGCTGCTGATGTGAATCCGTTGGATTTTAGTGAGTATGATTAATTAAGAGGAATTGAAGCACCAAGTGTAGCGTCATTGAAAGTTGCTGCATGTTATTGCTGTCGATGTTGTTAAAGAGGGTATTCACCTGTTTCAAATAGCATGAAGTATTCTTCAATTCTCACTTTAATTACGACACACATCTCTGCATAAAAAGCCTAAAACTCTCGAATAAAAAGAAAAACGCGTGAGGCTGCAAAAGGAAGTCATTATTATGGATACATTGAAAAATCCATCTGCTATAATCCTTCGCAATTTCTATTCGGCTTTTGCTCTGCATGAATTTTGAGGTGCAGAGCGTGTTATTTTTCAAGGTAACCCATGGCGCAAGCTAAAAAAACTGTTGATATTAAAAACATCCGTAACTTTTCGATCATTGCCCATATTGACCATGGTAAATCGACTCTAGCAGATCGTTTCATTCAAACCTGTGGTGGTTTACAAGATCGTGAGATGCAAGCTCAGGTGTTGGATTCTATGGAGCTTGAGCGTGAGCGTGGGATTACCATTAAAGCCACCTCAGTGACTTTATACTACAACCATCCAAATGGTCAGGAATACCAGTTAAACTTCATTGACACCCCAGGACACGTTGACTTTTCCTATGAAGTATCACGTTCTTTGGCAGCTTGTGAAGGTGCGCTATTGGTAGTCGATGCGGCACAAGGGGTAGAAGCGCAATCAGTTGCAAACTGCTATACCGCAATTGAGCAAGGCTTAGAAGTTTTACCTGTACTGAATAAAATTGATTTACCGCAGGCAGAACCTGAGCGCGTGATTCATGAAATTGAAGAAATTATTGGTATCGAAGCGCAAGATGCACCAACCTGTTCGGCTAAAACTGGTTTAGGCATCGACAATGTATTAGAAACCTTGGTGAATGTCATTCCAGCACCACAAGGTGACCGCGATGCGCCATTGCAAGCCTTAATTATTGACTCATGGTTTGATAACTATTTGGGCGTTGTGTCGTTGGTACGTATCAAGCAAGGTCGTGTGCGTAAAGGCGATAAAATGTTGATGAAATCGACAGGTCAAACGCACATCATTACCTCAGTTGGTATTTTTAATCCAAAACATACCGAAACAGGTATTTTAGAAGCAGGTGAAGTTGGCTTTGTTATTGCGGGTATTAAAGATATTTTCGGTGCGCCAGTCGGCGATACCATCACACTTG
>OFDN01002047.1_pt1 | contig 11853 bp, 12 predicted proteins | sample 1520971 | NCBI WGS metagenome assembly OFDN01 (sample SAMEA94257418, study PRJEB24077) | hot springs metagenome | biome: Aquatic biome; feature: Geographical feature; material: Water | place: India | collected 2012-06-12 | depth 5 m | reverse complement strand
CCGGCCGGCGGTGCGGGAGCTGCGGGCATGACGGCCGCCATCCCGCGCACCGCGGCCCCCGCGCCGGCCCGGCCCCTGCTGCGCCTCAATCCCAAGTACCTGCCGCTGGCGGCCACGGTGTCGCTGTTCTTCGCGATGGCCACGCTGGGCGCGCTGCGCTACGACGCCTTCTTCTCGGCGCAGGTCTTCCTCAACCTGCTGATCGACAACGCCTTCCTGGTGATCGTGGCGGTGGGCATGACCTTCGTCATCCTGTCGGGCGGCATCGACCTGTCGGTGGGCTCGGTGATCGCGCTCACCACCATGGTGTCGGCCGCGCTGGTGGAGCACCGGCAGTGGCACCCGGCCGTGGTCATCCCGCTGGTGCTGCTGATGGGCACGGCCTTCGGCGCCTTCCAGGGGCTGCTGATCGAGCGCTTCCGGCTGCAGCCCTTCGTGGTCACGCTGGCCGGCATGTTCATGGCGCGCGGACTGTGCTACCTCATCAGCATCGATTCCATCAGCATCACCGAAGGCAGCTATGCCGCGCTGTCGCAGTACAGGCTGCCGCTGGGCGAGGAGGCCTCGCTGTCGGTGGGCGCGCTCATCGCCATCGGGGTGGTGCTGGCGGCGGTGTTCCTCGCGCACTGCACGCCCTTCGGCCGCACGGTGTACGCCATCGGCGGCAACGAGCATTCGGCGGTGCTGATGGGCCTGCCGGTGCGCAGCACGGTGGTGGCGGTGTACACGCTGTCGGGCCTGTGCTCGGCGCTGGCCGGCGTGGTGTTCACCTTCTACATGCTGTCGGGCTACGGCCTGCATGCGGTGGGCCTGGAGCTGGACGCCATCGCCGCGGTGGTGATCGGCGGCACGTTGCTCACCGGCGGCGTGGGCTACGTGGTGGGCACGCTGTTCGGCGTGCTCACCCTGGGCATCATCCAGACGCTGATCTCCTTCGACGGCACGCTCAGCTCCTGGTGGACCCGCATCGTCATCGGCGCGCTGCTGTTCGTCTTCTGCCTGCTGCAGCGCTTCATCACCTCACGCCCGCCGCGGCGCTGAGCGCACTCCTCTTTCCATCACAGGACCTTTCCGCCATGCCGGACCAACCGCGCAAGCTGCGATCTGCCGAATGGTTCGGCACCGCCGACAAGAACGGCTTCATGTACCGCAGCTGGATGAAGAACCAGGGCATCCCCGACCATGAGTTCGACGGCCGCCCGATCGTCGGCATCTGCAACACCTGGAGCGAGCTGACGCCCTGCAATGCCCACTTCCGCAAGATCGCCGAGCACGTCAAGCGCGGCATCTCCGAGGCCGGCGGCTTCCCGGTGGAGTTCCCGGTGTTCTCCAACGGCGAATCCAACCTGCGGCCCACCGCGATGCTGACGCGCAACCTGGCCAGCATGGACGTGGAGGAAGCCATCCGCGGCAACCCGATCGACGCGGTGGTGCTGCTCACCGGCTGCGACAAGACCACGCCCGCGCTGCTGATGGGCGCGGCCAGCTGCGACGTGCCGGCCATCGTCGTCACCGGCGGGCCGATGCTCAACGGCAAGCTCGACGGCAAGGACATCGGCTCGGGCACCGCGGTGTGGCAGCTGCATGAATCGCTGAAGGCCGGCACCATCGACCTGCACCAGTTCCTGTCGGCCGAAGGCGGCATGTCGCGCTCGGCAGGCACCTGCAACACCATGGGCACCGCCAGCACCATGGCCTGCATGGCCGAGGCGCTGGGCACCAGCCTGCCGCACAACGCGGCCATTCCGGCGGTGGATTCGCGCCGCTACGTGCTGGCGCAGATGTCGGGCATGCGCGCGGTGGAGATGGCGCGCGAAGGCCTCACCCTGTCCAAGATCCTCACCCGCGAAGCCTTCGAGAACGCGATCCGCGTGAACGCGGCCATCGGCGGCTCCACCAATGCGGTGATCCACCTCAAGGCCATCGCCGGGCGCATCGGCGTGCCGCTGGCGCTGGAGGACTGGACGCGCATCGGCCGCGACACGCCCACGCTGGTGGACCTGATGCCTTCGGGCCGCTTCCTGATGGAGGAGTTCTATTACGCCGGCGGCCTGCCCGCGGTGCTGCGACGCCTGGGCGAGCATGGCCTGCTGCCGCACCCCCATGCGTTGACCGTCAACGGCCGCAGCCTGTGGCAGAACGTGAAGGACGCGCCCAGCGTGAATGACGAAGTCATCCGCCCGATCGAGCGGCCGCTGATGAAGGACGGCAGCATCCGCGTGCTGCGCGGCAACCTGTCGCCCAACGGCGCGGTGCTCAAGCCCTCGGCCGCCACGCCCGCGCTGCTGCGCCACCGCGGCCGTGCCGTGGTGTTCGAGAACCTGGAGCACTACAAGGAGCGCATCGTCGACGAGAGCCTGGACGTGGACGCCAGCTCGGTGATGGTGATGAAGAACTGCGGCCCGCGCGGCTACCCCGGCATGGCCGAGGTGGGCAACATGGGCCTGCCGCCCAAGCTGCTGCGCCAGGGCGTGACCGACATGGTGCGCATCAGCGACGCCCGCATGAGCGGCACCGCCTACGGCACCGTGGTGCTGCATGTGGCGCCCGAAGCCGCGGCCGGCGGCCCGCTGGCCATCGTGCGCGATGGCGACTGGATCGAGCTGGACTGCTTCGAGGGCCGGTTGCACCTGGACATCAGCGACGCCGAGATGGCCGACCGCATGGCCGCCTTGAGCAGCGAAGGCCCGCACCCCGGCCGGCGCAGCGGCTATGAGCGGCTGTACATCGACCATGTGCTGCAGGCCGACGAAGGCTGCGACTTCGACTTTCTCGTGGGCTGCCGCGGCAATGCCGTGCCCCGCCACTCGCATTGAGCATACCGGCCATGACCCGTCCCGGACTGAGCCACCCGCGCTTTCGCGGCATCTTCCCGGTGGCGCCCACCACCTTCACCGAAACCGGCACGCTGGACCTGCCCAGCCAGCGCCGCTGCATCGACTTCATGATCGACAGCGGCGTGGACGGCATCTGCATCCTGGCCAACTTCTCGGAGCAGTTCCTGCTGGCCGACGACGAGCGCGAGTTGCTCACCCGCACGGTGCTGGAGCACGTGGCCGGCCGCGTGCCGGTAATCGTCACCACCACCCACACCAGCACCGCGGTGTGCGCGGCCCGCAGCCGCCGCGCGCAGGACATGGGCGCGGCGATGGTGATGGTGATGCCGCCGTATCACGGCGCCACCTTCCGCGTGCGCGAGGCGGCGATCTACGAGTTCTATGCCCGCCTGTCGGACGCCATCGGCATTCCGATCATGGTGCAGGACGCCCCCGCCAGCGGCACGCCGATGCCCGCCGCGCTGCTGGCCCGCATGGCGCAGGAGATCGAGCACCTGGCCTACTTCAAGATCGAGACCGCGGGCGCAGCCACCAAGCTGCGCGAGCTGATCCGCCTGGGCGGCGAAGCCATCGAAGGCCCGTGGGACGGCGAGGAAGGCATCACCCTGCTGGCCGACCTGGACGCCGGCGCCACCGGCGCGATGACGGGAGGTGCCTTTGCCGATGGCTTGAAGCCCATCATCACCGCGCACCGCGAAGGCCGGCGCGACGAGGCCTTTGCGCTGTACCAGCGTTGGCTGCCGCTGATCAACGCAGAGAACCGGCAGGCCGGCTTCCTCGCGGCCAAGGCACTGATGAAGGCCGGCGGCATCATCGACTGCGATGCGCCGCGCCATCCCTGGCAGCCGCTGTCGCCCGAGGTGCGCGAAGGCCTGCTCGACACCGCGCGCCGGCTCGACCCGCTGGTGCTGCGCTGGGCCGGAGCGCGTGCGGCATGAAGATCACGCGGCTGCAGACCTTCCGCGTGGCGCCGCGCTGGATGTTCCTGAAGATCGAGACCGACGAGGGCATCAGCGGCTGGGGCGAGCCGGTGATCGAAGGCCGCGCCCGCACCGTGGAAGCCGCGGTGCACGAGTTCGCCGAGACGCTGGTGGGCCGCGACCCGGCCGACATCAACGACCTGTGGCAGACCATGTACCGCAGCCACTTCTACCGCGGCGGCGCCATCCTGATGAGCGCGATCGCGGGCATCGACCAGGCGCTGTGGGACATCAAGGGCAAGGCCCTGGGCGTGCCGGTGTACCAGCTGCTGGGCGGCAAGGTGCGCGACCGCATGAAGGTGTACAGCTGGGTGGGCGGCGACCGCCCGGCCGACATCGTGGAGCACATGCAGCGCCTGATGGAAGGCGGCTTCGATACCTTCAAGCTCAACGGCACCGAAGAGATGGCGATGCTCGATTCACCGCGCGCAGTGGACGCCGCGGTCGCCAAGATCGCCGCGGTGCACGAGGCGCTGGGCACGCAGGTGAGCTTCGGCCTCGACTTCCACGGCCGCGTGGCCGCGCCCATGGCCAAGCGACTGCTGAAGGAACTGGAGCCCTACAAGCCGCTGTTCGTCGAAGAGCCGGTGCTGGCCGAGCAGGCCGAGCACTACCCGCGCCTGGCCGCGGCCACCAGCATCCCGCTGGCGGCGGGTGAGCGCATGTACTCACGCTTCGAGTTCAAGCGGGTGCTGCAGGAAGGCGGCATCGCCATCCTGCAGCCCGACCTGTCGCACGCCGGCGGCATCACCGAATGCCACAAGATCGCCGCGATGGCCGAGGCCCACGACGTGGCCTTTGCGCCGCATTGCCCGCTAGGGCCGATCGCGCTGGCGGCGTGTCTGCAAGTCGACTTCACGGCCTGGAATGCGGTGCTGCAGGAGCAGAGCATGGGCATTCACTACAACCGGGATGCGGAGCTGCTGGACTACGTGGTGAACAAGGACGACTTTCGGATCGAGGGGGGGTACATGCGGGCGCTGCCCGGGCCTGGGCTGGGCGTGGAGGTGGACGAGGAGCGCGTGATTCACGCCAGCCGCCACGCGCCGGATTGGCGCAACCCGGTGTGGCGGCATGCGGATGGGAGTGTGGCGGAGTGGTGAGGGGCTAAGAGGCAGGGCGCGATGCGATTGCCTTCTCAGCCTCGAAATTCCAAGTGATGCCATGGGCATGGAGCGCTGCAGAGGTTTGTGTTCACTCGTCAAGCTCAGCGGGGTCATGCGAGCGGTGGTGTTCATGCCCGCTCCAAGCTGAGACCTGCGCTCCAACAAGCCACATGCGTCGGCTTGCGACGCTGCACGACAAAACCAGCGGTTATTGAACCGTCATCTGATTGCAGAGCCGGGCGAATCAAGGCAGGACGCCGAACTTCGGCTGTGCAGCGATTACCGCCATTGAGCTCAGGTGCGCGACGTCACGCTGCAGGGCATCAAGCTGTCGTTCGCCGCTGACATCGACGAAGGCGGCAGCAATGTGAGGCCAAGCCCTTCGATTGCGTAAATGCGATCCGCTTGCGGTAGCGCGATACTAACGTCCGAACGACTGCATTCATGCAGCACGAACTTGCAGTACTGCCCCGGGCAGCACGCATCCAGCTCGATCTGCTCGCCCGGGCGCGCAGGTCAAGCTGCCGCGGCTGGTCCGACTACGTTCTCCGGCGCGGGGTCGAGGTTGAGATAGACGTGGTGCGGCTCACGCCGCAAGCCCTCTGCGGGATACGTCTTCACCAGTCGTCGGTTCTCGGCGTCGTATGACATGCCATCGACAAGACAAGCGCCAGCTACGCGCGGGGTGTGTTCGTGCAGCCAAACGAAGTTCTTTCTTGTCCACCGCAGCACCGCCTTCTGGAGCGCCCGGCTGTCCTTGTCGTAGTTGTCTGTCCTGACTGTCAGGCCCATGACGTTTAAGCAGAAGCCAAGGATCTTGGCGCCCTTGAAGTTGGCGAACTCGTTCATCCGAGCGACCTCGTCGTAGAGCAGCCGGCGAACCTTGAACTTGACAACCGTGCCTGCGTCTCCCTTGAGGCGATCGAAGTTAAACAGCTTTCCCCATACAGAGTTGTGTTGGATCCACCAGCAATGTTCGTTCGGCTTGGTCACCGCTGAGGCCGCGAAGATCACCTCGAAGATCAGGCTGGCTATGTGGTCATAGATCGTCTCTAGCATCGGGCCGTGCTTATCTCGAATACGAAGCGGCAAATCATCGGGTACACCCTTGCTATCGAGGATTCTCACAGCGTCCTCGATGAACTTGACGACGACGCGTAGGCGGGCTTGGATGTCGTCGTCCCAAGAACTATTCGCAATGCCGTTAAGCTTGTACAGATCGAATACTGCATGCTCCAGATAGCCTTTGGCGCGGTAGAGGACGTATGAGTGCCCGCGGTACCCTGCTTCAACGTAATTGCTCAGAGCCATCAAGACTGCTCGGCAGTATGCGCCCCACTGATCAGCGTCCCACGCCTTCTGGCCTGCGAAATCCGGGTCGAGCAGCGTGTCTATCGTCTCGACCATGTCGTAGTTCGAGAACATCGCTTGGCTGAGCGGCTTGTGGTACCCGATCAGGCCAGAGTGATAGCCCTCCGCCTCGTGGTAGAGGAACGAGTCCTTGTTCGCTATGGCCTCTGCAACGATGTTCTTCCCGAACGTCTCGACTTGAACGCCGTACTTCTTCGTCTCACCGATCGCCCGGAATATCGCTAACGCGGTCCCTGGCGATGACTCAACCATCGCCCGACAGAGCCTCTTGTCAGCGATCAGCAACAGCAAGTCATTCGCAATCGCCTCGACCGCCGGAGGAACCCGCTTCTTGCCCTCTTCGAACTGATAGCCGAAGTTCTTGAAGCGTCCTCTATCTGTCGCATGCCGCACGAGCGACCGGGCCGACAGGGCCAACTCGTCGGCTATGACTGCCAGCTCGGTAGGCGATCCCTTGAGGATGAAGCGGTACAGCGTCTGCGCGAAGCGCTCCGCATTGTGCCGACCGTACGTCGGCGGTCGAATGAACGCGAACCACGTCCATGTCAGGAACGTCAGTAGGAACAAGCCGCCGAGCAGCGCTTGCCACGAAGCGGGTGTCAGCAGGTCCCCTTGGGGCACAAGCCACTGCTCAGCGCGCCAGAGGTCGGTCAGCAACGTTAGAACGCCGACACCGGCTACGACGGCAAACGTGATTCCTTGCAGCGGGATTGGTGCTGTCCTGACGCGAAATCGGTATCGTACGTCCGCGATGGTCCAGGCGAGCACCATGAGCGCCAAGCCCGCGAGGAACTCCGAGAAACCGAAGAACTTGGGTGCGGTCGCATCGAGTGGAATGAAACACACCCTAGCGATGCAATTCTGGGTTGCAGTTGCCAATCCTCCTCCTCACTGCAAACGGCAAGTGAGTCTACAGGGGTAGGTGCACTTGCTAAAGGCCGACGGCCTGCCGTTCTGGGGGACCCCAAGACATGGCGAACGTAGAGCTGTCGTACGACAGGCCAGCCGGCGATCGGCCGGTGACGGCAAAAGCCGTCGTTCAAGGCATCGACCGCGAGCGACTTGGTTCAGTCTGCAGCGGACACTCCACTCAGTGCAGCTACGTTCGAGCCCATCCTCCCTACTCCTGAATAATCTCCGCACCCCGAGCCATCACAATCTTCCAGCACGTCCCCGCCTTCGAAGGCGCTTGCTGTTCAGCGTCCCATCGAGTGACCTTCAGGAAATCGTCGGGCATGTGAAGCGGCACATGCATCGGCCGGCCTGCCGCATTGCACATCCAGGCCTGCCACTCGGTGCCTTCTTCCGGCGCCAGCAATTGCGGTTCGCGCGGGGAAGTCAGCACGAAGAAGATCTTGATGGTCGGGAGCAGCAAGCCCGCCGCGCGCAGCTTCTCCAGCCGCGCAACCTTGCTTCGGAATTGGCTGTTCGACCAGGCGGATTCGCCTTTGGCTTCGATCATCAGCAAGGTGTCGTCGAAGGCGACGATGAGATCCATGTCTTCCTGGTTGCCGATCACCAGGCCCGCATCGTTGCGATGCGCCGCGAATCCGCGGTCACCTTGTGCCACCAAGGTCAGCGCACCGACCAACCAATCCAGGTGGTAATCCATGGCCCACCAGGCCGTCGCGGGAACGTCGTTGCCGATCGCCTCTGCCAGCCTGGCGCGAAAGCCTTCGTCCAACCGCTCGCTGTCAGTACCCAGGGCATTGTGGATCAGCCAATAACGCTCCTTGCGGTTGAAGCGCTTCAACGCGTCGACCAATGTCATGGTGCTCATGCCGGTGTACTGCCCGTGTGATTTGATTACACACGGTAATCGTCTCCGGCCTTGATAGGCAACGTCGCTTTTAGCCGCGGCGACCTGGGGATAACACTCTCACACTTCGAGCAATCCGCGGAACCCCCGCGCCGCGTAAGACGACTGCGCCCCGTCGTGATAGACGAAGGTGCGCCCGGACCGGTAATCCCCGAACAGCGCCCCGCCCTCCCGGCGCAGCGCTTCAGCCGTCAGCAGCCAGCTCGACGTTTTCTGGTCGAACGGGCCCAGGGCCTGCAAGGCCAGATACTCAGCCTCCGTCAGCAGCCGCAGCCCCATCTCGGCCGCCGTCTCCACCGCGCTGCCCACCGGCCGGTTCTCCTTGCGTGACTGCAGCCCCGCGTCGTCGTAGCACAGGCTTCTGCGGCCAATGGGGCTTTCGGGGGCGCAGTCGCAGAAGGCGATGGTGGCTGGCCCGGCCTCCGGGCTGCCGCTCACCCCGGGCAGCCTCACCACGTCGGGTTCGCCGCCGGTGGGTTCCATCGTGGCCAAGGTGCGCAGCAGCTCTGGCCGGCCGAGCAACCTGAACAGCAGCTGCGCCCAGGTGATGTTGAGGTGGCGCGGGGGGTGCTTCTCGAAGCGCTGCTGCAGCGTGGCCCGCAGCGCCTGGTCGCCGGCCTCATCGGCCTTGGTCGCCATCAGAAGTCCACCTGCACCGAGGGTGCGCTGCGCCGGGCGGGCCCGTGGTACACGGCTTCGATGTTGTTCGCGTCAGGGTCCAGCGCGAAGGCGGCGTAGTAACCGGGGTGGTAGTTGCGCGGGCCGGGGGCGCCGTTGTCTTGGCCGCCGTGGGCCAGTGCCGCTTCGTGGAAAGCCTTGACCATGGCTTCGTCCTGCGCCTGCAAGGCCAGGTGGTGGCGGCCGGTCAAACGGCCCTGGGCCGATTCGCTCTCGGCGCTAAAGACGAAGAAGAGTTCGTCGGCCCAGAAGTAGTCGTCGCCTCGCCGCCCAGGGGCAGCTTCAGGGCGCCGAGCATGGCCCGGTAGAAGCGCTTGCTGGCGGCCGGGTCACGCACCACCAGGTGGATGTGGTCGATGAGCCGGCCGCGGTGCAACGGCATGACTTCCATCGTGAACCTCCTGAATGGAAGCTGCGATGCCGCCATGCCCGTGCGGCCCCTCACCCCCGGCTGATCGACACCCCGCCGTCCACCAGCGAAGCGGTACCGGTGACGAAGCTGGCGTCGTCCGAGGCCAGGTACAGCACCGAGCGGGCAAGCTCCTGCGGCGTGCCCACGCGCTTGAGCGCATGCAGGCCGGCCAGGAAGCTCTGCGCCTCGGGCGTGTCGTTCATCTCGCGGTACATCGCCGTGTCGACCGCGCCGGGCAGGATGGCGTTCACGCGCACGCCCTGCGCGCCATATTCGGTGGCCAGCGCCTGCGTCAGCCCGATCAGGCCCGACTTGCTGGCCGCATACGCCGCCACGCCCGCAAAGGCCGCGGTGTAGCCGACGAAGGTGGAAGTGAAGGTGACCGAGCCGCCGCCGTTCTTCAGCATCTGCGCGATCTGGTGCTTGGCGCCGAGGAAGGCGCCGGTCAGGTTGATGGCCAACGTGTCGGTCCAGCCCGCTTCCGAGACGCCGGTGCTGGCACCGCCCTCGCCCAGCGTACCGGCGTTGTTGAAGGCCACGTCCAGCCGGCCATAGCGGCTGACGGCCAGCGCCACCAGTTCGCGGGCATACGCCTCCGACCGCACGTCGCCGGCCAGGGCCACGGCTTCGCCGCCCGCGGCGCGGATGTCGTGCACCAGTTGCTCCAGCTCCGCGGCGCGGCGCGCGCCGACCACCAGCCGGGCGCCTTCGCTGGCGAACAGCAGTGCCGATGCATGGCCGATGCCGGAACTGGCGCCGGTGATGAGCGCCACCTTGCCTTCGAGTCGCTTGCCCATGATCAATCTCCTTGTAAGGGTCCGTGATGAATCGATGGGCGAAGTCTGGTACGGCGGGGTGCTTTCGATAAGCCCGCCGGCGGCGGTTCTGCTGTTCGGTTTCGCCGGACAATCGTGCCGGGGCCGCCGTGCCGGCGGCGGGAGAAAGGCATGCTCAAGCTGGAAGGCATCGCAAGCTTTGTTGCCACCGCGCAGGAAGGCTCGATGAGCGCGGCGGCGCGGCGGCTGCAGCTGTCGAAGTCGGTGATCAGCGAACGGCTGGCCGACTTGGAAAGCACCCTGGGCGCGCCGCTGTTCCACCGCACCACCCGCAAGCTGAGCCTGACGGAGGACGGCGCCGCCTTCCTGGAACGTGCGCTGCGCATCCTGCGTGAGGTGGACGAAGCCGCCGCCGAGTTGGGCGAGCGGCGCGGCCGGCTCACCGGGCCGATGCGGCTGTCGGCCGGCGTGGCCTTCGGCCGCCTGCACCTGGGTCCGGCGCTGTACCCCTTCCTCAGGAAGCACCCGGGCATCTCGCTCACGCTGGAGCTGGACGACCGGCAGGTGGACGCCTCGGCCGAGGGCTTTGATGCGGTGATCCGGCACGGCGCCATCGCCGATTCGCGGCTGGTGGCCTGGACGCTGGCCAGCAGCCGGCGCTGCCTGGTGGCCTCGCCCGCCTACCTGCGGCGGCAGGGCCGGCCGAAGTCGCTGGACGAGCTGGGCCGGCACCGCGCCGTCTACTACCTGAACCGCGGCGCCGCCGACTGGCGCTTCGAGGACGTGCGCAGCGACGCCTTCCAGCGGCCGCCCGCGGCCCTGCGCGTGAACAACGGCGACATGATGCTGGACGCGACGCTGGCCGGCCTGGGCCTGGCGCTGCTGCCCACCTTCATCGCCGGCCCGGCGCTGGCGGCCGGCAGCCTGGTCGAGGTGCAGATCGGCGAAGCCGCCGCGCCGGAGTCGATCTACGTCGCGCACCCCGAGGGCCGCCGCGCCTCGGCCAAGCTGCGGGCGCTGGTGGATTGCCTGCGCAAGTCGTTTGGCAACCCGCCGTATTGGGAACAAAGCGGGGAAACAGGCCCCGTGCCGCTCAGGCCTTGACCTCGACCACCGGCTGGAAGCCGCCGAAGATCATGCGCTTGCCGTCGAACGGCATCGGCGGGTTGCCCGGCGTGGACGGGTCCATGCGCGGGTCTTCCATCATCTTCTTCATGCCGGCGTCGCGCGTGGCCTTGTCGGGCCATTCGACCCAGGAGAACGCCACCGTCTCCTCGGGCGTGGCCTGCACCGCGCGGCGGAAGTCGGTGAGCTTGCCGTCGGGCACGTCGTCGCCCCAGCCCTCGATCACGCGCAGCGCACCCAGCTCGATGAACATCGCATCGAAGTGGCGCGCATGGTCGATGAAGGCCTGCTTGTTGGCAGTGGGCACGGCGATCACGAATCCGTCGATGTAGGCCATGTCTCGGCTCCTTGGGTGGTGGAGTGGAACGACGAACGAGACCCCGCCCGATCGACACGCCGCCCCATGAAAACTTATGAAATCAACAGCGCCGAGGCGGCCGCCCGATAGCCGCGGCCGCGTTCGGCTGGCACGCTGTGGTCCTGTTGCAATGACTCACGCAAGGATCTCATCATGCTGTGCACGCTGGTCCGGTGCAGCCCCTCGGGGGCGGCCGCTTTGCTGCTGTGTTCCATCGCCGGCACCGCCGGCGCCTATACGCTGGTGGAGGCGAACGGCGGCGGCTTCGTCTCGCCCGACAACGGCCAGAACCGCGTCGACATGGCGGTGACGCGGCAGGCCCAGGGCGCCGGGGAATCGGCCAGCGGCCTGAAGCGGCTGCGCGTCGGGCCCATCGGCGGGGGCCCGATCG
>OFDN01002044.1_pt1 | contig 11859 bp, 7 predicted proteins | sample 1520971 | NCBI WGS metagenome assembly OFDN01 (sample SAMEA94257418, study PRJEB24077) | hot springs metagenome | biome: Aquatic biome; feature: Geographical feature; material: Water | place: India | collected 2012-06-12 | depth 5 m | reverse complement strand
TAAGAATGCAGCAGGCTTAAATGTCCAAAAGAGCTAGTCCAAACGGTCAGAAGAGGCGATTTGCTGCGAACCTGTGCGAGTAGGTCTCTCAAATCACTATTGCGGTGATAGCAACCGATGCGCTCAGCGATCTGCGGCGGCGAGAGGATGACATCGCAATTCGCCATTTCCGGCCAACTTAGCCCGAGCTAGTCGGCCGTCTCATCGGCGATATGACAGAGCACCTCTATGTGTCCGACGGCTGGATCGCACGTCATGGCGGGCCTCATTCTGTGTCTGACCTCAAGCGGTGACTTTCCTCGCATTCGACCTATGTATGCTTTATCCCCTATGGCGATGTTGGGACTCTAGCTCGGCCTGAGCAGTTCTGCGTCGTCTCCAATAGTGCGTTGCCTGACGCATGCGGGATCCTCCGAATCAGCCGTTCCTCCACCCGGTCGCCAGTGGGGCCGTTCCCCATAGCCCCCGATAAATTGTCGCGTTACATTTTATGGCTCGTCACAGCGTTACAAAGTATCCAACAACTAATTGATATTATTGAAACATGAGCCAGTTCAATCCTCTCTCGCAGCACCAGCCCCAAATGCCTGATCCGCGGGTTCGAGGGTTCCGCCCGTCCAGCCGTGAAGACTTGCGCGGGAGCGGCTCGGGGCTAGCCCCCTGATGGCGCGCTCGGGCTCGGCGCCGGTTGCGGCAGGCCGTCTTTCTTCAAGCCATCCACGTCTTGATCATCATCAACCCGCGGATGTTTTGCGGCTTGTAAGCTTCCCCTGCACTGTCGTTGCGAGGGGTGTCCGGGATGAGCGCGCGCGCGGAAATCGTCGAGTTTCTGGCGTCTCGGCATGGTTTCGGCAGCGATGGCGGCTGCAAGACCGTCGTCACCCATATCTCGACCGTGCTGCTCATCGGCGAGCGCGCCATCAAGCTGAAGCACCCGGTGCGCCTGCCCTATCTCGATTTCTCGACGCCCGAACGAAGGCTGCAGGCCTGCCTGGACGAGCTGCGCCTGAACCGGCGGACCGCGCCCACGCTCTACCGCGCCGTCCACAGAATCACCCGCGAGGCCGATGGTCGCCTGGCGCTGAACGGACAAGGCCGCCTCGAAGATGCGGTGGTGGAGATGGCGCGCTTCGACGAGCGGACGCTGTTCGACCGGCTGGCGCGGGAGGGGCGGCTGTCGCTGGACGATGCCGACGCTCTGGCGAAGGCGATCGCCGCCCTGCACGGCGACGCGCAGCCCGTGGCCGGCGCCGGGGCGGAGCGCATGGCCCGGGTGCTCGCGCTCAACGAGACCGCGCTGCGCGACGTCGCGCTGTTCAGCCCTTGCGAGGTCCAGCCCATCATCCTCGCCTGCAGACAGGAACTCGAACGGCTGCAGGAACGGCTCGACCAGCGCGCCCGCACCGGCTTTGTCCGCCGCTGCCATGGCGATCTGCATTTGCGCAACATCTGCAAGGTCGACGGCGCGCCGACCCTGTTCGATTGCCTCGAATTCAGCGAAGAGCTCGCCACCACCGACGTCCTCTACGATCTCGCCTTCGTGCTGATGGATCTCTGGCGGCGCAAGCTGCCGGTCCACGCCAACACGCTGTTCAACCGCTATGTCGACGAAACCGGCGATGAGGCAGGGGCGGCGCTGCTGCCCTTCTTCATGGCCGTGCGCGCCGTGGTGCGCGCCCATGTCACCGCCGCCGAAATCGGCGCGACCGAACTGTCCTGCGCCTGGATCCGCTCGGAGGCGCGCAGCTATCTCGCGCTGGCGCGGGATCTGCTGGCGATCAGGCCGGCGAGCCTCGTCGCCATCGGCGGCTTCTCCGGCTCGGGAAAATCCTCCGTCGCGACGCGGATCGCCCCGCAGATCGGCCCGGCGCCCGGCGCGCGCATCCTCGCCAGCGACCGCATCCGCAAACACCTGTTCGGCGTGCCCGCCGAGACGCCGCTGGGGGCGGAGGCCTATGCGCCCGCGCTTTCGGAGACCGTCTACGAAACCGCACTCGCCTGCGCCGACATCGTTCTGGCTGCGGGGCATGCGGTGATCTGCGAGGCGGTCTTCGACAGACCGTCGACGCGCGCCGCCGTCGAGACGCTGGCGCAGCGCCGCGGCGTGCCCTTCCGGCCGCTCTGGCTCGAGGCTCCGGCCGATCTGCTGATGCGGCGCGTGGCCGCCCGCCGACACGATCCGTCGGACGCGACGCCGGAGGTGGTGATGTCGCAACTCGCGAAACCGACGCCGCCGCATGATTGGCCAAGGCTTTGCACCACCGGCGATCTCGAAACGGTTTGCAAGGCCGCGCAGCTGGCGACCGATACGCAGGTGACGATCAGCCTGGCCGCGCCTTGCGCCCAGATGCGCATTCCGTCGCGCGCGCTCGCGCCGCTGACCTGCGCCCGCGCCCTCGCAAAGGTCGAAGCCCGGCCGCCGGGCGGCGGCAGGACGGTGGGCGCCGACGGGTTGCTGCGCGCCGGGGCGACGCCGACGGTGCTTTCGCTCGTCGAGGAAACCGACCGCCGCCCGGGGTCGCCGCGGCCAAGACCGACCGGCTGACGCGCGAGGCTCGCTGAAAGCGCGCCGACGCTGCAGCTGCCGTCGGCAGGAGTTGCCGGCGGCCCGGCGGCCGCGACACAGCGCCTCGAAAAGGCGGGCGTGGAATGGAGACGGGGTGGCGCCCTGCGGGCCGGCCCTGCCAGCGCGTTCGCCGCGCCTTGGCCTGGACACGCTGGAGCGCGCCGATCAGCCTGATTCATGCTGATCGGATCCGGCTTCAGGGCAGCGCGGTTTCCAGCCGCTCTTCGCCTGAATGGCCGGTGCAGTCCCTCTCGGCCGCGGTCGCCGCCTTGCGGCGCGCCGCTCTGGCCGCGCTGCGTTGCGACAGGAACTGGCGGATGCAGCGCGACAGGGTTTCCGGAGCCATGCCCAGATAATCGGCGATGTCGCGCTGTGACATCGGCGGCCGGCGGGACGCGACGCCGGCGGATTGCAGCCGGAGGTTCAACCACTCGTAGAAGTCGCGGACTTTCTCCATGGCCGAAAGATGGACGATCTTCTCGACGTGATGGGCGAGTTCCTGATAGGCGGCGGTTGCGCCGTCCAGCATTTGCGACGCGACCGCCGGAGAGGCGAATCCTTCTTCCAGCACGGCCCTGAGCGGGTAGCGTTCGAGAAGCACGGGGGTCACGGCCTCGGCCGCGGTGTTGCGCATGGTCGGGCAGATGCCGAACACGTCACCGGGCAGCAGGAACTGCACGATCTGGCGATCCCCCTGGGCGCTGTTGACTTGAAGTCGCACGCACCCGGATTGGAGCCTGTAGACGCTGTCGCTTACATCGCCCTCATCGTATATCATAAATCCTTTTGGGAATTTCGATATTGTATGCTTTATATGATGAAGTAACAAATCCGTACTGTTAGACATCACCTACCCCCTTGATCGCGTCAAAACCGTTCATTTGAAGCTTTCATTTAAGTAATGTCTTGTTAATAGTGTTTTTTATTAAAGTTTTATTTTTATGTATCCTGAATTTATTTTCTAGCATGAGCTATTGCTAGATAGAATTGATCAGGATCAATTTTTTCACACCGAACGTAAATCGGCGCCCGCTTTTGCGATCAATGCTTCGGAGGGCGGCAATGTCTTCCGGCCCTGCGTGTTCGCCGCGTTTGTGCGGGGCCGCTTCGTCAGCGCGGCTCGCAGATCGACTGCGGCGCAGCCCTTGGCGGCGCGGCTGCCCCCCCGACCTGAAAGCTCCCTCGGCGCCGGGACCCGGCGGGCTCTTTTCGCCGGCTCAGTCATGTGAGCGTCACCAGGCGGCTTTACGCAACGGCCGGAGCGAAAGGGCCTGGCATGAGCCGCAAGAACGTACTTCTCATCGTCGTCGATCAATGGCGGGCCGATTTCGTGCCGCATCTGCTGCGCGCGCGGGGGCGCGAGGCCTTTCTGAAGACGCCCCATCTCGACCGGCTCTGCGCCGAAGGCGTCACCTTCGCCAACCATGTCACGGCCTGCGTGCCCTGCGGCCCCGCCCGCGCCAGCCTGTTGACCGGCCTGTATCTGATGAACCACCGCGCCGTGCAGAACACGGTGCCGCTCGACCAGCGCCATTTCAATCTCGGCAAGGCGCTGCGCGCCATCGGCTACGATCCGGCGCTGGTCGGCTACACCACCTCGACGCCCGACCCGCGCGGCGCCAGCGCGAAGGACCCGCGATTCCTGGTTCTGGGGGATCTGATGGACGGGTTCCGTTCGGTCGGCGCCTTCGAGCCGAATATGGACGGCTATTTCGGCTGGGTGGCGCAGAACGGTTTTCCGCTGCCGCCAAACCGGGAGGACATCTGGCTGCCGGAGGGCGAGGACGCCGTTCCCGGCGCGACGCAGCGCCCGTCGCGCATCCCGCGGGAGCTGTCCGATTCCTCCTACTTCACCGAGCGCGCGCTGACCTATCTGAAGGGGCGGGCAGGCCAGCCCTTCTTCCTGCATCTCGGCTTCTACCGGCCGCATCCGCCCTTCGTCGCGCCGGCGCCCTATCACGCCATGTATAGCCCGCAGGACATGCCAGCCCCGGTGCGCGCCGCCACGCCGGAGGCGGAGAGCGCGCAGCACCCGCTCACCCGCTTCTATATCGACGCCATCGGCCGCGGCTCCTTCTTCCACGGCGCGGAAGGCTCCGGCGCGACGCTCGACGAGGCGGAGATCCGCCAGATGCGCGCGACCTATTGCGGGCTGATCAGCGAGATCGACGATTGTCTCGGCCAGGTCTTCGCCTATCTCGATGCGACCGGGCAGTGGGACGATACGCTGATCGTGTTCACCTCCGACCATGGCGAGCAGCTCGGCGACCATCATCTGCTCGGCAAGATCGGCTTCCATGACGAGAGCTTCCGCATCCCGCTGGTGATCAAGGATCCGAAGGCCGCGCCAGGCCGCCGCGGCGCGATCGAGGAGGCGTTCACCGAAAGCGTCGACGTGATGCCCACGATCCTCGACTGGCTGGGCGGGCAGGCGCCGCGCGCCTGCGACGGCCGCTCGGTGATGCCCTTCACAACCGGCCCGGCGCCGCAGGATTGGCGAACCGAGCTGCATTACGAATATGATTTTCGCGACGTGCATTACTCGCAGCCCGAGACGGTTCTCGGGCTCGAGATGGACAGCTCCAGCCTCTGCGTTGTCCAGGATGCGCGCTACAAATATGTCCATTTCGCCGCGCTGCCGGCGCTGTTCTTCGACCTGCAGGCCGACCCGCACCAGTTCGTCAATCTGGCGGATGATCCGGCCCATGCGGCGCTGGTGCGCGACTACGCGCAAAAGGCGCTGTCCTGGCGGCTGACCCATGCCGACCGGACGCTGACCCATTTCCGCGCGACGCCGCAGGGGCTGGAAAACCGCATCTCTCCCGCTTCCGGGACCTGATCAGGCCACCGTGCAGGCCGGTCCCCGGCTGCCCCCGCCCCTTCGCCAACCTCTGGAGCATGACTATGACGGCCAACGGCGTTTTCGGAATTGGGATCTCCGCGCCCCAACCGCAAAGCGATCTCTCCGACCTTCCAGCCATTCTCGACCGGGTCGAGGCCCTCGGCGTCGAGACGATCGAACTGCCGACCTTCGCGATGGACCTGGTCGTCGGCGGCAGGATCCGCCGCCCGCATCTCGATCTGCTGAAGCAGGCCTGCGCCGGGCGGGGCGTCGCCTACACCGCGCATGGCCCGCTGGCGATCAATTTCTTCGACGATCCCTCGCGGCTCCAGCGTCATTTCGACGTGCTGCAGGCCTCGGTCGAGGTCGCCGCCGAGATCGGCGCCCTGCATTACATCCTGCATTCCGGCATCATGCCGGTGGCTCCGGCCGAGACGATCGAGGCTGCCTATGGCCGCCAGCGCGAATGGTTGTCGCGGGCCGGCGACCTCGCCGCCGAACATGACATCGTCCTGTGCGTCGAAACGATGTTCGGCGGCTTCGAGGGCGACCGACATGCCTCGACGCCGCAGCGATTGGCGCGCGAACTGGCCAGCATCGACCACGGCCATGTCCGGGCGACGCTGGATTTCAGCCACGCCTATCTGCGGCAATCCTATTGCGGCGAGGGTTTCGTCGAGGAGGCAGCGGCGCTCGCGCCGTTCGCCCGGCATCTGCACATGCATGACAGCTTCGGCCGCGCCGACATCTTCGAGACCTGGAGCGAGAGCGAACGCCTTGCCTTCGGCCATGGCGATCTGCATCTCCCAGTCGGCTGGGGCTCGATCCCCTGGAGCGAGCTGATGGCGCAATGCGTCTTTCCGGCCGGCGTGGTGTTCAATATCGAGCTCCACCCGCGCTACTGGTACGCGGCGGAGGAATGCGTCGCCGCGACCCGGGAGCTCGCCAAAACGGCGCGCGCCTCCGCGCTGCACGTTGCGGCGTGATCAGGGGAGCCAGGCTGCGAGGCCTGGTCAGGCGGGTCAGCGTGAAGCCGCGTGTCTTCGCGCCGGCGCTGCCGGCGCTCCTCGCAGCTGTCGGGGCGGCGCCGTGACGGCGGCTGCTTGGGGGGTCACTCCGCCGCGGACGTCACGCCGCGCAGCATCAGATGCGGGTTCAGCGTCCGCAGCGCGTCCTCGACATCGCGCTCCTGGATCGGGCGGCCGAAGAAGAAGCCCTGGGCCTGCCTGACGCCGTTTGACTTGGCGAAGGTCAGTTGTTCCTCGGTCTCGATGCCTTCGGCGCTGGCGGTCATGCCCAGCGCCACGGCGAGCTGCGACAGCGAATTGACGATGGCGCTGCTGCTATCGTTGGCCGAGAGGCTGCGCACGAAGGACTGGTCGACCTTGACCTTGTCGAACGCGAAATCGCGGAGATGGCTCAAGCTGGAATAGCCGACGCCGAAATCATCCATGGCGATGCGGACGCCGAGCGCCCGCAAGGTGCGCAGCGTCGCGATCGAGCTTTCGGTGTTGGTGAGCAGCAGGGTTTCGGTGACCTCGAGCTCCAAACGCTCCGGCGCCAGTCCGGAAGAGGCGAGTGCGCTCATCACCGTCGGGATCACCTGCTCGCGCTCGAACTGAACCGGCGAAAGGTTGACCGCCACCTTGATCGCGTCGGGCCAGGTCGCGGCGGCATGGCAGGCCTGCCGCACGACCCATTCGCCGATCTGCAGGATGAGGCCGCTTTCCTCGGCGATCGGGATGAACTCGGCCGGGTTGATCGTGCCGCGCTGGGGGTGGTTCCAGCGCAGCAGCGCCTCGAAGCCGACGATGGTGTGGTCGTCGAGCTGGATGATCGGCTGGTACATCAGCGTCAGCTGGTTGCGCTTGAGGGCGAAGCGCAAGTCGAGCTGCAGGTCGAGGCGGCGGCGCGCGGCCTCCGCCATTTCGACGTCGAAGAGCTGAACCCGGCTGCCGCCCTCCTGCTTGCTGCGATACATCGCGAGATCGGCGTGGCCGATCGTCTCTTCCGGCCGTTCGTTCTTGTCCATCGGCGTGGCGATGCCGATGCTGGCGCCGACGCTGATTTCATGACCGTCGATCAGGCAGGGCTCGTTGATGCTCTCGATCAAGCGCCAGGCCAGGTCCAGAGACGGCTCCGCCCCCTCGTCGCAACAATGCAGCAGCAGGAATTCGTCGCCGCCGAAACGGGCCACGCTGTCGCGGGGGGTGATGCTGCCGATGATGCGCTGCGCCGTCTGTCTCAGGAGCTTGTCGCCGATGCCGTGGCCGAAGGTGTCGTTGACCGGCTTGAAGCGGTCGAGATCGATGAACAGCACGGAATAGGGGGCGCCGCCGGCGGCATGCTCGCCGGCCGCCGCGCTCAGCTCCTCGATGAACTGCGCCCGGTTGAGCACGCCGGTCAGCGCGTCATGGGTGGCGAGATAGCGCGCCGTCGAGGCCGATTGCCGGCGTTCCTCGGCCTCGCGCGTGACCTGATCGAGCGCCTGGGCGAGAGCCGCATCGCGCTGCTGCCCATCCAGCGCGAGATCGTCGGTGGCGCGCTTGCGGGAGATTTGCGTCTGGATGCGGGCCAGCGCGATGTCGAAATCGACGGGCTTGGTGATGTAGTCGTCAGCGCCCTTCTGCAGGGCCTCGACGACGTCCTGACTGAAGGATTTGGCGGTGACCATGATCACCGGCAATTGCTGCGAGGAGAGGCCGCGGCGGATTTCGACGAGCACGTCGAGCCCGCTGATTCCCGGCATCATCACGTCCAGCAGCACCAGGTCGAAGCGTTCTCGCGCGATCAGCGCCAGCGCATCGGCGCCGCATTCGGCCTCGACCACCTCGTAGCCGCGCCGCACCAGCCGCCGTCCCAGCACGGCGCGGTTGTCGAAGAGATCGTCGACGAGCAGGATTCGGCCCGCCCCTCCCTCGGCGCGCACGGGTTCGGGCGAGGGATCCGGCTGGCGTGCAGGGCGCAAGGCGTGGACACCGACCATCAGACCATACTCGTCGCTGGACGAGGCATGACCGCACGCCGTGCGGCATGACGAGCTGGCGCGAAGCTGCGGCTCATGTCTTCTGATACCCGTCGTCTCGTTGCAAGGCCGGAGCCTTTTGATCACGCCGCACTGTACGAGTTGCGCTTTAAGCATCCGTGAAGCGCGGCAGCGCCGACGCCGATTAGGGCGCATGATGGTTAACCGCCAGCCGGCGCGCGCGGCGCTGTCGCCCCGCTCTGCGCCGCCCTATGCTCGCGGCCAGGCCCACAGGGACGCGCCTCTTGCTCCACCATGATCTGCAATCGCTCCGGCTCTTCGTCGCGCTCTGCGAACTGCGCAGCCTGAGCCGCGCGGCGGAGCGCATGAACATGGCGATTTCGGCCGCCAGCCGCAGACTCGCCCTGCTGGAGCAGGAAGTCGGCGCCCAGTTGATGAAGCGGCTCCCACATGGGGTGGAACCGACGCATGCCGGGGTCACCACGCTGCGCTATGCGCAATCCGTGCTGCGCCTGGCCGACCAGCTGATCGCCAATATGGACGAGCATCGCTCCGGCGTGCGCGGGCGGGTGCGCGTCTTCGCCTCGAGCTCGGCGCTGGTGCAGCGGCTGGCGCAGGACCTCGCCGCCTTCATGCGCGACAACCCGCAGATCAAGGTCGATCTCGAGGAGCGCCCCACCGCCGACACCATGGAGGCGCTGACGCGCGGCCAGGCGGATCTCGGGGTGATCGTGCGCGGGGTCGCGACGCCCGGCCTGTTGACGGTGCCCTATTCGCATGACCGGCTGGCCGTGGCGGTGTTTCCCGGGCATCGCCTGTTCAACCGCAGTTCCGTGCGTTTCGGCGATATTCTCGAGGAAGAATTCGTCGCGCTCGAAGCCGGCACCGCCATCCACCGCCTGCTCGTCGACAAGGCGCGCGAACAGGCTTCGGTAATGCGGCTGCGCGTGCAGGTGCGCAGCTTCGAGGTGATGTGCCAGATGGTCAGCCAGGGGCTGGGCATCGGCATCCTGCCCGAGGCCGCTTTGCGGCCGCTGGCCGAGGCGCTCGGCCTGCGACTGATCCGGCTGGAGGAGGCATGGGCGCGCCGGCATATCGACATCTGCGTGCCGCAAGCGCGCGAGCACGATCCCCCGACCGCCAGATTGCTGGCGGCGCTGCAGCGAAGCGCGCTTTAGATTTCTTAATTATCGAAATCAGTCTTGCTGCATTTCTCATTCCGCAAAGACGGAAACTGGCCCACTCTGGCGTTCGGAGGACGCCGCCGGACATGCAGATCGCCGCTATCGACGCTTCGGCCGCCAGCGCCCGCTTCATGCTGGCCGCGGAGCGCCTGCGCCTGTTGGTGCAGGCGGAGGCGGCGACCACGGCTGGCGCGGGCGCGCTCTCCGGGCTGAGCTATCTCGCCAAGGATCTGCTGGATACGCCCGGCCGTGCGCCGAGCTGCGGGCTGGCCGCGCCCGCGGGCGAAGCGCCCCGCGAAAAAGCCGCCTTGCTCGCAGCGCTCGACGAAGCAGGCGCGCAGCGGCTGGGATTCTGTGAGATGACGGCGCTGGCCTGCGAGCCCTCCGGCAGCAATCCGCTGCGGCAGCGGCCGCTCAATCCCTGGGATCCGAACCGGATCTGCGGCGGCTCGTCCTCAGGCTCGGGCGTCGCTGTCGCCGCCGGGCTGGTGGATTTCGCCATCGGCTCGGATACGGCGGGCTCGTTGCGCATTCCCGCCCATTGCTGCGGCGTCACCGCCTGGAAGCCGAGCTATGGCCTGCTGCCGCTGGCGGGAGCGATGGCGCTCGCTCCCTCGCTCGACGTGCTCGGCTTTCTCGCCCGCGACGCCACGACGCTGTTGCGGCTGGCCGGCGTGTTCGCGCCGGAGCCGAAGCAGGCGCTGCGCATCGCCTATGCGGCCGATCTCGACGCGGTCTCCGAGGCGCCGGTCGCGGCAGCCTGCTCGGAGTTGGCGGAGCTGATGAAGGCGACCGGCCTGCGCGTCGCGGAGGAACCGCTGTCGCCGCTGCTGAAAGCCTGCGACCCGCCGCTGTTCGACGTGCTGCAGGGCGAGACCAGCAGGGAGCATGGCTGGCGCCTTGCCGGCGGCGCGCTCGATCCCGGGCTGACGGCGCGGCTGCAGAAAGGTCTGGCGATTTCTCCCGAGCGGCTGGCTGAAGCGCGCGAGCGGCTGCAGGCGATCGCAGGCGCGCTCACCCTCTTCCGCCACCATGACGCCATCCTGCTGCCGGTCATGCCGATCGAGACGCCGGAAATCGCCGCGTGCGAGCCGAGCTCGCCGGGCTTCGCGCCGCGCAAACTCTATGCGCTCTCGGCCTATACGCGCTTCGTCAATGCGCTCGGCCTGGCTGCGGTGGCGCTGCCCTGCGGTTTCGATAGCCAGGGCATGCCGATCGGCGCACAACTCGTCGGGCCGGCCGGCAGCGATCTCGCCCTGCTCAAGCTCGCGGCCCGGATCCAGCGCGACAGCGCCTGGCATGGCCGGCAACCCACTGCTCTGGCTGCACTTCTGGAGGCCGCATGACCCATCCCGGCGCATCATCCGCCAAGGCGCTGTCGCATCTGCGCGTGCTTGATCTGACGCGCGTGCGCGCCGGCCCGACCTGCTGCCGCGTGCTCGCCGATTTCGGCGCGGACGTCATCAAGATCGAGGCCCCCGACGGGGTCGACCCGAATGAGGGGATGTCGGGCGCCCGCGACGGCTACGACATGCTCAATCTGCACCGCAACAAGCGCTCGATGACGCTGAACCTGAAGACGGCGCAGGGTCTGGCGGTGTTCAAGCGCATGGTCGAAACCGCCGATATCGTGGTCGAGAATTATCGGCCTGATGTGAAGGAGCGGCTCGGCATCGGCTATGAGGCGCTGCGGGCGGTCAATCCGCGGATCATCCTGGCCTCGATCTCGGGCTTCGGCCAGCACGGGCCCTATCGCGAGCGGGCCGGCTTCGACCAGATCGCCCAGGGCATGGGCGGGCTGATGTGGATCACCGGGCAGCCGGGCCAGGGTCCGGTGCGGGCGGGCGCGGCGGTGGCCGATTCCACGGCCGGGCTCTACGCCGTCACCGGCATTCTCGTCGCCTTGGCGGAGCGGGAGCGCTCGGGCGAAGGCCAGTGGGTGCATACCTCGCTGCTCGAGGCCCAGATCGCGCTCTGCGATTTCCAGGCGGCGCGCTATCTGGTCGACGGCGTCGCGCCCGGCCAGGCCGGCAATGACCACCCCTATGCGACGCCGATGGGCGTGCTGGCCACGGCCGATGGCTACATCAATATCGGCGTCGGCGGCGAGGGGCAGTGGCAGGCGCTGTGCAAGTTGCTGGAGCGGCCAGACCTCGCCGACCACCCCGACTATGCGAAAATGCCCGACCGGCTGCGCAACCGGCCGGCGCTGATGGCGCTGCTGAACCAGATCTTCGCCAGCGCAGGCTCGGAAGAGTGGCTGGAGCGGCTGGCCGGGGCC
>OFDN01002043.1_pt1 | contig 11861 bp, 10 predicted proteins | sample 1520971 | NCBI WGS metagenome assembly OFDN01 (sample SAMEA94257418, study PRJEB24077) | hot springs metagenome | biome: Aquatic biome; feature: Geographical feature; material: Water | place: India | collected 2012-06-12 | depth 5 m | reverse complement strand
ACGTCGCGGGCGCCGCGGCCGGTCGCCGCCTCCGGCGGCACGATGTCGGTCTGCGCCCACGCCCCCGGCGCGGCGGTCAGAAAGGCGAGCAGCCCGGCGCCGGCCAGGAGGCGCCAACGGTTCGCAAGCTCGGTCATCAGTTCGGGAACTCCGCAGCGCTGGAAGGGGGCCGGGTCACGGCCCCCGACCATAAACCGCCGGCCTCCGCCCGTTCCACAGCGCTTGCGGGGGGATCAGCAGCACTCGCCCTCGAGCTTGCGCAGCATGGCGAGCCCGACCTCGTCGCCCTGCTCCTCGAACAGCTCGTCGATGTAGGAGACGTGGGAGCAGGCGAGGCACAGCTCGTCCGCCTTGCGCGCTGTCGGGTCGTTGCCGGCCTCGGCCAGGCGCTGCTTGAAGCGCTCCCAGAAGGGGTTGGACCGGGCGGGATCGGTGATGTGCATCAGCACCCGCTCGACCACGGCGCGGGTGTTGGCGGTGCAGTCGATGCCCTGGAAGGAGACGTAGCGGTCGGTTGCGGCGGCGTCCATGCCCTTGGGATCTCCGGCTGGCGTTGCGGTCCCCGATCCTTGCCGGAACCCTGGACGCTGCCGCAACCGCCCGTCCCGCGAGACGCCGACGGCGTTCCCGAACGGCGGTGGTGGTGCGCGAGCGGGGACGGCTACAGCGCCAGCCGCCGCTTCAGCTCCTCGATCCGCCCCCGGCTGACCGGCACGCGCGGCGCACCGGGGGCGGCCGTGACGAACAGAGTGCGGTCGCCCGTCCGCTCCACCCCACCGGCGTGGCGGAGGTTGACCAGATAGCCGCGGTGCACGCGCAGGAAATGGGTGGCGTCGAGCCGCGCCTCCAGCTCGGCCAGCGACAGCGTGCAAAGATGCGCGCCGGCGGCCGTGTGGACCGCGGTGTAATGCCCGTCGGCCCGCACGAACAGCACGTCGGTCGGATCCACCAGCGCCACCCCCTGGCGCGTGGTGACCGGCAGCTTGACCAGCGGCGGCGCCGCGTCCGCCTCTGGTGCCTCAGGCGGGCCGTTCGCCTCGATCAGCATCAGCGCGGTGCCGTCGGCGCCATCCACCGGCAGCCGTGTCGCCTTCACCACCAGCACCCGGCCGGGCAACGCCACGATCATCGAGCAGGCCGACGCGCTGGCGTCCGCGCGTCCCGCGGCGGCCAGCAGGAACTCCACCTTGGCGCGCGTCTCCGGCGGGTGCAGGTCGGGCAGGGCGGTGCCGACCAGCCGCTCCGCCGGCCCGAGGAAACGTTCCGCCGTCCGGTTCAGCGACCGTATCCGCCCGCCGGCATCGAGCAGCACCAGCCCGATGTCCATCCGCTGCAACCGGTACTCCATCGCCCCCATCCGCCGCCACCCGCCGGAAGCGACTATAAAGGCGCGGGCGGTGGCTTGGCGAGGTGGGGGCGGGTGGACGCCTACACCCCGCCCATCCGCTTCCGCAACTCAGCCACCATCGCCGGCGCGTCCCACTCCGCGGCCCCCTCGAAGCGGGCGATCTCACGGCCTTCGGCGTCGAGCAGCAGGGTGGTGGGCAGGCCGCGCAACTCCAGCGCCTGCATGGACGCACCGGGCATGTCGAGCGCGATGGGAAGGCGGGTCAGGCCGGTCTTTTCCAGGAACGGCTTCACCTGATGCGCCCCGCCGCGATCCACCGACAGGGCGAGCACGCCGAAGCCGGGGCCGCCGAGCTGCGTTTGCAGCCGCTCCAGGGCCGGCATTTCCTTGACGCAGGGCGCGCACCAGGTGGCCCAGACGTTGAGCAGCGTCATCCGCCCGCGAATGGCGTCCGCCGGCAGCGGCGCGCCGTCCAGGTCGGTCCAGGCCAGCGCGGGCAGCGGCTTTGGCGGCGACACCTCCTTGAAGGCGCCGAGCGAGACCACCGGGGGTGGCGCCGGTGCGGCCGGAACCGTCAGCAGCGCGCGCGCGGCGTACCAGGTTCCGCCGAACAGCGCGGCGCAGACGGCGGCGGCGATCGCCATGGTCCGGATGGTCACGGGTGTCCTCGTCCGACATCTGATGCGACGGCGCCCGACGGGTCGGGCGCCGCGCTCAAGATCGCCACGACGGACGCGGTCTTCAAGCCCGGAGCATCCCCCGTCAGCCCCTCCGTCCCGAGGCGCGGAGGTCCGTGGTCACGGCGCGGACGTTGTTGGACACGCCTTCGATGTCCTGCACCACCTTGCCGACGCTGGACGAGATCTCCCGCGTCGCGCTGTCCTGCTGCGCCACCGCCGAGGCGATGCCGCTGGAGATCGCCTGCACGTCGCTGATGATGGCGGCGATGCTGCGGATGGCGTCCACTGCGTTGCGCGCCTCCTGCTGGACCGAGGAGATCTGGGCGCTGATCTCGTCGGTCGCGCGCCCGGTCTGCTGGGCCAGCGACTTCACCTCGTTGGCGACGACGGCGAAGCCGCGCCCGGCCTCGCCGGCACGGGCCGCCTCGATGGTGGCGTTCAGGGCCAGCAGGTTGGTCTGGGACGCGATGTCGTTGATCAGCTTGATGACCACGCCGATCCGGTCGGCCGCCGTCACCAGCGCCTGCACCGCTTCGTTGGTGCGCGTCGTCTGGTCCGACGCCTGGGAGGATGAGGCCGCCGCCGTCGCGGCGCGGTTGCTGATCTCGGTGATGGAGGCCGACAGTTCCTCCGCCGCCGCCGCAACCGTCTGCGCGTTGCTGGTGGCGCGGTCGGCGGTCTGGGCAACGTTGGCGGTCAGCGAATCGGCCAGCCGCTCGATGACCTGCCGCCGCTCGGTCTCCGCCTGCGTCTGCCGCAGCTCGGCGTCCTTCTGCGCGTGCACGTCGATCAGCGATCCGCAGGCGCGCACCGGGCGGCCGCTGGCGTCGCGGGCGACGCCGCCGATGGCGCGGTACCAGCGGTAGGAGCCGTCCTTCGTCCGCAGCCGGTACATCACGTCGTAGCCGATGCGCCCCGTGCGGTCGTTGAGGCAGGCGCCGAAGGCGTCGAAGGTGCCCTTGACGTCGTCCGGGTGCAGGCGATCCGACCAGGATTGCACGACGTCGGGGAACTCCGCCGTGTCGCGGAAGCCGAGCAGCCGCCGGAACTCGTCGGACCAGCGCCACTGGCTCTTCGGGTGCATGGCGTCCTCGTCGTGGATTTTCGCGTCCCACAGACCGACGCCGGCGTTGCGGTCGAGAAGCGTCGACCGCTCGGCCTGGTCGCGTTCCGCGTGCACGTCGATCAGCGCGCCGCAGGCCCGCTCGGCCCGCCCCGAGCCGTCGCGGGCGACGCCGCCGATGGCGCGGAACCAGCGGTAGGAACCGTCCTTCATCCGCAGCCGGTAGAGCACGTCGTAGCCGGTCCGCCCGGTGCGGTCGTTGAGGCAGGCGCCGAAGGCGTCCGCGGTGCGCTGTGCGTCCTCCGGATGCAGGCGATCGGCCCAGGAGGACACGACATCGGGAAAGCCCTTGCGGTCGCCATGGTCGAAACCGACGAGCCGGCGGAACTCCTCCGACCAGCGCCACTGGCTCTGCGGGTGCATTGGGTCACCGTTGTGCAGCACCGCGTCCCACAGGCCGACACCGGCGTAGCGGCTGAGCAAAGCCATCTCCTCGCCGGCAGCGCCATCCTTCTGCCGCGACTGCTTGTCTCTCCCAAAGAACATAAGGGCATTCCTTCCTGTCGATTGTATTCTTGATCCAGCGGCCAGCAACCGGACGCCTGAATGTGGCGCGAGTGCTGGCGCCCTGTCCAGAGGCTCCAGAGCTTTATACGTTGGACGGAGTGATCGGTTTGTGGAGATTCTGCGATCAGTTTTTCTCTCCTGCCGGAGCGCCGTTTGCATTTTGCGAATTCTTTGCATTTTGCGAATCGTCGGCCGTGCGGCCGGATGCACAAACCGTTGCGGCCGGGGCGGAGTCCGGATACTCACTGACGGTCCCTCCCGCAGTGAATCCGCAGCCGATGACCGCCGACGCGCCCAAGCCGACCTCCTCCGCCGCCAGCCAGATGTGGGGCGGCCGTTTCGCCCGCGGTCCCGCGGCCATCATGGAGACGATCAACGCCTCCATCGGGTTCGACCGCCGCCTGGCCGACCAGGACATCGCGGGTTCGAAGGCCCACGCCGCGATGCTGGCCGACCGCGGCATCATCACCCCGGAGGACGCCGCCGCCATCCGCGACGGGCTGGACCGGGTGAAGGCCGAGATCGACTCCGGCGCCTTCGTCTTCAGGACGGAGCTGGAGGACATCCACATGAACGTGGAGGCGCGGCTGGCCGAGCTGATCGGCGAGCCGGCCAAGCGCCTGCACACCGCGCGCTCGCGCAACGACCAGGTGGCGACCGACTTCCGTCTGTGGGTGCGCGACGCCATCGACCGGCTGGACGGCGGGCTGAAGGCGCTCCAGGCCGCCCTGATCGATCTGGCCGAGGCCAACGCCGACGCGGTGATGCCGGGCTTCACCCATTTGCAGGCGGCGCAGCCCGTCACCTTCGGGCACCATCTGCTGGCCTATGTGGAGATGCTCGGGCGTGACCGTGGCCGCATGGCGGACGCCCGTGCGCGGTTGAACGAATGCCCGCTGGGCGCCGCCGCGCTGGCTGGCACGCCGTTCCCCATCGACCGCCACGCCACCGCAGCGGCGCTGGGTTTCGACCGCCCCGCCGCCAACTCGCTGGATGCCGTGTCCGACCGCGACTTCGCGCTGGAGTACATGGCGGCGGCCTCGATCTGCGCCATGCACCTCTCGCGCTTCGCAGAGGAGATCGTGCTGTGGTGCTCCGACCAGTTCCGCTTCATCCGCCTGTCGGACGCCTTCACCACCGGCAGCTCGATCATGCCGCAGAAGAAGAATCCCGATGCGGCGGAGCTGGTGCGCGCCAAGTCCGGCCGCGTGATCGGCTCGCTCAACAGCCTGCTGATCACCATGAAGGGTCTGCCACTGGCCTATTCCAAGGACATGCAGGAGGACAAGGAACCGGTCTTCCTCACCGACGACACGCTGGCGCTCTGCGTCGCCGCGATGGAGGGGATGGTGCGCGACATGGTGCCGAACCGCGCGTCCATGCGCGCGGCGGCGGAGCGTGGTTTCCTCACCGCCACCGACCTCGCCGACTGGCTGGTGCGGGTGCTGGGCATGCCGTTCCGCGAGGCGCACCACGTCACCGGCCGTGTCGTCAAGCTGGCGGAGGAGGGGGGCAAGACCTTGTCGGAGCTGACCCTCGACGAGCTGCGCTCGGTCGAGCCGCGCATCACGGAGGACGTGCACGGGGTGCTGACGGTGGAGGCGTCGGTCGCCGGCCGCCGCAGCTTCGGCGGCACCGCGCCCGAACGCGTGCGCGAGGCGGTGAAGGCCGCCCGGGAGCGCTTCCTGTGAGCGCCGTCCACCCCGCCCCGCGCGCCGCCGCCGTCCTGCTGGTCGCCGCCCTGGCACTCGGCGCCTGCGGGAAGAAGCCGCAGTCCGTGGACCCGCCCCAGGGCAAGGCGGCGGACACCTACCCGCAGACCTACCCCAACCCGGCCTTCGACCCCAAGCCCGGCCAGCCGCAATCCAGCCAGCCGCAATCCGGCCAAACCCAGTCCGGCCAAGCTCAACCCGGCCAGTCCGACACCAGACAGGCGATGCCGGGCGAGATCATCCCGGGGTGGAAGTTCCCATGATCGGCTTCTCCTACCGCAATGGTGTGCTGCACGCCGAGGGCGTTGCGCTGACTGACATTGCCGCGGCGGTCGGCACCCCCGTGTATGTCTACTCCACGGAAGCGCTGGAGCACGCCTACCGCTCGTACGCGCGGGCGTTCGAGGGGCAGGACGCCGGCGTCTGCTACGCGCTGAAGGCCAACAGCAACCTCGCCGTCATCCGCACCTTCGCCCGGCTCGGGGCGGGGGCCGACGTGGTGTCGGAAGGGGAGCTGATGCGGGCCATGGCGGCCGGCATCCCGGCCTCGCGCGTGGTGTTCTCCGGCGTCGGCAAGACCAGGGGCGAGATGCGGACGGCGCTGGAGGCCGGCATCCACCAGCTCAACGTCGAATCCGTGCCGGAGCTGGAGGCGCTGAGCGAGGTCGCCTCGTCCCTGGGGGTGGAGGCGCCCATCGCCATCCGCGTCAACCCCGACGTGGACGCCAAGACCCACGCCAAGATCGCCACCGGCAAGAAGGAGAACAAGTTCGGCATCGACTGGGACCACGCGCGGGCGGTGTACGCGCGGGCCGCGGCGCTGCCGGGCATCAAGGCCATGGGCATCGCCGTGCACATCGGTTCCCAGCTCACCGACCTCGCCCCCTTCCGCGCCGCCTACACGCGGGTGGCCGACCTGTTGCACCAGCTCCGCGAGGATGGGCACGACATCCGCCGGCTCGACCTCGGCGGCGGCCTCGGCATCCGTTACAAGGAGGAGGCGCCGCCCGACCTGCCGGCCTACGCCGACATGGTGCGGTCGATCACCGGCAATCTCGGCTGCCAGGTGACGCTGGAGCCCGGCCGCTCGCTGGTCGGCAACGCCGGTGTGCTGCTGTCGCGGGTGATCTACGTGAAGCAGGGGCTGCACCGCCGCTTCCTGATCGTCGACGCGGCGATGAACGACCTGATCCGCCCGTCGCTCTACGACGCCTACCACGGCATCCTTCCCGTGGCCGAGCCGGTGCCGGGGGTGGAGATCGCCCCCATCGACGTGGTCGGCCCGGTGTGCGAGAGCGGCGACACGTTCGCCCTGCAACGCCCCCTGCCGGTGCTTGCCGCCGACGACCTGATCGCCTTCGGTTCGGCCGGGGCTTACGGCGCCGTGATGGCCTCCACCTACAACACGCGCCCGCTGGTCCCCGAGGTGCTGGTAAACGGCGACGCCTTCGCCGTCACCCGCCGGCGCCAGACGGTCGAGGAACTGTTGGCGATGGAGGAACGGCCGGACTGGCAGGCGTGAGGCGGCCGGGGCGGGGACTTATGTCCACCGGTCACCCCACCCGCCACGCGAAGTAAGGCCAGTCTCCGAGGTCCGGCAATTCCTGCCGTTCCCAGCCCGGCACGGCGAACACCCGGTCGGACACCACCAGCCCACCCGGCCGCATCAGCGGCGCGATCAGGGGGCCGAGCCATTCGGCCTGCCGCGCGTCGTGCTTGCGGTCGGGGCTGCCGAAATCGGCGTGGGCGAGGCGGGCGCAGGGGCCGAACAGGGTGGCCGCACCCGGCAGCGTGTCGCGGAAATCGCCAAGGAACAGCCGGTCTTCCTCGGGCACCAGCCCAGGCCCCACATGCAGGTCGCGGTCGAACACCAGGATGTCGCGCGGTGCGGCGGAACGGCGCAGGAAGTCGTAGGTGCGCCCCTTGCCCAGCCCGACCTCCAGGATCATGCCCGGCGTGCCCTCCAGCCGGTCGAGCGCCCAGCGCAGCGCGGTGCGCTGCGCGGTCAGGCGGGCGATCATGCGGTCGAGCAGACTGTCGGACACCGGTTCCCCCTTTGAACGTCTGGCGGGAGAATGCACGAAGGTGGTTCCCGCGCATAGCCGCGACTCGACACCTCCGAACGAGAACATTCCGCGAAAATAGACTTGCGGATGAGAACAGATAGGGTACATTAAGGGGCGTTGCACCTGAACGCCGACCGTGATCTAAGAAGGGGGACCGGGCATGTCGTCCGCACAGCTTCGTTTGGTCGAGAAGGATTCCATGGACAAGCAGAAGGCTCTGGACGCCGCCCTCAGCCAGATCGAGCGGGCCTTTGGCAAGGGCTCGATCATGAAGCTCGGTGCCCGCGAGAGCATGGTCGAGACCGAGGTGATCTCGACGGGCTCGCTGGGCCTCGACATCGCGCTCGGCATCGGCGGCCTGCCGCGCGGTCGCATCATCGAGATTTACGGGCCGGAAAGCTCGGGCAAGACCACGTTGGCCCTGCACGCCATCGCCCAGGCCCAAAAGGCCGGCGGCACCTGCGCCTTTGTCGACGCCGAGCACGCGCTCGACCCCACCTACGCCCGCAAGCTCGGCGTCGATGTGGACGAGCTGCTGATCTCCCAGCCCGACGCCGGCGAGCAGGCGCTGGAAATCGCCGACACGTTGGTGCGCTCTGGTGCCATCGACGTGCTGGTGGTCGATTCGGTGGCCGCTCTGGTGCCGCGCGCCGAGCTGGAGGGCGAGATGGGCGACAGCCACGTCGGCCTGCACGCCCGGCTGATGAGCCAGGCGTTGCGCAAGCTGACCGGCTCCATCTCCAAGTCGCGCTGCCTTGTCATCTTCATCAACCAGATCCGCCTGAAGATCGGTGTGATGTTCGGCAACCCGGAGACAACGACCGGCGGCAACGCGCTGAAGTTCTACGCCTCGATCCGTCTCGACATCCGCCGCATCGGCGCGATCAAGGACCGCGACACGGTGGTCGGCAACCAGACCCGCGTGAAGGTGGTCAAGAACAAGATGGCGCCGCCCTTCCGGGTGGTCGAGTTCGACATCATGTACGGGGAGGGCGTGTCGAAGGTGGGCGAGCTGCTCGACCTCGGCATCCAGGCCAGCGTGGTGGAGAAGTCGGGCGCCTGGTTCTCCTACGACGGGACCCGCATCGGCCAGGGTCGCGAGAACGCCAAGAACTTCCTGCGCAACAACCCCGAGATGGCCAAGGCCATCGAGGACCGCATCCGCGGCAACGCCGGCTTGGTTGCCGACGCCATGATGGGCACGCCGGAAGCCGACGGAGAGGCGTCGAGCCCAGAGTAACGACCGGAAGAAGGCCGCGCGCCACCGTTGTTTCCACATGACGGTGGCGGTCGCGCGCGATAGGATTGCGCGCGGCGACAACCATGACGGGATGGACCGTGCGACCGTCGCGTCCTTTGAACATTCTCTTGGCCGACGATTCCCGCAGCATGCGGCAATTGCTTCGCAGCGCCTTCCCTTATGGCGGTCGGCCGCTTCGCTTCACGGAGGCCGCCGACGGGGGCGAGGCGGCGGAAGCGTACTCGGCCTCCAGGGCGGACATCGTTCTGCTCGACGTGTCGATGCCCGGCACCGACGGCATAGCGGCGCTCAAGCGCATCCGCGGCTTCGATCCGGATGCGTTCGTGATCATGATCAGCGGGGACGATTCGTTGGAAAACCGGCAGCTTTGCCGGGAGGCCGGGGCCAGCAGCTTCGTCCGCAAGCCGATCAGCCAGCAAGTGGCGCATCGTATTCTTGAGGCCTTTGTCGGACGGCCGCAACGCCCTGCGTCGGTGCTGGCGGTGGACCGCTCCGACCTGATGATCGTATCGCTGAAGATGGGGATGGACATTCTGCGCCTCCCGCACCGCATGTGCCGCGCCCATTCCGCCGGCGAGGCGCTGATGAGCTTCGGCAGCGCGCATTTCGACCTCGTCTTTGTGGATCCGCAAATGCATGAGGCCGATGGATTGGGCGTGGTCGCGGCGATGAAGACCATGCGGCCGGCGACCCGTGTCGTGATGTTCAGCGACGATCCCACCATCGATGCGGTGCGTCGCGCGCGGGAGGTCGGGGCCGACGATTACCTGCTGAAGTCCGTGGACCTGGAGCATCTGCGCAAGGTGTGGGGCCGGTTCGCAATCGCCAACGGCGGCGATTTCGAGCCGGCGTCCTGACCGGCGCAGCCGCCGGGGGGATTCGGCGGCCGGCCGCGCCCGATGGACAGGGCGGCCCAGTCACGGTAAAAGCGACGTTCCGGCCGGCAGGCCGGCACGCATTCCGGAGCCGCGCACCGACCATGAAGACCGCCAACGACATCCGCAGCACCTTCCTGAACTTCTTCGGCGCCAACGGTCACCAGATCGTGGAGTCGTCGCCGCTCGTCCCGCGCAACGACCCCACGCTGATGTTCACCAACGCCGGCATGGTCCAGTTCAAGAACGTGTTCACCGGTGCGGAACAGCGGCCTTACCGGCGGGCCACCACCTCGCAGAAATGCGTGCGCGCCGGCGGCAAGCACAACGACCTCGACAATGTCGGCTACACGGCGCGGCACCACACCTTCTTCGAGATGCTGGGGAATTTCTCCTTCGGCGACTATTTCAAGGACGACGCGATCGCTTTCGCGTGGAACCTGATCACGAAGGAATACGGGCTGCCGACCGACAAGCTGATGGTCACCGTGCATTCCTCGGACGAGGAAGCGGCGGCGATCTGGCGAAAGGTCGCGGGGCTGCCCGACGAGAAGATCATCCGCATCCCAACCGACGACAATTTCTGGCGCATGGGCGAGACCGGCCCCTGCGGCCCCTGCTCGGAGATCTTCTACGACCACGGTCCCCATGTGGCCGGTGGCCCGCCGGGCAGCGCCGATGCGGACGGCGACCGCTTCATCGAGATCTGGAACCTCGTCTTCATGCAGTTCGAGCAGACGGGGCCGGACACGCTGATCCCGCTGCCCAAGCCCTCCATCGACACCGGCATGGGGCTGGAGCGTCTGGCGGCGGTGCTCCAGGGCAAGCACGACAACTACGACATCGACCTGATGCGGGCGCTGATCGTGGCGTCGGCCGATGCCAGCAACACCTCGCCCGACGGGCCTCACGCGGTGTCGCACCGGGTGATCGCCGACCATCTGCGCTCCTGCTCCTTCCTGATCGCCGACGGCGTGCTGCCGTCGAACGAGGGGCGCGGCTATGTGCTGCGCCGGATCATGCGGCGCGCCATGCGCCACGCCCACATGATCGGCGCGCGCGAGCCGCTGATGCACCGTCTCGTCCCGGCTTTGGTCACCCAGATGGGCGACGCCTATCCGGAGCTGACCCGCGCCCGCGCGCTGATCGTGGAGACGCTGAAGCTGGAGGAGACCCGCTTCAAGCAGACGCTGGAGCGTGGCTTGCGCCTGCTGGAGGACGAGGTGGCTCGGCTGCCGTCCGACGGGGCGCTGCCGGGCGACGTCGCCTTCCGCCTCTACGACACCTACGGCTTCCCGCTCGACCTGACGCAGGACGTGCTGCGCGGCCAGGGCCGCGCGGTGGACGAGGCCGGCTTCAAGGCGTCCATGGAGGAGCAGCGGCGCAAGGCGCGCGAGAGCTGGGCCGGTTCCGGCGAGGCGGCGACCGAGCGGCTGTGGTACGAGCTGAAGGACGAACTGGGCGCCACCGAGTTCCTGGGCTACGACACCGAGGTGGCCGAGGGCAAGGTGACCGCCCTGGTCAAGGGCGACGCCCGCGTTGACGGCGCCGCGGCGGGTGAGGAGGTGCTGGTCATCGTCAACCAGACCCCCTTCTACGGCGAGTCCGGCGGCCAGGTCGGCGACTGCGGCGTCATCTTCACCGCCGACGGCACCGAGGTGACCATCCGCGACACCCAGAAGAAGCTGGGTGCCGTGTGGGCCCATGTCGGCACCGTGACCAAGGGCACGCTGAAGCCCGGTGACGTGGTGGAACTGCGTGTCGATGTGGAACGCCGCTCCGCGATCCGCGCCAACCACTCCGCCACCCACCTGCTGCACGAGGCTTTGCGTCGCCGGCTGGGCGAGCATGTGACGCAGAAGGGCTCGCTGGTGGCGCCGGAGCGGCTGCGCTTCGACATCAGCCAGCCGATTCCGCTGACCCCCGCCGACGTGGCCGCGGTTGAGGAGGAGGTGAACCGCCGAATCCTTTTGAACAGCGACGTGGTCACCCGCCTGATGTCGCCGGACGAGGCGAAGGACCAGGGCGCCATGGCGCTGTTCGGCGAGAAGTACGGCGACGAGGTGCGCGTCGTCTCCATGGGCGGGCGCGACGCCGGCGCCAACAAGGAGTTCTCGGTCGAGCTGTGCGGCGGCACCCATGTGCGGCGTACTGGCGACATCGGCGTCTTCAAGATCGTGGCCGAGCAGGCGGTCGCCGCCGGCGTGCGCCGCATCGAGGCGCTGACCGGCACCGGCGCCCGCGCGTGGCTCGGCGGGCGCGACGCGCTGCTGGCCGAAGCCGCGACCA
>OFDN01002041.1_pt1 | contig 11873 bp, 12 predicted proteins | sample 1520971 | NCBI WGS metagenome assembly OFDN01 (sample SAMEA94257418, study PRJEB24077) | hot springs metagenome | biome: Aquatic biome; feature: Geographical feature; material: Water | place: India | collected 2012-06-12 | depth 5 m | reverse complement strand
GGTGGTCACCGCCAGCAGCTTGAGCTTGCCGGCCTGCAGCAGCGGCAGCGCGGCGGTCATTTGGTCGAACATGAAGGTGACTTGGCCGGACGACACGTCGACCATGGCCGGCGGCGTGCCCTTGTAGGCGATGTGGGTGAGCTTGAGTCCAACCAGATCCGCAAACATTTCGCCGGCCAGGTGGGTGGAGGTGCCGGCCCCGGACGAGGCGAAGGTGCGCTTGTCCTCGTGCTTCTTCAGGTAGGCGATCAGCTCGGCCACCGAGTTGACGCCGATATTCGGGTCCACCAGCAGCACGTTGGGCAGGAAGGCCACCAGCGCCACCGGCTCGAAGTCTTTCACCGGGTCGTAGCTCAGGTTCTTGTACAGGCTGGCATTGATGGCGTGGGTGCTGATGGTGCCGCCGAACAGGGTGTAGCCGTCCGGTGGCGCCTTGGCCACGTGGCTGGCGCCGATGCCGCCGCCCTGGCCGGGCTTGTTCTCCACCACCACGGTCTGCTTCAGCGCTTCCTGCAGCTTGGCGGGATGGGAGTCTCGCGATGCATACCTGCGCACGCTGCTGATGCACGGCGCTCGATCGATCGTCAGGTCAGACCGCGGTCAGTCGTGGATTTGGCTTACCGAACTGCTCAAGCGTAGACCCCACAGCGTGGCTGTCGCAGCGGTGGCCAACAAGCTCGCTCGAACGATCTGGGCAGTGCTCAGCAGCGGCAGACCGTGGTCGGCGGACCGTTGCAGGCTGCCGGGTGAATAATGCAAGAGCAAGATGCTCCAAGACAGACATCGCTTCAAGGAGAGCAAGCGACCACACGTGTGATGGGTCAGATAGGTCGGACCGGGACGGGGAACTCCAGTAGGGAAGCGGAGCCAAGAGCTCATTAGCAGATTGGAGCCTCGTCGGCGAATGCCATCAGGGCCAGCAGGCTTGCATTGCCTGCATCAACAGGCCGGATATATAACTGCAGCCCTGCCTCTTGCTTCATCATCCGAAGACATCACTTGCGATCCAGGAGGCGCCCATATAAGACCTTCCTTAGGGCCAGCAGGCTTCGAAGCCGGCACCCCAGGCCGAATGTAAGACTGCAGCCCTGCCTCCTGCTTCCACCATGCGAAGACGTCGATTGATATCCGGGAGGCGCCATGTAAGCGTTGCCCTAGGTAATGCTAAGGGTCTATCACGGCCTCGTACGCACCGTAGTGGTCAGTGAGCAGCGTCCCGGGGCATTGTTGCTCGCCGCGTCGCTCGTCGCCGTCGAGGAAGGCCAGTGGGTACTTCGCCCCGCGCCATCGGCAGAAGTCGCAGACGACGGCTGGCACCGCATCGTGCCAACTTCGCGCGTAGGCCCACTTGTAGGACAGGCGTGTCCTGCCCGCGTCGGGATCCAGCAAGGCCACCGGCGTCTCGTGTGCAGTAGCGGCAATGGACGACGAAGCGCTTATGCAGCGTGTACAGCGGCTCGAACGCCGCGCCCACTTGGCCTATCCCGGCTGCCAACGTCAAGTGCGGGGTGTGCTCGCCGAAGCAGGGCTTGATGCCCTTTTGAGGCACCATCGTATCTGTCGGTTATCCTTCCGTTGAAGCGAAAAAAACGATTGTCTTCTTATGCCTCGCGCACGAACTCTCCAGGCGTCTCTTGATGAACTGCGTGCCGCCATCCAGCAGGCCATCGCCGAGCATTCCGAACTCGCGGTGGGCCCGCATGGCCGCAAAGTGTTGCGGATGGGCGGGGAAGAGGTGGTGCTCAGGGGTTCCACGCCGGTGCAGGCGGGACTCGTGGAATCGCTGTGTCAGAAGCTGTCGGTGGTCGCAGCGTACGGTCTTGCCACAGCGCTGACGGACTCTTCTCCGGGGGGCACTCGGCTTCGTATGGATCTCATCACTGCGCTTGCCGTCATAGAGGGCACGCCAAGCGCGCAGCGGGAGCGGGACCACAGCGACGACGTCCATGCTTTGCTCACGACAGCAGAGGCTGCTGCACAGCTCGGCATGAGCCGTCCGTACATAGCCATCCTTTGCGACCAGGGGAAGCTTGGTCAGGTCAGTCGCTCAGAGGGCGGTCACCGCCGTATACGGCAGACTGCGGTCGATGAGTACAAGCGCATGCACCTCGTTCCTGGCACCGGCCCGGATTGAGTTTCGGAGAGAAAACTAACGAAAGGTACTGCGTTGCATCACGACATCAGCCTGATCACTACGCTGGCGGCCGGCTTTGGGTTGGCACTTGTTCTCGGTTTCCTGGCAGTCCGTCTTCGCTTGCCAGCGCTGGTGGGCTACTTATTGGCAGGGATCGCCATCGGACCAGCAACGCCCGGCTTTGTAGCGGACGCGCAGATCGCGTCGCAACTTGCTGAGGTGGGTGTCATGCTGCTGATGTTCGGGGTCGGACTGCACTTCTCCATTGATGACTTGCTGGCGGTCCGCAAAATCGCGTTACCCGGCGCTGTGGTGCAAATGGCCGTCGCTACAGCAATGGGCGCCGGGGTGGCCACCCTATGGGGCTGGGCCCCCGGCGCCGCGTTGATTTTCGGCATATCACTATCGGTGGCAAGCACTGTCGTCTTACTGAAGGCGCTGGAGAGTCGCGGTGTTCTCGAGTCAGCCAATGGCCGAATTGCGGTCGGCTGGCTGGTGGTGGAGGACTTGGCGATGGTCCTGGTTCTTGTCCTGCTACCGGCGCTGGCGCCATCACTTGGCAGCGCGGACCCGTCACCCGAGCGTGGCGCTGCGTTGACCGTGCTCATTACATTGGCTCAAGTTGGCGGGTTCCTCGCTTTTATGTTGATTGTGGGGCGCAGGATGTTTCCATGGCTGCTATGGCAGGTCGCCAAGACTGGCTCTCGGGAACTCTTTACTCTGTGTGTCATCGCGGCCGCGGTCAGCATTGCATATGGTTCATCTGCTGTCTTCGGCGTATCGTTTGCGCTTGGCGCATTTTTCGCTGGGATGGTCCTTCGCGAATCCGAATTCAGCGCGCGGGCGGCTGAGCAAACGCTACCTTTGCAAGATGCCTTTGCAGTCCTCTTCTTTGTCTCGGTTGGCATGCTGTTCGACCCCAGCGTGATTGTCGAGTCGCCGCTTCACGTGCTTGTCACGGTGGCCGTCATTGTCGTTGGCAAGTCGGTGGCGGCCATCACCGTGGTGGTGTTGCTGCGTTATCCCATCCGTACTGCCGTCGTCGTGTCAGCGAGCCTGGCGCAGGTTGGGGAGTTCTCGTTCATCTTGGCGGGTCTCGGGGTGGCGCTTGGCATATTGCCAAAGGAAGGTAATGATCTGGTTCTGGCGGGCGCGCTCATTTCTATTGCACTCAACCCGGTCGTTTTCAGCTTGGTCGGTCCGCTGGAGCGATGGTTCCAGCGTCATCCGCAGCTTGTGCGTCGCCTTGAACCGGCGTCTAATCCCTTATCTGAGTTGCCACCGTCAACCGATGCACGGTACTTGTCCCGGCAAGTGGTTCTGGTGGGCTGGGGGCGAGTCGGCAAACACATCGCCGGCGCGCTTTCTGACGAAGGAATCCCATTCGTCGTCGCGGAAGCGAACCGTGAACTAGTGAGTGCACTGCGGGAGCAGGGGGTGCCCGCGGTCTGGGGCGATGCAACAGATCCCGCGGTCCTCATTCAAGCCCACGTGCGGGAGGCGAGGGCGCTTGTGATTGCGACGCCTGAGACGGTCGCGGTGCGAGCCATGGTGGAGACTGCACGGGCGTTGAATCCCACGATCCACATCGTGGTGCGAAGTCATAACGCCGAAGAGGCAACACTGCTCGAAGGTGAAGGCGCGGGGACGGTGTTTGTTGGGGAAACTGAACTCGGGAAGTCCATGGTGGCATTTGTCTTCGCTTTGGTCAAGGAACCGATGACTGAGGGTCATTAGCCTTCCGGTGATTGGAATCTGCCTCTTCAAGCCGCCTGTTTCAACAGCGCGACGAAACGCGAACGGGATCGATGGCGTGGTGGACCGGCTCCGGGACTTGAACTTTCCGTTGCGCGACACGTCCAAGAGGAAAGGGTCGGGCCTGACAGTCTTGCTGCCTTCTGGAGGTTTCATTGTCGGTATCTACTATGTTGATTCTTGTTGGAGCGGCCGTTGCGGCAACGACCGGATTGATCGTGCAAAACACGGAAATAGGGTCGTTGCAGATTGGCACGGTTGCCGGGGCGTTGATGTTTGGGACCGGAGTGCAATTAGCCATTTTGAGTCTAGGCGTTGAATTCGCTAAGTTCGATGACTGGGCTTGAGTCGGCTCTGGCGGCTGTGAAGCCGAAACGCTGACAATGCCCGTCAGGCCAGTGAACAGGCGCTGTCTGCCTCGCAAGTGGCCTCGCTGGGCGGCGCCGGGGTCGGGCAGGTGGTGCAGACCATCTCCTCGATCAGCGCCTCGTCGAGAAAGATCGCCGATATCATCGGCGTCATCGACGGTATCGCTTGCCAGACCAACATTCTGGCTGTGAACGCGGCAGTAGAAGCCGCCCGCGCCGGGGAGCAGGGCCGTGACTTTGCGGTGGTGGCGAGTGAGGTCCGCAGCTTGGCGCAGCGCTCGGCGCATGCGGCACGCGAGATCAAGGGCCTGATCGGCAGTTCGGCGGACATGGTGGGGGCCGGCACGCGACTGGTCGATGAAGCCGGCGCCGCAATGCGGGAAGTGGTGGGCAGCGTGCTGCGTGTGACCGCAGTGGTGGGAGAGATCACAACCGCAACGCTCGAGCAGACCGCTGGCAATGAACAGATTAACCAGGCCATCGCGCAAATGGACCAGGCCACGCAGCAAAACGCTGCGCTGGTCGAACGAGCCTCGGCTGCGGCACTGTCGTTGAAGCAAGAATCGCAGAACCTGGTGACGGCGGTCTGTATTTTTGCTTAAGGCGCCACCACGGGCGTCGCAGGTCGGCTCATAGATCGTTCGACCGGTTGGGCTCCACGCTTGCCCTGGTTCCTGCTGTCGGCAAGGTCCAGCCGTGCGGCGTGATGTGTCCTGTCGGATTCGCAGGACGACTTGTGCTTGGTGGCCTGCGTGCGTAAGCGGCAAGGCTGACGTCGGCCTCGTGCGTCAAAGGACGGCGGCCTTGTATCAGCGACAGCCTGGACACACCGGTGGTCCTTTTCGTTGCGCTCGCTCCGGTGGGTCTGGAGCGATGTACAGTGCTCATTGCGTAGGAGAGCGTTGCCGCGCGGCTGTCCGGGGATCGCTGAGAGCGCAATCCAAACCTTACACACGTACTTCGGCGCAGCTGCCTTCAAGCACTGCGGCTAGCAGTGGCCCAGCGCGGTGAGGCAGGTACCACCCCTTCTGGCCAAGGCGCGGTGCGCGTGACATGTGCGTGGGCGACTATGACGGCGGGGATGGCTCGGCGCGGGCTCGTGGGCCTAGGCAGCCGGGGCCGAGCGGGACCAGCAAAGGCCTGCTCTGCGGCCCTGCCACCAGGCATGGGCCTGCCGCAACAGGGCCAGCGCAGCCCAGGCCGCTAGCGCGGCCAGCACCAGCCCACCAGCCCAGCCGACGAGCAGCGCCGCGGCCAGCAGCGCCATCGCGGTGCCCAGCCAGGCCGCCGGGCCACCGCCCAAGCCCAGCAGCCAGTCGGCGGCATCGCGCAGGGCGGCTGCCTCATCGACATCCAGCCAGCGCTGCACCCAGGGCCGCGTGGTCCAGTCGGTCAACACCTGCATCGCCGCGGCCGACGAGCCAGCGTCGAGCGCGCCGGCCGCCGCTTGTAACAGCCACCAGAAGGCCAGCGCGGTCAACGTCCACAGCGCTGCGGCCAACAAGCCCCCGGCCACCATCGTAAAGCGAAGAGCGCGGCTCATCGCTTGACCTCTTGGCTCAGGATCTCCCCACTGCGTGCATCCACCATCAGCTCCGCCCGCCGGCCTTGGCCATCGCGGGCCTTGACCTCGTAAAGTTTGTCGCCCTTGCGTTCCACTTCACGCACGTCGTTGTAGCCCAGTGCGACGACCCGGTCCACCACCTGCTGGAACCCCAGTGCCGGAGGGGTCGCCGTGACGGCAAGGCTGGCTGTGCCCAGGATGCACGCTGCGGTGCAGTGCAGTAAGGTGTGTTTCATGGCTTGTTGGTCCGTGAGGTGGGTGGATGACGGAGAGGATCGTCGCGCAGGCCGCATGAACCGACCATGAACGAGGGGCTGCTTGCCGTTCATGGCCGGTTCATGCGCCATGGTGCATGCTGGCGTCTGATGCCTTCAGACAAACGCCCACGTCCCTCGCTCACCGCAGTGGTGGGGACGGCGGTACTGCTGGCTGGGCTGTGCGCAGCCCCGCTGCACGCCGGCCCGGGCAGCGATGACAACCGCCGCGCGCTGGCCGCCCGGCAGGGCGGCCGCATCCTGCCCCTGGCCTCGCTAATCGCGCAGGTGGATGCGGTGATACCTGGCCGGCTGCTGAAGGCCGAGTTGGATGAGGAGGACGGCACCGACGTGTACGAGCTGCGCTGGCAGCTGGCCGACGGCCGCCGGCTCGAGCTGGAGATCGACGCGCGCGATGGCCGCTGGCTCAAGCTGGAGGGCCCGCGGCTGGAGACCGTATTCCGCCGGGGAGCCCATTGATGAGGCTGCTGGTGGTGGAGGATGAGCCCCGGCTCGGCCGTCAGCTGCAACTGGCGCTGCAAGCCGCCGGCTTTGCAGTGGATCTGGCGGACAACGGCATCGACGGCGAGCACCTGGGCCGGGTGGAGCCCTACGACGCTATCGTGCTGGACATTGGCCTGCCGGGACGCGATGGCCTGGCTGTGCTGGCAACGTGGCGGCGCGAGGCCATGCTGAGCCCGGTGCTATTGCTCACCGCTCGCGCCAGCTGGCAAGAGAAGGTGCAGGGTATCGACGCCGGTGCCGACGACTACCTCGCCAAGCCGTTTCAGATGGAGGAGCTGGTATCGCGACTGCGCGCGCTGGTTCGGCGCAGCGCCGGCCTGGCCAGCCCGGTGCTGCAGCAGGGCGGGGTGGTGCTGGACACCCGCGCCTGCACCCTGCAGGTGGCCGGCCGGCCGGTGCCGCTTACAGGTCATGAATACCGCGTGCTAGCCTACCTCATGCACCAGCACGGCCGTGCGGTGCACCGCGGGGAACTGGCCGAGCATGTCTACGGCCTGGACACCGACCGCGACAGCAACACGCTCGACGTGTTCATCACGCGGTTGCGCCGCAAGCTGCCCGAAGGCTTTATTGCCACCGTGCGCGGCCTCGGCTGGCGGGTGGGGGCGGCGACGTCGTGAGCGGCAATCCTTCCTCCCCGGGGAATCCCGCTCAGCGCGAAAATGCCGCCTTGCTTCCTGACGGATCGTTGCACAGGCGGCTGCTGCTCGCTGCAGCCGCGTGGATCGCCCTGGCGCTGCTGGTAGTGGGCGCGCTGCTGGTCGCGCTATTCCGTCACCATGCGGGTCATGAGCTGGCAGTCCGTGCGGCTGGCCCATTGGATGCGTTGGCCGCTTCACTCGTGGTGCAGCCGGCTGCGGCCGCCGGGCCGCCGGTGCTCCGCCTGGCGGACGACGGGCCGGCCGATGAGGCCTTCCGCCGCCCGTATGGCGGTGCCTACTGGTGGGTGGCCGACGCGGCCGTGCAGCCGTTGCGCTCTCGTTCGTGGTGGGACACCCAGCCGCCGGCGCTGGCTGGCGCCTTCTCGCGGCTGGCTGACGAGCAGATTGGCCGTTTTGAGGCCACCGGGCCGCAGCAGCAGCCGCTGGTAGTGTGGGCGCGCCGGGTGGAACTGGCGGCCTGGGATCGTCCGCTGGTGGTAGCCGTGGCGTTGGACGCCAGCCGGCAGCAAGACATGGTGAGCGACTTTGCCCGTACGGTCGCACTGGCTCTGGGCGTGCTGGCGGCGGCGCTCTGGGGCGCCTCCCGGGTGCAGGTGCAGCAGGGCCTGGCGCCGTTAGTAAGACTGCAGCAGGCGCTGAGCAACCTGCGGGGCGGCCACAGCCGCCTGCTGGTAGGCCGCTTTCCTGCCGAGCTGCAGCCGCTGGTGGACGACTTGAACGGCCTCTTGCAGGACAACGACCGCTTGGTGCGCCAGGCCCGTGAGCAGACCGGCAATCTAGCCCATGCGCTGAAGACGCCGCTGGCGGTGCTGGGCAATGCGGCCGCCGCTTGGCCGGGCGAAGGCGGCGAACTCCTGCGCAGTCAGCTGGCGCAAATCCAGCGGCAGGTGGACATGCAGTTGGTGCGCGCTCGCGCCACCGTCACCGGCTTGGGCGCCGGCCGCGGTGCCGAGCGGCGCAGCGACGCCGCTGCGGTGGTGGATGCGTTGCTGCGCACGCTGCAGCGCCTGCACGCCGAACGTGCGATCGATGCCTACCGTCAGGGTGAAGCCACGCCGCCGCCGGTGGCGGTGGAGGCCGAGGTGGTGCATGAGCTGCTGGGCAACGTGTTGGACAATGGCTTTCGCTGGGCGCGGAATCGCTTGCGAGTGACGCTTGCCACGAACGCGGGCGCGGCGTGCCTACACCTGTGCATCGACGACGACGGCCCAGGCATCGCACCCGACCTTCGTGCTGAGGCATTGCAGCGGGGCCGCCGACTGGACGAGACCCAGCCCGGCAGCGGCCTGGGCCTGGCTATTGCCGACGAGCTGGTCCGCCTGGCGGGCGGCACATTGGCGCTCGAGACGTCGCCAATGGGCGGGCTCCAGGTGCGCATAACGTTGCCGCTTGCGCGCTGAGGCGCGTGCGCTTCGGGTGGGCCCACAACTCCGGCACCGTCCGGCCCACGATGGCACGCGCCCGCCAGGGCGACATGATTGGGCAGCAGCCCGAATCCGCAGCGCCTTGGCAGGCAGCCGCAACGAAAACGGCGTAAGCGGTGGCGCTTCTCTTCGGCAGCCCGTGGGGTGGTCGGTGACGGGGGCGGGGGCCGGTCGCGGGACGGTCGGTCCAGCGGCGAGGCGTGTCCAGGCTTGCAAAATGAGCTGCGGCTTACCGTCAGGCGCAGCCCGTTCCGCCATTCCGCGCGGAGCGCGGTAGAGCCATGCAGCAAGTGGCCAGAGACGGCGGAGCCCGGCGCCCGACCTGCAGCATGCCATGTCTGGCCTCGGACACGGCCGAGCCTGCCTAGCGACTTGCTGGTTGCTTGGCTGTGAGGCAAGCTGCGTCGGCGGCATAGGCCGCTGTGAGGGCCAGGCATGAGGATAGCGACGATAGAAGCGACGTTCACGGCTGAGGAGCACGGGGATGGCACTCCGTTCCTGTTCCTGCGCCCCAGAGGGGACATGCCCGCTGCGTTCCCGAGCCATGTGGCACTCAAGCTGCGGGAAGGCACTACTGCGGCCGAGGCTGAGGAGTTGGAGCGCATGCTGTCCGTGTGGGTGGTCGGCGTTTCCGTGTCGGCCTAAGGGATGCCCATGACGGCTCCACGCAGACGGCGGTGGCTGCCAGCGGCCGCGTGGAAACGAGGCGGCGCTTACGACGCGCCGATTGAGCCGCGCCGCAATCGACAGAACCGTCAAGACGACGCTCGCACTGGTCCGACTGGTTGTTCGTTGGTGCGACTTCACGCCAGGTCGTTCATCGCCAGCGACTGCGCCGGCCGGCCCCCGGCAGGCTGCCGGCTCGCCCCCGGGGGCAAACGACTCAACGTCGTTGTTGTTCACATCGGGCGGCTCATGAGCGGAGGGCAGGTTCTTCCAGGGCACTCCACCCGCAACTCGCGGAGAGGTCGCTGCGCGGAGGCGCTGTGCAGCGGCTCTTTTGGCAACGCGTCTGCCCCTGCTCAGCCATCAGCACCGCCGCGTGCAGCGGAGTCGCTGTCCGGCATAAGGGCGCTGGCATCCAAGCTGCAGCGGGGGGTCATCGCCGAGCCTCTTGAGACCGCGCAGCAGTAGCACCTGTTGCCCGACGCGGGCTGCGACCAAGCACAGGGCTGCTGGCTATCGCAACCACTAAAAGCGGGCGAGCTTGGGGCGCTGCTGCCGCGATCCTGGTGCCCGTCACGGCAACTGGTGATGCTGACGCAGAACCCTTACACCAAAGAACCAGACAAGTTGATGAGACGCCGGTGGCCATGCTCAAGCCCAAACACCTGAACGATGGCAAGACGCACAAGGCCTACCTCTGGTTGTGCTGCACCACGCCCTTCAATGCGACGAAGGCGGTGGTCCAGTCGACCGACAGCCGCAGCGGCGAGAACGCCCAGCAGTTCCTCAAGCTCGACACCCCGCACGCCTTGCGGGGCACGCTGGTTACCGACGGCTTCAGCGGCTACATCGCCACGCCGACCAAGGGCGTGACCTCCGCAGTGTATGGCGCGAGCACGCCGCAAGGTCAACGACCCATAGGCCAGCCACGGCAGCGCGGTCGGCGCCCAAGGAGTTGCGCTACTACCAGGTGCTGTTCAGGATTGAGCGCGAGATTGAGGAACTGACCCGCGATGAGCGAGACGGACGTAGCAACACGAGTCACGCCGGGTACAGGTCGTCTTTCACCGCTAGTTGCTCGCACAGCAACAGATGGTACTCACCGGCTGGGCCGTGTATGCAAGGCAACGAGTTGCGCCGCTTCTAGCTGTCCTAAGCGGCTTCGGCTTGAGCTTTGATGCCGGCCATTGGGCTTGCGAGCGTCGATCTCCCATGCCACCGAAGTGTGCAGACAAACGACCGAGACCGCGAGCGGACACCGCCCGCGTGCACAGGCGGCCCAACAAGTCGCAACGCCGTCCCAGGCGACGCAGCCGTGGTCGTCCGGCCATCATGTCCCATCAGCCACACTGCAAGTGTGCCGCCGCGTCCTGCATGCCATGTCAATGGATCGTTGATCGCTTTTTTGTCAATATGCGCACAACTGCTGCTATCGCAGCTTGCAGCCATGACATCACGCAGGCCGGAACGCGTCCCGTCGCAGAGCTCCCGAAGGATCCCCGGCGTCTGTGATGTCACATACTCAGTGCTCCGAAACGGTAAACCGCTCGATGTGGTTTCGGTGTCAGGTTGCAGACCCGCGCGCCTTTGCTGCCCTCCAACTGGTGACGGCCGCTAGGTTGGATCTCGAGGCGCCAGTGACCATATACCTACCTCAGGGACAAGCGTTTGCCCGTTCCAGCATGCATGGCAGCGCTCTCTTTGGTGGATCCAGCGTCGGGGCTCCAATGGGGCTTGGGCTGGGGATCGAGCATGCGAGTGGTAGCTCCAACCTCTGACAGTGGGGGAACAGCCCCGCGGTCCACACATCTGCAATGGCTTCACTCGCATCAAGGGACGGACTTGTGCTGCTGACCAATTACGGCAGGGGCATGCCGTTGGCTGCGCCAATGGCGCAGTCGGCTATGCCGGCGGACCATGGCGTGTTCTGATCGCCGTGGGTCGCGTAGGATCACTGCCTTGGTACGCACGCCGTGATGGCGGCAGGGTCAGATGGCGTCTGCATGCGTTGGTCAATGGTATTTGCGGCTGCATTGCACCCAACTGCAGGGACGCAGACGCGAGTCGCCGGGTCGGGCTGATCTTCGGAGTTCCGCAAGACCATGTCCGTTGGATGACCGCAGTGGAGCAGAAAGCCAGCCGTTTCCCAAATGCCATCGTTGGTCCACTGGCGGCTGCTACCGCCCTGGCTCCGGAGCGACGTTGTTCACCACTGCCGCACGTGCGCTCGACTGCTTCGAAGGCACGACCAGCACGTCGGCCTGCGCATTGCGCAAAAACTCGCGGTGGATGTCGCCCACCAGGAATCGGCACACGGCGTTGCTGCCGCTGTGGCCGGCCACCAGAACATCGGTTCGCCACGCTTGAAGCAAGCGCAGCGTCATTGGCGCCGCAGGCCCGCGGGTGACCGTATGCTCTACCCGATCACACGCGATGCCGACGCGTTGCGCCAGACGGCGCAGACGTGCCTGCGTCCCCAAGACCTCGCGGTGACGGTAAGCCTGCACGATGTGCAGGGGCA
>OFDN01002039.1_pt1 | contig 11881 bp, 10 predicted proteins | sample 1520971 | NCBI WGS metagenome assembly OFDN01 (sample SAMEA94257418, study PRJEB24077) | hot springs metagenome | biome: Aquatic biome; feature: Geographical feature; material: Water | place: India | collected 2012-06-12 | depth 5 m | reverse complement strand
TGCGCCGGCCGGGGCTGGCGGCGGCGGCGGCGGCGCTCAGCCTCGCCATGCTGGGGCTGGGGGCGGCGGCGCTGATGGTGCTGGCCCGCCCGCTGGTGCCGGATTTCCCCTACGCCGCCGCCTGGGGGCTGCTGGTCGTGGTGCTGGCGGCGCAGATCGCGCCGCTGTCGATCAACGGGCTGGGCGTGCAGGAGGCGCTGTTCACCCTGTGCCTGACCCAGGCCGCCGGCTGGACGGTCGAGGACGCGGTCGCCTACGGGCTGCTGGTGCGGCTGCTCACCATCCTCACCAGCCTGCCCGGCCTGCCGGTGACCCTGCGCCTGCTGCGCCGCAGCCCGGCGGCGGGGTAGCGGGGTAGGCATCGTTCCCGCCGTCATTCCCGCGCAAGCGGGAATCCAGGCTGTTCGGAAACGCACCCGCAAAGCCTGGATCCCCGCCTTCGCGGGGATGACGGAAGAGGTGCGCCGACCTTAAACCCAGGGCGCCAGCGGGCGGATGCGGCGGCCGGGGACGTCGGGTTCGACGAAGATCCGGGCGGTGGTGTTGAGGCGCGCCGCCAGCAGGCTGAAGCCGCTGGAGGCGCTGATTCCCACCACGTCGGCCTGGCTCAGCACGTGGAAGTCCTGGAGATACTCCAGCCCCGGCCAAGGCCGGATCACGTCGGGCAGCGCCACCGGGGCGAACTCGGCGAAATCCGCCTTGACCCCGGCGAGGTCGTCGCTCGCCAGATAGAGCACCGGCCGATGAAGCGTCGGCCACAGGGCGCGCAGCCACTCCACGTACCAGGCGGTCTCGGTGATCGGGTAGCGGTACTGCACGAAGTCGCCGCGCCGGATGTGGATCGCCACCACCGTGTCGCCCAGTTCCCGCAGCCGCCGCATCGCGGGGTCCAGGAAGGGCCGCCACACCGGCCGCGGCTTCAGCCAGGACTGCACCCGCTCCCGCCATTCCGCCCGGTGCTCGTAGAGGAAGAGCGGCGACAGGATGTCGCGGTCCGCCACCGGTGTGTGGTTCCCCCGCCCGGTCAGCAGGTCGTTGAGGATGCGGCGCGGGAAGTTCATGGGGGCGAGCGGGCCGCTCTGCGGCGGGTCGTCCAGATCGAAGAAACGGCCGCCGACCCAGTCCGGCGTCTCCAGCACGCAGCCCCGGCTCTCCGCGTACAGGCGGACCAGCACATACTCCAGTGCGTTGTGGGCGAAGCGTCCGTGCGTGGCCAGGGTGGAGGAGGTGAGGCGCGGGCGCGACGGGTCGGGGTTCGGCGTGCGCGTCAGCCGTACGCCCAGCGCCTCCAGCGTGGAATCCAGCGCCGCCAGCGACTTGATGGTGAAGAAGCGGCTGCCGTCACCGCGCACGCGGGCGAGCCGGGCGGCGGCGTCCCGCGGCCGGCCTTCGTGCAGGTCGAGCGAGGCCAGCGCCGTCAGGCATTCGCCGGGATGCGCCCGGCCGTCGCCCAGCGGCCGCTCCATCAGGCCGGTGAAGAAGACGCGCGCGTCAGCCGCCCGGCCGTTGCCGGCCATGATGTCGGCCAGCGTGTCGAGTGCGGTCTCCACCTCCACGCCGGGATGGACGAGGGCCTGGCGCAGTTCCGCCTCCGCCTCGGCCGGGCGGCCGAGCAGCCGCAGCACGGTGCCGGCGCGCACCAGCGCGTTGTGCAGGCCGAGCCGGGCGGCGCGGCGGTAGGAGGCGAGCGCCTCCTCCCCCCGCCCGCCGGCGTGCAGGGCGTTGCCGTGGTTGTAGTACAGCTCCGGCCCCGCCGGCATCAGGGCCAGCCCGCGGCGGAAGGCGGCGACCGCCGCCCCGATCCGCCCCTGCTCGAGCAGCGCGTTGCCCAGGCTCATGTGCGCGGCCGGGAAATCGGCGCGCAGCGCCAGCGCGCGGCTGTACGCCTCGACCGCCTCGTCCACCCGCTCGGCCTGGCGCAGCGCCAGCCCGAGGTCGTGATGGGTGCCGACGTCGCCCGGCTCCAGCCGGATGGCGCGGCGCAGCACGGCCGCCGCCTCCGGCCAGTCGCCCGGTCCGCCACGCCCGCACAGCAGGGTGCCCAGGCTGCGGCAGGCCGCGGCGGATCCGGGGGTGAGCGCCAGCGCCCGGCGGTGCGCCGCCGCCGCGCGGTCGGTCTCGCCGGCCGCCTGCAGCGCGTTGCCGTAATTGCCGAAGATCTCGGCGAAGCCGGCCCCGGCGGCGACGGCGCGCCCGATCAGCCCGACCGCCGCCGCGGCGTTGCCGGCGGCGCGCTCGACCAGCCCCAGCAGATGCAGCGCGTCGATGTTGCGGGCATCGACCTCGAGGATGTGGCGATAGACCGCACCCGCCACGTCGAGGCGGCCGGCGCGGTGATGCTCGACCGCCAGGGCCAGGGCTTCGGGAATGGTCGGCATGTTGCGGCTGCCCGGTGATGGAAGGAGGTGGTCGGACGAGGGTCCCGACGGGGCCACGCCCCGCTGCGGTGACGCGCGCCGTGCAGGGGCGGGATCAGTGCGGCGGCAGGGCGCACACCCGGTCGACCATGCGCAGCACCCCCTGGGCCAGCCGCACGATCGCCGGCGAGGCGATGAACAATTCCCGCAGCGCCCGCTCCTCGCCGAAGCGGAGCACGAAGCCGTTGGGATTGAAGACGACCGCGATGCGCGCGGTCTCCGACAGCACATGCTGGGTGCGGCCCTGGAACACCGCCTCCAGCAACGCCCGGCCGAGCTCGCGCGCGTCCTCCGGCTCGACCGACGCGATGGTCGCCTCGGTGCGGCTCTCGTTGAACAGGAACACCCCGTCCAGCCGGATGCCGCCGCCGGCATCCTCGGCGATGGCGACGTGGGTCAGGAACTTGCCGTCGGGGAACAGGACGGTGCGGTCGTCCATCTCGACGTTGACGACGAGGCGGGCGCGCGCCGCCGCGCTGGACAGGTCGTTCATCCCCGCTTCCTCACGCGGCCGCCAGCCGCGCCTCCACCTGCTCGCACAGGAAGTGGTAGAGGCAGATGTGGGCCTGCTGGATCAGCGGCGTGTGGCGCGACGGCACGTCGAGCAGCACGTCGGACAGCGCCGCCAGCTTCCCCCCGCCCTCGCCGGTCAGCGCGATGGTCGTCATGCCGGCGCCGCGCGCCGCCTCGAAGGCCTTCACCACGTTGGCGGAGTTGCCCGAGGTGCTGATGCCGAGCAGCACCCCGCCCGGTTCGCCATAGGCCTCCACCTGGCGGGAGAAGACCGTCTCGTAATCGTAGTCGTTGGCCCAGGCGGTCAGCACCGCCGCGTTGGAGGACAGGCAGATCGCCTTCAGCCCGCGCCGCTCCTTCAGAAAGCGGCCGACCAGCTCGCCGGTGATGTGCTGGGCGTCGGACGCCGAGCCGCCGTTGCCGCAGACCAGCAGCGCCCGGCCGGCCCCCAGCGCGGCCGTCACCAGCGCCGCCGCCGCCTCGACGCGGTCGTCCGCAGCCGCGTCGCGCAGGCGCTGGAGGACGTCGATCGAGCGGTCGAGATAGGCCGTCAACGCCGACGGCTTGGAAAGGGACATGTCCATGGGTGGTGCTGGCTCCGTGCCGCGAGACCGGTGCGGACATTGCCAAGCGGCGGCATGGGCTTCAACGGAAATATGCCCGCCCCGCCCCGCCGCGGCCCTGGAAAGCCGGTGACAGGACGGCGCAAAATGGCTAGCGTCCCCCCGCCCGGACGAGGCACCGCCCGCCGGCCGCGGGCCGCCGCCGGGGCGGGAAAGCCCCGTGGCATCCGTTGGACCGGTGCGGCGCACGGGTTTGCCGGCATGGACCGGCTCATCCGGATGCGGTAATGCATACCGGCCATTGGCGGTAGGACGCGCCATGTTTGAAGAAAGACTGATGCCATGAGCTTCGAAGCCGCATGCGCACAAACCGCGGTCCGCTGTCTGGCGACCGTGGCCCGGCACCACGGCGTCGACACCTCGGCCGAGCGGTTGATCCATGACTTCGTGCTCGGCAACGAGGAGCCGCAGCTTCCCTTCCTGCTGCGCATGGCGCGCGAGATTGGGATGCGCGCCAAGGTGGCGACGCTGGCCTGGGACGACCTGTTCGGTCTGGGCGACGCCTTCCCGGTGCTGGTCCGGCTGAAGAACGGCAACATGATGCTGGCGGTCGGCACCGGCACCCGCGGCAGCACCCGGCTGGTGCTGCTGCAGGACCCGCTGGCCGAGGACGCCGGCGTGCTGACGCTGGACGAGCACCGCTTCACCGGCGCCTGGGACGGCACCGTCGTCTTCGTCAAGCGCGGCCTGGCGGCCGAGGCGGAGGAGCGGCCCTTCGGGCTCCGCTGGTTCATCCCCGAGATCGTGCGGCACCGCCGCCTGTTCCGCGACATCGCCATCGCCTCGCTGATGCTGTCGGCGCTGACGGTGGCCTTGCCGGTCTTCATCCAGCTCGTCTTCGACCGCGTGGTCGTGCACCGCAGCCTCGACACGCTGTATGTGCTGGCCATCGGCATGGTCTGCGTCGTGCTGTTCGAGACGCTGTTCAACTACCTGCGCCAGTACATGGTGCTGTTCGTCACCAACAAGATCGACGCGCGCATCAACACCAAGACCTTCGACAAGCTGATCAGCCTGCCCATGGACTTCTTCGAGCGGACGGCCTCCGGCATGACGCTGAAGAACATGTACCAGACCGACCGCATCCGCTCGTTCCTGACCGGGCAGGTGTTCATGACGGTGCTGGACGGGCTGACGCTGTTCGTGTTCCTGCCGCTGCTGTTCCTCTACAGCCCGCTGCTGAGCGTCATCGTGCTGGGCTTCTCGCTGGTGATCTGCGTCGGTGCAGCCTCGGTGATCCCGATCCTGAAGAGCCGGCTGGAGGGGGTGTACGAGGCGGAGGTGCGCCAGCAGTCCTTCCTGGTCGAGAACATCCAGGGCATGCGCACGGTCAAGTCGCTGGCGCTGGACGCCCGCCAGCGCAAGACCTGGGACCGCCGCGTCGCCCACAGCGTCACCAAGCGGCTGGAGGCCGCCAAGCTGACCATCTTCATCCAGTCCTTCATCCATCCGCTGGAAAAGCTGATGCAGGTGGCGGTCATCGGCGTCGGCGCCTGGCTGGTGCTGGAGAACGAGATGACCATGGGCTCGCTGATCGCCTTCAACATCCTGACCCAGCGGGTGACCCAGCCGCTCGTCCAGTTCTCCCAGATCATCCCGGCCTTCCAGGAGGTGTCGATCGCGGTGGGCATGCTGGGCACCATCATGAACCATCCCAGCGAGCAGGGCCGCACCGGCGCCGGCCTGCGCACCCCGCTGAAGGGGGAGGTGGAGTTCCAGAACATCCGCTTCCGCTACGCCCCCGGCACCGCGCCGGCGTTGGACGACATCTCCTTCCGCATCCCGCAGGGGACGATCTTCGGCATCATGGGCCGCTCCGGCTCGGGCAAGACCACGGTCACCCGGCTGTTGCAGCGGCTGCACGCGCCGCAGGAGGGGCTGATCAAGATCGACGGGCACGACCTGCGCGAGATCGACCTCGACCACCTCCGCTCCTCGATCGGCGTGGTGCTGCAGGAGAATTTCCTGTTCACCGGCACCATCCGTGAGAACATCGCCGCCGGCAAGCCGAACGCCACGCTGGAGGAGGTGTTCCGCGCCGCCCGGCTGGCCGGGGCGGACGAGTTCATCGAGCGGCTGCCGCGCGGCTTCGACACCATGCTGGAGGAGGGGTCCTCCAACCTGTCGGGCGGCCAGCGCCAGCGCCTCGCCATCGCCCGCGCCCTGCTGCTCGACCCGCCTATCCTGATCCTGGACGAGGCGACCAGCGCGCTCGACGCCGAGAGCGAGGCCATCGTGCAGGCCAACCTGATGAGCATCGCCCAGGGCCGCACGCTGATCATCATCTCGCACCGCCTGTCCTCGCTGGTGCCGGCGCACGCCATCCTGGCGCTCGATCGCGGCAAGGTGGTCGATATCGGCCGCCACCAGCAGCTCGTCGAGCGCTGCTCGGTCTACAAGCAGCTCTGGTACCAGCAGAACCGCCACCTGAAGGGGGCCGAAGCGTGAGCGCCCAACTGCCGGTCGCCATCCAGACCGCCAAGCGGCCGGCCGTGCCGGCCGTGCCCGACAAGAAGCGGGACGTCACCCGCGTGGTGAACGAGTTCCAGCTCGACACCATGGAGATCGAGACGCGGCCGGACCCGCTGGCCGCGCGCGCGACCCTGATGGTGCTGGCCCTCTTCGTGATCGCCGCCATCGTCTGGATGTCGCTGACCCGGCTCGACCGCGTCGTCACCGCCGAGGGCACCGTCATCTCCACCGCCTCCAACATCGTCGTGCAGCCGCTGGAGCCGGCGACCGTCCGCTCGATCGAGGCCAAGGTGGGCGATGTGGTCAAGGCCGGCACCGTGCTGGCCCGGCTCGACCCCACCTTCGCCGTCGCCGACCTCGACCAGATCGAGGCACGCATCGCCAGCCTGAGCGCCGCCGTCGCCCGGCTGGAGGCCGAGCAGGCCAAGACCCCCTTCGTCCTGCCGCCCGCCCCCAGCGAGTACGCCCAGCTCCAGTACGCCATCTGGAAGGAGCGGCAGACCGAGTACGCCGCCCAGATGCGCCTCTACGACGAGCGCGCGGCGCGCGCCCGTGCCTCGATCGCCGCCATCACCCGCGAGCGCGAGCAGCTCCAGCAGAACCTGAAGATCACCCGCGAGGTCGAGGACATGCGGGTCGAGCTGGAGCAGAACAAGACCGGCAGCCGGCTCAACTCGCTGATCGCGCGCAGCACCCGCATCAGCATGGAGCGGGAACTGACCAAGCTGGAGAACAGCCTGACCGAAAGCCGGCACGAGCTGGAGGGGATCGAGGCGGAGCGCGACGTCTACCAGCGCCGCCGCGACAGCGAGACGGTGCAGGAGCTGGTGACCAAGCGCGACGAGCGCACCAGCCTGTCCGAGCAGCGCATCAAGGCGCAGCGCCGCAAGGAGATGGTGCAGCTCACCACCCCGGTGGACGCGGTGGTGCTGGAGGTGGCCGAGCGCTCGGTTGGCTCCGTCATCAAGGACGGCGAGGCGCTGTTCCGCCTGGTGCCGGCCGACAGCCCGCTGGAGGTGGAGGCCAAAGTCGAGGCGCGCCAGGTCGGCAACGTCGCCGTCGGCGACGAGGTCCAGATCAAGCTGTCGGCCTTCAACTACATGGAGCACGGGGTGGCGCACGGCGTCGTCCGGGTGCTCTCCAGCGACGCCTTCACCCCGAAGGAAGGCGGCACGCCCTACTACCGCACCCGCATCGAGATCACCGACATGGATCTCGCCAACATGCCGGCGACCTTCCGCCTGATCCCCGGCATGCCGCTGACGGCCGAGATCAAGGTCGGGCGGCGGAGCATCATCCGGTACCTGCTGCGGCCGATCCTGCGCAGCTTCGACGAGGGTCTGCGCGAACCATGAGCCTGTTCCGGAGCCGCAAGCCGACCCCCGCCCGCCGCGGCCGGGGCAACCTGAAGGCCGCGCTGGAGGCCCATTCCCAGGGCGATTTCCCCACCGCCTTCTCCCATTTCCTGCCGCTCGCCGAGGCCGGCAACGCCGAGGCGCAGTACCATCTGGGCATGATGTACGGCTCCGGCCTGGGCGTCATGCGCGATGCCGGCGACGCCGCCGCCTGGCTGCGCCGCGCCGCCGAGCAGGACCATGCGGAGGCGCTGTTCCAATATGGGCTGCTGCTCGCCAGCGGGGCCGCGGCCCCCAACGACAACGACCCCGCCGTGCGCTGGCACAAGCGGGCGGCGTCGCGCAACCCGGCCGCCGCGCAAGCCAACCTGGAGCTGCTGCACCCCAACGGGCTGGGCGTGCCGCAGGACCAGGCGGAGGCCATCCGCTGGTACCGCCGGGCGGCGGAGCTGGGGCACGCGCCGTCGCAGACCAACCTCGGCATGATGCATGTGGTCGGCCAGGGGGTGCCGCGCGACGCGGCGGAGGGGCTGCGCTGGCTGACCGCCGCCGCCGAACAGGACAACGCCGCCGCCCAGTTCCACATCGGCAGCCTGTACGCCACCGGCGAGGGGGTGGAGCGCGACCCGGTCGCGGCGCTGGACTGGTACCGCAAGGCGGCCGACCAGGGCCACGTGATCGCCCAGCTCAACCTCGGCCTGATGTACGCCAACGGCCAGGGGGTGGAGCGCAGCTACGAGGAGGCGGCCCGCTGGTACGCCGCCGCCGCCGAGCAGGGCAACGCCGCCGCCCAGGTCAATCTCGGCCTCCTCTACGCCAACGGCCAGGGCGTGCCGCGCGACTACACCAAGGTCATCGCCTGGTTCCGCAAGGCGGCGGAGCAGGGCAACACCTCGGCGCAGTTCAACCTGGGCTTCATCTTCGCCAACGGCGTCGCCGGTCGACAGGATTTCGCCGAATCGGTGATCTGGTACCGCAAGGCGGCGACGCTCGGCAACGTGGCGGCCCAGGTCAACCTCGGCCTCATGTACGTCAACAGCCAGGGCGTCATGCAGGACTTCGAGGAGGCCGCCACCTGGTTCCGCAAGGCCGCCGAGCGCGGCAACGCCACCGCCCAGGTCAATCTCGGCCTCCTCTACGCCAACGGCCACGGGCTGCCCCAGAACCACGCCGAGGCGGCCCGCTGGTTCCAGCAGGCGGCGGCCCAGGGCAACAGCACCGCGCAGATGCATCTGGGCCAGATGTACGCCGACGGACGCGGCGTGCCGCAGGACGCCACCCAGGCCTACATGCTGCTCAGCCAGGCGGCCTCCGCCCTGCAGCCGGGCGAGGAGTTGAACCGCGTCACCGCCAGCCTGAACGCCATCGCCGGCACCCTGTCGTCGGAGGATCTGCAGCGGGCGACCGAGCTGGCGCGCGGCCTGCGTGAACCGGTGCCGGCGGCCGGCGCATGACCGGCGGCATCGACATCCCCATGGTGGAGCGGCTGCTCGCCGCCAACCCGCAGGACGGCGGCGCCTGGAGCGCGCTCGGCGTTCTGCTGCGCCGCGCCGGCCGGCCGGACGGGGCCGCCGCCTGCCAGTTCCGCGCGCTGGAGCACGCCCCCGCCCAGGCCGGCATCTGGTCCAACCTGGGCAATGTGCTGACCGAGCTCGGCCAGCACGACCGGGCGGTGGCGGCGCACGCCCGCGCCACGGCGCTGGCGCCGGGCGAGACCACCACGCTGTTCAACCAGGCCATCGGCTGCCGCAAGTCGGCCGATTTCGCCGGCGCGCGGCGGGCTCTGGACCGGCTGCTGCGGCTGGCCCCGGACCATGTCACCGGACAGTGGGAGCGCGCCCTGACCCTGCTCCAGACCGGCGACTACGCCCGCGGGCTGCCGGACTACGAGGTGCGCCGCCAGATCCCCAGCTACCGCAACCGGCCGGTGCCCGGCACCCCCTGGGACGGCCGGCCGCTGAACGGGCGCACGCTGTTCCTGTCCACCGAGCAGGGCTTCGGCGATGCGCTGCTGGCCGCCCGCTTCGTGCCGCTCCTGCGCCGGCTGGCGGTCGGGCCGGGCAGTGGTGGATCGGGAGGCGGACGCATCGTGATGGAATGCCACGCCGAACAGCGCCGGCTGCTGTCCGAGCTGCCGGTGGACGGCACCATCCCCGCCGGCGCGCCCTTCCCCGCCTACGACGTGCACGCCTCGCTGATGAGCCTGCCCTGGCTGCTCGGCACCACCCCGGCCAGCCTGCCGCCGCCGGTGCCCATCCATGTGCCGGACGCCGCGCGCGAGAAGGCGCTGCGGCTGGTCGGGCCGCCGGACGGGCGCCGCAAGGTCGGCATCGTGTGGTCGGGCCGCGTCACCTTCGCCGACAACGCGCGCCGCGCCACCACGCTGAACCGCTTCCTGCGCTTCGCCGGGGTGCCCGGCGTGCGTCTGTTCAGCCTGCAGAAGGGGCCGCCCGAGGCCCAGCTCGCCGAGCTCGGCACCAGCGCCCTGGTCACGCCGCTGGGGCCGCATTTCGACGATTTCGCCGACACCGCGGCGGTGCTGGAGCGGCTGGACCTGATCATCATGACCGACAGCTCGGTCGCCCATCTCGCCGGCTCGCTGGGCCGGCCGGTCTGGAACCTGGTGCAGTACGTGCCTTACTGGATCTACGGAACCGAGGCGGACGGGGAACACACGCCCTGGTACCCGACCATGCGGCTGTTCCGCCAGGGCCGCGACGAGGACTGGGACCCGGTCTTCGCCCGTGTCGAGCACGCCCTCGCCCGCTTCGCCGCCACCGGAAACGCCCCCACCGGGAAAGCCTCATGACCAAGGTCGCCTTCGTCTTCTCCTGCAACGACCGCTATTTCCCGCTGGCCAAGGGGCTGGTGCTGTCGCTGGCCGACCATGGCTGGCCGGACGCCGACACCTCGCTGACCCTGATCGACATCGGCTGCACCGACGCCGACCGCGCCTGGTGCGCGGAGCACCGGGTGAACGTCGTCCGCTTCGACTACCGCGACCACTACCGGTTCCCGGCCGACGCCCAGATCAAGCCGCATTACGGCTCGTTGCTGTGCCGGCCGCTGATCCCGCAGCTGGTCCCGGGCCACGAGCTGTACGTCCACATCGATTCCGACATCTGGGTGCAGGAACGCTCCTTCCTCCAGGATTATGTCGACATCGGGCTGCGCTTCCCCGACCGCACGGTGATCACGCCCTGCCTCGACTACAGCTACCAGTCGGAGTTCAAGAAGACCTTCGAGCATCTGCAGGCGATCCGCCGCGGCTACCTGAACCTCTACGGGGCGGAGATCGCCAACAGCTACTTCGTCCGGCCGCTGCTGAGCTGCGGGCTGTTCGCCATGCACCGCGACAGCCCGATCTGGGCGCTGTGGTACCCGCAGCTGGTCGCCGCCTTCGGCCGCAACTTCGACATCCCCGGCGACAAGCCGGCGTCCGAGCAGCTCGCCCTCAACTACCTGCTCTACCAGAGCGAATCCTTCATCCCGCTGAGCGCCGGCCACAACTACCAGGGCCATGGCGGCTTCATCCTGCGCGCCCAGGCCAGCGGCAAGGTGGTGGTGGGCTACCCGCCCTACGAGACGGTGGGGATCATCCACCTGACCTGCGCCGAGATCAACATGGCCACCTACCACAGATACGCCCTGCTCTACGACATGGGCCGCTACCTGACGGCGGAGGACCGCCGCATCCTCGGCATCACGGCGGGGTGAGGCACGGACACGGGGTTGCAGCGGTTTTTCCTGGCTGAAAATACGTCAATGACGTAGAATTCGCCAGGTCGCACCGGAAAACCCTCCGTGACCGGATTCGAATTCGATCCTGCCAAGAACGCCGTGAATCTGCGCAAACACGGCGTTCCCCTGAGCCTCGGCGCGGATGTCCTGACCGATCCGAATCTGATCGAACGGGAGGACCGCTCGATGGATTACGGGGAGATCCGCTGCACCGCCCTCGGCATGGCCGCCGGCACGGTCTATGCCGTCGTCTTCACCGAGCGGGCGGATCGGATCCGGTTCATCTCGGTTCGTCCGGCCGACCGCCGCGAAACCGACCATTACATCCGGATGCGGGGGTGATCCCCTTTCCCCCAGGGAGTTCCCGGCATGATCGACGCTTCCGATCCCGACAACCCGCCGCTCACCGACGCCGATCTGACCGCCATGGCGCGCCCGCCTCTGGCACGCCGGGTGCGGCGCAGGCTCGGGATGAACCAGCAGGCCTTCGCCGAGCGCTACGGCATTCCCCTGCGCACCCTCCAGGAATGGGAACAGGGCCGGCGCGAGCCCGACGCCACCGCGACGAGCTACCTGACCGCGATCGGCCACGACCCCGAAGGGGTAGCCCGCGCGCTCGCCGCCGGACGGGCGGCCTGACGGGCGGGCACCATCCCGCCCGCTTTCCCGACACCCGCCTTATACCGGCACGCCAATAAATTGGCGTGCCGTATCGCGTTCAAACGCCACGCAGGCTTTCACGCGCCCACGTGGGCGCGCC
>OFDN01002038.1_pt1 | contig 11882 bp, 9 predicted proteins | sample 1520971 | NCBI WGS metagenome assembly OFDN01 (sample SAMEA94257418, study PRJEB24077) | hot springs metagenome | biome: Aquatic biome; feature: Geographical feature; material: Water | place: India | collected 2012-06-12 | depth 5 m | reverse complement strand
CATAATCCGGCTGGGTCAGCCGCGCGCCGGCCGCCAGCGGCTGGCCGCCCGGCAGGAACAGCCGCGACAGGCCGGCGTCGCGGGCGAGGTCGGCGGCGCAGTCGGCGATGCAATCGCTGAGATAGGGGCTGGCCACGAAGCCGCGCTCCGCCAGCGCGATCGCGGGCGCCAGCACATCGGCGAGCGGCATCGTGCCGAAGCGCGCCAACGCCTCGCACCAGCCGGCGAGCGCGCCGGGCACGGCCACGGACTTGGGCCCGACGACGTTCTCGCGGTCGCGCGTGTCGCGCGCCTTGCCGATCTCATGCGACAGCGCCTCATACATGTCGGGCGCGGCCTTGCCCGGCGCCGTCGACAGCCCGTCCAGCACGATATGGCGGCCATCGGCGAGCCGGATATGGGCAAGGCCGCCGCCGAGCACGCCGACCATCATCGGCTCGACCACGCTCAGCGCAAACAGCGAAGCGATGGCCGCGTCGATGGCGTTGCCGCCGGCCAGCAGCATTTGCGAACCTGCCGCTGAGGCCAGCGGATGGTTGGTCACCACCATGCCGCGAGATCCCGTCGCGGGCTGCTTCTCGCAGGCGAAGGGCGTGGGGCGGTCCGTGGAGAGGATGTGGCTCATGGGATCCTGCGCGGCGTGTGGCTAAGGCGATTCATAGCAGCAAGCGGCGGGCGTTGAGCCCTCTGCCCGCGCGCGCCGCGATACCGTCATCGCATGGCGCCGGCCGTGAGTGGGCCATTGCGCGGTCGCGCCAGAATCTCGCAGCGGCGCGACGCAAACGATTGGCTATCGCCCGCTTTCGCCATGCGCGCTCGGACGCTCCCGCTGCGAAGACGCGACGCGAAGATACTCCGTGAGGCTGAGAACGAGATGGTAGAGCAGCCGCGTCGGCACGATCTCGGTCAGCGGCGCGCCCTGCGCGGTCAGCCGGTTGATCCAGAGCGGTCCGCGATCCTGCAGATGCACCCGGCGCAAGCTCTGGAGGAAGGCCTCGGCTTCGCCCAGCGGCGTCCCGGCGAATTCATGCATGGCGAGCGCCGCCTTCACCGCCTCGGTCTGGGGCCAGAGCAGATGCGAGCCGTCCAGCACGCGGCCCTCGGCGCTCGTGACCTCGACGAGATGGCCCGACGCGTCGCAGCCGTCGCGCCGGGCGTTGCGGTAAAGCTCATGCGCCGGGCCAAGCACGCTGCGATTCCCGGTCAGCCGGTTGTGCTGCAACAGCAGCCACACCCATTCCATCGCATGGCCGGGCTCGCGCAGCCGCCCGGCCTCGCCCGGGGCGGGGTCGAGCTCGGCCGTCAGAAATTCCCTGACCGTGGCGGTCTCCGCATCGAAGAAGCGCGACAGAAACAAGGTCACGATCGTCTCGGCCCGCGCCAGCCAGACGGGCTCGCCGCTGGCCTCGTGCAACGCATGCATCGCTTCCAGCAGGTGCATATGGGGGTTTTGGCGGCGGGGCAGCCTGGCTGCATCGTCTTCCCGCCAGCCGCCGGCCTCACGGTCGCCGAGTTCCTGCTCGAACGCGGCGAAGGTCTCTTCCGCCAATGTGAGCGCGGCATTGCGGTCGCCGATGCGCGCCCACCAGCCGAGTGAGAAGAGCATGAAGGCCTGGTCGTAGAAATCGAGCCGTTCGTCGCGCCGGCCGCCTTCTCGTGGCGTGGCCGCCGTCACCCACAGACCGGAGCGGTGCCGGAAGCGCGAGACGAGGCACAGATAAGCGCGTTCGGCCGCCTCGATCGCCCAGCCCTCGCCGCTCAGAACCGCTGCATGGCTGAAGCTGTAGAGGCAGCGGCTTTGCACCAGGCAGGCCCGCATGTCCTCGGGAAGCCGCTCGCCCGTCTGCGACAGAGCGCTGACGAAGCCGCCGGCGTCCGGATCGAAGGCGCGACGCGCCCAGAACGGCAGCATGGTATGGAACAGATGCGCGCGGACCCAGTCGGTCATGCGCGGCTCGAAACGGTCGCGGGTGAATGACGGGCGGCGCCGGCGCCGTCAGCGTGTGCGACCATATCCGCCATGTGTCGCGCCAGGCCGGTCGCCGCTTTTTCGCCCTGATCCATTCTTTCGCCGCCCCCTTGGGAGCGACCTAACCAGCCTGGCGCGGCAAGCGCAACCTCCTCGCGCCGCTATGCGCGCAGGCCTCGGGCGCCGAAGCGTCAGCCATTCGCCGGGCTGCTGAGCCAGGCCCCGAAAGCCGCCATGCAGGAGAGGATGATGCCCAATTCCATCGGTGTCATGATTTGGCCCCATATGTGAATCTGATGAGGCAACACCGTATTCGCGCTTTGGTTCCGCCGCAGGCTGTGCCGTTTCGTGACAGGCCGAAGGCGTTTTTGCGGCTGGCGCGCCGGGGCCGCTCTCCCCATAACAGCAGCCTGCACCCTCTCACGCGGAGACTATCGAGATGAGCATCGGGCTGGTCGCCTTGCTGGACGATGTGGCGGCGATCGCCAAGGTGGCTGCGGCCTCGCTCGACGACATCGCCGGGCAGGCGGCGAAATCCGGCGCCAAGGCGGCCGGCGTGGTCATCGACGATGCGGCCGTGACGCCGCGCTATGTCGTCGGCTTCTCGCCGGCGCGCGAACTGCCGATCGTCTGGAAGATCGCGCGGGGCTCGCTGCGCAACAAGCTTCTGATCCTGCTGCCGGCTGCGCTGGCGCTCAGCCTGCTCGCCCCGTGGCTGATCACGCCGCTGCTCATGCTCGGCGGCGCCTATCTCTGCTATGAGGGTGCCGAAAAACTGTTCGAGGCGATCTGGCCGCATGAGGCGCATGCGCATGAGGCCGCGCTGGGCGAGACCGCCGCCGATTCCGCCGCCCTCGAGGCGCAGAAAGTGGCCGGCGCGGTGCGCACCGATTTCATTCTCTCGGCCGAAATCATGGCGATCACGCTGGCGTCGCTGCCGGAAGGCAGCCTGTGGATGCGGGCGCTCGTGCTGGCGGTCGTCGGCGTCGGCATCACCATGCTGGTCTATGGCGGCGTCGCCCTGATCGTGAAGGCCGACGATGCCGGGCTGGCGATGGCGCGCAACGGCAATGGCTCGGCGCTCGGCAGCCTGACGCGCGGCTTCGGGCGCGGCCTGGTCAAGGCGATGCCCTATTTCCTGCGCCTGCTCGCTGCGGTCGGCACGGCCGCGATGATCTGGGTCGGCGGCGGCATCATCGTGCATGGGCTGGAGGGTTATGGCCTCTCCGGCATCGCCCATTTCATCCACGACGCAGCGGCTGCGGCGGCCCGGCTCGCCCCCTGGTCCGGCGCCGTGGGCGAATGGCTGGTCAGCGCCGTCGGCTCCGGGCTCGTCGGCCTGGCTGTCGGGGCGGCGCTGATCCCGCTCGTCTCCTATGGGCTGGCGCCGGCCTGGGCGGCGATCCGGCGGCGCTGAGCCAACTCAGCCCGCCAGGCTGCGATCATAGGCGAGCACCGCCTCGAGCAGCACCTGCGCCCCGGCCGCGCATTCCTCGAAGCTGCTGGATTCGGCTTCGTTATGGCTGATGCCGCCGGCGCAGGGCACGAAGATCATCGTCGTCGGCGCGACGCGCGCGATATAGGCCGCGTCATGCCCGGCGCCCGACACCATGTCGCGCGTCGTAAAGCCGGCCGCCGCCGCCCCGGCGCGCACGCAGTCGATCAGCCGGGGATCGAAGGCCACGGCGGGCGAGGCCCATAGCGTTGAGCAGCGATAGCCGAGGTCGAGCGGGGTGAGGATGCGCTCCAGAGCTTGCTTGAATTCGGCTTCCATCACGTCGAGCACGGCTTCGTCGCGATGGCGCAGATCGACGCCGAAAAAGACCTCGCCGGGGATGACGTTGCGGCTGTTGGGACGGTTCTCGAGATAACCCACCGTGCCCACAGCGTCGGGCGCATGGGCGTGGGCGATGGCGTCGACGGCGTCGATTATGCGCGCCGCGCCGAGCAGCGCATTGCGGCGCAGATACATCGGCGTCGCGCCGGTATGCGCGTCCTGGCCGGTCACGGTGACGTCGTACCAGCGCATGCCCTGCACGCCGGTGACCGCGCCGATCATGCAGCCTTCCTTTTCCAGGATCGGTCCCTGCTCGATATGCAGTTCGAAGAAGCCGGCGAACCGCCTCTGCCCGACCGGCTCGCTGCCGCGATAGCCGATCGCATCGAGCGCCTGTTCGAAGGCGATCCCGTCGCGATCGGCGATGGCGTAGGCCTGGTCGCGGGTGAAGGCCCCGGCGAAGACGCCCGAAGCCAGCATGGCCGGCGAAAACCGGCTGCCTTCCTCATTGGTCCAGTTGATCAGCTCGATCGGCGCCTGGGTGCGGTATTCCATGTCGTGCAGGGTGCGCAGCACTTCGAGCCCGGCCAGCACGCCCAGCACGCCGTCGAATTTGCCGCCGGTCGGCTGGGTGTCGAGATGCGAGCCCATCGCGATCGGCAGCGCCTGCGGGTCCTTGCCCTCGCGCCTAGCGAACATCGTCCCGACATCGTCGATCGCGACCGTGCAGCCCAGCGCTTCGCATTGCGCGCGGAGCCAGTCCCGCACCTGCCGGTCCTCCTCGCTCAGCGTCAGCCGCCTGATCCCGCCCCTGGGCGTGCCGCCGATTTTGGCTGTGTCCATCAGCGTGTCCCAGAGGCGCTGCGGATCGATCTTCAAATTGGCTGACATGGCGGACCTCGGCGCGTCTGGGCGCGCGGCGCTGCGGGAATGCGCGGCGTCGGGATCGGTCGCGGCGCGGGGCGGGAGGGCAGCATAACGGGGCCGGCGTCGCTGCGCCATCGCCCCCGCCGCGCATCGGCCATCGGTGCGAAACCGGGATGCGACCCCGCTGCGTCGGACCGGCCCGACACGAATCCGTGGCGTGCAGCGATCGCTTAACCATCGCCGGGAATCAGCGCGCCGACGCAGATGCCGAACAATATTTTTTAACACGACGTAGCGTAAGTCTATCCGAATTCGCGACAAGGCCCGCTAACGGCGCTGTTTTAAACGCGGATGACGTAACGATCTGGTCCGACGCTGCGTCAGGCTGATCAGCGAGAGGTTCGGCGCCATGGCCAGTCAGATATCGTCTTTCCCCGCTTTGCAGCCCGCCCAGGGTTCTGCGCCTGCGAACCGGCCCGCAGCCGCCGCTCCGGCGCCGCTGGCCATCGTCGGCCTGAGCGGGCGCTATCCGAAATCGCCGGATCTGGATGCGCTCTGGGACAATCTCAAGCAGGGCCGTGATTGCGTCGGCGAGGTCGACGGCAGTCGCTGGGATCTCGGCTTTCATACCGAGGGCAGCCATTCGCCGCAGCGCATCTACACCAGGGCCGGCGGATTTCTCGACCGGATCGATCTGTTCGACGCGGATTTCTTTGGCATGTCGCCGCGCGAGGCCCGCCAGGTCGATCCGCAGCACCGCCTGCTGCTCGAACTGGCCTGGGAGGCGATGGAATCGGCCGGCATCGTCCCGGCCAGCCTCGCCGGCAGCCGCACCGGCGTGTTCGTCGGCGTCGACGACGCCCAGCCCCGCTGCCACCAGCCGGCGGGCGCCGCCGGATTGGCCGTTCAGCGCATGGGTTTGGCCCGCGCCGCTGCCGGCCGGCTCGCTCCGCAGGGCGGCGTAGCCGCTCGCGATCAGGATGAGCGCCAGCCCAACGCTCGCCGACGCCTTGCGTTGCGGGGTCATGAACTCAACTCCGGAAGGGGACGCGCGGACGAGCCGGCGGCCACGGCGTGCGAGCCGACCACGAGCCCGTCCTCGATGGTGACGGCGCGGTCGACCTGGTCGTGCAGGCGCTGGTCGTGCGAGACCACGACGACGACCCGGCCCCGCTCATGCGCGAGCCGGCGCAGGGCCGCGACCACAATGGCGCCGTTGACGCCGTCGAGCGCCGCCGTCGGCTCGTCGGCGAGGATGATGTCGGGCTCGTTCATCAGCGCGCGGGCCACGGCGACGCGCTGCCGCTGCCCGCCCGACAGCTGGCCCGGCTTGAAATCGGCGCGGTCGCTCAGGCCGACCTCGTCCAGCATGGCGCGCGCGGCCCGCTCGGATTCGCGGCGCTCGACGCCGCGGATGTCGAGCGGTATGGCGACGTTCTCCCAGGCCGAGAGGGTCGGGAACAGGTTGAAGAACTGGAAGATGAAGCCGATCCGCCGCAGCCTCAGCTGGCGCAGCGCGGCCGCGGACGCGCCCGATGTCGGTTCGCCGCAGATGCTGACGCGCCCGAGATCGGGCGTCTTCAGCGCCCCCATCAGCTGCAGCAGCGTGGTCTTGCCGCTGCCGGACGGCCCGCGGATCATCAGCACCTCGCCGGGACGGGCGACGACGCTGACGCCGCGCAGCGCATGGGCGCCGGTCTCGGCTTTGCCATACCAGAGCTGCGCCGCCTCGACGCGGACGGACCGGTCGCTCCCGCTCATCGAAACACGCTCGTCGGATCGATCGTCATCAGCTTGCGGATGGCGATCAGCGCCGAAAGGCTGCACATCAGCAGCGCCGCCACCGCGAGAAGCCCGAGCACGCCTGGAGTGAGCAGGATCGCGGCCGGGGAATTGCGCGCCCCGGCGGCGATCAGCAGGGCGATGAGGGCGGCGACGCCATAGCCCGCCGCGCCGCAGATCAGCGCCTGCTTGACGACGATGGCGTTGAGATAGCCATTGCCGGCGCCGATGGCGCTGAGCGTGGCGTATTCGCCGATGCGCTCCAGCGTCGCCGCATAGAGCGTCTGCGCGACGATGACGATGCCGACCAGCGCCCCCAGCGAGGCGCCCAGGATGAGGGCCGAGCCGGCCCCGGTGGTGAAGATCCAGTAGTCGCGGCTTTTGACGGCGAAGGCCTCGGTCGTCATCACGTCGGTATTGGGGGCCGCTTCCTGCAGCCGGGCGACCAGCGGCGCGATCGGCGCGCGCGGCTGCGCCTTGACCAGGATATAGCTGGCGTCGCCGTCGAGCACGTCGGTGTAGCGCAAGGCGTTGTTGTAACTGGTGAAGACATAGGGCGCCTGGGTGAAGGTCCGCGCGCCCCGGGTGAAGCCGGCGACGATGGCGCGGCGGCCCGAGATCTCGACGCCGTCGCCGATCGCCGAGACGCCGAGCTTGGCGGCGTAGAGCCGGTCGATCATCACCGTATTGGGCGCCGACAGCGCCGTCACGGAACCCTCGACGACGTTCCACGGGCCGGCCAGCCCGGCGACCGAATCGAAGCCGACGATGATGACGAGCTGCGTCCCGCCCTGCGGCCGGCGCCAGTTGACGAAACGCACGATGTGCCGGCTGGCCGCGGCGACCCCCGCTGTCTTCAGCGCCTGGAAATACGTCCGCTGCGGCAGGATGGCGGATTGGTCGACATTGGTGGTGCCGCGCGGCACGAGCCAGACATCGGCGCTGGAATGACGCACCAGACCGGCGGTGGTGTCGGCGAAGCCCATCAGCATGCCCGCCTGGATCGCCATCAGCACCACCGAAAAAATGATGCCGATCAGCGTCGCGCCGAAACGCACGGGATCATGGACGAGGTTGCGCCAGGCGATCAGCGTCGTCATCCGCGCCGCCCTGGACGCGCCGCCGCGACGAGGCCGGTCCCTCCCTTGAGCCATGGCGCGGCGGCAGACGACACAGAGACGCTCCCAATTCTGACGTTGCCTTCTCCTAGCCTGATCATGGTAAATTTCATGCTAACCAAACGTCAGCGTCGACAGTGTTTGGCGAGAGCGGCGGGGCATTCGCAAGCGGGCGTCACCGCCGGGCCGCCGCGTCGTCGCGGCCGGGTCCCGACAGTCCGCGCCCCAGCGCGACGTTCAGCGCGATGTATTGCAGCGCCAGATCGCGCCGCGACTGCGCCAGTGCCGATTGCGCGTCATAGAGCTGGCGCTCGGCGTCGAGCATCTCGAAGACCGAGGACAGCCCTTCCCGGAAGGCGGAGCGGGACAGCTCGGCGCTGCGCAGCGCCGCCTGCACCCGCGCCTGCGTCCGCGCCAGCGCAGCCGCCTCGCGACGATAGGTCACCAGCGCGTTCTCGACCTCTTCCACGGCCGTCAGCACCGCGGCGCGCCAGGCCGCCTGCTTCTCATGGGCGCGGGCGACGGCGATCTTCACATTGGCGTAGAGCCGGCCGCCGTCGAAGATCGGCAGCTTGAGCTGCGGCCCGAAGGACCAGGTCGTCAGATTGCCGCTCGCGGCGTTGGTCTTGACGTAGGAAGGGGTGATCGAGCCCGACAGGGTCACCGAGGGAAACAGCTGCGACCAGGCGAAGCCGATATCCGCCAGGCTGCCGAGATACTCCTGCTCCGCCCGCCGGATGTCGGGGCGGTTGCGCAGCAGATCGGCCGGCGCCCCGGCATCGGCCGTGAAGCTCGGCGTCGGCTGCGTCGCGGCCTTGTCGAGCAACGGCGTCAGCGTGGCCGCCGGCTGCCCGGTCAGCGTGGCGATGCGATGCGCGGCGCGCCTGAAACTCGCCTCCTGCAGGGGCTGGCTCGCCTCCACCATGCGCACCGCCTCCTCCGTGCGCGAAACATCGAGGCCGGAGGAGACGCCCTCCTGCCGCAGCTCGCGCGTCAGCGCCAGGGTGCGCCAGCGCGATGCGACGGTGCGGGCGGTGATCGCCGCCAGTTCCTGCTGATAGCGCGCCTCGACATAATTCGTCGCCAGCGCCGAGATCAGCGCCAGCCTTGCGACCTCGGCGCCGGAGCGCGCCGCATCGCGCGCCGCTTCGGCCGAGTCGATCTGCGAACGCACCTCGCCGAAGAGATCGACCAGCCAGCTGGCGGAAAGCTGATAGCCGGACGTCCGCTCCGTGCTTCTCTTCTCTCTCATCTTGCCGATTTCGCGGGTCGCTACGCTCGAGGCGCCCAGCGTCAAGGCGGGGATGCCGCCAGCGCCGGCCGAGGCGATGCCCGCTTCGGCGGCAGCGAGTCGGGACTGCGCCTGCCGGATGTCGAGATTGCCGTCCAAACCCTGCTCCAGGATCTGGTCGAGCGTGGCGTCCCTGAAGGCCCGCCACCACTGCGCCTGCGCATCGGCTGCGGGCCGGGCGAGGCTGCCCGTGGTCTCCGAGTAGGCCGCGGGCAAGGGCGCGGCGCCCTGTTGCGGCATTTGCGGCCCGAAGGTGCAACCGGTCAGCGCCGCGAGCGCGATGAGGCCGATCTTGCGCATCCGAACCTGTCCCCCGGGGCGCACCGCCCGCGGGCGGATGGCGGGCGCGGTGACGCGACTGCCCTGATCAATGCCGGGAAGATCACAATGAATTGTTAACCATACGGAAGATGGCGGCCGTTACGTCAGGATAGGGTGAGCCCCGCAGAGTCCGGCCGCTCGCGGACGGATCGCGAGCGCAGCGGAATAGCCTTTGGGCGCATCGAGCCCCGCCAGCCGCCAGCCGGGCCCGACATCGTCCGCCTCGCCGCCGACGAATTCGGCGATGGCGTCGCCCGCGTCGCGGCGGATCTGAAAGCGCCTGGGATCGCGCGCCAGCCCGGTGCCGAGCGCCTTGACCAGCGCTTCCTTGAACACCCACTGCCGGAAGAAGCCCGTGACCCGCTCCGCCGGATCGCAGGCGCGAACCGCCGCTCTTTCCGCCTCGGTGAAGATGAACCGGCCGAGCGCGTCGAAATCGAGGCCAGGCCGGTGGCGCTCGACATCGACCCCGATCTCGCAATCCTGCGCCATGGCGACGAGGACGAGATCGTCCGAATGCGAGATGTTGAAGGCGATGCCTCCCGCCCCCTCGAGCCGCGGCTTGCCATGACTGTTGCGCGCAAAGCGCAGCGAGCCCGCCGGCTTGCCCGTGGCGGCCGCGAGCAGGCTGCGCGCCAGGCCGCGTCCCAGCACGAACCGGTCGCGATCCGCCTGCCGGCGCAGGCGCCGCAGCTGGGCGCGCTCGTCCTGCGCCAGCAGGGCGGCGTAATCAGGCAAGGCCGGCGCCGCTTCGGACACCGATTGCATGACGATGACGGGCTGCGTCGGCGTCCCCGTCAGGCTCATCGCCTGTCCTCCGTCTCGGCCGGGGCCCAGCTGCGCAGGCGCATCGCCTTGAAACGGTCGATCTGCTCGACGGCCGAGCGCCCGGCCGTCGGCGCCATCAACAGGCTCGATTGCTCCACGCCGACGAAACGGGCGCAGACATGGTGGTGGCTGGCATAGACCGCGCCGAGCGCTTCGTAGATGCGGGCATGCTTCTCCGGCTGGCGCTCCCGCAGCCGGTAGATCGTCGGGCGCAGCCGCTTCATCTGCCCGACCAGATGGCGGTGATCGCCGGAGAGGAGCCCGCTGAAGCCGCGCGGCAGGAACGGGCTTTCCATGCCGACGCGCACGACCTCGCGATAATAGGCCTCGGGAAAATCGCCGGTGAGCTCGAGCGAGACGGCGCTGGCCGACAGCAGCGTCGCCGTCAGCCCGGCCGCCTCTCCCATGCGCGCCGCGTCGCCGCCGAGATCGGCCTGTTCCATCGCGTTGAGCGCGAAGATCATGCCCTGGCTCAGCGCCGCGAAGATCTGGTGTCCCCTGATCCAGCGCTTGCCGGCGTGATCGGTCGGGGCCGGCTCCTCCCGCCGCGCGAGGCCAAGCGGCGCTGCGGCCTGGCTCCCGAGCGCGGCTGCGAGCGTCTCCTGCAGCGCGCCCGCCAGAACGGCGAGCCGCTCGTCGGACAAGGCGGTCGGCGTCTCCGCGAGATCGCGCTCCAGGATCAGCAGGCTCTTGAACAGACCGAGCAGGAAGGCCTCGCCTGGCGCTGCATCCACCCGCCGGATCCGGAAGAACTCGTCATGCGTGTCGATATCCGCAGGCTGCTTCGTATCGACCAGATAGGCGCCATGGCTGCGGCGCCCCCTGGGCGCGCAGGGAATCCGCGCGCCGAGCGCCGCCATGGCGCGGCCGTAGCGGGAGCCCGGCCGGGCGAGATCGCGGCGGCAAACATCCAGCACGGATTCGGGAATGGAGGCGATCAGCCCCTGCCGGTTCGGAATGTCCTGCGGCTCCGGCAGGGCGAGGATCGGCACTCCATGCCGGCTGGCGGCGATGGGAGATTGGCTGTGAGCCGGGTGCAACCGCGCGCTCGATCCGCCGGCGGAGCCGCGCCGAGGTTCGGCGGGCTGCTGTTGAGACGGCTGTACTGCCGCGAATTCGGTCGAATAAACCTGCGATAGCATGAGAAAAACCCCAGATAGACAGGCATGTCCTTGGGGCAACTCAAGTTAAATACGCATAAATGTGACGTAACGGCGTGTCTGTAAGGCAAACGATGCGATGCGGTGATGCGTCGATATTCGACGAGTGCTTTCACGCTTCGTGAACCATCCTCGCGAGCCCGCTGAGAGGATGAACGGGAATCGGCAGACGTTGCAGGGGTTGACGGCTGAAAACCAGCCATGCCTTTAAGGCAGTATGAGATTGCATTTGTCTTGGTCTTTGCGATCGGCGACAAACCGGCTTCTTCAACAGACGATGGATCGCCCCGTGACGCTGAAGGCCCGCCTCCTGCAATGGCATCGCTGGCTCGCGCTGGCTTTCGCCTTGCCCCTCGCCATCGTCATCGTCACCGGTCTGATCCTGTCCTTCGAGCCTCTGGCTCAGCAGGCGTCGCTGCCGCAGCCCCTGTCGGGCGAACGCCTGCTGGCGCTGCTGGAGCGTCACGACCCGGCCGGCCGCGCGACCAGCCTGTCGCTGCGCCCCTATGAGAACCGCATGGCGATCGGGCCCCTGGCGATCGATCTGGCGACCGGGGAGGTCGCCCGCGACGGATGGTCCTGGTCGGCCCTGCTGCGGACGAGCCGCGGGCTGCACGAGCATCTGTTGCTGGGCCAAAGCTGGATCGTCATCGCCTCGACGATCGCGATGCTCGGGCTGGTCGGACTCGGCCTCGCCATGGGCTGGCCGCGGCCGCGCAACACGCTGGGCGGCTGGCACGGGGTTGCGGCCTGGGCGGCGCTGCCGCTG
>OFDN01002036.1_pt1 | contig 11892 bp, 14 predicted proteins | sample 1520971 | NCBI WGS metagenome assembly OFDN01 (sample SAMEA94257418, study PRJEB24077) | hot springs metagenome | biome: Aquatic biome; feature: Geographical feature; material: Water | place: India | collected 2012-06-12 | depth 5 m | reverse complement strand
CCGCGATCACCTCGACGGCGGCGACGCCGGGCTCGGCCTCCGCATCCGCCCCCGCCGCGGCGGCCCCCCGACCCGCCTCGGTGCCGGCGGCCCAGTCGGTTCCCGTCATCGCGAAGCCGCCGATCCGCAAGCTCGCGAAAGACCTCGACGTCGACCTCGCGCAGGTCACGGCCACCGGGCTGGCGGGAGAGATCACCCGCGATGACGTCATCCGCCATGCGCAGCAGGCGAGCGTGTTCCGCAACATCCAGACGCCGGCGTGGCCGAGCGAGCGGGAGGACCGGATTCCGGTCAAGGGCGTGCGCAAGGCGATCGCCGCGGGCATGGTGAAGAGCGCGTTCAGCGCCCCGCACGTCAGCGTCTTCGTCGACGTCGACGCGACCCGCACGATGGAGTTCGTCAAGCGCCTCAAGGCGAGCCCCGACTTCGCCGGCATCAAGGTGTCGCCGCTGCTGATCATGGCGAAGGCGATGATGTGGGCGGTGCGCCGCAACCCGACGGTGAACTCGACCTGGACCGACACCGAGATCATCGTGCACCACTTCGTGAACTTCGGCTTCGCCGCCGCGACCCCGCGCGGGCTCGTCGTGCCGAACATCAAGAATGCGCAAGACCTCAGCCTGCGCGAGCTCGCCCAGGCGATCGAGGCGATGACGATCACCGCGCGCGACGGCAAGCTGCAGCCCGCCGACATGGCCGACGGCACGATCACGATCACCAACATCGGCGTCTTCGGCATGGACACCGGCACGCCGATCCTCAACCCCGGCGAGGTCGCGATCGTCGCGCTCGGCACGATCAAGCAGAAGCCGTGGGTCGTCGACGGCGAGGTGCGCCCGCGCTTCGTCACGACGCTCGGCGGCTCGTTCGACCACCGCGTGGTCGACGGTGATGTCGCCAGCCGCTTCCTCGCCGACGTCGCGTCGGTCATCGAGGAGCCGGCGCTGCTGCTCGACTAGCGGGCATGATTGTGTGATGGATGCTCATCGCACACCTCGCCGAGTGACTCTCGTCGCCTTTGCGGTCGCTCTCTCCGCCGCCCTGGTCGCGACGAGCGGTGCGTTCGTGCTCGCTGTGCTCGTGCCCGACGCGACCGACCCCGCGGGGTGGGGCACGGGCCCGGCCATCCTCTTCGCGGCGGCCATGCTCGCGGGGTTTCTCACCTCTCTCATCGCGGCGCTTCTCGGCGGTCGCCTGGTCGCGGGTGCCGTCGGTCGCCCCGGGTCGTCGGGCGACGCGCTGATCCTGGCCGTCTTCGCGGTCATCGGCACAGGCGCGATCGCACTCTGGACGTTCGGCGTCGGTATCGGTCTCGACCCGCGGCCACCCTGGCTCGACCCGCTCGGAACCGTCGCCACCGTCATCGCACTGGCGGGCGCGCTGGTCACCGTGGCGATGATCAGCGATCGGCCTCGGCGCGGTTCTCCGGCTCGAGGATGACGACGGGGATCTCGCGCTGCGTGCGCCGCTGGTACTGCGCGTAGCCTCCGTAGGCGCGGACGGCCTCCGGCCACCAGCGGGCCCGCTCGTCAGGGTCGGCGGTGCGGGCGCGGTAGGGCTGGGGATGCTCGCCGGGTGCCGCGACGAGCACGCGTGGCTCGGCCACGAGGTTGAGGTACCACGCAGGTTGCAGGTCGTCGCCGCCGCGACTGGCGATCACGATCAGCGCTCCCGACTCGGGGTCCCGGGCCGGCACGGTGAGGATCGCGGTGCGGGGCAGCCCCGAGCTGCGTCCAGTCGTGGTCAGCTCGATCACGGGCATGCTGCCGAGCTGGCGGCCGAGACGGTTGCCGGTCAGGCGCAGCACGGCGCCGTGCAGGGCCGTCATGGTGAGCATCGCGCGGCGGTTCGACATGCGGGCGACGGTAGCGGAGCATCCTGAGTCGAGACGCCGCACGAGCCGCCCGCCACCGCTTATTGAGAATCGTTTTGACAACCATTCTCGATAAGCCGTACGATCTCCGCATGACTTCGACCCGCCGCGCTCTTCCTGCCCTGCTCGTCGCTTCCACCGCCGGCCTCGCCCTCACCGGGTGCGCCGCGCCCGCCCCCGAGGCGGAGGCGACCGGTCTCTCGATCGTCGCCTCGACCAACGTCTACGGCGACATCGCCGCCGCGATCGCCGGCGACGCCGCGACCGTCACGAGCATCATCGACTCGCCGACCATCGACCCGCACAGCTACGAGGCGAGCGCGCAGGACCAGCTGCTCATCTCGACCGCCGACCTCGTGATCGAGAACGGCGGCGGCTACGACCCGTTCGTCGACGTGCTCGTCGAGGGCTCGGGCACCGAGGCGGTCGTGCTCAGCGCGGTCGTCGTCGGCGGCCTGCTCGAGGAGGGCGAGGACGCCCACGCGCACAGTGAGGACGAGGCCCACTCGGAGGAAGAGGCCCACAGCGAGGACGACGGCCACGGCCACCTCGAGGGCACCAACGAACACGTCTGGTACGACATCCACCTGATGGGCGACGTCGCCGCCGCCATCGCCGCCGAGCTGTCGGCGCTCGACGCCGACAATGCCGCGACCTTCGAGCAGAACCTCGCCGCCTTCGAGGAGGATCTCGAGGAGCTCGAGGCCCTGCTCGAGGAGACCGCGGCCGCTCTCGGCGGCGGCGTGGTCGCCACGACCGAGCCCGTGCCTGCCTACCTCCTCGCCGAGCTGGGCCTCGACGACGAGACGCCCGCGGAGTTCACCGAGGCGATCGAGGAGGGTTCGGACGTGCCCCCGCTCGCCCTCCAGCAGGTGCTCGACCTCATCGGCTCCGGCGAGGTGCGACTGCTCGCCTACAACGAGCAGACCGCGAGCCCCGAGACCGAGCGCGTGCGCGCCGCTGCCGAGGAGGCGGGCATCCCGGTGGTCTCGTTCGTCGAAACGCTTCCGGAGGGGGAAGACTACATCTCGTGGATGCGCGCGAACATCGAGGCGGTCGAGGCGGCGCTGACCGCGTGACCGACGATCCGGCGACGCCCGGGCCGGCAGCGGCCGAGCGCGCGACGAGCGGCCCCGACGCCGATGCCAGCCCCGTGCTGAGCATCCGCGGCGGGGCCCTCCGCGTGCGCGACCGCGTGCTCTGGAGCGGCCTCGATCTCGACGTGCGCGCGGGCGAGTTCATCGCCGTTCTCGGCGGGAACGGCACGGGCAAGACCAGCCTCCTGCGCGCCATGCTCGGCGAGCGCAAGCTCGATGAGGGCACCGTGCTCGTCGACGGCCACGCCGCGCACCGCGGCCACCGCCGCATCGGCTACATCCCGCAGCAGAAGATCGCCGCGCCGGGCACGCCCCTGCGCGGGCGCGACCTCGTGGCGCTCGGCGTCAACGGCACCCGCTGGGGCCCGCCGATCTCGACCCGGGCCGATCGCGAGCGCGTGGATGCCCTTCTCGCCGCCGTCGGAGCCGAACCGTACGCCGACCGCCCGCTCGGCAGCCTCTCGGGCGGCGAGCAGCAGCGGCTGCGGGTCGCGCAGTCGCTCGCCGACGACCCGACCCTGCTGCTGTGCGACGAGCCGCTCATGAGCCTCGACCTGCACCACCAGCGCGCGGTGAGCGAGCTCATCGACGCGCGTCGGCGCGAGCACGGCACGGCTGTGGTCTTCGTGACCCACGACATCAACCCCGTGCTCGGCATGGTCGACCGCGTGCTGTACCTCGCGCAGGGCCGCTTCACGGTCGGAACCCCCGACGAGGTGCTGCGCGACGACGTGCTCTCGCGCCTCTACGGCACGCCCGTCGAGGTGTTCCGCTCGCGGGGCCGCGTCATCGTGGTCGGGGTGCCCGAAGCCGAGCACCACCACGAGGTGATCGCGTGATCACCGTCGACCCCGGCACCTACGTGCAGCTGCTCGCGCTCGTGCAGAACTCGATCATCGCGGCCGCCGTGCTCGGCATCGTCGGCGGCCTGATCGGCGTGTTCGTGATGCAGCGCGACATGGCGTTCGCCGTGCACGGCATCAGCGAGCTGTCGTTCGCGGGCGCGGCCGCCGCACTGCTGCTCGGCCTCAACGTCGTCGCCGGATCGATCGTCGGCTCGCTCATCGCCGCCGCGCTCATCGGCGTGCTCGGGGCGAAGGCGCGCGACCGCAACTCGATCATCGGGGTGCTCATGCCCTTCGGGCTCGGCCTGGGCATCCTGTTCCTCGCCCTGTACCCCGGTCGCAGCGGCAACAAGTTCGGGCTGCTGACCGGGCAGATCATCAGCGTCGACCTCCCGCAGCTCGGGCTGCTGATCGGCATCAGCATCGTCGTGCTCGTCTCGCTGCTGATCGTCTGGCGGCCCCTCACCTTCGACAGCCTCGATGCCGAGGTCGCGAGCGCCCGCGGGGTGCCGGGCCGCGCCCTGAGCATCCTGTTCATGACCCTTCTGGGGCTGACCGTCGCCGTCTCGGTCCAGATCATCGGGGCGCTGCTGGTCATGGCGCTGCTCGTGACACCGGCGGCCGCCGCCCTGCGCGTGTCGAGCTCGCCCGTCATGGTGCCGGTGCTCAGCATGGCGTTCGGGCTGGTGTCGGCGGTCGGCGGCATCCTGCTTGCGATCGGCGGCTCGCTGCCGATCAGCCCGTACATCACGACGATCTCGTTCGCGATCTACATCGTCTGCCGTCTCATCGGTTCGCGGAAGGGGGCGCTGCGATGAAGCGCAACACCTGGCAGCGCGAGGCCGTGCGCACCGCGCTCGGCGAGAGCGACGCGTTCGTCAGCGCTCAAGCGCTGCACGCGGCCCTGCGCGAGAGCGGATCGAGCATCGGGCTCGCCACCGTCTATCGGGCCCTCGCCGATCTCGCCGAGGAGGGCGAGGCCGACTCGCTGCAGCAGGACGGCGAGGCGCTCTACCGCGCCTGCACGCCCGGCAGCCACCACCACCACCTCATCTGCCGCTCGTGCGGGCTGACCGTCGAGATCGAGGCCGATGCCGTCGAGCGCTGGGCGCACGACGTCGCCGCGGCGCACGGCTTCACCCGGCCCGAGCACGTCGTCGACGTGTTCGGCCTGTGCGCCGCCTGCACCGAATTGCAGCAGACCCCCTCGCCGTCGTAGGCTAGGGGTTTGTGTGAGCGGCCATCCGCTCTTCTTGTGCGCTCGTCCGGGCCCGCAGCCTCACCGCGGGAACCACCGGATGTCAGCGTGCCGACAAGTGACCTTGGGTACGGCGCTCGCCGTACGGTAGCTGAAATTGGAGGAACCATGGCAGCCGTCTGCCAGGTGACCGGAGCCACCCCCGGCTTCGGGCACAACATCTCGCACTCGCACCGACGCACCAAGCGCCGGTTCGACCCGAACATCCAGAAGAAGACGTACTACGTGCCGTCGCTTCGCCGTAACGTCACGCTGACCCTGTCGGCGAAGGGCATCAAGGTCATCGACGCCCGTGGCATCGAGTCCGTGGTCAAGGACCTCCTGGCCCGTGGGGAGAAGATCTAGTGGCCAAGCAGCAGGACATCCGTCCGATCATCAAGCTGAAGTCGACGGCGGGCACCGGGTACACCTACGTGACCCGCAAGAACCGCCGCAACGACCCCGACCGCCTCGTGCTGAAGAAGTACGACCCGGTGATCCGCAAGCACGTCGAATTCCGCGAGGAGCGCTAAGTCATGGCGAAGAAGAGCAAGATCGCGCGCAACGAGCAGCGCAAGGTTGTCGTCGAGCGGTACGCCGCGAAGCGACTCGAGCTGAAGAAGGCCCTCGTCGACCCGAACGGCACCGACGAGTCGCGCGAGGCCGCGCGCAAGGGCCTGCAGAAGCTGCCCCGCAACGCCTCCCCGGTCCGCGTCCGCTCGCGCGACGCCGTCGACGGCCGCCCCCGCGGTGTGCTGACCAAGTACGGCATCTCGCGTGTGCGGTTCCGCGACATGGCGCACCGCGGCGAGCTGCCCGGCATCACGAAGTCGAGCTGGTAGTCACCAGCCACCACGGAGGGGCATCCTAATCATTCAGGATGCCCCTCCGGCGTTTCGCCACCACGCCTCCTGCACTTCTGCGCGTTTCGGGCGCACCGCGCCCTGTTGCCCGGAAACCCGCGGAACTGCTGGTACCGTCGAGGCGGCTCGGGGTCAGAAGACGACCTCGCGCTTCACCACCTACGCAGAGGTCCGAGGAGGACACCATGAACCGTTCCGAGCTTGTCGCGGCCATCGCCGCTGAGTCGGGTCTGAGCCAGGCCGACGTCAACCGCGCCATCGACGGCCTCTTCTCGGTCGTCTCCGGCGCCGTCAAGGGCGGCACGAAGGTCGCGATCCCGGGCTGGATCAGCTTCGAGCGCACGCACCGCGAGGCCCGCACCGGCCGCAACCCGCAGACCGGCGAGGCGATCCAGATCGCCGCGTCGTACGGCGTGAAGGTCAGCGCCGGCAGCAAGCTGAAGGCCGCCGCCAAGTAGGCAGCCTCCACCGCACGCTCGAGGGCGGCACCCCGATGACGGGGAGCCGCCCTCTGCCTTTGTCGGCGGTCGGCTAGGCCGCCCGCTGCGCTTTCCGGCGGTCCGCGGGTTCCGCCCGCTGCGCTTTCCGGCCCTCGGCTGGAGCCGCCGCACAGGCACCTCGCCTAGCCTGGAGGGGTGACCACGACCACCGCGCCCGTGCTGCGCACCGACCCGCTGCCGTGGGGCGTCATCGGCGTGGTCTCGCTGACCGCGACCGCCCTGATGGCGGTGCTCGTCGGTCTCGTCGTCGGAGGCGGAGCCGAGGCACCTCTGATCTCCGACCCCGGCGCGGTCGTGCGCTACGGGCTGCCGATCGCCAAGCTGCTCGGAACCCTCGGGGCCGCGGGGGCGATCGGCGGGCTGCTGCTCGCCCTGCTGGCGCTCGCGCCCGAGCGCCCCGAGTTCGGGCGCGCGCTCGACGTGGCCGCCGCATCCGCCGCCGTGTGGACCCTCGCCTCCGCGACCTCGGGCTTCTTGACCTTCCTGGCCATCTACGCCCAGCCGGTGACGCTCGACCCGCAGTTCGGCGCGCTGCTGTCGAACTTCCTCAGCACGCGCGAGCTGGGGCAGGCCTGGCTCGCGACGACGCTCATGGCCGCCGTCGTCACGGTGCTCTGCTTCGCGCTGCGGTCGCCCGCGCTGCTCGCCGGTGTGGCGGTCGTCGCCGTGGCGGCCCTGTGGCCGGTGGCGCAGACCGGGCACGCCGGAGGAATGGCCGATCACGATGCCGCCGTCACCGCGGTGTACCTGCACAGCGTCTTCGCCGCGATGTGGGTCGGCGGCCTGCTCACGATCGTGCTGATCCGCTCGGCGCTCGCCGAGCGGCTGCCCGTCGTGCTCGCGCGCTACTCGACGGTCGCGCTCGTCGCGTTCATCGTGGTCGCCAGCTCGGGCCTCGTCAGCGCGCAGCTGCGCATGGGCGGCGTCGAGGCGCTCGCGACGCCGTACGGGCTGCTCGTCGCGGCGAAGGTGCTCGCCCTCATCGGGCTGGGAGCGTTCGGCGCGGCCTATCGGCGCTCGATCATCCGGCGCCTCGAGGCGACTTCGGCCGCCGGGGCCACGGCGCCGCGGGGAGCGTTCTGGCTGATCGTCACCGCGGAGCTCGCCCTCATGGGCGCCGCCTCGGGCCTCGCCGCCGCCCTGTCGCGCACGCCCACCCCGGTGCCGCAGGTGCCGGTCGAGCAGCTCGCTGACCCGACCCCCGCCGAGATCCTCACCGGGTCGCCCCTGCCGCCGCCCTACGAGCCCTTCCGACTGCTGACCGAGTGGGACCTCAACCTGCTGTGGGCGCTCATCGCGGCCTTCGGCGCCTTCTTCTACGTGGCCGGAGCGGAGCGGCTACGGCGGCGCGGGGACGCCTGGCCGATCGGCCGCACCATCATGTTCGTCACCGCGATGGCGATGCTGGTGTTCGTGACGAGCAGCGGACTCGCCGTGTACGAGAAGTACCTCTTCAGCGTCCACATGCTCGGGCACATGGTGCTGAGCATGGGCATTCCCGTGCTCATCGTGCTCGCGGCGCCCGTGACGCTCGCGGCACGGGCCATCCACGCGCGCAAAGACGGCTCGCGGGGCCCGCGCGAGTGGATCCTGGCCATCGTGCACTCGCGGTTCGCCGGGATCGTCGGGCACCCGCTCGTCGCGTCGGTCGTGTTCGCCGTCTCGCTGCTGGTGTTCTACTACTCGTCGATCTTCGCCTGGGCGGTGAGCGACCACGTCGGCCACCAGTGGATGGTGCTGCACTTCTTGCTCAGCGGGTACTTGTTCGTCAATGCGCTCGTCGGCATCGACCCGGCCCCGTATCGACCGCCGTACGCGATCCGGCTCATCATCCTGCTCGCCACCATGGCGTTCCACGCCTTCTTCGGCATCTCGCTGGTCGGCGGCACCGGGCTCCTGCTGCCCGAGTGGTACGGCGCGATGGGCCGGGAGTGGGGAGACACCCCCCTGGCCGACCAGCAGGCGGGCGGTGCGATCGCCTGGAGCGTCGGCGAGATCCCGACCCTCGCGCTCGCCCTGCTCGTGATGTGGAGCTGGAGCCGTGCCGACGGGCGCGAGTCGAAGCGCCTCGATCGCAAGGCCGACCGTGACGGCGATGCCGACCTCGAGGCGTGGAACGCGATGCTCGCCGAGCGCGCCGCCGCGTCGGCCCGGGCCGACGAGCGCCGCGGCTAGGGCTGAGGCGGGCCGGGTCGCTAGGGCCGCGCCGGATCGAGCGTCAGCTGCGGCTCACCGCCTGCGATGCGCACCGTTCCCTCCACGCGGAAGGCGCTCGTCTCGGTGCGCTCGCCGATCGAGCCGTCGAACAGGCGCTGCACGGTGAGCTCCGCCGCCGCGACGCCGTCGGCCCGCACCCGCCAGTCGCCGGGTCGATCGCCGGGCAGCAGGTCGGGGGTCTCGAGGTCAGTGATCGTCCACCGGGGGCCCGCGGTCACGCGGTCATCGACGGCGAGGCCGAACGGGCAGCCCGCGGGCTTGAGCACCGGCTGCTCGGTGCAGCCCTCCAGCAGGTCGGCGAGCAGTTGACCCACCGCCCGCTCGAGAACCGGTGCCGGCAGCGCCGCCAGCACGACCGGCGCCCCGCCGTCGACGCCGGCGCGCAGCACCACCGCCTCGGCCACGAGCAGCGGCTCCGCGAGCCGCACCGTCACGCGCGCCGGCACGAACACGGCGACCCGCGCCGACTCCCCGGGCCCCGGGGTGCTCACCGGCTGGTCGCCGACGACGAGCGCGTCGTGCTGATCCACCCCGACCTCGAGCGCCGCGACCGGAGGGTCGACGAAGCGCCAGGCCGGGATCACACCGTACAGCGGCGGAGCGGGTTCGAGGCGGAAGGTCACGCGCTCCGCATCCGTCGCGTCGCCGTACTCGGCGTCGATCGCGACGGTTCCGTCGGCGGCGGGGCGGGTCGCGATGATGCGCTGGATGCTCGGCTCTCCCTCGTCGCCGAGGGGCAAGGCCACGTCGGCCTCGAGGCCGGCGAGTCGCGCGGCCGTGACCAGGTCGTCGCGCGCGAGCGCATCGAGGTAGCGCTGCACGTGATGCTCGGGGCCCGCGGTCGTCGCGAGCGCGACACCGACGCTGAGGGCGCCGAGGGCGACGATCGCCGCCGCGCCCCCTCCCCACGCCCACGCTGCCCGGGTCATGCGCTCAGCCTACGCGGGGGTCGCGCGCACCCCCGGCGGGCCGTGCGAGCCTGCCGACCGCCGCGGTTAGGGTGGAGGCCGGCGCAGCGGGAAGCGGGTCGACAAAGGAAGGCGGTGGCGATGGGCGAGAGGCGGCCCTCCGGCGACTCCCCTCGCCACGCGCCCGACGGCACACCGCTGAGCGCCGAGCAGTCGGCCGTGCTCGACCTCATCGAGAGCACTCGCGATCACGTCTTCGTGACGGGCCGTGCCGGAACCGGCAAGTCGACGCTGCTCGAGACGTTCATCGTCTCGACCGATCGCTCGGTTATGGTGTGCGCGCCGACCGGGGTGGCGGCGCTCAACGTGGGCGGGCAGACCATCCACTCGCTGTTCCGGCTGCCGATCGGCCTCATCGCCGACCACGACCTCGACGATCCCCCTGCCGAGCTGCGACGGATGCTCGCCACGGTCGACACGATCGTCATCGACGAGGTCTCGATGGTGAGCGCCGACCTCATGGACGCGATCGACCGCCGCCTGCGGCAGGCCCGGGCGCGCCCGGCCGAGCCGTTCGGCGGCGCACAGGTCGTCATGTTCGGCGACCCGTACCAGCTCGCGCCCGTGCCCGGCCGCGATGAGGGCGAGCGGGCGTACTACGCCGACCACTACCGCTCGATCTGGTTCTTCGACGCGCGCGTCTGGCAGCAGGCCGACCTCCGCATCGTCGAGCTGCAGGCGATCCACCGCCAGCATGACGCCGACTTCCGCGCGATGCTCACCGCGGTGCGGCACGGCACCGTGACGCCCGAGATCGGCTGGGCGCTCAACGAGGCCGGGCAGCGACCGGCTCCCGAGGGCACCCTGACGCTCGCGACGACGAATGCGACGGTGACGCGCATCAACGCGGATGCTCTGCGCCGCCTGCCCGGAGAACCCAAGACGGCCCGCGCCGACATCGCGGGCGAGTTCGGGCCGCGCGGCGGGTACCCGGCGGACGAGGAGCTGCAGCTCAAGATCGGGGCTCAGGTGATGTTCCTGCGCAACGACACCGGCGGCGAAGGGGTGCCGCGGTGGGTCAACGGCACCCTCGGCACGGTCGAGCGCATCGGCCGCACCGTGCATGTCGCGGTCGACGGCGAGAGCCACGAGGTGCTGCCCGCGACGTGGGAGAAGTACCGCTACACCTACTCGAGCGCGACCAAGCGCCTGTCGAAGGACGTCGTGGCCGAGTTCACGCAGTTCCCGCTCCGCCTGGCGTGGGCGGTGACCATCCACAAGTCGCAGGGGTCGACCTACGACCGCGCGATCATCGACCTCGGGCCGCGGGCGTTCGCGCCCGGTCAGACCTATGTCGCCCTCAGCCGGCTGCGGTCGCTCGACGGCCTGCACCTCGTGCGCCCGCTGCGGCCCAGCGACGTCATCGTCGACGACGACGTGCGGCGCTTCATGGCGGAGGCGGAGCCCGGAATCGGGCGCGCCGCTCTCGATCGGGCGGGCTCTCAGTCGGCGTGACCGCTGTGATCGGTCAGGGAGGAGCCTCCGTGACCGTCATGCGGGTCGACCTCGATCGGTGATGCGGGCGTTGGCCCGGTCAGCGTCGGTTCGGTCAAGGTCGGCCCGGTCTGGGTCGGCTCGGTCAGGGTGGGCTGGGCGGGCGTCGGCGACGGCAGTGCGGCGCCGACGGCGGGTGCCGCGATCGTGAGGGTGAGCGCGGCGGCGGCGGTCAGGGCGATCACCCCGCGGGCCGGGCGCACGCGGGCCCCCACCCGCGTGCGCCGCGCATCCGCCCCCGCGGATGCGGCCGCGATGAGTCCCAGCAGCGAAGCCGCCGCCAGCGGCACGGTCGCGAGAGCGCCGGCGAGCTGCGGAGCATCGGCGGTGACGGCGACCAGCAGCAGCGTCGCCCAGGCCAGCACCGGGGTCACGAGAGCAAGCACGAGAACGGGCGCGGCGGGCAGCCGTCGAGCGGCGATCGCGACCCCCACCGCGATCGTCAGCTCGACGGCTGCCGCTGCCGCGAGAGCAGCGCCGACGCCCCCCTCACCGGTGGTCGCGGCCGCGGCACCATGGATGCTGGCGGCCCCCGCCGCCGGCACCGCCACGAACCATCGACTCATCGCTGCTCCCGTTCTCCCCTTGCCTGTACCCCTTCTTCGGAGCCGTGGCGAACACGGATGGGAGAGTTTCGGCAGCGCGCTGCGCCGCAGGAGCGGCTGTTCAGCGGGCGTGGGCCGCGACAAGCGGAGCGCGCTGCGCCGCAGGAGCGGCCGTTCAGCGAGCGTGGGCCGCGACGAGCGGAGCGCGACGACCGCGCTCGTCGCGCGGAGCGCGCTGCGCCGCAGGAGCGGC
>OFDN01002035.1_pt1 | contig 11899 bp, 12 predicted proteins | sample 1520971 | NCBI WGS metagenome assembly OFDN01 (sample SAMEA94257418, study PRJEB24077) | hot springs metagenome | biome: Aquatic biome; feature: Geographical feature; material: Water | place: India | collected 2012-06-12 | depth 5 m | reverse complement strand
TTCCTCTTGGAAACTCTCGATGCACAGACACGAACCGTCTTCGCCCTGCTCCCCCAGGTCCACCCCGGAGAAACCAGACCACAGTCCCGGCCATCACAGCCGCCGCCTGCGCATCCCTTCTCGAACAATCTCGACAATGTCAAAGAACCGGACCTTGAAGACAATCCCGCCACCGAAGCTTTCGCTTCGACTGTTTACCAGCAGGACGTCTGGAAGATCGGAGGGCGCGATGCGAACGACCGTGCCGAACGGACAAGCAATCTAGCCAGTGCGAACGACGGTGTCAACCACTTTTTTCGTCCGCTGCCGAACCGCCCGCCTCTTTCGAGGAAACCGCATTCGGCCTTGCCACATCGAGCGCCGCACCGGCTCTTCCGGAGCCGCCCGACCGTCGCCGGCCGGGAGCGGGTATTTAGCGGCTCGCCCCGATCGTGTAAAGCCCTTTTGATGCGGGCCTCTTCATGTCACACCTCTCTCGTATCGCGATGGCTCGCGCCACGGCTGGCCCTGGACAGCCGGCCGATCCCGTTCTATGTTTCGACTCGAAACACACTCTTTGTTGCCACGAACCTGCGGAGTTGATAGCAGATGCGGCCGAGCGCGCGCGCGACCGCCGAGGTGATGGCACAGGTCCTGCGCACCACGTCGAGCCTTGCCTTCGCCGATGGCCTGAACCCTGCCCAGTGGGCGGCACTGCGCTATTTCGGTCAGGCAAGCCCCAGCGCGCGCAGCGTGGTCGCCTTCGCGCGCTATCACGGCACCACCAAGGGCACGGCCAGCCAGACCATCGCGGCGCTCTCCAAGAAAGGGCTGATCGAGCGCCACCGCAGCGAACGCGACCGCCGCAGCGTCAGCCTGGTCCTGACCCCGGCCGGCCGGGCCGCGCTGGACAACGATCCGCTCAACGAGATCGCCGAGGCGATCGCCGGTCTGCCCGAAACCCACCATCTGGCGATCGCCGAGGGGCTGGACCAGATGCTGCGCACGTTGCTGGCCCGCCGCGCGCGCCGCGCCCGGGCCCGGACGTTGGACGAGCCGGACCTCCGCAGCGCGAGCGCCGACGACTGAGGCAAACGGTGCGTCATGGCGCCGCAGCCGGCTCCCGGTTGCGGCGTCGGTCCGACGCCTGCGGATTGCCGGCTCTTGATCGTCCACCGGTCCAAGGCTATCAAGCGGAGGGGCGCGCGCGACGGGCCTCACCATCGACAAACCCGCGGACGCCTCATGGATTCACCGGCTGATTGCTCAGGACGGCGCGGCGCGCCCGCCCCCACGGTGACGTGATGGCGACCATCCTCGTCGTGGACGATTCACCCGCGGTGACGGCGTTGCTGCACGCCGTGCTCGAAGGTGCCGGCCATACGGTGCTGGAAGCCAACGACGGCGCCCGCGGGCTGGCCGTCCTGTCCTCCGAGGCCGTGGATCTGGTCGTGCTCGACATGATGATGCCGGGCATGGACGGAATCGAAGCGGTGCGGCGGTTGCGCGGGGGGGGCAACCGCGTTCCGGTGATCGCCATGTCCGGCGGTACCGACGCCTTTCCCGCCGCCTACTCCCTGAAGATGTCCGAGATGTACGGCGCCGACCGGCTGCTCTACAAGCCGTTCGTGAACAACGAGCTGCTGGACGCGGTCGACCAGCTCCTGGCCCCCTAGCGACGCGGCGGGAACCGCCGGCACCTGAAACGGGGCGTGTGCCACCATGCACGACATGCAGTTCCTCTATGACGTGATCGCCCTGCTGGTGGCCGCCATCGTCGTGGTTCCGGTGTTCCAGGCACTGCGCATCCCCTCGGTGCTGGCCTATCTCTCGGCGGGCGCGATGCTGGGCCCGCACACGCCCGGCCCGGTGCTCGATCCCGCGGTGCCGCAGCTTCTGGCCGAACTGGGAATCGTCTTCCTGCTGTTCGCCATCGGGCTGGAACTGCCGCTGTCGCGGCTGCGGGCCATGCGGAAATACATCTTCGGGCTCGGTCTGGCCCAGGTGATGGCGACGGCCGGGCTGATCGCCCTTGCCGCCCATGCGCTCGGTCTGCCCGCCGAGGCGGCGATCGTGGTCGGCGGCCTGCTGTCCTTCTCCTCGACCGCGACCGTGCTGAAGATGCTGGTGGACCGTGGCGAGACGATGCGGCGGTTCGGCCGCGTCTCGGTGGCGGTGCTGATCTTCCAGGATCTGGCGGTGGTGCCGTTGCTGACGCTGCTGCCCCTGCTCGCCAGCGACGGGGCCAACATACCGCAGGCGCTGGGGCTGGCGGCGGTGAAAGCCGTCGCCGCCATCGGGACGATCATGGTGCTCGGTCGCACGGTGGTGCGCCCGCTCTACCGCTTCGTGGCCTCGTCCGGCAGCCCGGAGGTGTTCACCGCGACCAACCTGTGCCTGGTGCTGGTCGTCGGCTGGATCACCGCGGAGGCCGGCATGTCGATGGCTCTCGGCGCCTTCCTGGCCGGGCTGCTGCTCGCCGACACCGCCTACCGCCATCAGGTCGAGGCTGACATCGAACCGTTCCGCGGGCTGCTGCTAGGGCTGTTCTTCATGACGGTGGGGATGGCGCTCGACCTGCCGTTCATGCTCGAGCGCTGGGCCGGCATCCTTGCCCTCACCGCCGCGCTGCTCGCCGGAAAGACGCTGGTGCTGGTTCTGCTGGGTCATCTGTTCGGGCTGGGGCTGGCGAACGCGCTGCGCGTCGGGCTGATCCTGGCGCAGGGTGGGGAGTTCGCCTTCGTGGTGATCGCCAAGGCCACCGCACTCCAGCTCGTGCCGGCGCTCGACGGGCAGATCCTGACAAGCGTGGTGGCGCTGAGCATGGCGGCCACCCCGCTTCTCGCCTGGGCGGCGCACCGCACGGCCCGCGCCATCGAGGACCAGTGGGGCGCCGAGAGCTTCCGGCTGGAGGCGAGCGACCTGAGGAGCCACGTCCTTATCTGCGGCTATGGGCGCGTCGGGCGCGCCATCGCGCGGGTGCTGGCCTCCCACGACATCCCCTTCATCGCCCTCGACCTCGATCCCAACCGGGTGGCCGCCGCCCGCAATCAGGGTCTCCCCGTCTATTACGGGGACGCCAGCCAGCCGGCGGTGCTGCGTGCTGCCGGCATCGATCGCGCCCGCTCCGCCGTGGTCACGCTGAACCGGCCGGCCGCCGCCGAGCGGGCGGTCCATGGCATGCGCGAACAGCGCCCGGACCTGCCGATCGTGTCCCGGTCCCATGATCTCGCCGGGCGTGGGGCGCTGGAGGCCGCCGGCGCCACCGCCGTGGTTCCGGAAACGCTGGAGGCGAGCCTTCAGATGGCGGGACTTCTGCTGCGCAGCGCCGGCATGGAGGCCGCGGCGATCGACCGGAGCATCGACGGGTTCCGGGCCAGCCATTACGCCGCCCTGCGCGAGGCACCACCCGTCGCTCCATCGGCGCGATGACGACGCGCGGCCGGCTTCCCGCCCAGGGTGATGAAATGTCCATATTTGTCGATCGCGCACGGGTCGCGCCGGTGCTATCTATCGGTTGCACCCGAGGGATCTGAGGAAAATGCACGCGTTTGGTGTGGCCACGCGGTTCCGCCCCTTCCGGATCGGCTCATGAGCCTGGCGCCGCCCGGTCCCATTACAAAGCCGTTCCTGGCCGCCTATGGGCGACACCTGCTGCGCCTGGGCTCGATCCGGGGCAGCGGGTTGATCCTGTCCGACCTGTCGGCGCTGGTCCTCGCCTTTCTCGCCGGTGGCCTGCCGGTTCTGCTGTTCAGCAGTTACTTCGCCGGTGACACCTACGCCGAGCTGTTCAGCGAGAACACGCCGCTGCGCGCGGTCCAGCTTCTCGCCTTCACCGGGATGCTGGTGCTGTGGCTGTTCCACCGCGGCCATTACGGCCTGCGCGTCCCGTTCTGGACCGAGGTGCAGCACCTGGCCTATGGCTGCACCATGGCGCTGCTGGCCGACGGGTTCCTGCAATTCGCGTTGAAGAACGGCTTCTCCAGGCTGTGGCTGGTGCACACCTGGCTGCTGGCGGTGCCGCTGATGCTGCTGATGCGCCGCGGCATGCGCCTTCTGCTGCGCGCCGTCGGGCTGTGGGAGGTTCCGGCCCTGGTCGTCGGCACGTCGGCGCACATCGACGACGCGGTGGAACTGCTGCATTCGGAACGGTCGCTCGGCTATTCGGTCGCGGCGACGGAAACCCTGGAGAACCTCAAGGCGGCGTGGCCCGGCTCCTGGCTGGAGGCCTGCCGGCGCGTCGGCGCACAGATCGTGGTGCTGGCCGCCGACGACGCCGACATGGCCAATCATCGCGGCCTGATGAACGACCTGACGCTGGGCGGCATCCCCTACATCCACGTGCAGTCGCTGGGTGGCATGCCGGTGATCGCCGTGGAGTCGCACCATGTGCTGGGGCAGGACCTGCTGCTGATCTCGGCGCAGAGCCCGCTGTCGCGGCCCTTGGCGCGCAGCGCCAAAACGGTGTTCGACTACGCCGGCGCACTGGCGATCCTGGCCTGCGCCCTGCCCGTGCTGGGTCTGGCGGCGCTGCTGATCCGCCGTGACGGCGGGCCGGTCTTCTACGTCCACACGCGGATCGGCAAGGACGGCGTTCCGTTCCGCTGCCTGAAGTTCCGTACCATGGTCACCGACTCCGACGCGCGGCTGGCCGAGCTGTTGGAACGGGACGCCGACGCCAGGGCCGAATGGGCCGCCGCGCGGAAGCTGCGCCGCGACCCGCGGGTGACGGCGGTGGGCGCCCTGCTGCGCGCCTACAGCCTCGACGAGCTGCCCCAACTCGTCAACGTGCTGCGCGGCGAGATGAGCCTGGTCGGGCCACGCCCGGTGACGGCCGAGGAGCTGGAGCGCTTCGGCGACGATCTGCCCTTCTACACCCACACCCGCCCCGGCATCACCGGCCTGTGGCAGGTGAGCGGGCGGAGCGCCACCGACTTCGTCCGCCGCACCCAACTCGACGCCTGGTACGTGAAGAACTGGTCCCTCTGGCTGGACGTGGTCATCCTGTTGCGGACGGTGCCGGCCGTGTTGAGCCGCCATGGCGCCTACTGAGCCGGCCCGCGGCGTCGGCTGGCGCGCGCTCGCCGGAGAGCTGCCGCGGCTCGGCCGGGGCCGGGTCGCGTGGGCGGCGGCGCTGACCCTGCTGACCGCGGTGACGGAGGGGGCCGGCCTGCTGCTGCTGCTGCCGCTGCTCGACGGACTGGGCATCACCGGAGCGGGCGACGCGGGGGTGTCCGCCCCTTGGCCATTGTCCACGCTGGAAGGGGCGCTGGCGCTGTATGTCGGCGTCGTCGCGGCCGCAGGGCTGGTCATGCGCGCGCGCCAGATCGCCGCGGCCCGCCTGCGGCTGGCCTTCATGGACGGGCTGCGCGGCCGACTGCATGACGGCCTCATACGGCTGGAATGGAACGCGTTCCAGCGCATGCGACAGGCCGACATCCAGCACACGCTGATGGCGGAGACCGCACGCGCGTCGATGATCGTCGATTGGCTGGTCTCGGCGGCGGCGGCGGCGGCCACCCTGCCGGTGCTGTTCCTTGTGGGCGCGGCGCTGTCTCCGGGTCTCATGGCCGCGACGCTGGTGGCGCTGATGGCTGCGGCGCTGCTGTCACGTCCGCTCGACCGGCACAGCGCCGCGTTGGGCCGTTCGCTGGGCGAAGCCAACATGCGGCTGAACGCGACGGTGATGGAGGATCTGGCCGGTCTCCGGGTGATCCGGGCCTACGGAGCGGAAACCATCCGGCGCGACCGCTTCATTTCGGGGCTGCGTGACCTGCGGGACCGCCAGCTCGACCTTGTCGCTGCCATTGCCACCAGCGGGGCTGTACTCCGGGCCGGCGGGGCCATGGTGGCGGCGGCGGGCATGGCCGTGGCAGTGCACGGATTCGGGATGACGGTGGCCGACGCGCTGGTCTTCGTTCTGACCTTCGCCCGGATGACCATGATGGGGCTGCGGCTGCAGGAAACCCGCCGGCACATCCTGTCGGCGCTGCCGGCGCTGGAGTCGGCCTTGTCCCTGCTGGCCCGCTTCCAGGCCGCGGCTGAGCCGGCTGGCTCGGCGGTCGCTCCACCGCTCCTGCGGGAGCTGCGACTGGAGTCGGTGACGATCCGGCATCCCGGCTCCGTGGCTCCGGCCCTTGCGGCCGTCGACCTGATGATCCCGGCCGGCCGCGTCACCGCGGTGGTGGGGCCGTCCGGAGCGGGCAAATCGACGCTGGCCGACCTGCTGCTCGGGCTTTTGGTGCCGGAGGACGGGAGGCTTCTGGCCGACGGGGTGCCGGTGGACGGGGCCGCGCGGGCGGCATGGCGACGCACAGTGGGGTATGTTCCGCAGGACGCCTTCCTGTTCCACGACACGGTGCGGGCCAACCTGCTGGTCGCCGATCCGGCGGCGGACAAGGCCGCGCTGTGGCGGGCGCTGGAGGACGCGGCGGTGGACGGGGTGGTGCGCGGCCTTCCCCAGGGGCTCGACTCGGTGGTGGGCGATCGTGGGATGCGGCTGTCCGGCGGCGAACGGCAGCGGATCACGTTGGCCCGCGCACTCCTGCGCGGGCACCGGCTGCTGATCCTGGACGAGGCGACGAGTGCGCTGGACGCCGCCAGCGAGGCGCGGGTCCAGGAGGCGCTGGAGCGGCTGCGCGGCACCGTCACCATCGTGGTGATCGCCCACCGGGCGGCGACGGTGCGGCTGGCCGATCATGTGGTGGTGCTGGAGGGCGGGGGCGTCGCGGCGGCCGGCCGCTGGGAGGATGTCGCCGGGCGCACGCCCTGGCTGGCGTAGCGGCCGAAGTCGTGGCATGATCACCATGCCGGCTGGCGCCACATCCACAGGGCAGATGCTATGGAATTCCTTACCGCCGACGATTTCGCACCGAAGGAGGGCCTCACCTTCCAAATGATTTTCGAGGTGGGCGACCCGCTCGACTTGGCCCTCGTATCCGTCAAGCGGAGCAGGGTGTATGATTATCCGGGAAAGCAGCGCGATCCCTTCTCGCTGTTCTTCGAGGGGACGAAGGGCGTGCATTGCCAGCAAGGGCTCTACCGGCTGCGGGACGAAACCGGCTGGCAGGCGGACGTGTTCCTGGTGCCGATCGGCGACAAGCCAGACGGCACCTACATCTATCAAGCCGTGTTCAACTGACGGAGGCGGGGCGCCCGGCCGGTCGGCCCGGCGCCCCCAAGGCGGTACGGCTCAGCCGTGCCAGCGCATCAGGCGGTAGGGGCCGTGCTCCCCCTCCTCCACGAAGCCAAGACGGTCGTAGAGGCGACGGGCGGGGTTGAAGACCTCGACGTGGATGCTGACGGTGCGATCGCCGGCGCGCGCCTCGTCGAACACGGCTTCGATGATCGCACGGCCAAGCCCATGATTGCGCGCGGCGATCAGCAGACCGATGTCGATGATGCGGATGTCCGTCGGCATGCCGCGGTAGAGGTAGAGGCGGCCGACTGGTTCGCCGGCGCGCTCGATCACCAGGAACTCCGCGTCGAAATAGGCGCGGGCGTAATGCTGGCGCTGGGCCTCGTACTGCTGGGCGAGGAAGCCGATCTTCTGCTCGTCGGTCCAGTCTTGGACAACGGCCAGCTCCTCCCACCGCATTTCGCAGTAGAGGCGGCGGACGAAGGGGATGTCCGCCTCCGTCTCAAGCCGGAAGGAAAGGCCCAGCGCGGTCAGGGCCGCGCCGGGTGCGAAGATCGGCGCCGCGGGTCGCGCGGCGCCGGTGGTCACGGGCTGGTTCATGGCGTCAGGGGAAGGACGGGTAGATGCCGTCCAGGCAGATGCAGAAGTTCATCGCCAGGAAGGGCTGCCGGTTCTCGTGCGTGCCGTTGCCGCCCACGCCGGAGATGCCCAGCGGCGAGAACTGGACGTTCGGCGTGGCGTTGGAGAAGGCGGGGGTCGCGGTGCCGTTGACGAAGAGGATGTTGGGAAGAACCGCCGTCGACGGAGTGTTGCTTTGGTCGGTCGTGACCGGGTAGATCTCACCGCTCATGCCATGGGTGTGGATGGGAAGCTGCCCCGGGGTCAGCATCACCTTCTCCGCACCGCTGGTCTGGTTGAGCGGGGCGGGGTTGCCGCTCACCATCGTCGTCGCCCCCATGGCCACCTGCGACTGCAGGTTGGGAACGCCGAACGACTGGTTCTGGGTGCCGCCGTAGATGGTGCCGACCAGCGAGTACAGCGCCGGGTTCTGCTGCACGGAAATCAGGGTGCCGTCGCAATAGGCCCAGCTCTCCGGCGCGTAGTTGAAGCCGAAGATGCGGATTTCACCGATGAAAGGATCCATGGTCGTCCTCCCTTGTCACGGCCGAGTGGGATACATGCCGGTCATGCAGATGATGTAGTTCAGCGTGCGGCTGGGCATGACGTTGTTGTGCGCCTGGCTTCCGCCGGCGTTGGTGAGGGCCACGGCGTTGAAGCTGAAGTCCTTGCCGGCTGCCGATTCTTTTACATAGAGGTTGACGCCGCTGGCGGCCTTGCCCGGCAACACGGTGTTGGCCGGGGTGTTCACGGTGGCGTCGTTGCCACTGGCGAACACCTGGTGCTCGTGCGCCGGCATCTGCGCCGCGGTCAGCGTGACCGCGGCGTCGCCGCCCGTTTGGCCGATCACCCGCGGAGTTCCGCGCCCGCCGTTGTTGGTGGCGGGGCCGGTGCCCATGTGGATCGGCACGCGGCTGCGCAGGTCGGGCAGCCTGAAATTCTGCACGCCATCGCCGCCGTAGCGGGTGCCGAGGACAGAGTAGAGCGCCTCGTTGTCCTTGATCGTCAGCAGGGTGCCGTCGCAGAAATGCCAGTTTTCGGGGCAGCGGGTGGGCGCCCAGATTTTGATTTCACCGATGTAAGCATCCATCGCACATTCCTCCGGTCAGGGGATCGATCGTTGTGACCACGGGTCGCGGGCGCGGCGTCAGGGCCGCGCGGCCGGCTTGCGGATCACCACGGGCGCGGCGGGTAATAGCCGAGCAGCGCGATGCAGAAGTTCAGCACCAGGAAGGGCTGCATGTTGTTGTGCGGCTGGTTCCCGCCCGCGTCGGCCATGATCTTCGGGTTCAGCGCGACCAAATTCGCGTTGGCCGCGTTGGCGACCGTCGTGAAGATGTTCTGGGTCGTCTGGGCGTACAGGCCGCCGCCCGGCACGGGCGTGTTGGCGGCTGTGTTCACCGCCTGCCAAGCGTGATTGTGCGCCGGGATCTGGGTGACGGTCAGCGTCACCGTCTCCGTGCCGTCCTTCTGCCCCATGTTGTAATGGGTGTACCCGCTGATGGTCCCGGCGTTGGTGTACTGCCCGACGACGGTGCGCCCGCGCAGATCCGGCAGGTTGAAGTTCTGGGTGTCCTTGCCGTAATAGGAGCCGATCAGCGAATAGAGCGCGGCGTATTGCTGGATCGGCAACGACTGGCCGTTGCACTGCGCCCAGTTCTGTGGTGCGAAATCGAAAGCGTTGATTCGGATTTCTCCGATGAAGGGATCGGTCATGGCGTCCTCCTTCCCCAAGCCCGTGGCGCGCAACCCCGGTTGGGTGTGCCGCCACGCGGGAGCACACCAGAGCAAGCAAAGGCGTTAAAGCTTTTTCCCTTTTTTGATGCAATTTCACTAACATTGTTACAAGTTTTCATGCATATGTACATCGATACGCCATGCTCGGTGGTATTTGTGACTTCTCCATCCTCAAAGGTTGCCGCACACATATGCGACTCGGACTGCCGGGCGTAGTCCGTTTCGCCAGGGTTTTCGGCGCCGGCCGGCCACTCTCCGCCCTACCCCGCCGCGCGTCGTCTGCGCTATGGTCGCGCCGCCATGACATCCGTATCCGAATCGTGCCCCACCATCGACGACCGCTGGCTGTGCGGGTGGCGGGTGGCAAGCGCCCTGCCGCTTCCCGACCTGCTGCCCTGGACCGGGGAGGACCGGGCTCCCGACCTGATGATCCGGCTGGGGCCGGTGCCGGAACGTCTGGCGGACCTCACGGTCGATCTCCCCCGCCTCCAGGTCGCCGCCGGCGGCGCGTGCCGGATCGCCGTGCCGGAGGTCGCCACCTATCTGGTCGCCCCCGATGGGGACGGCGTGACGGTCGCGCCGGCCCCAGGAGCGGTGTCGGCGGACATCCGCCTGTTCCTGCTGGGCACCGTCTTTGCCGCCCTGTGCTACCGCCGCGGGCTGGTGCCGCTGCACGCGAGCTGCGTGCGCGTGGACGGGCGGGCGGTGGCGTTGGCCGGTGCTTCCGGCATCGGCAAGTCGACCCTGGCCGCCGCCCTGCTGCGGCGGGGCCACGCCGTGCTGACCGACGATGTGACGGTGGTGGACACGACGCGGCCCGGTGGTCCGCTGGTGCTCCCCACCTTTCCACGGTTGCGGTTGTGGCGCGACGCCATGGCGCGGCTGGACTTCCCGACGGAGGGGGCGGAACGCAGCCGGGTGGCGGCGGAGAAGTTCCACCAACCTCTGCACGGCAGCTTCTGCGCCGAGCCGTTGCCCTTGTCGGCCGTGTTCCACCTGGAGTCACCGATCGGCGGCGCCGAACGGATCCCGCGGCGCTTGACCGGCGCCGAGGCAGTGGCTCGGCTGAGCCGCGATCTCTACCGTTGGCTGTTGCCCAAGCACTTGGGCATGGCGGAGCGCACGTTGACCGCCACCGCCGCGATCGCCCGCATCTCCGGCGGGATCTGGGCGTTGCCGCACGGGCACAACGGGGGCGGTCTGGAACGCAGCATGACCGCCATTCCCGAGCGGCTCGATGACTGAGGCCATCGGACTGGTCGAACAGATGCGATGGGCGCTCCCAATTGGGAGCGGGGACGGCGCGCGTTGTGCCGTCTACGGGGTCGTGGACCCTTATCCGCACACGGAAACGCACCGCCCGGGTCCGACAGTCGCGCGGCGATACGCTTGAAGTTGCATTTCCACAATGTTAAGAGGGAAGGTCACGATCATTCGGGTGGGCTGCAATGGATCTGGAAAAACAAGGGAACGAACCGGAACGGCTGCGTCAGCAGGCCCGTCCGTTTTGGCGAGCGCCGATCCTGACCGATCACGACGTTGTCGAATCGACCGAGCTCCAGGCGGGTGCCTTTAGCAACGATGCGGCGTTTGCGCTCGTGTCCTGAAAGGTGTCACGGTATGGGGGGCGAGCGGTTGCTCCTCCCAGGTGCGCAGCCGGCATGAAAAGCGAATTGGTCGGTCTGTTTATCTTCGGAGCGGCCAGCATTGGTGACCGAATGCGCCGGCTTTGGACGGCGGTCACTGATGACCGATCCTCACAACCCATGGGCGTCGGTCCGATCCGCATCGTCGCGTCTCCGGGACAAGCGGGCAGCTTTGGCCAATCGCTCGCAGCGCTGGACGGCTACGTCGCCAACGCTGGGGAATTGTGGCGGGAGTTGGATGGGGTAGGCAACGGCCCCGCGCTCGTCCTGAGCGCCTACCGGCGCTGGGGGGTGGCAGCGCCGGCCCGGAAACGCGGATTCTTTGCCCACGCTCTGTGGGATGGCGACGTCGGCCGCCTGCTGTTGACCACGGATCCCCTAGGGTTGCGGCCGATGCTGTACGCCCGCGTCGACGGTGGGCTGGTCTTCTCCTCCAGCCTGCGCGCCCTGCTCGCCCGCCCCGACGTGCCGCGCGACCTGGACGAGGGGTATCTGGCCGCCTTCCTAACGGACGTCGTCCCCGAACCCGACGCCACCCTCTATACCGCCATCCGGCGCGTGCCGGCGGCCTGCACCCTGATCGTCGAGCGCGACGGCGCCATGACGGTGCACGAATACTGGCGCCCCGACTGGGGACGCCGCATCCGATACCGGCGCGACGATGACTATGTTGAGCAGGGCCGCGCGCTGCTGGACCAGGCCGTCCGGCGGGAGCTTCCCGACACCGGGCCGGTCGTTTGCCAGTTGAGCGGCGGGCTCGATTCGCCCGCCGTCGCGGCGA
>OFDN01002026.1_pt1 | contig 11937 bp, 9 predicted proteins | sample 1520971 | NCBI WGS metagenome assembly OFDN01 (sample SAMEA94257418, study PRJEB24077) | hot springs metagenome | biome: Aquatic biome; feature: Geographical feature; material: Water | place: India | collected 2012-06-12 | depth 5 m | reverse complement strand
CCGGTCTTCAGGCGGCGGGCTTCATTGACCGCATGTACCGGCAGGGCTGGACCGCGCTCGACTTCGATGCCGAGGAGCCGCTGGTGTCCGGCCTCGCCGCCGGCGCGGTGCGGGGCCCGTGGGATGTCGAGCGGTTCGCCAACATCTATCCCGAGACGCTGGAGCGGATCGCGGTCGGGCCGATGATCGCCCCGGCGGTCGGCCCCCTGCCAGCCTCGACCTTTTCCGACAGCAAGGGTGCGGTGATCTTTCGCAGCAGCCGGGTGCAGCGCGAGGCCTTCGCCTTCCTGTCCTGGGCGCTGGGCGAGGAGGCGCTGAACCTGTTGTGGTTGCAGCGCACCGGCCTGTCCCCGGCACGCGACGACCTGCTGACCAACCCCGCCTTTGCCGGTTATTATCGCGGCAACGCCATCGCCCGCGCCTATGCCGCCAATGTCGCGACCGCGCGGCCGCCGGCGCTGTCCGAACATACCATCGATATCCAGAAGATCATGAGCGCGCGCCTGGTCGAACCGCTGATGCTGGGCAGCGCCCGCCCCGCCGCTGCCCTTGCCGATGCCGTCGCGCGGACCGACCGAATGCTGGAGGTGCAGGCATGAGGACAGGCGAACCCGTGTCGCGCGCGGCGGGAGCTTTGCGGAAGTCCCGACCACAGCCGCGTACCGTACCCCCGCGCAGGCGGGGGTCCAGGGCACCGGTCGTAAGCCTTTATTTTGCTTGGCTCTGGACCCCCGCCTGCGCGGGGGTACGGCAAGTGCGCGGCGAAGCGGCCGACCTTCATCAAGGTTTCCCAACGGTCGGGACAGGAGGTGCCTCTTGTTGAGAAAGCTCCCGTCAACGAAGCAACGCGCGCCATGGTCGCGCGAGGCCGTCATCGGGCTGTCGCTGGCCGGTGCCTATCTGCTCTTCACCGCTGTCTTCTGGGCCTATCCGTTCTTCTGGCTGGCCAAGCTGTCGGTGACGCAGTGGCGCTTCTTCGACGAACCCGTGTTCACGGGGGCACGCAACCTGCTGATGACGCTGCAGGACCCGCAATTCCTGCAATCGCTGTGGAATGTGGTGCGGTTCCTCGGCTTCTATCTGCCAATCGCGTTCGGCGGCGCGCTGGTCGTCGCGTTCGGGTTGCGGCATGTCGGGCGCGGCAAGGGGTTCGTGGCGCTCTGCTTCCTGCTGTCGAACGTGTCGTCGGGCGTCGCGCTGTCTTTGGTGTTCGCCAAGGTGTTCAGCTCGACCGGACCGTTCAACACGATGCTGTTCGACAATTTCGGCGTGCGGGTGCCGTGGACCAACGATCCGACGCTGGCGATGCTGGCGATCGCGCTGGTCGTCGCGTGGAAGTTCGTCGGCTATTATGGGCTGATCCTCTATTCGGGGCTGCTGGCGATCCCGAAGGAAATCTACGACGCCGCGCGGCTCGACCATGCGGGGCCGTGGACGCGGCTGACGCGGATCACGCTGCCGATGATGAATCCGCAGCTGATGATGGTGCTGACCTTTGCGATCCTCGTATCGTTTGGCCTGTTCACCGAACCGTTCATCATCACCGGCGGCGGCCCCAGCGACAGCACGTCGACGCCGCAGATGATGATCTACGAAACCGCGTTCCGGCGGTTGCAGCCGAGCCATGCGGCGATGATGAGCATCGTCGTCGCCCTCGTTACCTATGGTCTGGTCCAGCTCGCCCGGCGGCTGTTCGAACGAAAGGTCGTGCTGGCATGAAGGCGTTCCTTGCCAAACGCAGCGTGGGCGGATGGATCGCGACCATCGCCATCTATGCGCTGGCGCTGACCTGGCTCTATCCCTTCGCCTGGATGGTCGCCGCGTCGCTCAAACCCGACGCGCAGATCTATAACACCGCCCTGTTCGAAGGGGACTTCACCCTCGACAATTTCGCCTTCCTGCTGGCGACCGCTGACAAGCTCGACCGGCCGTTCCTGGGGGCGCTCGGCATCTCGGCGCTGGTGACGCTGACCGTGACCGCATCGGTGCTGCTGACCTCGGGCTTCATCGCGTTTGCGCTCGCGCGGATGCGGTTTCCGGGGCGTAAGATGTTCGGCGATTTCCTGCTGCTGCAGATGGTCATCCCGACCAGCATGTTCATCCTGCCGCTGTTCGTGCTCGTCAAGGAAATGGGCCTGCTCAACAGCCTGTGGGCGCTGATCCTGCCGTCGATGATGTCGGGATGGGGCATCTGGATGATGGCGCAGTCGTTCAGGACGATGCCCGAGGAATATTTCGACGCCGCCCGGCTCGACCGCGCGAGCCTGTGGCAGACGGTGACGAAGATCGTCGTGCCGCTCAACAAATCGATCATCGCGATCGTCGCGCTGTTCACCTTTACCGGCACGTGGGACAATTTCCTGTGGCCGCTGATCGCGATTTCGGACACCGACCGCATGCCGCTGTCGGTGCTGCTGGCGACGTTCAGCAAGCAATATGGCGGCTATGCCGGGCCGGTGATGGCCGGCGCGGTGTTGCAGACGCTGCCGCTGGTCCTGCTCTTCCTCCTTTTCCGGCGGCATTTCCTGCAAGGCATGTCGCTCTCGCTCAAATAGGACGCCCCCATGCTACAGCGTAGTCCGCGCAACCCCATCGTCGCGCCCGAAACCGTGCGCCCGAGCCGTCCGGGCTGGCGGATCGACGGCACGTTCAACGCCGGCGTCACCCGCTATGGCGAGGAGACGATCCTGCTCGTCCGCGTCGCCGAAAGCGTGATCGCCGACGATCCCGACACGGTGATCGTGCCGCTGCTGGAGGAGGCAGGCGGCGCATGGGGCTGCACCACCCGCAGCTTCCGCCGCGACGATCCGGCCTATGATTTCAGCGATCCGCGCATGGTGCGCTCCCGCGCCGACCCGCGCGAGGTGTTCCTGACCTCGCTGTCGCACCTTCGCCTCGCGCGCAGCAGCGACGGCGCGACCTTCGTAGTCGACGACGCGCCCTTCCTGTTTCCCGCCAACCGCAGCGAGCGTTTCGGGTGCGAGGATGCGCGGATCACGGTGATCGAGGGGCGGTGGTACATCAACTATACCGCGGTGTCCGACCTCGGCATCGCGACCGCGCTGGCGGTCACCGACGATTTCGTGTCGGTCGAGCGTCTGGGCATCATCCATGCCCCCGACAATCGCGACGTGTGCCTGTTCCCCCGGCGGATCGGCGGCCATTACTGGTGCCTGCACCGCCCCGCGCCGCTGCACCTCGGCACGCCCGAAATCTGGATCGCCAAGTCGCCCGACCTGCTCCACTGGGGTGACCATCGCCACCTGTGCGGACGCAGCGGCGATGGGTGGGAGGCGATGAAGATCGGCGGTGGTGCGCAGATGATCGAGACCGACAAGGGCTGGCTGCAAATCTATCACGGCGTCGATGCGAAGCAGCGCTACAGCCTCGGGGCGCTGCTACTCAACCGCGACGACCCGCGCGTGATCGTCGCGCGGCTTGCACAGCCGCTGGCCGAGCCGGTCGAACCCTATGAAGTCTCCGGCTTTTTCGACCAGGTCGTGTTCAGTTGCGGCGCGCTGGTCGAGGGCGACGAACTGCGCGTCTATTATGGGGGGGCCGACCGGGTGATGGCGCTCGGCACGGTTTCCCTGGGGAAACTCTGGCAGGCGATGGGGCTGTGATGCACGGAGGATCGATGCACGAAACCGACATTCCGCGCGTCCGCACCCGCTACGAAGCCTTTGCGCAGGGGGCGACGCCGGCACGGACCGAGCGGCTGATCTTCGCCGGATTCGACGGGCTGGACGTCTACAACATCTCCGCGCCGTTCGTATCGGCCGGACGGCGGGTGATCGCCGGACGGGTCGAACCGCGCGACAGCGAACATTCGCTGGCCGTCTTCTTCGAGGAAGTGGACGGCGTGTGGCATCCGATCGCCGACGCGCCGCGCTTTCCGCTACAGGACCCGTTCGTCACCTTCATCGGCGGCGAGCTGGTGTTCGGCGGCGTCGCGGTCCGCTTCGGCGAAGGGCTGCCCGAATGGTGGACGGAATTTTATCGCGGGGCCGACATCTTCTCGCTTGCGCCGTTCTTCGCCGGCCCGCTGGGGATGAAGGACATCCGGTTGTGCGAACGGGCCGACGGGCGCGTCGCGGTGTTCACCCGGCCACGTGGCGCCAAGGGCGGGCGCGGTACGATCGGATATACCGAGGTCCCCTCGCTCGATGCGCTGTCGGTCGAGGCGATCGACGCCGCACCGATGCTTGGGGGCATGTTCCACCCGCTCGACTGGGGCGGGGTCAACGAAGCGCATCTGCTGGCGAACGGCGAAATCGGCCTGATCGCGCACGCGGCCTATTTCGAGGACGATACGATCCATAGCGCGCGGCATTATTATGCCGTCGCCTTCGTGTTCGATCCGGCGACCCGGCGCTGGCGCGACCTGAGCGTGATCGCCGGGCGTGGGCAGTTCGGCCCCGGTGCGGCGAAGCGGCCCGATCTGGTCGATGTGGTGTTCTCGTCGGGGATCGAGCAGATCGACGGCGTGACGCGGCTCTATGCCGGCACCTCGGATGCGGAGGCGCATTGGGTCGAGATTGCGTATCCGTTCGATGTGCCGTTGGCGGCGGCCACCCCCTGATCGTCACCCCCGCGTAGGCGGGGGTCCATATCCGCTGACGTCACGGATCGAGCTGCAACGTCGGCGTCTATGGATTCCCGCCTTCGCGGGAATGACGAAATGGGGGCTTCACTCCAACCCCAACGCCACCCGGTCCGCCGTCGCCGCCGCCAGTTCGGCGCGCGCCGCCGCGATCCTCGCCTGGGCGTCGATGAGGCGCACGCGGGCGTCGTTCGCGGTTTCCTCGCGCTGGTTGACGAGGAAGAAGTCGCTCGACCCCAGTTCGAACCGCCGCCGCTCGGCATCGGCCAGGCGTTCGGCCAGCGCGCGTTCCTGTTCGGCGACGGCCGCCAGTCGTTCCGCCGCGCCGACGCCGATCAGGATCCCCTCGACCTCCACGGCGATCTGGTCGCGCACGAAGCGCCCGCGTGCGTTGAGCGCATCGATCTCCGCCTCCGCCTCGCTCACCTTGCCGCGCGCGGCGCGGTTCTGCAGCGGGATCGAGAAGCGGAAACCCACTGCCGCCTCCAGCGGGGTGCGCGAACTGCCGCCCAGTCCCGGCGGACCGATATCCTTGCCCACCTCGCCGCGCAGGTCGAGCCGGGGGCGCAAGTCGTTTTCCGCGAGCGCCAGCTTCGCCAGCCCCTGATCGACCCGGGTCAGCAGCACCTGCAGATCGGGGCGGCGCTGCGCCACGTCGCCGACCGGCGCGACCACCCGCGGCCCGACCAGCGCGTTGCTGTCGCCCGGCAACCGCTCCGCGCCGACCAGCAGCGGATTGCCCGCCGCGTCGCGATAATAGAGCGACAGCGCATTGGCCGCCGCCTGGAAATCACCCTCCGCCTTCACCACCAGGCCACGGCGGCGGACGAGGTTCTGGTCGTTCTCGGTCAACAGGATGTCGGGCCGCGCGCCCAGTTCGATCTGCCGCGCGATGCCGCCGCGGCGCCGTTCGGACAGGTCGAGCAGGTCGCGATAGGCGCGCAGCCGCTGCCCGGCGGCGACCCAGTTCTGGTACGCGTCGACCGCGCGACGCTGCACCCCGATCGCCGTCGCCTCGCGTTCGAACCGGGCGATGTCGATGTCCCCGCCGGCCAGGGTGCGGCGGGTGCGGCGTTCGTCGACCAAACGGTCACGCATCAGGGAATAAAGTGCCCCAACCTTCACCTCGCCCAGGCGGTTGGTGTAGAATTCGTCCTCGTACACCGGAAAGTCGCCGCGGGTGACGCGGTAATTGCCGTAGAGATAGCCGCCATTGTCGCCCATCGGCCGCGTCGCCCGCCCGCTGACGACGGTGCCGTCATAATAGCCGAGCGCGCGGGATTTGCCCTCCGCCTCGAACACCGTGTCGAACGCGCCCTCGGCGGTGAGCGCGCGGCCCTCCGCCGAGCGGATCTTTGCCAGCGCCTCGATGATCTGCGGCGCGGCGCGGGCGGAGGAGCGCAGCACCTCGTCCAGCGTCAGCGGCGCGGCGGCGGGCTGCGCCAGCGCGGGGACCGGTGCCAGCAGGGCAAGGGCAAGCGCGGCGCGGATCATTTGGGCTTCCCCGCCTTCGCCGCGATCTTGGCGGTATCCTCCTCCTTCGCGCCGTCCTTGGGGGTCGTGACATTGCCGAATTCCAGCGGGAAGTCGTTCAGCTGGCGCCACAATTCATAGCCGACCGTGACCGTCTCCCCCTGCACCCAGCCCTGCACCTTGCCGCCCAGGCGGACATAGCGGCCATCGGGCCAGGCGGGCTTGCCCGGCGCGGGTTCGACGATGATGCGGAACAGCCCCTGCAGATTGGCATTGGGATCGATCGTGCGCACCCGCCCGTCGAAGAAGCCATAGGCGACCGAGGGCCATCCGCTGAACTGGATCGCGGGCCAGCCTTCGAATTCCAGTCGCACCGGACGGCCGGGCTTGAGCAGCGGCACGTCGCGCCCGTCGATCAGCAGCTCGACCGCGCGTTCGACCCGTTCGGGGGCGATGGTGGCGAGCGCGGTGCCCGCCGTGACCAGCGCGCCGGAGGCGGCGGCGTTCAGGTTCTGGATACGGCCGTCGCGCGGTGCCCGGACCAGCTGCGCCGACTGGCGATTGAGCTGCACGTTGATGCGGTTCAGTTTGGCGCGGGAGTCCGCCAGCTTCGCTGCGGCTTCGGCGACCTTGATCTGCGCCAGTTCGAAATCGCGCCGCGATCCCAGCCCCTCGGCCAGCAGCTGCCGGGTGCGCGCGACATCGATGTTGGCGACCGAGCGCGCCTGTTCGATCGCCTGGATTTCGGCCTCGACCTGCGCGCGTTCGGCCGACAGGCGGCTGAGCAGATCGGGGTCGAGGTCGACGACGCGGGCGATCGGGGCGCCCTTGTCGACATGCTGCCCGTCCTGGACATACCATTGCACGACCCGGCCGGGGACCAGTGCGGTCACGTCCTGCGCGCGGTCCTGCGGGTCGAGCGCGACGACGGTGCCGCGCCCGCGCGCGGTCTGCAACCACGGCACGAGGAACATGATCGCGACCGCGACCGCGATGCCGATGGCGATCAGCCACGCGACCACGACGCCGACGCGCGGCGGGCGCAGCCTGGCCAGCGTGCGGAAATGGGCGAGATGTTCAGGCCGACGCATCATCGCCCCCCTCCTGTGCCAGCGTGGCGCGCAGCTCGTCGAGCGACGCGAAGCGCCGCTGTTCGTCGGTCCCCAGATGCAGATAGCCGTCGAGCGCCATATCCTCCGGCCGGCCGGTGAACAGCAGCACGGTGGTGCCATGCCGCTGCAGTTCGGCCAGCGCCGCGCGCAGCCGTTCGGGCGGCAACAGGTCGAACAACTGACCGAGCAGCAGCAGCTTCGGCCGCACCAGCAGCGCATTGGCGAGCTTCAGCGCCATCGTTTCGCCGATGCTGAGCGGATAGCCCGACGCGCCGAGCGGCGTGTCGAGCCCCTGCGGCAGGCTGGCGAGGCGGCGTTCGAGGCCGACGGTCGCCAGCGCCTCACCCGCCTCCAGCGCGCGTTCGCCCTGCCCGCCGGTCGCAAGCCGCAGATAGTCGCGGATCGTCACGTCGACGATGGTCGCGCGGTCGAGCACGGTCACGTCGGAGCGCAGCTGATACATGTCGAGCGCGCCGAGATCGGCACCGCCGACGCGGATCAGCCCGCGTTCGGGATGGACATGGCGTTTGAGCAGCAGCGCGAGCCGCCGTTCGCTACCCGGTTCCGCCACCACCACCAGCTGTTCGCCGGCCGACAGGCTCAGGTCATAATGCGCGCCGTCGAGCACCAGCCCGGTCATCCGGACCGCCCCGTCGCGCGGACCGCCCTCGCCGCGCTGGTCGGGTTCCTGGGGAATCGCGAACAGCAGCGACAATTCCTCCGAACTGGCGGTCAGGTCGTAAAAGGTGTCGAGATACCAGCCCAGCTGCGAGATGCCGTAGAACACGCCCGACAGGATCAGCTCCGCGGCGACCAGCTGGCCCAGCGACAATTGCCCGCGCAGGATCAGCGTGCCGCCCAGCAGCAGCAGCGCGGCGCTGGCAAAGGCATAGACCAGCAGGAAGGCGATGGTCTGGGTGAACTGGTAGCGGAAATATTTGCGGTGCGCGCCGACATAGGTCGCGGTCACCGCCTCCGACCGGTCCATCGCGAACGCCAGGTGGCGCGACGATTTGTAGAAGCCGTTCGACCCGCCGACGCTTTCCAGCCAGCGCGCGGTATTGTGCTTGGCATGGCTGAGCGCGACCGCGCCGGTGATCGCCCCGCTTTGCCACAACAGCCAGATCAGCACGACGGTGCCGACCAGCACCGCGTTGAAGGCGAGGAAGAAGGGGTGGTAGAAGCTGGTGATGGTCAGGCCGACCGCCGCCTGCAACACGATGGTGAAGGCGCCGATCACCAGGCTGGGGATCGCCTTCTGCACCACGACCAGGTCGAAGAAGCGGTTGAACAGGTCGCCGCGATTGGCGTCGGCGAAGAACGGGTCCTGCGCATGGACCGCGCGCAACGTCACCTCCGCCACCACCCGCGCGAACACGCGGCGTTCGAACGCGGCCATGATCCACACGCGCAGCGCGCTGAGTGCCGCGACCAGCAGCAGCAGCACCAGCAGCACGCCCGACAGCGCCCAGAGCGGGGCCGGCATCGCGGTATTGGCGACGCTGTTGATCAGCAGCTGGACCGAGATCGGCGTGGCCAGCGCCAGCAGGCTGATCGCGACGGTATAGACCAGCCCTAACCGGACATAGGCGGCATCGGGGCCGATGATCTGCGCCAGCCACCCCGCCGCATCCCTGAAACCCAGTCGTTTCGCTGCCACCCTGTCGTCCTCTTCGTTCCCCCGCTCCCCGCTTACGGTATACGAACCCTGCGGCCAAGCTCCCCCAAGAGCCTTAACCGCGATCATGGTGAGATAGTGTTACAAATTATGTTGCAGTGCGGCCAATCGGAAACCTTGCCCCGTTGCCATAGTCTGCGACTATAGCCGCGCCATGCCCACGCTGCGTCAGTTCGAATATCTGGTGACCATCGCCGACACCGGATCGTTCGCGCTGGCGGCGCGGGTGGCGCATGTGTCGCAACCGACGATGAGCCAGCAGGTCCGCGCGCTCGAAGCGCGGCTGAACGTCCAACTGGTCGAACGCGGGGCCGGCGGCGCGGTGCTGACCCCGGTCGGGCGCAGCATCGTGACGATCGCGCGGCGGATGCTGGCCGATTCGCGCGACATCGCCGCGCTGGCGGCAGGCGCCGCGCACGGGCTGACCGGGACGATCCGGCTCGGCACCACGCCGACGCTCGGCCCCTATCTGTTGTCGCCGATCATCGCCGACCTGCACCGGCGCGCGCCGAACCTGCGCCTGCAGGTGCGCGAGGGGATACCGGAGGAACAGGCGCTGGAATTGTCGCGCGGCGAGCTGGACCTGCTGCTCGGACCGCTGCCGATGGCGGGCGACGACCTGACCGTCGAGCCGCTGTTCCGCGAACCGCTGTACCTCGTCGCCGCGCTCGACCATCCGCTAGCCGCCGGGGGAGAGGTCGCGGAGCGGGCGCTGGCGGGCCATGCGCTGCTGACGCTCGACCCGCGCCACCACCTTGCCCGGCAGGCGGCCGAGCTTGCCGCGCGCCACGACATGACCGTCGCCCCCGATTATTACGGCACCAGCCTCGAAAGCCTGCATCAGATGGTGGCGAGCGGGCTCGGCCTCGCGCTGCTGCCCGGCCTGTATCTGCGGCGCGATGCCAACCGGGCGACGGGGCTGAAGCGGTTGGCGGTACAGGGCTGGCGCGTGCATCGCTCGATCGCGATCGCCTGGCGCCGCCAGTCGCCGATGGACGCCGCATTCCGGCTGATCGCCGACCAGGTGCAGGCAAGCGCGCGGCAGGTGCTGGGCGATAGCTGACGCGGGCTCCATACCCTGTGCCCGCAGGCGCCGGTCGATCCGCTACGGCATCGGATACGGCCCCTTGCCGCCATCGGCGATGAAGCGGTCGACCCGCGCATCGATCAGCGGCAAGGGCACCGACCCCAGGCTCAGCATCGCGTCGTGGAAGGCGCGGTAGTCGAACTTCTCGCCCAGCGCCCGCTGCGCCTTCGCCCGCGCATCCAGGAACGCCAGCTCGCCCATATAGTAGCTGAGCGCCTGTCCCGGCCACGCGATGTACCGGTCGACCTCGGTCGTGATCTCGTGGTTCGACAGCGCGGTATTGTCGCGCAGGAACGCCTGCGCCCGTTCGCGGCTCCACCCCTGCGAATGGATGCCGGTATCGACGACCAGTCGCGCGGCGCGCCACATCTGGTAGCTGAGCATGCCGAACGTCTCATAGGGCGTTTCGTACATCCCCATATCCTCGCCCAGCGCCTCGCAATACAGCGCCCAGCCCTCGCCATAGGCGGAGATATACTCGTTGCGGCGATATTCGGGCAGGTCGCTCAGCTCCATCGCGAACGGCATCTGGAACGCATGGCCCGGCGCGCTTTCGTGCAGCGTCAGCGCGGGCAGCGAATAGAGCCCGCGCGAGGGCAGGTCATAGGTGTTGACCATATAGATGCCCGGCCCGCCGCGCCCGCTGGTATAGAAAGGCGCGATCTCCGGCGCGACCGGCTTGATCGCGAAACGCATCCGCGGCAGCCGCCCGAAATAGGTCGCGACCTTGCCGTCGAAGGTCTTGGCGATCCATGCCGCGCGGTCGAGCAGCTCCTGCGGCGTCTTCGCATAGAATTGCGGATCGGTGCGCAGGTGGTTCAGGAACGACGGCAGGTCGCCCTGCCATTGCACCTGCGTCATCACCTGCTGCATCCGCGCGCGGATTTTGGCGACTTCGGCAAGGCCGATGGCGTGGATCTCCTCGGGCGCGATGTCGCGGGTCACGAATTCGCGGACCTTGGAGCGGTAATAGGCACGGCCGTCGGGCAGGCCATAGGCTGCCAGCCCCTCGCGCGCATGCGGGATATAGTCGTCGCGCAGGAACGCCATCAGCCGGGCATGCGCCGGGACCACGGCGGTCGCGATGACCCGCTTCGCCTCGGCCCGGAGCGCCGCCTGCCGGTCGGCGGGGATCGTCGCGGGCAGGGTGCGGAACGGCGCGTAGAAGGGCGATGCCTCGCCCGGCCCGGCCTGCACGACCGCCGCCACGCCGGCATCGCGGCCCTGGAGCGTGATGCGAGGCGGAGTGAAGCCGCGCTGCAACCCGGCGCGCATATTGGCGATCTGCTGGTCGTAATAGCGCGGCAGGCTGGCCAGCTGCGACAGGTACAGGCGCAACGCCGCCTCGTCGCGATAGTCGGCGCGCGCCATGTCGGCGACGCTCATCCAGAAACTGGTATCGGCGTTGAGCGGCTTTTCGAAATCGCGAAAGCGTTGCTGGGCGAGCAATGCCGCGACCTGGCCGCGATAGACGGCGTAATCCTCGCGCGCAGCGGGGGTGAGCGTGGCGGGATCGATCCGGTCGAGCGCGGCGAGCGTATCGCTCCAGCGCCGGGTCATTGCCGCCTGCGCCGCCGGGCCGACATCGGGCAGCGTCGCATTGGCGCTGACCGGCGCATCCTCGCCCGGGCCGCGCAGCGTCTTGCGCCACGCATATTCCTGGTCCGACAGGCGGCGGAAGCCCATGTCGTTCGTCGCCTGTGCCGGCGCGGGCAGCGCCAGCACCAGCGTCAGTGCCATGGCGATCGTCATGCCGTTCCCCCCGTCGTCCGGTCGATATCGTCGAGCAGAGCGCGCGACACCCACACCCCGTCGCTCTCGCTGACCGGGCGCAGCGCGTGGCGGCGCGCACCGGGCACGCGCGCGCCCTGCCCCTCGATCGCGGCGAACACGCTTTCCGCGCGTGCCATCTGTTCGGCGGCCCCCGCCCCCAGGAACCCGGCGGGATCGAGCGCCACGATCAGCTCGCCGCCCAGCGGCGACC
>OFDN01002025.1_pt1 | contig 11947 bp, 9 predicted proteins | sample 1520971 | NCBI WGS metagenome assembly OFDN01 (sample SAMEA94257418, study PRJEB24077) | hot springs metagenome | biome: Aquatic biome; feature: Geographical feature; material: Water | place: India | collected 2012-06-12 | depth 5 m | reverse complement strand
CCCGCACCGTCACGTCACGGCTGGCGAAGCGGATGCCGGCCTTGTCGAAGGCGTCGCGGATGCGCTGGTAGGCGTCGCGGCGGATCACCCACTGCTTGCCGGGCCGTGTGGTGAACTTCACGCCCACCACCATGTTGAACTCCTCCCACCGGCGCACGCCCTGGGATTTCAGCGGCTGGATGAAGTCGGGGGCGTATTCGGGATCGGCCGACATCTCGGCGCCGATGCGCTTGACGATCTTCTTCACCTGGGTCAGGTCGGTCTCGAAGGGCAGGCGGAATTCCAGCCGCACCATGGTCCAGTCGCGGCTGTGGTTGGTCAGCGACTTGATCTCGCCATAGGGCACGGTGTGCACGGCGCCCAGATGGTGACGCAGCCGCATGGAGCGCAGCGAGATGCCCTCCACCGTGCCGCGCAGGTTGGCGAACTCCACATACTCGCCGACGCGGAAGGCGTCCTCCACCAGGAAGAAGAAGCCCGACACGATGTCGCGCACCAGCGCCTGGCTGCCGAAGCCGACGGCCAGGCCCAGGATGCCGGCGCCGGCCAGGAAAGGCGCGATGTCGATGCCAAGCGCCGACAGCACCACCAGCCCGATGACCACCACCAGCGCCACCAGGATGGCGGCGCGCACCAGCGGTAGCAGCGTCTTCAGCCGCGCCTCCGGCCCCGACGCCTCGCCGCCCTCGCTGTCCTCGGGCATGGGGGAGCCGTTCGCCGCCGGCCCCAGCCGGTGGTCGATGGCGCTGCGTGTCGCCGTCCACACCAGATCGGCGATCAGCAGCGCCACCACGATGCGGAACACCGCCTGCCAGACCGGGCGGACATCGCCGCCCATCACGCCGCCGACGTCCCAGATGGCGGACAATGTCGCCACCCCGGCCAGCAGCAGCGTCACCCCAACCGTGCGGCGCAGCGTCGGCAGCCAGGGCGACGGTTCGTCGCCGTCGGCCGTGACCGACGCGACGAAGCCGCGCGCCAGCAGGATGCCGCCCGCGGTGCCGCCGATGACCGCCAGCGTCCAGGCGACGCGGATGGCGTCGGCCACGAAGGCGACCCAGGTCAGGGCGATCAGCAGCGTGGCCAGCACCGGCCACAGCTCCGCCATGGCGCCGCCCAGCTTGCGGACCAGCCCGTCCTCGCCCTCGACAGTGCGCCGGGTTCCGCCGCTGGTCCACCACACCAGCGCGATCGCCAGCACCGCCACCGCCAGGCCAAAGGCGCAGGGGATGATCAGCCGCGACTCGCGCATCAGCCCCAGTTCGTTCAGCGCCTGGGTCAGCAGCGCGCCGCCCGCCCCGAGGAAGGCCAGGACGCCGACGCCGGCATGCAGGCGTCGCGCCGCCTCGTCGCCGACCGGCAGGAGCCGCAGGGCCGGCGCCTGCGGGGCCAGCACCCGCTCCGACACGGCGCGGGCTAGCCGCACCGCGATGAACCAGAGCAGCGTGGTGAAGGTCAGCAGCCCCAGGATCGGCGGCCAGGACAGCGCCATGAAGGTGCCGACCGACCCCAGCGTGAAGATGCCGACCCCCAGCAGGGCCAGCAGCACCCGCAGCGCGGTGCGCGTCAGCCGCGCCGACAGCCGCCCGCGCAGAGGCTCGGCCAGCCGCTCGCGGGCATGGCGTGTCCAGCGGCGGAACAGCGTTTCCGCCGCGAATCCCAGGGCCAGGAAGGTCGCCACCGCGCCCGCCGTGTGCAGGCCGGTGGGCAGGTCCAGCTCGAAGGACATGATCTGGACGGCCTCGGCGAGCTCGGCCGGGAAGCGCTCCACCGCCCGGGTCAGGCGGCCGATGCGCTCCTTCACGCGGTCGATGCGCCAGGTCAGCATCATCGGCGTGTCCGCGGCCGGGGCCTCGGCCGGCGGCATGGCGCGGGTGATCCACGCCTGCACCGCCGGATCGCCCAGCAGCCGCACCAGCTCCTGCACCTGGGCGGGCGCAGTCTCCGCGGATTGGGAAGCCGTGGAGGGGGTGGGGCTGGTCTGGGCCGCGCCCGGCGACCCTCCCCCCAACGCCAGGACCAGGAGCACCAGCACGGCGCCGAACGCCCGTACGGCCGCGACCCACCTCATATCACCCACTCCTCCCGGCCTTATCCGAACGGAGTGTTGCCCTGCCACGCCGGCGCTGGCAAGGGGCGGGCGCTCAATCCGCCGCCGCGTCGACCCCGCCGCCCAGCTCGACCCGCACCTCGACCACGCCGGGCTCGTCCAGGTTCTCCTTGCGCACGAAGCCCAGCGTGCGGCACATCGCCAGCATGTTGGAGTTCTCGCGCAGCACCTCGCCATAGACCTCGCGCAGGCCACGGGTGCGGGCGTAGTCCAGGATCTTGTTCATCAGGATGAAGCCGAGCCCCTGGCCCTTCATGTCGGAGCGCACCATCACCGCGTACTCGGCCCGGACGTTGTCGGGATCGGCGGCGATGCGGACCACCCCGAACAGGATGGTGTTGCCGGTCTCCGGATCCGGGCCGACGGCGACCAGACCCATCTCGCGGTCGTAGTCGATCTGGGTCAGGCGGGCGGCGGCCTGGTGCGACAGCTTCTTCATCGGCGCGAAGAAGCGCAGGCGAATGTCCTCCGGCGTCATGCGGGCGAACATCTCGTGCACCAGCGGCTCGTCCTCCGGCAGGATGGGGCGGACGAGGAACTGCCGGCCGTCCTTGATGGTGACCGTGTCCTCCAGGGCCTTGGGGTAGGGGCGGATGGCGAGACGCCGGGCGCCGGCCAGGGTGGGCACGGCCACCTTGATGCGGGCATCCAGCGCCAGCACGCCGTCCTGGTCGGCCAGCAGCGGGTTGATGTCCAGCTCCGCGATCTCCGGGAAATCGACCACGAGCTGGGAGATCTGGTTGAGCGTCAGGGCCACCGCGTCCAGCTTCACCGCCTTGCGCGAACGGTAGCCCTGGAGCTGGCGCCAGATGCGGGTGCGCGCCATCAGGTCGGCGGCCAGCTTCATGTTGAGCGGCGGCAGGGCCAGCGCGTAATCCTCCACCACCTCCACCCCGATGCCGCCCTCGCCGAACAGCAGGACCGGGCCGAACAATGGGTTGTCGGTCATGCCGACGATCAGCTCGTAGGCGTCGGGCCGCACCGCCATCTGTTGCACGGTGAAGCCGTCAATGCGGGCGTCGGGCACCATCGCACGCACCCGGGCGAACATCGCCTCCGCCTCCTTGCGCACCTCGTCGGGGTCGGACAGGTGCAGCACCACACCGCCCACGTCGGACTTGTGGGTGATGTCGGGCGACAGGATCTTGAGCGCCAGGGGGCCGCCGATCTCCTCCGCCGCCAGGGCGGCCTCGGCCGGGGTGTGGACCTGATGGGTTTGCACCACCGGGATGCCGTAGGCGGCGAGCACCCGCTTGGCCTCGTACTCGGTCAGCCAGTCGCGCCCTTCCGCCAACGCCTGATCCACCACCGCACGCACCGCCTCGCCGTTGGTCTGGAACCGCTCCGGCACCGAGGGCGGCGTTTCGATCAGCAGCTCCTGGTTGCGTCGGTACTGCACCAGATGCAGGAAGGCGCGCACCGCCTTGCTGGGGGTGGCGTAGGTGGGAACGCGGTTGGCAGCGAACAGCCGGCGCGACTCGACAGCCGAGGTGTCGCCCACCCAGCTCGTCAGCACCGGATGGCGGCGGCCCTTGTGGGCCTTCAGCGTCTCCACCACGGCTTCCGCCGCGGCGAGGCTGTCGCTGACGGCGTTGGGGCAGTTCAGCACCAGGATGGCGTCGTTGCCGCCATCGTCCAGCAGGGCCGACAGCGCGTCGGCGTAGCGCTTGGGTGGGGCGTCGCCGCCGATGCGCAGCGGGTTGCCCCGGGTGCAGGCGGCCGGCACGGTCTTCGCCAGCTTCTCCCGCGTCTCCTCCGACAAGCTTGCCAGCCGGCCGCCGCCGAGGATCAGGCTGTCGGTCGCCATCACCCCCATGCCGCCGCCGTTTGTCAGGATCATCAGCCGGTCGCCGGTGATCGGCACGCCGGTCGCCAGCGTGCCCACCGCGTCGAACAGCTCGTCCAGGTCGCTCACCCGCAGGATGCCGGCGCGGCGGAAGGCGGCGTCGTAGACCGCGTCGGCCACCGCCAGCGCCCCGGTGTGGGAGGTCGCGGCCTCCTGCGCCTCCTCGCTGCGGCCGGCCTTGATCAGCACGACCGGCTTCTGTCGGGCGGCGACGCGGGCCGCCGACATGAACTTGCGGGCGTTGCTGATGCTCTCGACGTAGAGCAGGATCGCCCGAACCGTGTGGTCGGAGGCGAGGTAATCCAGCAGGTCGCCGAAATCCACGTCCGACTTCTCGCCCAGCGAGATCAGGTGCGAGAAGCCGATGTTGCGCGCCGTCGCCCAATCGACGATGGAGGTGACCACCATCGACGATTGTGCCACCAGCGCCACGTCGCCCTTTTTCGGCGCCACATGCCCGACGCTGGCGTTCAGCCCGCGCCCCGGCACCATGCAGCCCAGGCTGTTGGGACCGAGCAGCCTCATCAGGTGCGGCTTGGCGGCGTCCAGCACCGCCTGCTGCGCCTCGGGGCCGAAGCCGCCGGACAAGATGATCGCCGCCTTGGTGCCCTTGCGGCCAAGCTGGTCGATGGTCGCCGCCACCGTCTCGGCCGGTGTGCAGATCACCGCCAGGTCGGGGGCGATGGGCAGGTCGTCCACCGTCTTGTAGGTGAGCACCCCTTCCACCGCCCGCTCCTGCGGGTTGACCGGCATCACCGGCCCGTCGAAGCCGCAATGGAACAGGTTGCGGGCCACCACGGCCCCGACCGTTCCCGGCTTGCGGCTGGCGCCGATCAGCGCCACGGACGATGGCTTGAACAGGTGGTCGAGGTTGCGGACGGTCATGGCCTTGGTCTCCCGTCTGGACGGCGCGGAGTGGGCATCACGCTGGGCGTCGAACTGGTATGACCGGCGGACGCGCCGGCCGCGCGAACCAATGTGCCATCACGTGGGGCGTGGCAACCGATATCGCAGCGGCGAAATGCCGCTTCGGTCCTGTCGTGGGAGCGGCCGGGGTCTAATCGTCCAGGCCATCGTCCTCGAAGTCGAACCGCCGGCCGGCCGGCTCATCGGCGTAGCGGCCGCAATGCCAGAGTTCGATCGTCGGGAAGCGCTGCAACCCCCCGACCTTGCGGTACATCACGTAGAAGCCGTGACGCTGCCGCAGCCAAAAGCTCTCCATCGACTCCTGATGGGTCCAGAGAGTGTCCTGGTTGGTGCTGGAATTCTTCGTGAAGGACGATTCGATGGACTTGATGCGACCTTGATCCGCGGTGGTCATCGCCTCGAAGGTATCGATGAAGGTCGGGCTCGCCTTGAACTCGCACGATGCCCGGCGTCCGCGGATATGCGTAAGGAACGGTAAGATCGCGGACATCACCGTCACCGCTTTCCCGAAAGGTTGACCCAGCCTTTTTGCGCAATGTCCTGGGAAATGCGGTCGACCAGCTTGCTTGCCTTGCGCTGCTGCTCCGGCGTCAAGGCGGGCGCGATGGTCCCATGACCCGTTCCCGATCCACCCATGGCAACGGTTGCGCCACGCGCCACCATCGATTTGATCGTGTGCTTCATAGTCAGCCCTCGGAGAGATTCGGTGAATAGTATGCAACTCTCCCTTTCAACGTGACCGGTGGGCGCGCCAAATCTGTGGATAACTCTCTCTTTTCTGTTGATAAATCTGTTGATAAACAGGCGGCATCGGGCCGCGTCACCCCCCGCTCAGCGCCCGGTAGATGGCCGCCGTCTCCGCGTCGAAGCACACGAAGCGCACCAGTTCGACGGCGTCGTCGGCCGCCAGCTCCTCCGTCACCGCGGTCACGGCGATGCGGGCGGCGCGGTCCTTGGGGAAGCCGTAGACGCCGGTGCTGATGGCGGGGAAGGCGAGGCTGCGGATGGCGTGAGTGCGGGCCAATGTGAAGGCGGCGCGGTAGCAGCCGTCGAGCAGCCGGTCCTCGTCCTGGCCGCCGCCGTGCCAGACGGGGCCGACGCAATGGATGATGTGGCGGGCGGGCAGATCGTAGCCGGCGGTCAGGCGGGCTTCACCGGTCGGGCAGCCGCCGACCCGGTCGAGCTCGCGCTGGAGGGCGGGGCCGGCGGCGCGGTGGATGGCCCCGTCCACGCCGCCGCCCGCCCTCAGCGTACGGTTGGCGGCGTTGACGATGGCGTCCACCGTCTCGCGCGTGATGTCGCCCTGGGCGACCTGGATGCGCGCCGCCGCCGTCACCGGTTTCGCCCGTCCGATCGCGGACGATCAGACGATCAGGCCGGGCTTGCCCTTGGTGGCCGCCGCGGCACGCTCCATGCCTTCGACGATCTTCTGCGCCGCCTCGTCGGCGTCGCCCCAGCGCAGGATCTTCACCCACTTGCCCTTTTCCAGATCCTTGTAGTGCTGGAAGAAGTGGGCGATCTGCTCGGTCAGGGTCTCCGGCAGGTCCTTGTAGCTGTTCACGTCGGTGTAGAAGGGGTGCAGCTTGTCCACCGGCACGGCCAGCAGCTTCTCGTCCTCGCCGGCCTCGTCCTCCATGAACAGGACGCCGATGGGGCGCGAGCGCAGCACGGCGCCGGGGATGACGGAGTGGCGGCCCACCACGCAGACGTCGACGGGATCGCCATCCCCCGACAGGGTGTGCGGGACAAAGCCGTAGTTGCAGGGGTAGTACATGGCCGTGTGCAGGAAGCGGTCGACGAACATGGCGCCCGATTCCTTGTCGATCTCGTACTTGACCGGCTCACCGCGCAACGGAATCTCGATGACCACGTTGACGTCCCACGGCGGGTTCTTGCCCACCGGAACCTTGCTCAGATCCATGAAAATGCCCCTTGCCAGGCGTATCGTTGAACGCAGACCGGCGCCGCCGGCGGTTCGATCCCCCGCGACGCTCGGCGCGAGTGTAGGCGCAAGCGGGCGTGCCGCCAAGATCGTAGCGTGCGCTGCGGCAATTGTACTCATGCTGCTCGCGGGCGCTGCGCGGGCGGAGACGCGGCACGGCGTCGCCATGCACGGCGATCCCAAATACCCGGACGGCTTCCGGCAGTTCGACTACGTCAACCCCGACGCCCCCAAGGGCGGCACCCTGCGCCAAGCGGTCGTGGGCAGCTTCGATACGCTGAACCCGCATGTGGTGAAGGGGGTGGCGGCGCCCGGCCTGTCGGCGGTGTTCGAGACGCTGCTGGCCCGCTCCTGGGACGAGCCCTTCTCGCTCTACGGGCTGCTGGCGGAGCGGATCGAGCTGCCGGAGGACCGCTCCGCCATCACCTTCCACCTCGACCCCCGCGCGCGCTGGCACGACGGGACGCCGGTGACCGCGGACGACCTGCTCTTCTCGCTCGACATCCAGCGGCGGCTGGGCACGCCGAACCGGCGCCAGTATTACGGCCGGGTGGCGGCGGCGGAGCGGCTGTCCGACCGTGCGGTGCGGCTGGCCTTCACCCCCAACCCCGACGGCCGGCCCGACCGCGAGCTGCCGCTGATCCTGGGTCTTATGCCCATCCATCAGAAGGCGTGGTGGCAGGGGCGGGAGTTCGACCGCACCACGCTGGAGCCGCCGATGGGCAGCGGCCCCTTGCTGGTGGCGGAGGTCGATGCCGGCCGGCGCATCGTCTACGAGCGGGTGCCGGACTATTGGGGTCGCGACCTGCCGGTGCGGCGCGGAACCTACAACTTTGATCGGGTGATGTTCGACCTCTACCGCGACGACACGGTGGCGCTGGAGGCCTTCAAGGCCGGGCAGGCCGATGTGCGGCGGGAGACCGACCCGTCCAAATGGGCGACCGGCTACGACGGCCCGGCTCTGCGCGAGGGTCGCATCGTGATGGAGCAGTTCCGCCACGCCCGGCCGGAGCCGGCGCGCGGCTTCATCGTCAACGAACGGCGCCCCCCCTTCGACGACATCCGTGTGCGCGAGGCGCTGGGCCTCGCCACCGATTTCGCCTGGATCAACCGCAGCTTCTTCCACGGCGCGCTGGTGCGCACCGCCAGCTACTTCCCGAACTCCGAGCTGGCCGCCATCGGGCTGCCCGACGCGGCGGAATCGGCGTTGCTGGAGCCGTTCCGCGACCGGCTTCCGCCGGCCCTGTTCCAGCGCCCCTTCGCCCTGCCGGAGACGGACGGCAGCGGCCCCGCGGGCGGGCGGGCCAACCTGCGCGCGGCGCTGGCGCTGCTGGAGCGGGCGGGGTGGCGGGTGCGGGACGGGCGGCTGGTCGATGGGGCCGGGCGGCGGATGGCCTTCGAGATCCTGCTGGGCGACCCCGCGGACGAGCGCGTCACGCTGGCCTTCGCCCAGAGCCTGGAGCGGCTCGGCATCCGCGCCACGGTGCGCACGGTGGACAGCGCCCAGTATCAGGGGCGGCTCGACAGCTACGACTTCGACGTGACGCTGCGCTTCTGGGCCTCCACCCTGTCGCCCGGCAACGAGCAGCTCTACTACTACGGCTCCGCTGCGGCCGACCAGCCGGGCAGCCGCAACATCGCCGGCATCCGCGACCCGGCGGTCGATGCGCTGGCCGCGTCGCTGGGCGACACACGGCGGCGGGAGGATCTGGTGGCGCGGGTGCGGGCACTCGACCGCGTGCTGTTGTGGGGGCACCACATGGTGCCGCTGTTCCACAGCCCGGTCGACCGTCTCGCGCGCTCCACCCGCCTGCGCCGGCCCGACGGGGTGCCGCTCTACGGCCCGCTGGTGGAGAGCTGGTGGGTGGGGGAGTGAGCGGCGGCCGGGGTCAGTTCTGGATCAGGTCGGTCAATTGAGGATCAGATCCGCCAGTTCCGCGGCAAGCGCGTCGGCGCCGTCCAGGTGGCGCACCCCGTCGATGCGCGCCGCCCCGGCCAGCCCGAACACGCGCTTGGCCAGCCGCAACCCCAGCGCCACCTCCGACAGGGTGCCGTAGCTGTCGCCGACCGACACCAGACACAGGCTGGCCTGCGCGATCAGGGCGTTGCGGGCCTCGCCGATGCCGGTGGCGATGGGCACGGCGACGAAGGGGTTGGCCTGGGCCGGATCAGCGCCCGGCAGCAGCGCCACCGTCAGGCCGCCTTCCGCAGCGGCGCCGCGGCTGGCCGCCTCCATCACCCCCTGGCGCCCGCCGCAGAGCAGGGTGAGGCCGCAGCGCCCGACGACACGGCCGACCGCCTCCGCCGCCGCCAGAACCTCGGCCGACGCCTCGTTGGGGCCGATCACCCCGATCGGCGGGCGCACGGGGTGGCCGCTCCGCCGTTGCAGCCAGGACAGGGCGGCCTCCGGCCCCGCCGGTTCCGGATCGGCGGGGGCCGCAGCGGGCATCCAGGCGCGGGTCGCGGGATCGAAGGCCAGGGCGCCGCGGTGGAGGCGCCCGGTGGCGCGGTCAATGCTGTGCATGGCGTGCCTCGGAACGGGCGGCGGCGATCTCGGCCGCCGCCATCAGCAGCGAGCAGACCGCCAGCAGGATCACCGACACCGCGGCGGCGAGCGGGAAGTCCGCGCCGCTGTCGGCGACCATGCTGTAGAGCCGCAGGGGAAGGATGTTGATCTGGGTACCGACAAGCGCCAGCGCCGTGCCGTAGGCGCCGATGGCGACCGCCGCGACCAGGGCGAAGGCGGCGATCACGGTGGGGGCGATCTGCGGGACCATCACGTCGGCCAGCGCCCGCAGGCGGCTCGCACCCATCGACTCGGCGGCCTGGAGCTGCCGCTCGTCGAAATTTGCGAAGACCGGCACCAGCATCAGGATGACCCGCGGGGTCAGGTAATAGGTGTAGGCCAGCACCAGCCCCCAATGGCTGAACAGGACGCTGGCAACCGCCGCGGGGTCGGCCCCGAGCTTGGCGAGCAGCATGGTGACGAATCCGGCCCGGCCCAGCACCAGGATGAAGCCGTAGGCGATGATCAGCCCGGAGAAGGTCAGGGGCAGGGCGATGACGACCTGGATCAGGGCCCGCCGGCCGGGCGGCAGCCGGGCCAGATGCAGCGCCACGGCGATGCCGATCACCAGCGCCACCGCCGCCGCCTCGATCCCCAGCAGCAGGGAATTCAGCAGCGACGCCACCAGCTCCCGGTTCGCCAGGAAGCGGGCGAAGGCGTCGCCGCGGAAGGCTTCCGCGACGACAACCCCCAGCGGCAGCAGGAAGAACAGCGCCAGCACCGCCAGCCCGGGGGCGGCAAGGGCAAGGGTCAGCGCCGGCACCTGTCTCATGCGCTTGTCCTCAGTTCAGGGCCGCCTTGGCCCACAGTGCGTCGACCTCCGCCTTCTTGGCGGCGGCGGCCTTCACATCGAGTGGGCGGACCTGCGGGGCGGCCGGCAGCTTGTCGGCGACGCTGGCCGGCAGCGCCACGCCGGGCACCGACGGGCGGACGAAGCCCTGGGCGAAAATGCCCTGGCCGGTCTCGCTCATGATGAAGTTCAGCCACAGCTTGCCGGCGTTCGGGTTGGGGCCGTTCTTCACCAGGCTGATGCCGTAGGGGGCGGCGACCGACGCCTCGGCCGGGATGACGACCTCGACCGCGTCGCCCATGCCGTCCACATGCTTGGCCTTCAGCCCGTCGTTCTCGTAGGAGATCCAGATGGGGATCTCGCCCTTCACGAACTGGGCGTAGGGGGTGGTGCCGACGACGCGCAGCACGTTGCCGCCCTTGTGCAGGCGCCCGAAGTAATCGGCACCCGGCGCCAGATTGTCCATGTCGCCGCCGTTGGCGAAGTTCGCCGCGAAGGACAGCACCTGACCGACGCCGGTGGACCGCGGGTCGAGATAGACGACGCTGTTCTTGTATTCCGGCTTCAGCAGGTCGGCCCAGCTCTTGGGCGTCTCCTTCACCAGCTTCTTGTTGACCATGAAGGCGATGGTGAGGGAGTGGATGGTGAACCACTTGCCCTCGGGGTCGCGGAACACCTCGGGCAGCTTGTCGAAGTTCACCGGCTTGAAGGGGGCCACGACGTCCTTCGCCACCGCGTCGATGGCGGACGCCGCGAAGTAATAGGCGGTGTCGGCCTGCGGCCGGTTGCGCGCCTTGTCCAGCGCCACCACGGTGGCCGCGGACCCCAGGTCGTTGTAGGTGATCTCGACGCTGGGATAGCGCTTCTTGAAGGCGGCGAACTGGGCTGCCCAGTTGGCCCAGGTCGGGCCGGTGTCGAAGGAGACGACCATCCCCTCCTTGGCCGCCGCCTCGTAGAGGGCGCGTTCGCCCTGGTAGAGCTCGGGGCCGTCGGCGGCCGTCTGGGCGGCGGCTGGGGCCGTGGTGGCGGCCAGCGCCAGGGTGGCGGCGAGCAACAGACGTTTCATGGCGGACTCCATTCCCTGTTGTTGTTGTGACGCGGGTCAGCGCCGGAGCAGGCGGATGCCCTCCGGCGGAATCCCGACGGCCGCGATGTCCCGGCGGGACGCGGTTTCACCGAGGATGCAGCCCCCGGCCACCGCCAGATCGAATCGGCGCAGCGAGCCCAGGAAGCGGTCGCGCACCACCCGGCCCTCGAAGCGGTTGACGGCACCCTCCGGGTCCGGCTGCACGGCTTCCGGACGGAAGAAGACGGTCACGGTGCTGCCGGCGGCGTGGTCGCCGGTGGCGCAGGCCAGCGTGCCGATGGCGGTCTCCACCAGCCCCGGCGCCCGCACCACCCCGTCCAGCAGGTTGGCGTGCCCGACGAAGCCGGCGACGAAGGCGTCGGCCGGCGCGTCGTAGAGGGTGCGCGGGGTGGCGAGCTGGAGCAGCCGCCCGTCGCGCATCACCGCCACCCGGTCGGCGATGGACAGCGCCTCCTCCTGGTCGTGGGTGACGTGCAGGGTGGCGATGCCGTGCTCGCGCTGGATGGCGCGGATCTCGTCGCGCATGGCGGCACGGTGCGCGGCGTCGAGCGCCGACAGCGGCTCGTCCAGAAGCAGGGCGCGGGGCTGGAAGACCAGCGCGCGGGCGAGCGCCACCCGCTGCTGCTGCCCGCCGGAGAGCTGGCCCGGCAGGCGGTCCGCCATGCCGGACAGCCGGGCC